>Ga0065711_1030587_pt1 | contig 32071 bp, 15 predicted proteins | sample Hoacrofraction12_FD_59098 | JGI IMG/M metagenome (GOLD analysis project Ga0065711, IMG submission 59098) | Hoatzin crop microbial communities from Cojedes, Venezuela - Epithelial fraction 12 v2 (version 2) | ecosystem: Host-associated > Birds > Digestive system > Esophagus > Crop | place... | reverse complement strand
GATGACCTCCCAGTCCCCCCTCTCTGCTTTTTTTTTTTTTTTTGTACATTGAGGTAGGAAGATCTGCATTTTATTGTATCTGCCTTTTCTGGTTTCTAGTGTGAGTCTGATGAAAATATGTCAACCACTGAAACATGAATCTAATCATGGAGCTTTAACTTGACTCAGATTTCAGTCTTCAAACAGTTTGTTTTTTTCTAGTTTTTCTTTGTTTTTTAATAATGGAGAATAAATGTGAATGTAGATCATGAGATTTCAATACTAGCATAGCTAATTCCAAATTTTATTCTGCTATAACTGAATCAGTCTTTTGAACCTTGACTTAAGCAACCCAAAGATGAAGTCAATGGCAAGAGTTAGCAGCTAATGTTGATGAGGTGAAGTTCTCACTGCGCATGGTAGTCTGTTTGCTTTCCACCATTGAAAGTGTGAAGAAAATATAACCCTTTGACATGTATATTTTAAGTGCAGCTATGCCTTGAATTCGCATCTTCATAATGCAATTTTATATTTATTAAAAAAACCTACAAAACTAAGCACTGAATCAGATAGAAAAATGTAGGGAGGGCAGACAGAGATGCTTACTCAAGGCTCCCCATATTTATATATTGCCAGCAAGGGAATATCAAATACATAGTGATTATTAATAGATTTTGTATGTTTCTAAATTTTTTGAATCACCAGCAGTTTTTGAAGGTAATAATTTAACTTTTAAGGAAAGCAATGGTATTACATATGTACCATATTTTAGTCATCTTTCATTAGGAACACAGTGATCAAAAACATTACGTTTGGTAATGTTGTCTCCAAAGTACACAATCCCTAATTTTGAAATACAAGACACATTTAAATTAATAAAACATACAAACATTTCTAAAAGAAGTTTTAAGTTACTTCTATCTTCTTCTCTTTGAATTCTTGAAATGAAAACAACTTGACATGGAATCTTTTCTGGGCTTTAAAGTGAATAGTAGTGTAGGGAGATTGCAGGTTGGTTCCCATGTATTAAATATTAGGAAAAAAAAATATAGGCTAGTCATTCAGTTTTTTCTAAATGATGGTCTTTTTTTTATTTGGTTATAGAGAGAGTGTTCAGCAGAACACATCTTTATGTTTTAGAAAATGTCAGAAAATGTCATGGATGAGCAAGTAAAGACATTTGTTTGACACCTGAGTAGATCAAGTTCCTCATTGTTCACAGATTTACATATTTCTCAGTTAAAACTAATTAGTTGTCATGCTACTGCTGGAATAGTTTATACAGAACTATTGACATACTTGCATTCATAAATACATTTCATTCATCCAGTTTTATCTTAATGGGTACCTCATTTCTTGAAGTTGTACAATGACTTCATTCAGTGGTTTTATCAAACAGTAGGATTTTTTTTTCCACTACTTTTCAAACTGCTGTTTTTATTTAAGAGTGATCTGTCAACAGACTGAGTAGCTAAAGGAATTGAAAAGGCATGTGTTTCTGGTCTGAAACGCTGTTGTATGTTCAAACTTAATTACTGACAGATTTTTACTGAACTGCTGGGAAAAAGAAACCAAGCCAGAACTGATCTAAAATACCGATTTAATTCCTTTTGAGCAATGATAAGTATTGGTAACTGGAGAATAAGCTGGCAAAACTGAGGCTTTACAGTGTTACAAAACACGGAGCTGTATTTGATCTTCTTCAATGATAACAGATTAATGATTTCTAAGCTGTATTGATAGTCAGCTGCATAAATGTAATTTGGTGACTGCACATAAGCAGTTTGGTGTAGCTAAGGCTGGCAATAGCTGGGGCCCAGTGTTCTACAGCATGTTACAGATGATTTCTGCAGCACCTGCAGTTAGATTCTACACTGTGAAATGTGATCTCTGTGGCACTTTTTCCCCTTTTATCCTCCCACACCTGAAGTATTCTCAAATGAAAAAAGAAGAGCTGAATCCATGTAAGGTACACACTATATATAAAGATACATAAATATAAATATTTATATATATATATTTATAATACAATGGAGGGAATATATCTGCATAGCTGAAAGACCTATGTCTGTTAAGCAGACAAAAAACTCATGTAGGTTGGAATAAACAAGGAAGATGAGAAGAAAAAAATATATATGGATGGAAATGGAGCATAAGAATATGGAAGTATGCATAGGACTAAGCTGTGATGTTTGTCTGGAGTTCTCTGTCAGTGACGGTGTGTTTGTTCCAAGCCGAGAAAGAAAGTATTGCCTTACCACTTTGCGTGGGGCAGGCTTCTCAGCTGCTACCACTATCTGTTGTTGCTGTTGTTCTTTCATTTTTTTTTGGTTTTTTTTTTTTTCTTTTTTTTTATATATTTATGATTGAAATAGTATTTCTAGATGTTTATCTGATGTTCCTCATGCTTTTGTACTTTATGAAACTTGAACATTAGTGGTGTTTGCTGGATAAATAAATAAGGTTCTCAGAGGGAGGTAATATCTTTTATTAGGCTAACTGCTAGTATACACAAACTTTTGGGTACCTAATCCGTTCTTCCACAATGAGGTAAAAGAAGCAAATATGAAAGGTAAATACAGAGCAGCTGTTCCAAATTTTTTTTTACTTGCTTACTTTAACCATTTAAGTGATGCAAAGCAAAAAGCTCATAAGGTACCCATTGAGCCTTCACAGGTGTTAAAACAGAAAAAGGTGATAAGTATGGCAGTTCTGAGTCAGTGAGAAAATCATTTTGTGCAACATTAAGGGATTATCTGGAAGAGAATTGCTGTGAAACTCATCTCTTTCCTGAATCTGTGATGTTTCGTGTTCAATCTGAATTACTAATTTTAGATTCCAGACTCAGCTTTAGAAGGTGTCTTGTAAGTCTCCTGTGAGAATCTTGACTGTAGAGTGATTGTATTGATTAAAAAAAGAAAAAAAAAATTCTGCCACTGTTGCCTGGAGTTTTCTTTCCCCATCAGTTATCTGCACGACTTCGGTCAGCTCTTCTGTGGTTGTTTAGTTTCACTGACAAGTTCCTGTAAATAAAGTTCAGGCACTGCATGAAATGTGTTACATTTTGGGAAATGCATGGGTAGGATCCACTAATTTTTATGTTAATATTATTGTCTGAGACAAATGTAAAAGAAAACTGGATGACTCGGTATCACATTAGTAGTAGCAGAACTAATAGGACTGGGAACAAGGTTTTCTGTTTTTATAGGATCTGAGATTATACAGAGAAATATTCGCAATTTTCAGGGGGAAAAAAAAGAAACCATTATGCAAGCAGTATCCAAAAATTCTCCTCATAACAAAATCGTGACTTACTACAATTTTCCAAGAATTCCCAGTATATGTGCAACCAGATCTGTAGAGTTTCTGGGTACTTTGTGATCACAAAGCCACACCAAAATGAACAGACAACAAAAAGTAAGTGCAGTTTCCTAAAAAAAAAGTGCAATGAACTAGATTACATTTCAGAGAATTTTTATATAAGTTCCTTACTTTGCTTTTCATTTTAAATCTGTATGCATTTGTACATGTGTTTAGAAGGTAGAAAGCCTTCAGGGACACTATATGTGTAATTTTTCCTATTGTATCATTGATAATCCAAGTAGATTTTTCTTTGAAAAACATTATTATCATAAACCTTCCAGGCATACATGAACTTTAGAATTGCTTTGGCTTTTTTGTGAATGGAGGATTTGGATTTTCTGCGTTGGCATTTACGTAATTTTAACTGGATGCCACTGTGCTAACTGTACTATACTGCAGGAAGATGCTGAAGCACATAAAGGAATATTCTGTAATACGTCGTATAGGAAAATGCAATAAAACTACTTTGAGAAACTTATTTCTGCTCGGTCACAAACCAAATTGTTTTCCTGAATTTTAGAAGCTATGTGGATTTTTTTCTCTTTCTGTTATTTTAGTTTTTCACAGATGTTTGTGTGCTTTTAGTCGACCTGAGTGTCCTGTGTTCTTCGTTTAAAACATACTCTCTCACGAACATTTATTTAAACAGAAGTTTTCTAGATTTTCAAAGGTATGTTCAATGAAAAAGAATGAGATCAGAACACAAGCACTTTTGAGCATGTAGATCTTAATGCATGCCTGTATTTCATATGGCTGAACAGCATATGAGTAAAGCTTTTGCAGTTCTTATGGACTACTTTACTCTCAAGGTTAGTGGAAGAACAGGAGATAGAAAGCCTGGGAAGCAAGATCTAAAGGAAGAACATTAGTGTCCATTATCAATGCGGTTATTACTGAAATGGCTACAACTGCACATTGTAGGAGGCCAGCAAACACTGAGTTGTAACTGACATTAAGGAAATAAATGCTACTGTCAAGCTATGCCACTGAAGTTATGCACTTCTTAAAATAAGAATCTGGTCCTGTTCTCATAGGCAGTCTTTTAGCATCACATTTGTTTTTAAATATTGCCTGATTTTTTGTGCAAAAATCTTATTTTATTAATAGCCATTTAAAAATAAAGGAAAAGTGAAAAAAAAGACCAAACAAAAAAAAACAACCCTACAGCTGTCAGTGCATTACGATAGGTGATGGTATCTTGGAGGTATTGCCAAGAAAGAATTCTTGCCTATTTTGTAGTCAGGGAATGAAATGCAAAATCTTGTGCACATGAAGCAAGAGGGATTGAAGGGCGTCTGTGTTGCCTGAAAGTTTCATGCTGTCTGCCGTAGCACCAAGGCGTTTCCTTTAGGAATGGATGTAGGTTCAAGCCGCTTTGGACTTGTCCTTAGGGCAGCAAAAGTCACTGTCAAAATTACATCAGTCTCCTCCACTGGCTTCCTCAGGGCTGCAATACAGACCGGTAAAATAAGGGATGTCCAAAGTGGAAACTGGATGTATGTTTAGAACTCCTGGACATAATTGTCAAATGATACTCAAAAAAAAAAAAAGAAAATTCCAAAATTGATAAAGAAGCAAGTATTCAGTGATAGCATATCTGGTACTGCAGTTCACTAACTTGTATATCTTAATTATAGTGCATAATTTGCAAATAATTTACAATAGTTATAACAAGTGTTTATGAGGAAGATAGCCACAATAAGCGTGTGAAAGTTAATCGTATGTTAGGTTGCTCTTGTCATTAAAAATGTATAGAATGGTTTCTTACAAATCTTACTAAATTGATCAAAGAAGCAAATTCTGTTGGGGTCTCCTTGTGTTTTCATGTGCAATTTACTTTGCAAGTTTTTTTTCTCTGTAGTATTGGGAAAACTTATTAAGCAAAGTACCTCACACTGTGTTATTGATGAAAATAATTTATGTGAATCATGAATTCTTTTATTTGGTTTGTCAGCATGTTGAATCCTCCCGTGTGAATGATGTTTGTTAAATGCCACTGCTTTCTTTTCCAAAAGGGGAAAACCAAATTTAAAATCAAATAGAAATTCAGGTATGAAATAAAAATGCAAAGCTGCTCCTCAAGGTAAGCTTTCTACTTTTATTCTGTGATGAAATAAAACATAGGTTTCTGCATATTTTGTTTTGTTTTTGTGAAATAATGATATGAAGTGAAGCCGCCTTGGTATGATTTTGTTCTTTAACTAACAGTAGCTGTAAATGCAGACACTGAAGTATTTGCCTTTGAAGCTTCGCTGTGAAAAACACAGCAATACTTCTAGTACAATGAGCTGTGCCTATGCACCCACCTGACTGTCTATATTGTTTTAAAGTGTATTATTCATAAATAAAATGCTAAATAATTTATCTCCATCTGTGCAGCTGAATTCTACCACTGTATTACTCTGTAACTGTCAGCTCTGTAAGCTAATGTGCGTGCTGTAGAAGCTAATCCAGGGAAATTTGACATAACTTTCTAGGTCTTTAAAAATAAAATGTCTGGTGAGGCAATGTTTTAAACAGGTACTCAGTAATGCTTAATTGTGTTAGCTGCCTGGAAAGATATTTGAAGACTGTAATACAGAATGAGGCTTCACTACATGCACTTTCACTGACCTTTAATTGAGGAAAGGACATGCAAGTCAATGAGTTTGGTTTCCTCCCAAATTAAACTTTTGCATCCACCTGCCTCCTCCAGTGCTATTTGCTGAATTCTTCCATGGGATGAGACAGTTTTGGATATATTCTTAATATTTCAGTTAAAATATGTACTATGGCCCAAATTAATTCTTTGAACCTTAATTGCTACAAAAAAGCCGACTTGTGTGTTTATGTGAAATTGGTCAGTTTTAAAACATAAGGAAATGCAGCTAGCAGGCCTCAAAATAATGTTTTCTTTCAGAAAAATTAAAAGCTTATTTGCATGATTCTTCAGACTCAATGCACGTGCACTGTGAATGGAAATACAAATGGTTTAATTTCATCAGAGAACTGTTATATACGCCTAAAGAAGCCTGTGTGTCATCCTATTTGATTTACATGGAATTTTTATATACTTGGGCATTTACATAAATGTTAGATAGAGTGAACACTACTGTAAGGTAACAATGTGTAGCTACGTGTAGGAATTGATTATGTTTTCCCTGTCCATGAAAAACTAAACCAGAAGCTTTTGATGTTCAGAGGAGACATCTTTTCCCTTTTTTTTGACGGAAGCTTCCAGCAAGCAGTAGGAAATCAACTCTATTCAGAAACTACAGAAGTAAACTTAAGGAGTGTGGGTTTGCTAAATGCAAATATCTACTTATAACACTCATATGACCCTTTGGCAGATACTTTATGGGGACTCATTTTCCTCCCAAGCTCTCTCTTTGGTACAGATTTCTCCTGAATACCATCTAAACATCCCTTGCTGTTTTAACATGAGAAACATGTCAACTTGAGAAGTGAACACGATGTATTTACAGTACCTTACAGTTTTTAAGTAAGCTTGTTTTCTGCAATCACATTCATTAGTATAATTTATACGTATGATATTTTAAATCCATGTTGATTAACACTCATACTAAAACTATACTGGTTTTGTTCCATAACTGCAGTGCATATATATTTTTTTTTCCTGTGCTTCAAAGTACTGCAAAAATGATAACTGTATAATGCACATGGCACTATAAAGGAAATTCAGAAATAAGAACAATTTTACAAAAAAAGGGGAAGAAAAGGAGAATTGAGTCCTGTTGGTTTCACTAATAGAACAAACTCCTAAAATTCTTCCTCTTTTCTCTCTGCTCCTACATCATCAGAATTCTTTTTGTCTTTTCTCTGCTTCCAGGAAAACAGTCACAGGTTATGATGAGATTTTCTTCAGTGGCGGCTTCACATAGGCTTTAGATCAACTATCAATATGTCTGTTTTTGATTTTTACTGCCGTTTTTGACCTTCCTATCTTCAAAGGCACATTAAGTTCCCAGAGTAAAGTGTTACTGGTATTTTTGTATCTGTGTAATAACTGAACAGGGACTTTAAGAGTTCCACATCAAACAAGGGCATTCACTTCTGATCAGTTCCTCTGATGGTGAAAATTTTCACTGATGTTTCCCTAGACTGTCTTGTGAGCTCCTCCAGTGGAGCTCCACCAGGATGATTAGGGATCTGGAGCACACAATATATGAGGAGACAGTGAGAGAATTGGGTTTGTTCAAGACGGAAGAGAAGGTTTGAGGATCTGGGAAACTTATAGCTGTCTTCAAACTAGTGTGAAGTAGTAGACGGAGGCAAGACACACCCAGACTCTTTATGGAGGTACACAGTGATGAGAAAGGAAATTCCAACTAGATATAAGAGAAAAATCTCTTACAGGAACACGTTATGCAGGAAGACTGAAGGCTCCATCTTTGAAGATGCTCAGAATTTTGCTGAACTAGGCCCATAGCATCACCACACAATTGGATCTACTTCAATTTTGGGGTTGGACTAAATAATTTCCAGATCTCTCTGCCAATATAATTTATTCTGTATTTCTAAATTTACTTGCAGATAAAATGAGAAATAGCATTTTCATTTTCTCCCAATTAATTTTGATTTCGTATGCTGTTAAGTGTATTTTCCAACTTCATTCTCTTAGCAAGAGCCCACTATCATTCCATGAGCTTCTACGTAGTTTGCAAGTTCTGTGCCTTTCCTGTTCCTTCTCTTGCCATTGCTGCTAGGATGAATGAACAGTGAGCAGCAATGCTTCTTACAGATATGGTAGTATGACGCCCTATCTGAAGGACATAAATTGCCAGAGAAATCTCACAGTCTTTATGTTGAGAAAGAGAATTGTAGAGCGTGTCTATGCATGAAACGTAGTGCTGTTGGGGACCATAGAACCTGCAGGGATGCAGTGAACCTGTTTGTTTTTAAAATTGTTGGTACTGCATTCGGTTATTACAGGAAAATTGCTGAAAAGTTTACTTTTTCTTCTGTCTTATTGTTCATCTTTCTGTGAGGCTTTATGACAAGTTTTTAAAAACACGAGCATACGATCAATATCTCTCTTAAAATGAATATAATGCATCGTTAAGCCTTTTTAAAACACAAAGAAGTCTCTTAATGTTATAGAGTATAATCAGTAAACTGTATGTAATTATAATTTACACATGTGCCTGAATATATACTTCTAATTGCTATAAATTAATCATTTTCCTATTCCTGGTAGCTTATGAATTTTTTTTCTACTGCCTCATTTACAGACATCAGCTGCATGATTGACAGTGTTAATTGTAGTGGAATTTATGTAAGACACAAGTTTTTCTCTGGAGGCTTGGAGTCAATGTTTATAGTTGCTACACAACCTTTGAAATGTGTGAGGGTAATGTGATTTTATGGTTTTGTGTTTGCAAGTGCTAGAGGAGCACTGTTCTATAGTACTAGAGCCAGCAGATCATTCCAAGATGTGTTAAACCACTGCTTTCAAAAAGCTGGCAATGACAGAGTAGTTCTTCGTCTTATAAACATATAAGTTAGAAGTGCAAACGGAAGTGTGTCTTTGAATTATAGCTGTCAAAAATTTATGCTTTAGTTTTATTAAAGGATCCAGAAGAATAATTTTTGGGCAGCTGTGTGTGTTTCCAGATACAATTTTAGTATAAAGTTTAATATAATGTTTGTTCTTTCCTCCTCTGTGATATTTCCCCATGCCATGTTCTGGTACTTGAGTGTTTGGATTTATTTGTGCTACATGTTTCTCTAAATTGCAACTGCCTGAAGGGAATATTTCATGTGTTCATCAGAGAAGACTGTTTTATTAAATGTCTCTCTATCATTAGAAAGTACTTTAATGCTTTGACTAAAAGAACTCCCATACACGTGGCAGATTAAAAAAAAAAATGGTAAAGTCCATGCTGACAGGTTCTATTAGGCATAGATGTTGCAGCTTGTTGCTATGTTGGGCTGACAAAATGCAGTGCCACTAGAGTCTGCAAGAGTTGCAATGAATTTATGTTTAGTAAATATTTCATGAAGTTTTTGTGCATCCTAACCTAAACTGTATTTAGTGGTTCTTGACATATCAAAATCACTGTCTTTTAGCTCTTGGGATTCTTTGGCCTCAAGCTTTGTTTAAACATTTAATCATTTTTTTTCCTATTAAATGTAAATAAATTTTCAACTGTACATTAAATGCATCAAGTAAAAGAAAAGAAAAGAAAACAAAACAAATAAATGCCCTGTGGCATTTTTTGCATACTCTTCGTATTACGAAAGATCATCTAAGTCATTGCGTTCAGTTTATTTAGTCTCAAGAACCATCACTAATTCAAGAGAATGAAGACAATATATTCTGAAGCAGTAGCCCACCTTATGCTATCTAAAAATTACTATAATCTTAAGATTTTAAGGCTGAAATGGAATGTCATACAGGAAAACAGCAGGAAAGACGAAGAATGTTGCAAAGAGTTCCTGCAGAGCCTCAAATCCTCCGTGGAAGCACATCCTGCTATGGATTAGAGCAAGTCCTGAACTGGGTTGTCCTTACTGATTTGACCAGAATGAAGACTTACTATCTGACTTCAAATATTATTTAATTCTGAGTGATAGCTGATGAACAGATCTTACTTTCCACTAAGGACATACAGTCCCAGTGGGCGTTTGTCTAGTTGTGGCTGAACTATGGTGTTTCAGAAGGGGGTCGATAAATAGTTCTTGGAGGACAAAAGGGGTAAGAGGAAGAAGAAATACATTTTTGCCATTTTCAGGTTGTCTGTAGAAGCTCTGAAACATAGAACTAATAGGATATAATATGTGAAAAAACCCCAGCCTCACTAGATTACTTTGACTCCACTTGAATTTACAACAGCTCAGAAATTAAGGACTAATATCAAATGCATATTTTCCATTTCAAGCCATTTTCTGCAATCCTCTTTGCTTTCAATGATTTTTTGTATATGTGTCTATAAGTAGGTTTCTGTTTGATTGAAGATGAGGGTGCTATCAAGATGTTTCATGACTACACATATCTAAGCTGTGTGTATTAGTGCAGAAAGCCTCCTAAACCTTACATTGTGATGCTTGAAGTTCAGTGCAGCACCTGAAGTATGTTATGGTTGTGTCCATCCCGCCTCTTTTCTATATCTTTCTTGGTGTTTATTTCTGTAGGTAAGTTAGCATCTACGCTGTTATGGTATCTGATTCCCAAGTAAACATTAGCACACACATCTTCACAGAACTATTTTAAAGCAAAATAATATAACCATTCCTATTTTATAAAGAATAAAGAGAAATACATAGAAAAAAGGAAATGGTGAGGATCCCACAAAAGCTAGTGGCACAACTAGAGCAAATTTTCTAAGCCATAAGAGACATCCTGGTATGTCCTTAAAGTCTGCCTGCAATGTAATTAACAATAGAAGCAATGTCACAAACTTCAGGTGCAAGAACTCTTCCTTGTGGGCCAGCCTGTGTGGTCAGCATCCCCTCGGGTGAGTGTGAATGTGCAGGGCTTGCCACAGCATAGGATTGTCTGTGGCTCATCAGCCTCCCTCAAGCTGTTTTTAATGTTACAGGAATATTAAGGTGTAACTATAAAAGCACTTCATTTTTCTACAACTCAAATATTCTGTAAAAACGTTTCTGCATTTTAGAGAGATAAATAGAGTGAAAAAGAAAGAAAGCCTTTATAGAGACTTCACTGTACATTCAAAATTGTTTCATAAAGTTAGTAAAGTTTCAGGAATTTACACAGCTTATATGCTAGGGTTTGTTTCTAGGGCATTCTGTTTATCCTAGGGTGTTTCTTTCATTCTAGACCATCTTGATTTGAAGACAAGCCTGACTTTGTGTACCCATTTTGTCCTTGGGTGTTCCATTCAGATTTAAATTTAAATTCAAATTCGGAGACTCACTGCTAACAATATTGAACACTGCCTCAAAAGAATTAATGACTGTCATAACCTTTCTTTAGACATCCTAATGTTCTTCTCTCATGGAAAAACAACATTTTCTTTTTGCTATCTAGTACAAAATTCTAGAAAAAATGACATGGTTTTATTTTAAATAAAATATTTTTCTGTTGAAAATGAAATATGCTGCAGGATTGCATGGCAGATTTGAAGCCTTAGTACATAACCTTTTTAAAAACTTAAAATTTTATTTCAAATCCATTTACACTAATAATTTTAGATAAACTTGAGAAGAGCTAGAATGATGTAAGAGGTGTAATGGTTTATTACTAACTCTTAATAGAAACTAGGCAGGAGAATAAGCAGTTCTGGAGTGAGTAGTTTGTTTGAAAGATCTTTGAACCTATTTATGAGAGAATCACGAACACTGAATCCTAGCCTATACCTATGTATAGTATGTATGCCTGTTCTTGATTCCACGATAGCAGTTAGCAGTTTGGTCATTCCTGTAGTTGTACAGAGAGATTTCACAGTGCAAACGACTCTTCAGATTGAAGTCTGCCATGGTGTTCCGTTTCACTGGAGCACATCTGTTCACTGTGCAGGCTTCTGCTGCCTGCTGGTCTTTAGAAATTGCAGTCGAAGAGATCTGCCAGCCTGATTCCAGAAGCACTTTCTGGCCCAGCTGAAGGTGGAGTGAGGAGGGAAGTCTGTTAGATGCAGTCCATTAAATACATTTAAGCACTATATTTATTTTCTGATCTTTTCTGCCTCCTTTCTCACTTTATGCTTCTTTGTATTGTGGCATGGGAAGTGATTGGTGCTAAGACGATAAACATTTACTCAACGATTCTTTTACTCAGAATTATTTCTTCATTGTTTCCTCACTCTAAAAATCAGATGTCCTGGATGATGGAAATAGTACTGCGTAAATCCTATTGCCTGATACCATGTAGATAATTATAGTCTGATTTTTTTTACTTTGCCTAGGACAAATATAATCGTTTCAGAGTTTGTGTATGGAACTTTGTACAAATATAGTTGTAGAGAAAAAAGAAAAGCCAGAGATCTACCATGCAAATTAGGAAGGAGAATTTAGCATTTTAATTATCTCAGAGTTAGAAAGTTTAATTGAAAATAAAAGTCTTCAGACTGTTTTGTTTGTTGGTTTTAATAACTTTTAGCAAAATATGTAAGGACTACCATCCACATTATAACATTTATTAAATGAAGCAATTAATTTAATTTCTCATTAGGTTTAAGGAACTCTCTGTGTACTTATGATTTATAAAAATTCTTTCTCAAATCTGTTTTATTTGTAAGCACAATTAATTTTCTTAAGCAAGTATTTAGTTTTGGCTCATAGTATTTAAAGAGAATTATTGGCCTTTCGCTCAGTTTTTCAGTTTGGTACACATTCTGTTGAGCAACTTACAGAGAGATTTTTCATGAAATATAATTATCTAAAAGATTATGAGTCTTTTAAATTTCAGGAACTATTCAGAACAGCCTATTTTCAGCTTCCTTACTGTAACTGGAACTTGAAATATTTTTATCAAGTTTTAGTAGTATCCAGAAGTTAGCCAGCAGAGATTTCTTTGGGTAGTTTTTCTTTATTTGGGGGGGGTGGGGGGGGTTGTTGTGTTTAGTTTGTTGGGTGTTTTTTTGTTTTTTCTTAAATCATATTGTAATCATACAATCAAAACTCATACACAACATTATGCTGTACTGGGCCTCTCCAACATCTATTGGAGGTCAATGACTTTGTTTACATTGTTTCTGTGTGTGCGCTTGACATTGCCTATGAAACTGTTGGCTGCAAAAGTTGTGCATTAGGGAGGACAGCTTAGAATACTGACTATAGTAACAAAAAAAAGCAAAGAAAAAATGATAAAAATTAAGACATTTCACTGTTCATTATTTCTAGAAACAGAATTTTAGAATTGCTTAATAAAATAACTGACATAAAATGTTTAAAAAAATTACAGTATCTTCAGAGAAATAAAATTTGATTAAAATCTCTCAGTTAACTATTTATGATGATGGGAGAAAACCACCCAGAAGAATGGAGGCAATCCTTCTGAATTTGTATTATTTTGAAATTAATAGATAATTTTTCTCAAATAAACAGCTTAGTTTTTAGAAAAGCTCAACTTCTGCCTGTGTTATAACACTTGCTAAATCCAGCTACTTCTTTGGAATTATTTTATTTTCCTTTCTTTTTCATGCCAAAGAACAGAAGTTGATTTCTGACTTTTTTGTGTTAAGGCAGAAGGACATTATACACAACTAGAGGGTGATATACATTGTTCATTTTTAGTTTTATTATTGTTCATTTTTAGTTTTATGTTTATGTCAGAAGCAGGTAATTTGGTGTTCATTTTTGTGTATTGCTGAAATGTGCGCTCATCGAAATTGGTATTATTTTCCTTGTCTTTATTCATTATTATCCTAGTCCCTCATTGAATCCAGTATCTTTCCATTTAGTAAGACATAAAAAATATTTTCATTAGAAGAAAGCTAAGTGGGCAGAAGGGGAACACCAATTTGGCAGCACTCGACAGTAAGTGGCAGTGATTCAATGACAGTAGTTACCAGTGAATTGGTGTGTGATTTTCTAATAAAGACAAAAGAAGACAACATGATGATAAATTCTTTATCGTCTAATTAAAAATACCAGCAGTACTGTTCTAATGAATGTAGAAGTGCTGCTGTAAATTTTGTATTTGTCAGTATGTCCATATTTTTTTTAGTTTTATTAGTAGAACAAGAAAATGTAGAAAACCAGAGATTTTTAAACATATTCAACTTCATTCTTTAAGTGCTATAATCTGAAAAAATCAGTATGAGTATACGTTCTTGTCAGTAAGTCTGGAGTAAAAGCTTTTTCTGCAGTAGGACTAGAGAATGCAAGGCTAAGGAAATTAAAAATCATCTGTGAGCTAGATATCACGCGTTGACACTGGCTTGACTTCAAATATGCATGTAAGTAGTGAAGTCTGATCTAAAACTAAGTGTTGGATGATAATTGCGGGAGTAGAAAATGCTAGCAAATTAAACAGGAAGGAAAACACAAACAATATCTGTATGTTTACCTGCTTATTAATTTCATAGGTGTCACATGGTTTGCTTCTTCCTGTGTTTAAAACTTCAGTGCAGAGGCTATGAGAACATATACCCTGTACCGAAGTGACTGGAGCACAGCTTGTTACTGCAGGAGCAGATTTTTGGTTGACTTAAAAAAATTACGGTTGGTGTTCTAACATAAATCTTTGTAGCTTTTAGGACTGGTTTCTCCTTTTGGAGGTTATGTGAAGCCAAGCACTAAAAGGTGTTTATATCAGCTTCAGACGGACTGCTGTCTTAATTATTTTCATCCATAGGACTCAATTCATGGAAATAATTAAAGAAGAATTGGAAATCTTCAGTCTTACATTTCTGTTCCTAATTTCGTCAGCCTGATATTTAGGTACTTATTTGTGTTTCTGGAGAAAAGTGTGAAAAATGTATATACACTTGCTTCAGAAATATACAGAAGGTTTGTTTCCCTTTGTTGTCACCTTAGCCACACAGTATTTTTACTTGTATTAGAATTGTGGAGACAGTAAGATGTCCACTGAAACAAAGCCTTCATGGATAACTTCATGCTTATTATTCAAAGGAACACAACTGTATATTTTCAAAAAGAGTTTTCAGGATGCAGTGAATAATTTTGTGAAAAGGCTTCTTAGCGTGAGGTTTCTGTCTGTTCATCAAATGCTCTGTAGATCTTGTTTTGCATCAGAACTAATTGCCTTGTTTTAGATCTGATTGGGATGGGAATTATTTTCATTTCACTATGTCATTAAAAAACATGAATATATGGCATTTTACTTGTTGTCAGTGTGTTTCAAAATGGGAACTCCTAAAAAAATTACTGTGCTTGAAAGTAACCTGGATAGTCTTTAATTAACATGACTGGTGCAACATAGGAGACAATTACAATTACTGTATTTTCACTTTTATACTTCTCCTGTGGCTCTCATCCCTTAGCCTTTCTGGTTTCCAGGCAACCTTGATTCATTCTGTCCCAAGTGAGATGCTGATACACTTTGTCCCTCTCCAGACTCTTGCTTCTCAAGAGTGTTCACATTCTTACACCACCTTCTTACCTCATTTTTATATTCAAGTTTAACTGTATCTTGGTGTTAGTGTGTTGATGGGCAAACGAGAAACTAATGTATTTCATCCATAATTAATACTGCATTCCACTAGTCATACTTTGTTAATAATGTTTTGCTACACTGATTTCAAAAAAAAGAGTCCTAGAATGTATGGATCAAGTTTTGTAAAGTGGAATCCCTTCTTCCTCCTCTGTGTATATGATCTATCTCATTTAGTCTGTTACATAGAGGGACAGATGTGAAAGTTGTATCACTGAACAACTAGCACACCATTTTTTTATGACAACTCCAAGCTTCTGGCTTCCTCGACATGCGTGGCACTACTCAGCACCTCATGACTCACTCATAAGATGTCTCATCTAGTGACTTGACCCATGAGATGGTCCTCGACATATACAGCACTACTGAACACACAAAAAAAATTTCTAGTCTTGCACCTGTGGAAATACATGTCAGGGAAAATTACTTACTTATTTAATAAGATAGCTTATTCTGTCCAGAACTCAATAATTTACAGTTTCCTTTGTAAATTTTGTAGCTAGTTCTGACTTCAGTATTTAGCACATTACAATTTGACATAACCTCTGTGTACTTAGTCTGTTGTGTTGCATTTTTCAGGACCCAGGACACTGATGAAGTTTGAGTAAACTTTTCAAAACTAAATGAAACCAAGTAAACCAATGTTTTTAAAAGAAAAGACATATTCAAATTATTAGCCAATGTGAATATTAAACACCACACTGTTAAGACACAGTGGTGTTGATCCTTTGTTATGTTCTTCAAGGAAAAAATAAAGTTTAAAATGTACCTTAGAAATTATTATGACCTACAAAATTAGCTTACTTCTTTGCACAGGAGTGGAGTAATACAACAGCATCAAAGTGTATATTATTTCCAATTTATTGCACCTTTTCTATTTTGAGAAGATACAATAAATGTCAGCTATGGATTGTAGCTTCATTGCTCAGTCTGTCGGTCTCTTCCTTAATTTACAAAATGTCAGCCTAAGTTTTTAGTTTTTTTTCAGTGAAAGTTGATGTTGTATCCAGACTCAAACTAGACAGACTAATAATGAACCTGCAATGAGCAGAACTGTAACTATGTGAACAGTTTTATTTAATAAGGTTAACATCTGTCACTTTCAGCAAGTTTAGCATTAAGACCCTACATATCAAGCTCCTGTTGCCAGGCTCAGGATTAGCTGCTGGTGAGAAATACCAACAGGAAATGTCAATGTCTTTGGCATCTGTTGCAAGTAAAAAGAAAGTTCCCAAATGGTGTTATTTGTCTTTACTGGTGACATAACGGATGTTACAGGAAGGAGTAATATTTCTGAGGTTCTTCAATGAAACCAAGTGGAACCAGTATTTCTAAGGTTCTTCAGTGGAACCAAGGAACTTCCAACATCACAAGTTCAGCCAAGCTGGCTTGCAGTTCCTTTAGCAGAGGGCGTGCAATACCAGAATAGCACCGTCTCTTTAAGGCCTCTGTGTAGCCACAAAAAAAATACGTATTTTAATTTTGCTTTCCTGTTTTCTCTACTTATTTTTGTATTTTGTTCTGTGCGAAAACAGGAGTAGTGATGATCCTCTGTTGGGTTGATCACTCTGGCTCTACTCATTTTCTCCCTTGAAATGATAAAGGTAGAAGACTGGAAGGGAGTCAAGCGTAATAGGATCTATAACTAGCACGACATCTGCACTTTACTCTCTATTTTGTATATTTTTTGGTTAGATTGTGGTAATGCTTTCATTTGTATCTTCACACACAAAATCCAAGTGACTGTAAATTACAGATGACAGTTTCTATATAGAAGTTATATCGAAGCGTCTTCAGACACCGCTTTTATTTTAAAGCTGTTGACAATTTAATGAAAGTTTTACCAAAAAGACATTACATTTCCTACAGCCTAACTACTAGAATCCTCTAGCAATTACATCATTCACTCTATTAAAAGTTTAATGGTTTAATTTAGCTTTCAACTTACAGAACTTACACAGTTTACTTCTTATCCTGCCCAACCATGGACGCTATGGCTCAATTCCTTCATCTCTATTTTGAAGGATGTTTTTTCCCATTTTTATCAGATCTGTCTCTGAGATTGTAGAAGGAGAACTCTCCCACATTGTAATTGTTGTCATGTTACGTCTTCTTTTTGGCTGTCTTTTTAGGTCTAATTGTTTATATATTCAGTGATACATGAGTGTGAGTTGGCTGGGCTGAAGGGATGATGACATGATAAACTCATGAGAAGCTCTTTCCTATTGCTGAGTGACATGATAGGAACTTCCCTTGCTAAATATAATCTATGGGAGCAATTCGGGGGAGATTCAGAGGTGAGACAGTTCAATAGTCTGCATCTTCCTAGATGTTCTTGTGACCCACAGATACTGTTTGTAAGTCCTGTAACTGTGCTGACGAACTTTTTATACTTTCACAACTGACGCTGGCGTGAAGGATTACTCAGAGCGAAAAAGGAAAAGACAATCACACCCACAGGAATCTTGAGCGCAAAGCAGTGCATTTATAGCGTAGGTTAATTTCCCAAATGAATGATTTCAGTATTTATTTTTATGGATGCATTTTAATATAAAAGAAGATATCCGCCTTCTAAAAACTTAAGTAGTCCAACTCTAGAAACCTTTTCCCTTACTCCTGCAAACTCAGTGGAATGTAAAACTAACAAGAAGAAAGATTTTTCCTCCACAAAAAGCTGTTTCTTTTCAATCTTTAAGCTACTCATTTTAGGAACAGTTCAGAAAGCACGCAAGCAAAATCTGTGAGATAAATAAAAAAAAGGAAAAATAAATTTAAAAAAGGCCTGTGATGTAAGGACTAAGTCTCCTGGGCACAAAAGCAAATTGTGTCTCATTACCACAGAAATTTATACATAAATAGCCTGACTGGTTCTTAGGACAAAACCTTTTTCAGTCTATCCTGCTACAACATCTGGGCACTTATTAAGCATTATAAATGTAGTAAGTCTTAAAATTGGAATAAATATTATAAATATTATGTATGCCTTGTGGTATTATTAAAATAAAATGATAATTTTATTTTAGTAAAATACATGCTATATGCTTTTGGATTCTTCTGGTAGATTTTTCTATAGCTTGTGCATACTGCATAAATTGTGTTTATGCTTACAAATCCATTTTTCTTTTATTCTATATTCTGTCTAATTTAGTAATCCATGATGTTAGATGTACTTTCTTTAGTTGGACTTGGTTAGGTTTGAAGTTCCTTGTTTCAGGACTATTATTTTGTAAACTGTGTATTGGAATGGTATCTTGACTGACTGGACTCAGTTGCTTCTCCATGATGTATGAAACATTCTTAATTGGTCTCTTTAAAGGCCTTTTATAGAGCTATCACACCGCTTATCTGATATACTCAGAGTAGATTGTTTTCCTGCTCTTTTTACATCATTTTCCATGTCTCACAGGAGATCATGGATGTCTGAATCAGTCTAAAAATAAACAGCTCTGTTCAAAGTTTAATGGGGTAGCAATTGGATTCATTTTCAAACTGAGATATTTCTGAGCTGGTTGGTTCATTTTTGTCCTCATTTTTCCAGGTTTTTCCCTCTTATTTTCTCAGTAAAGAGTTAAAAACAAAGCACTCCTTGGTATTTCATATACTAAAAAAATATTTCCTAAAGAAAGATGCATCTTGGAAGAACAGTCTATTTTCAGACCACAGCCACTGTACACCATTTGTTTGTGCTGAGGTTTGATTTGCTGAAACTTCAGTGCCTAAATGTTTAAAATATTGTCTCATAACAAAGGTAAAACCAGGTGAAATTTCATCACCCAGAGATGCTATGAAAATCTAACTGTAATTAACCTGTAGCATTTATAAGTTACACATTACCATCTAACCCTTTAATAATATAATACAACCTTAACAGTGTTGTTGCTTGTTTGATTTTTTTGCCGGGTAAAATTGAAATTGGAATTGAAGAAGAATAGAGCAGAAATTGTTGTTGCAATATACCACAAGACGCTGTCAACTAGATGACTAATTTTTTTTTTCCATTTCTGGTGAACATTTTGCATTTTACGGCCTGTGAAATGCACTGCAAGAATTCATTGCATGGCAAATGGTTGAACTTGCAAACACAGGCAGGGAGAGACCAACATTGGTATTATAACATCGCTTGTTGCAGTGATCAAAGGAGAAATTACTAGAATTAGACTTATTTGGTGCCTTAGACTGCTATTATTTTTATGTACAGTGTAGCCTTTCGTTAAATACAAAGAAGCTACCCTGGTCTTTGGAAGTCCCTGACCCTCAAATTGCTCCCTGTATGACATCTGCTTTTTATGACTGACAGACAGGGTACTTACCTGGGTGAACCACCCATCTTATCGCTGATACTGAAGTAATGGAACTGCTCAGGTGTAACCACTTTCTGGGGTGGTGCCAATATTTATGGACTATAGTGAAACAAATAGCATTTAAAATTAAGTGATAATATTTAATTAAAATAAATGCCAACTGAAGGCTACAAGTTTCTAAATTTCAGAAGGGAGATTAAACGATGTTACTTAGTGCTTTATTGATAGTTTTTGTATCAAACCTCACACAAAGTACTGCTTTCAAAGGATATTTCATTACAGTTAAACTGGTGCCTTAATTAGGTGATTAAACATCCTGAAAACTAGTCCATGTTCAAATCATTGAAGCTGAGTTAGAACAAAGGTAGATTATAATAGATAAATAACAGGAGATGTTAATAAAGAAGTGAAAGATGATTAAAAACAAATGAATAAAATTCCAGTGGGTGGTAAGGAAATAAATCATTGGGAATAACTGTGGAAACCAGCTGGAACAAATGGAATGTGCCTCAGTGGGTAAATGCACCAAAAAGCCACAGTAAGACCATATGTAAAAGTAGTGAAATTGTATATAATTTGGGGTTAGAATATGGCAGTAGGAGAAAGAAGTCTGTTGTGGGTGAAGCAATCAATGTCTCACATTGACTGACAGCAGATGAACATGTAAATTGCCTGCTATTGAAGCTAAGAGATTTAAATGGAGACTGCAAATGTTATATTGCTTTTTGTTAATAGCTTACACTGATTTTATTTTTGATGATGTTGGTGGCCATTAAAAATCTAGAGTCAGTGAACATTTCGTATATTAAACGAAATACAGGGAAAGCTAAGCTAGTAACAATGGTACTAGAATAAGTTAAGCAAATTTATTTGAACTCTGATATTCCTACTTACCTTCTGTCTTTCAAGAGAAGGTAGAAACATCTGCTTCTCTGCTATTGCTGCTTCCCTGTATGGCTTAGGTCAATGGAATGTGGGAATAAATACATAAATAAGTGAAAAACAAAGTCCTTAACACAGCCTGTTAGCTGCAGCTAAGGATGTCCTCACCGGAAACATTCACCCACTATTTAGCTGGGAGCATAACTTCAGACACTTTGATTCTGCAACATATGGGACATGCCAGAATGCAAAAAGGTAGAAAAGGTTGAGGCGTAGGTTTTCAAAAATTCTACAACTTACACTCACTGTAAACATTAGCCCATTGTTTGCATCCTTTATAATGTTCTTTTGATTGTGTACTATTATTTCTTGAAGTCATCTATCCTGTGGAATGGCAGCTTGGCAGTGGATCACAGAATCACAGAATGGTAGGGGTTGGAAGAGACCTCTGTTGGTCATCCAGTCCAACCCCCCTGCTGAAGCAGGGTCACCTACAGCAGGCTGCACAGGAACTTGTCCAGGCAGGTCTTGACTATCTCCAGAGAGGGAGACTCCACAACCTCCTTGGGCAAACTGTTCCAGTGTTCCGTCACCCTCAGAGTGAAGAAGTTCTTCCTCATGTTCAGACAGAACTTCCTATGCTTCAGTTTGTGCCCATTGCCCCTTGTCCTGTCGCTGTGCACCACTGAAAAGAGTTTGACCCCATCCTCCTGACACCCACCCTTGAGATATTTGTAAGCATTTATTAGGTTCCCCCCTCTCAGCCTTCTCTTCTTCAGGCTGAACAAGCCCAGCTCCCTCAGCCTTTCCTCATAGGACAGATGCTCCAGTCCCCTCATCATCCTTGTGAAAAAAGTGATTTAAATTATTCTTGGTTTTAAGTAATTGAAATACTTGTTTGTTATACATTTTTCTATAGACAAAAGACGTTCCTTTTAGAATGTTGGAAATTTGTAGGATTTTATATAGTTTTTTCTTATTATACATTCAAAATACCACTTCTTGAATATGTTACAGACTTATTTGCTCAGAACCAGGCACCAACATGTGCAAAACATTCATCCTGCACTGGGTAATGCAGAGCTCTTGTGGAAATTAATGGGACTTCTCTATAGACACACATCTAAGTATTGGGCATTTGTGTGTGAATTTGGACAGGCAAGTTCAGAAATTTTAACTTTGCATCTTATATACATGAAGTAGGAATACGTACCTGTGTGCAGGGTAGTCTATAGTGAGTGTGACAGAGCAATATGAAATTAATAATTCCCTTAGTCTTTTGATCTATTTTCCTTCTCTTATATTTTATGATATATCTGCATACTCAAAATACCTTGTGGCATTAAAAGAGCTGATGTTTTTCTTACAACTCTTGTGAAGTCATATGTAAGTCTATAGATAGTATGGGAAGAAAGCAAAAAAATAATGTAATAGAATATATGAAATATAAAAGCAAAGCAAGTGATAAAGCATGAAAACTGACCTTAAACATGTTAACCAGCTGCTATTCAGCTGATTTCCTGATTTAACGGAGTATAATAGAGACCATTAGAAGTAAGTATTCTGTATGATGTGCAAGAAAACAGTCTTGCCAACCCAATTAAAACTACTAGAAATTAGGTACTTACTGCTGTCTTTGGCTACATTTATCCCTCACAAACCGTCACTGGAGTCACTACAGCTTATTCTGAGAAAAAAAAAACAAAAAAACACCAAAACAAAACCTGTTTTGCTACTTTACAGATGTGCTTGGGTTTAATTTTGTTTTTAACTGGAATAATTATGCAGATACTAATAGATAAGAACTAGATTTCTGATAGATTTTTACATGATAAAATTTTGTTTGCGTGCCTACAGGAAATATTGATTAAGACCCAACATTGCTATTGAAAATTATAAAATGATTTTTTTTCCTAAGGTGTTTCTTCTTTATTTAAAAAAACCCAACCTTTCAGAAACTACAGTTATTACTAAAATTCTTAAAATAAATTAGATTAGGTTGTTTCCCCATATCTGTCTCATAATCTAAATTATTAAAGGTATTCTCTATGTATTTAATATACCTGGAACCATACCCTGCTCCATTGGCATGCTCAAAAAAAAGCTACATTTGTGAAGACATTTAGATTAAATTAAATTGCTTAGATATCCTTTCATACCCTGTACTTAGCTAACTGCATTCATAATAGTGTACTCTGGGGGTAAAGAGTGTACTAACAGAACATTACCTGATTTGTTTTTATATTCCTAATAGTTTAGGGAAGAAAACCAAAATGCCCATGTATATAATAAAGCCAAAACAGAGGATCTGACAAATAGCTTAATTAGCAATATTGAGCTGTTTTCCTTCTAACCATAATAGCAGTATATTAAAATAATTTGTCTTTCTCTGTATTAAAACCAGAACATTAATATATTTGGAATAATTCCTACAAAATTTAGTTGCAGACTACCACAATAATACAAAAAACCTGCTATATTTGGATGACAAGTAGCATTACTTGAAACTTACTACTGTTTTGTTAATTTTGTCATGGACAGAGTTTTGTGGCCATTTATGAAGTTCCTGCTGGAGTAAAATAAGATTTGTAGTGGGAATAGAAGTTCTCTGACTTCTAGGGAATAAGAAGATTTTTCAAATATTTGAGAAATTAATACCTTAAAGGAACAAAATAGAGAAGCTTAGCAGAAATCCAAGTCTTATTTAATGGTGCCAAAGTTTACAGATATAACTATCTATAAAAATGTAAGGACAAATTTGTATGGAGAGGAAGAGTGGTTAAAATATCAGGAGCTAGGGACAGTAATGAACAAACACCTGCAGAGAAAAGTTTCATGCTAGATCTGTGGATTTTACATGTGTAGGTACAGATGCATTCAACATATGGGAAGCATTCAGTTTAGCAATAATAGAAGGTTGAATACTGAGGCGTCTTTACTTTTTCCATTATATATGCTGTTCTTTTTCAGCATCCACATTTGCCAAGCTGTAGAAAAACCAACTATACTAATACCCCTTTCATGTGTTTAATGAGAGTAAACAAATCAGAATATATGAAGTGCATGTACAGCTGGTGACAACATTGTATGTTATCATTAACATACATCTTCCTCTGTGAAACTTGTGTGAAGATGTAAATTTGTATTGGTGTAAACTCTCTTTTTTTTAGCAGAGTGGTAACTTGCTAAGCAGTTATGCTATTTATTTATCATTTAATGTCGGGGATTTAGTGTTTTTGTATCTATGCACATCTTTCCTGTTTGCCTTGTACTATGTTTCTTTGGTGTTGTGTGTTTTGGGGAATATCCTGTCTTCCGGTATCCATCTGACATGATATCGTGTCATGGCTCCCTTCTTTTTTGACCATCTTCTGTGGTATTCTTTCCATCACTGCTGATCAGAGTAGTTGTATGGATGTGTGACCAAATATTTGACCGACATCAAATATAGTATAAAGCATGTATTTAACACGTATGAGAGAAATGCTTGGTTGAAGGATTAATTGTCTTGTATTTCTCTGTGGATTTTACTGCTTTCTTTGCTGAAATCTTAACGATACCCGTTTCCAGTGCAGCTTTGCCTTTTGGTTGGCACTGACATACTGGTATTGCTACTAGTGGACTGTGCAATACATCAATTAAAAACCCCATTTAATTGAGAGTTATTATTTTGACTTATGTTTGTATTTTTTTTGCTTATATTTTTTTTAGCTTATAATGAGTTAGGGGTTTTTTTGTACACCTGTTTTGGTTTCAGTCAGTAGAGACTATCGTACAGAATAAGACAACAACTCCCAAGTAAGGATATACCAAAACAGAATTGAAAAGTATCACTGAGATTCAGCATTTTCTTATCATGCAGCTTGGGGACTTTACTGAGCAGTGCTAAGAGCCAGCAGATTTAACAGCCTGCAAGACAGGAGGAGGAAGGAAAGGAGAGAAGGAAAAGGCTTGCTCTGCTTTAGGAAGAGGCATGACGAAAGATATCTGTAGATTTTAGATGAGAGTAATAAAAAACAATCGGTGTGAAATGGATTTAGTGTAAACTGTGATTTCAGTCATTATTTTTAGAGGACACTGAATATCAAATGCCAAATGAAACTGGACCTTTTTTTATGAGGCATTCAGTATCTGAGAACTGCAGCCTGAATCCTGTCTGTAAGTGATTACATGTGATAATTCAAACTTGAGAAAAATGATTTTGTAGGAAATTAAATAAGGAACATGTAGGCACTTAGTAGGACCAGAAAGATTCAGACAGATAATTAGATCTGTTTTTTATATTTTGGTGGCACTTATATTTGGGGGACTTATTTTAATTGAGAGTTTTGTTCTTCCACCTGATGGCAGGCACTATGGAACTGAAACAAGATGGATGCAACCTTCTTTCATCCCATACAACTAAACGGCTTATCCCAGAAAATGGGTCTTACAGAGCAGCGATAAAATTATTACAGCATATTTCTGTACAACCATAATGTTGATACAAAGATGACTGATTTCTTTTCTTGATGAAATTTCAGAGATTAATATATTCACAGATTGAAGTTACAAGGGTTCCAGAGAGGCTGAAATTCTTCATGGCTTTCTCCAGGGTGATCCTGTGGTGGTAGCCAGCTGTTTGCTTTAATCAACAACCTCCATGGTGTTTTAGAACAAAAATGTGGTTTGATTTGTGATGGAAGAAGTAGGGTGTTGGTTTGTTTTGTTGTTTTGATGTCTCTTAGCTCTCTGTTTTCACTGTTCTTTTTCTCTGTTTGGTCTTTGCTTGTTCACACACTTCATAGCTGCTCACCAATTTTCTAGTATTCTAGGTCACGCATGTGCAGTTTCTGGAGGGATCTTTCTGTACCGTAATGGCTATGACATGTCATAGTGAAGTGACAGAGGTGCTGCAGTTGGACTGGTTTCCTATATGAAGCCTGCCTTGGCCACTTCATTTGTTTCAGACATGACTACATTTTTTGTGAGGCAAGTAGAACTGCCTTTGATGATTTTCAATATTGATAAAACATTGTTTTCTCGAGGGCTTCAATTCTCTTCAGCCTCTGATCAGAAGCCGATGTGCAAGTGGGCCAGAACATGTTTTGTAAGCCTATCACTAAATTCTGCTTTTCTATAAACTTGAAAGGTTTACTTTTTACTTTATTTGTCATTTTCATGCTGAAAATTTTTAATTTTTTATCTCATTTTTTTCTCTTTCAATATAAATAATATCTGTTAGCTAAGCATGTACTCCTTTGTGTCCATCTGCTTGCAGAAAGCAGCCTGATACACAGCCATTCTGTCTGCTCTGTACTTTTAGATTCCTGATTTCATGAAGAATGGATGTACTTTACACCATGTTCCTTAAGTATAAAAAAAAAAGTCAAAATTCTCCAATATCCAGCCATTATGTCTTCCTTCACATATGTTTTTAACTCATCAAACCTGTTTTGAAAATAGAATTTGCTCAGGATTGTGCACCAGAACTGTTATAGTACAGAACATTGGGAAGCTATCTAGTGTAACAAAGGGGCCTTCTTAACAGGAATATGGATTGTAAAATAAGGGATTAAATTTTTTTTTCTATCTTTGCACATTTAAGCATGAAGTATATCCAGAATTCAAATGGTTGGTAATAAAGACTAGTTGTTATGACAGTTTAAAATGCTTTATATATCAGTTTATAAAAGTGTAAATTTAATTTTCTCTGTTAAAAATATGTATTATATATATATTTCTGTTAATATATACATATAATTATTATGCATTTATATCATCAGGCAAAGTTGGCAGGGAGCAATGTCAGGAAAGTTACCAAGTCCTTGTTTAAGTTTAGAAAATGTGTACCCTTGTTTATGAGAGTTATGTGCACACACTGACCGACAGATTGCATCCTTATTTCACATTAATTCACATTAATTCCAACTCTCACTGAGCTGGAGGAAGTACAGATCCCTCAAGCACTTTGTCTCCCAGGAGGTGCACCGATCCCTGCAGCTGGTCAGCTCTGGTAGTCTGGAGAGGCAGAAGGTAGGCTGGGTCTCCAAGGAAATCATTCTGTCGCTCAAAGAATTTGCAAGTGGATCATGACGTAGAAAAAAGCATTGCAGCCAAGTCTGCATTCAGTTATCACAAGCTTCCTGTGTAGCCTTGGGCAAGTCATTCAGCCTCCGTCTTCTTCAATACGTGATCTGTAATATACAGAGTGTCTGAGACTTCCTCACGTATTTTTGGTTGTTACTGAAATGCTTTGATATACTTGGTCTATGTGAGTCTACTGTATATTATGGTGAATTTTCCTTTGGAAAGATGGGATAGGTAGGTAGGTAATCCTCCCTGAAGTAACCTTTAAAATAATACTTCATAATCTTTCACTAACGAGATAGTGATAAAAGCCAGAATACTGACTCTCTGGTCCATACTGACTTTTAATACTTGCTTATCTACCACTGCATGTCGAAAGCTGATTTCATGAAGGTCAAAGAGCATTCAGTATTACAGGGAAAATGACAGCTTTTACCTAATCAAGCTAAAAGTTCCGACAAAATTCTTTGTTTAAAATGTCAGAACTGTAATTTGTAGAAATGTAATTTTAAAAGCTTTATAACAAATAAACTTACTGATTTGTCATATACGAATAAAGTCACCAGTGATCAGTGTGGCTGCTTATTTTTTTGTAAGAGCTTCCTTTTAATCCTTTGTGAGAGATTATGAAATATATTCATACTTGAAAGGCAAGTCATCCTGCCTTCTGACTTCTTCTCCATTTCCAGCCTTTCTTAGGTCCTCGCCCTTACTGCTTTTGTGTGTCTCTACCCCTCAGTGCCTGCCTCTCATCCCTAGCGATGGCGTAAGTTTTGTCAGTAAGAGCTTTGGTTCAGTGAATGTAGTGAAGTCCCTCGTTTGAAAACTTGGCCCTTACACCTTGGCAAGTACATCAGGTAGACAGAAATTTTCACTTTTTAATATCAGTCATTCAATCTGCTAACTGCAGTGCCCCTCCCTCAAAATAGTTGAACAGTAAAATTATAGAATTATATCTCACTAATGTTTCATAGTAGGTTTAATACTATGAGACTGGAATTAAAATATATGTTTGAGATTTCAGGAAGGACATACAAATATCTGTTTTTATTCTGGAGGGCAATATATTGTAAACTGACAGCGTGCTGACAAAGTGAAATTTAGGTATGGCAGATGATTTTAGATTTTTATTCTGTAGATATGATAGAAAATACAACTGATCAACCCTATTGTAAGTTCATGAAGTTTTAGACTAGAACTGAGTGTATTTAAGCTCAGGTGTAAAGGACGCATTTTTAATAAAAAGTACCAAGTCAATTTAGGGCTACGAGGATGGTGAGGGGACTGGAGCATCTCTCCTATGAGGAAAGGCTGAGGGAGCTGGGCTTGTTCAGCCTGAAGAAGGGAAGGCTGCGAGGGGACCTAATAAATGTTTATAAATATCTCAAGGGTGGGTGTCAGGAGGATGGGGGCCAAACTCTTTTCAGTGGTGCCCAGCGACAGGACAAGGGGCAACGGGCATAAACTGAAGCATAGGAAGTGATGTCTGAATATGAGGAAGAACTTCTTCCCTCTGAGGGTGACGGAGCCCTGGAACAGGCTGCCCAGCGAGGTTGTGGAGTCTCCTTCTCTGGAGATATTCAAGACCCACCTGGACAAGGTCCTGTGCAGCCTGCTGTAGGTGACCCTGCTTCGGCAGGGTGTTTGGACTAGATGACCCACAGAGGTCCCTTCCAACCCCTACCATTCTGTGATTCTGTGAATTAAGAAGTTGTTACAGATATTAAACCTGAACAGCTCTGACAAATGCAGTAACAAAGAGAATAACTGCTTAAATAACCTTGTAAAATGGAAAGTAGAAACCTTTGTTTTCTGATACATGATTGTTAGGCATTATCAATTTCATAGAAGACTGTCTTACATTAACTTTGGTCAAAAACGTGATGCTTTGCTTTTTATGCAGTGCGCTGAAGAGCAGCTGGGAATAGTGTGGTGAATTTAGAATATTTTTTCCAAATTCAAAAACAAGTAGAGATTTGTAATTTGAAGGAAATATATTTATGGGGCATAAAAGATGCATAATTTAGTTTAACTAGGTGTGTACTTATATATGTGTGCATGTTTGAACAGGCATCTTGAATAGAAACTCGTATGTGTCCTTAGCAATGTCCTGAACAATTTCTGTGGTGTATCATGGAAGGCTGTGGTGACACACACCAAAGCAAACATTCTCATTGCAATTCATGGGGAGACAATAAACATTCCTCTATCATTCATTCTTAAAAGATATGCTTTTTGGATATGTGATTCTGCACTTACTGAATAAATTTGACAGATATAGTAAGGAATTCTCATTCTCCAGGTAGAATGAAGTTAATGAAAAAAGTCTTTAAATGGAGGAGTCTATTAGTGAACATTCCTGTGACTAGAGAACATGTGAATATAGCAAAATGTTTAAATACCTTAAAGGATATATTTTCAATTTTGATTCACATGTTGCTGTTACTTCCTCAGACTCTCACTAACCTTAAAACAAATGTTTCCGTGAGAAGTAGCTGGTGAGCAAAGGGTACTTGTATGGATGTTTCCAGTAGCTGGGTTCAACCAGGCCTTTCCTAAAACTCAATTTTCAAAAGCCAATACCTGCCTACTGTAATTCCAGATAGATGAGAAAGTGTTTCCTTCTAACAATAATGCAGTGTCACTTTAAGAATATTTGTTTGTGGGGCAATTGGAAAATATTTTGTAGTTCATATCTACTAAGCCAATATTTCACTTCTCCTCAAGGTTCATAGGAACATACCAAAGAGGAAAATAAGTCTTCACTAATCCTAGAACTAAAAACCACATCTTGTGCAGTTCCAGTATCACTAACATTTATTGTCTGAAGAAGTGCTGGTACAGTCTACTTCAGTACCTACAGAACATCTCACCTCTCCACAAATTATGATACATAAATTTAAAGCACATAACTCTTAGGATTTTATTTGTTCTTTCTTTCCGTACTCCAGTAGTCATTATTTCTCCAAGGACAACTTTTGCAAAGGCTGCGGTAGAACGTGGAAAAAGTTCAGATGGAGTTTTTATAATTTTCCCACTTATAGTCACTGACACCCTGTTAGTCCTTTATGCAGTAAGTCAGATGAAAAATTTGTCACTTCAATTCCCGAATTTCGCACTTTTATGTTAGATACCAGTTCTCTTAAAAAAAAAGGTTGCTAACAGAATGAAAAACCTAGCCAAAAGCAATGTGGATATCTAAAATATAATGACCTGCAAGGCTGCAGGTTTCCTCTCTTGGCACTCACTCATCTCTTTTACTTCAGAATCCTCTGGTGATGTTGAACATGTACGGCCTTATTGCAGGCTTATTCTCTTCCTGCAAAGGCTGAAGGTAGCTTTGTTTTCTCCCTCCTACATGCTGCCTACTGTCTGAGCTTTTACTCTGTAAATGGGTGTACTGGATCTGGCTGGGATGGAGTTAATTTTCTTCGTAGCAGCTCATATGGTGCTGTGTTTTGGATTTGTGGCTAAATCAGTGTTGATAGCATGGGTGTGTTAGCTCTTGCTGAATAGTACGCACAGTGTCCAGGCCACCTCTGTTTCTCACTCTGTCCCTCAGTGAACAGACTGGGATGTGCTCAAGAGGCTGGGAGGGAACACAACCAGGCAGATGACCTGACCTTATCGGAGAGGTATTCCGCACCAGATTCCATCATGCTCATCAATAAAACAGAGCAGCGCAGGGTTTGGGGAGGTTAGCTGTCTTTTGCTCAGGGACTGGCTGGGCATCAGTCTGCCTGTGGGAGGTAGTGAGCGATTGCTTTTTCATCACTTGCTTTCTTCTCTTTCCCTCTTCTTCCACTGTTCCTTCACTTACTAAACAACGTTTATCTTGACCTCGTTGCTTTTACTCTTACTTTCCTCTTTCCCTGTCTCACTGGGATGGGGGAAGTGAGCGGACAGCTGTGTCAAGATTAGTGGCCTGCTGGGGGTTAACCCACTGCAATAGGAAATCCAGATTCTGTTTCTTTGTCTGCTTAAGGATGTCTAAACGTGAAATTCTTAGTTCCCAGGAACATGATTTTATGGCCTCTCTGTGGCCATTCGAAGTGGAGACACATTCTGCTCACGCTGAACCTTTGCCACTGTGCAGTGTTGCAATTTCAGAAGGCATTAAAGGATATAAGAAACAAGAAAGACAACTTTAGTTTATATTTTATAATTGCAACACTCACATGAAGACCTGGAAACTGAGGTTTCCAATTCCTGCTCATGGGACTGATTAATTACATATTAAAATTTCAGTGGATGAATCAAAAAATCCTTGAAATAGGAACTAGAACCTAAACCTGGAAAACCTAATTATTCGATTACAGATTTGTGTTCTTCCCAGCACACCCGTAAGTCCTTTAAATATCCTTAGTGCTTAGCTTGCTTTCCATTAGAGACTGTAGAGTGTTGCAGCTGCTGATGTTTACTGCAGTCTTTTGCTAAACGTAGATTTGACCAATATGCAATTAATAGAAATGATAAGTGGTGGCAACCCACTCCCTAGTGTGGCATGTTCTTAGAATAACTATTAAATCAGACCTGTCAGGGGACTTAGGAGGAAGAATATTTAATTTCTGTTTCCTAATTGGATTTAGCTTTTCAGTTTAAGCCAGTTCTGTGCTTAACCAGAACGTAAACTCAAGTATACAAACAACATGTGTGTGTGCAGGCATGCGTGTATGCAAGCCAGTGTAGTGTAGCACAGTGGGGAGAGCAGTGTCTTATGGAAGAAGAACTGCATAGGTTATTCATTATCAAAATGATGCTAACAGAACTATTGAGCTGGTATGCATTGGAAAATGGAAAAATCGAATGAACAAAGAACAATCGTTAGGTTATAGAAGACTGTAAGTTTCTCCTGTGCGTTTTTTTTTGTGCTTAGCCTGAGTTGCCATAGGTCCATCTCTGACTTTGGGGTAGCTGGCAAAATCACCATTTAGGGCAACCACACACTGCAAAATGCTCTGTTTCAGCATGCTGAGGTGGATTGAGAACTGGCTGAATGGCAGAACTCAGAGGGTTGTCGTCAGCAGCGCTGAGTCTAGTTGGAGGCCTGTAACTAGTGGTGTCCCCAAGGGGTCAGTACTCGGCCCAGTTTTGTTTAACTTCTTCATCAACGTCCTGGATGAAGAGTTAGAATGTACCCTCAGCAAGTTTGCTGATGACACCAAACTGGGAGGAGTGGGGGATACACCAGAAGGCTGTGGTGCCATTCAGCGTGACCTGGACAGGCTGGAGAGTTGGGCAGAGAGGAACCTGATGAGGTTCAACAAAGGCAAGTGCAGGGTCCTGCACCTGGGGAGGAACAACCCCATGCACCAGTACAGGCTTGGGGCGGACCTGCTGGAGAGCAGCTCTGTGGAGAGGGACCTGGGTGTCCTGGTGGACGACAGGTTAACCATGA
>Ga0065711_1002713_pt1 | contig 32071 bp, 13 predicted proteins | sample Hoacrofraction12_FD_59098 | JGI IMG/M metagenome (GOLD analysis project Ga0065711, IMG submission 59098) | Hoatzin crop microbial communities from Cojedes, Venezuela - Epithelial fraction 12 v2 (version 2) | ecosystem: Host-associated > Birds > Digestive system > Esophagus > Crop | place... | reverse complement strand
ACAGGAAGTTCCGTCTGAACATGAGGAGGAACTTCTTCCCTCTGAGGGTGACGGAGCACTGGAACAGGCTGCCCAGGGAGGTTGTGGAGTCTCCTTCTCTGGAGATATTCAAGACCCGTCTGGACAAGATCCTGTGCAGCCTACTGTAGGTGATCCTGCTTCGGCAGGGGGGTTGGAGTAGATGACCCACAGAGGTCCCTTCCAACCCCTACTATTCTGTGATTCTGTGATTCTGTGAAAATCTGACCATGTCAAGAAGCAGCCTATAGTAGAAAATGTCCTATTTTAAAGGATGATTAATGTAAAACGAGCTTTTAAAGGATTATTAATGTACAATGCGAATGTTGTTAGAAATCCGTAAAAGGAAAGAGAAGGTGCAACACAAGCATGTTCCCAAAAGTACCAAGGGCCAGAGTTCAACTGAACAGGAACATAATGTACATAGACATATGTTAACATTTAGAAATGTATCTACGCTACTGTTCCTTCAGCAGTGTTCTAGCCACCATATAGTACATTCATCTGTTCACTACGTCTTAAATAAAGACAAATTAACTATGCTTTAATCAAAATGATACATCTTAATGAAGTTCATTATGTTTGAGCCATTTAAAATACGTAAACTTTGTTATATAGAGCTGTTGTGCTAAGATAAGAATTCCAGCAACAACATTCAGCACTTCTAGAAATCCCACTGGATAATTTCCGGAAGGCATTTAGACCAGGAGGATGCAAGCAGACTAGAATTTTTCAAATTTCTTCTAGATTCAAAGGGAAGACCCAAGGTAGACAAATGCCTAATGAGTTTCTTAAAACATTTATCTTACTTCAGGTACCCCAAACCTCTGAAAATCTAATCCTTGACACACAGAGAATTCAAGAGTATTTTTGATACAGAAATCTGCTATTTATCTCAATAAACTCAATCTCCATTAAAATGCAAATAGAAATTAAAAAGTAATTAGATATAACCTAATTTTAAATATCCCCATTCATGATCTATCATGTCTGTCAGAGGTCTAACAACTTATTTGTCTAATTAGGGTGGCAGTACTTTATCAGCTTGACAACGCTTTTGTTTTAGCTGTTTGCGGTAGGTATTACAGTAAGGATTTTCTTTTAACTGCTACATGAGAGTGTGTTAACAAAGTAAGTAGCTGATGACTCGGTTTGCAAGCACAATTTTGACACAGAAAAACTGGAAGTTCGCCTGCCCCTTTCTTTGCACAAGCACCTGAGGGAAGCTGATAGATAATACTAGACATGGCCATTAGCTTACCCAGCATGAAACTCAATAGAAGTGGGTGCTGAAGAAAGATTTGACTGAGAAGATTTCTCCGTTCTTCTTCCTTCACCCTCCCCTGCCACAGCAGCTCAAAGGTAGTACCTAGCCACGGGTAGAAAGCTTGTCCCATTTTGTTTACCTATTCTACAAGATTGCACTGATTTATGTCATTATCTCTATTGCTTTTCAAAGCCCTTAGCTAATAAAGTTGTGAAAAAAGTAAGCTCCTTGTATGCTGGACTGTGCTGCACCATCTGTCCTATGCTATCAGCTAACACAGCTGTGGAAAAGTCACTTCAAAATACTTCCCAATTACATTGTTCTGAACATCATTTCTAGGAAACATAATAAAGAGCAAAATCCCGTTCTCACTGGAGGAGTCTGAATGTCTGTTGCTAGACAAGCCCTTTCTATCTGTTGAAGTGTCAGAACTTTTGCTGTCTTGGAGGAAAAATACTGCTACACAGACAAATTAAAGCTTTATTTGTTTATAGATACATGACCTGCATTTCTCACATGCCAGATAACACTTTATTAACATGCCTTCAAATCCTTTTTTGTTATTTTCTGTTTCAGGACTGAACTTTCTAAACTTGCTTGGCTGTCATAGTTAGTCACTTAACGTCTTTTGTGTTTTTTCCTTTCCGTGATTTTAGGTCTTCTGGTATGAAGAAAAGTCATGCTTGTCAACATTGCTGAGGTACATATTTTTCTTGAAGATATTTGGTAGGGCTTAGCTACCTTTATCAACATCACTGTTTTGCTCTGTTGTTGTTCGGTGTTTTCATGTATCACCTACCTGACTCATGAAACTGACTACTAAAATAGGTTTAAAAGAAAAACTGCAAAATTAGCAACACCTGCATGTAACTGTTCCTAGTAGGCACCAACCCAAGTTTTAAATGGCTATAAATCTTCCATAGCACTACTGATACAAGTAATAAAATAAACATAGAGCAATATGATTTAACCACTTTCTTGCAAAGAACGCAAGGATATCTTCTCTCTCTTTTTTTTTTTTATTGTAGATGAGGAAACTAATGAATCAGGCTAACATCTTTGCTTTAAGTGGCCACTATTTTGCTCCTTCCATTCACAGATGTCTTGTGTGAGACAGCTAAGCTTTGTTTTCAGACTTTGGTATTTTATTGCTGAAATGGTGCCCTGTGCCTCTGGAAGTCAAGAGACCAAAATCTCCAACAGGTCATCCAAAATCTGAGGTGTAAATCTCAATGCTCTAAATCTTCATATGCTGTACAACATGACTTCATACACCAGAAGTCTAGGACTGGATGGAGAATGCTATCACAGTCTTCTGACTCCCTGTTCTGCTTTCTTTAAATGCAAGATCAGATAGTCTTTGATTCGGTTTGAAGCTAAGCTTATTACTAATGAGAAGATGCAGCCTAGCTCACATCTCAGCATGTGATACTTCAATCTTGATCAGAGGTATCACATGCTGGGACCTGCTGCAAGTTTTGCTGATTATTCCTCTGTATTAAGATGAGGACAGCTGTAATACACTCCATTTTATTCATATCGCTCAGGCTCCTAAGAAATTGCCAATTCAACCCACAGCTGGGCAAAGAGCTGGCATTCTGACAATACCCCATCAGAAACACATAGGCATGCTGATACCACCCACAAATGAGAACGCTTATTTACAACCTCCCTGTGAATATGTAACCGCTGGAAGAAAGAAGAGAAAGATCAAAAGTAAAGCTGCAGTACCAATAGGCAGATCTTTCGTGTAACACTCAAACTCTATTGAAAAGTAGACTCACAATGAAGAGCAAGTGGGAAAAGCCAAGAGAAGTGACTGACACAGCTTTAGAAGCCTGAGGATGTGGAAAGAAGCAGTCTCCAAGAGTCACCAGGGTTTGGTTAGTAAAGATTTGTTTGTTTGACTCTGAAAAATGCTCAAAAAGGGCAATGACGAGAAGGGGCTATGCTGCATGATAGTTTACGACTTCTGTGTGTAGATCTACTACAGCCAGCAACAACACTGCTACTGGTAGAAAGTGAAATGAGAGGAAGTGATTTGAGGCAAAAGCAAAAGTTTCACAGAAACATCATTGGTGTTTCTGTGTATATGCTTATATTGTGCTGCTCTGTTGCTTCTATTCAACATGGCCTATGTGCACTTGTATGCTTTCTAGTTAGAAGCAAATAAACAAGGTTTCTGGCAGTATCAGGCTCTATCATACAGTAACTGATGTGCTTGTTTATAAAACAAAAGAAGTCTCCCACTGGAAAGTAGGTCTCTGAGTTAAATTTCTCTGGGTTATGTTTCTAAATCACTTGACCCACCACAAGTGAGCAGATGATGTCTACAGATTGAAGCATACACCTTAACTATTTATAGGCCACAGAATATTGCAAGGTTTAATGGTATCAAAGTTCAGTGTATTTGCTTGCTCCATTCTGAAGAAAAATGCATTTCTCGCTTGTGAAACAGTGTCAGGTATCTCCAACCTACACACGCTTACAATTCAAGCCCTGAATATCAATTTAATAATGTTTCAGTATGGCAATTAATTTTGCAATTCATATAGAAATATTGACATTCACATAAATACTACGTGAGGTATGTGTGTTCAAATTTAAATGGCAAGCTTGCTTATCTTGCGTGGTCTTTCAGACGTAGGACATTTACACTAGATTTGATCTGTATACTCAAAATCAATTTGCAGATCCTAGTCCCTAGGAATTGAACTCACATTGACAAAACAATTGTACGTGCAGACCTGCCACTTGGTATTAGATAACAAACTCAGACTGGAGATGAAGATGTCCCCAAACAATTGAACAAATACCAATCTCAAACAATGATCTGGAATTTACTTCCTTTATATACCTAGCGATCTAAAACAGTATGACACAAATCAATATACACTTTGAATTGGTACTAATCACCTTAGAATTAATTTACACACTTATCTGAGATTTTTTTTTAAGAAGTTATTTGATCTGACTTTAGGCCACTAGTCTAAAAGCCCCCAACAGTTTTCAGAAAATCAACTCAACGATTTGTGATACCAAATGTCTTACTTTTGGATGTACAACTTGAGACAATTTGAAATTCCTCACCTGTCAGAAAGTCCTGAGCAATGCTTAAGCATTTGGAATGTTTTAGAGACATTAACATAATGTGACTCAAAACATAGGCATTCAAAACCTGTGCAAATCTTGCCCTTAGAGCCCACATAAAATTTCAGCTGATAAACAGTGGCACATGCTACAGAATGGAAAGGCTGCACGGAGTGTAAACCACAAATACACTTTAAAACTATTTTTCAGCTTTTTATATCATCATGTATTATAAAAACACTGAATAATATTGAGTATTATTTTGAATATCTTAGTATTATTGAATACAAACATTGAATATTGGATATTGGGTATTGAATACTGAATATTACTGCCAGACCTGCCATATGCTTAGCATTATATAAAAATCTAATTATTTGAGGGAAAGGGAAACAAAAACCTGCTTAAATTCCTTTCACCTGTTCTTAACCTTACTGTCAGTGAAAGGAAAAGTAAGAAGAGTTTGACCATCTATTTTAGTGGTGTTGGGATTATCTCACCTCAGAGCAATAACAATAATACAGCAAGAGGTAATCTGCTGAGCTTGATAACACGTAACTAATCTGTTAGGTTCATAGAATTTTATTTCAATGAAACAATACATTTCCTATTCTTAATTTTGAAGGTGCTCAATATAAGAAGAAAAGAGCAGAAATCAGGTAAATTAGGAAAATTACATTAGAAGCAAAAAATCTAATTAGCTAGCCAAATTGTATACACCCAGTCAGACTTCAGTTGTTTGCCAAGACCATTACTGGTAGTGAAATTGCCACGTGTATTTGTGCAGCTGTAGTAGATGCACCTTTATGAAGTCTAGAAAATTACATTAATGAGCCTTGTAGTGATTTATTAAGACAGCCTGGGAAGTGATTTAGTAATTTGCCTATAAAGAACTCTTGATGCCAGTCGTTTTACACATAAGAGTGTTTCCAATAATGTATGGCAAGACACTTCTTTAAAATGAGGCTCACATTTCAAAAACTACTGATCTTTACCAGAGTAACTGAACTAAAAAGCCAGCATTTTCACTGTCCTCTTGTCTTGTCCCATCCTCTCAGGTAAAGCGGCACCTCAGAAATACTGGAAGAGTCACTCACATAGCTATGACCCTTCCTCATTTATACATGATTAAGCAGGAGTACTACAGATTCAACATCCTTTGAAATTTGCATTACACCCACAGTTGTGCCCTTTTATGAACATCTACAGTCCTGCTTTCCTAGATGTTTGCATAAGACATTGCTTAACTTTAGAGACATTGGCTAGCAGCGAATTTATTACTAGATCAGAGAAACCTGAGTTAAAATTTCTTTTGTTAAATTTTTGTAAAACTACTTTCTTTCTGCCACAGATTGGTGATAAATCACAATATTAATAATTTTCTAATTTTAATTGTATGTGTGTTATTATTAAAAGATAATTATATGAAACATCTATGGTACTATTCAATAATTGTTTTGTCATCCTGTTTCTAATAGCATATTTCTTAGGATTGCTTTATCTAAACTTTTCTGCAATAAAGGATAATAAAATTGAGAAAAAGATGAACACATTAGAGTTATTTATGCTGAGTACAGTCTAGCACTTGTGCATACTGAAAAGCAGAAAGTAGTTCAGGTAAGAACAGTTTTCTCACAGGTGCCTACCACAAAAAAGCCATACTACTTGTTTGACAAAAATTAACAGTTCCATTTTGCTTTCCAGTGACCCCTCTGGCGATTTCAGGAACACCAGTGAAAGACTTGGGTAGGAGTCATCACAGACATCTCAGGTGGATACATGTTTGTCAGAGGATTGCACGGGGAAAACAAGTAATAATGACAAAGGTAGATTTGTTTTTTAAAAAATAACATCCTGTTCTTCTGTGTAAAAAACTGATGGAGGAAGCATATTGTGAAAGATTCACGGCAGAGCAATTACACCATCCTATACCAAAACCCAACACTTTTGTCTCGTTAACAGAAGAAATAGAAGTAAGCTATTGGGAACAGCCAATGAAAATAATTTTTTTATAGAATATCTCCTACAATTACATGGTTCTGGGTAAATATGGAACAATCTTTCCTCCTTTATAGAGACAGTTATATAAAACTAGCTATAAAAACACAGAGCTGGTTGTCTGTCTGTGGAAGCCAGTCCCTGGAAGCAGCATACGCCTTAGGTATTGTACTGAGACATGCTGAGAATTTCGAAGGGTTACAGAGAGAGGGGAGGGAGCTAAGATATGCTGCCTCTTGAGAGAAGCAGGCCGTTCCTTCATTTTGCCGAAATCGTTAGTCACACCGAGCCTCATTCCTGAGCGGGATCTGCAGCTATAATTAGTGTTCAAACTCTCATTTGCATTCTTGCTATAAAAGTTAATATTTTACATGTCAAATAACCCATATGGATTCACTTTTAATATTAAAAGCACTGCTGTTCATAATACATATGCAGAAGGCTTTATTACACATATTAATGTCTCATACCAAGTATCTTTTGTGTTAGGATAATGAAATATGACTTATTAATGCAGTTGTGAATCTTTTTGCTAATAGTCTGATTATAAATGTGTTTAATCTGCACAATTTTAGTACATTCTGAATCACCATTAGTCAGAAACATACCTTTTCTTCCCCTTTGCACAATTTAGCCTCACATTTTCTTGTAAGCATCCTGTTCTGTCATTGCAAGTGATGCCAAAAATATTTGTAACTGTTGAGTCTCAGCAGAAGTGTGAACACTATGTCTGAAAATGGATCTCTCCTCCATGAAGCTCTATAGCTGATCAATTGCTAAACATACACGATTCAGAATATGGGTACTAGAAAACATCATGTAAAATGAAACCTATTATTGTTAAAGATCTTGGTGTACAACCCCTCACATATTTTGAGCTCTACTTCCATATAGCTGAAGCTAAATCAGTCAGCTGGGAAGTGGCAGGAGACCCGTTCAAAGCCAATCTTTGTGTAAGTATTCACTACAGGATCCTCAAATGGCAGTTAGCGTAAGTCTCGTGGAAACACCTGTGACATCCATATGAATAGCAAATGAATTCTTTATGATCAGTGCTCTTACAGTGCATACTGACTGAATTCCTTATCATCAGTGCTGCTAAAAAAAATATCAAATCAAATCACAATGAAGCAATTCTTCAGTTAAAGAGCTACTTCCAAGAAGTCCACCTAGCATAAACTCTAGCACAGTAACAACAGTTAGAGCGACAATTATTGCATGTATTATAAGTGCAGAAAAATCAACAGCAGCCTGGTAATGTATTCAGAACAACGAACAAAAAAAGACATGATCATCTCTTATTTCTTTTAAGAGACATTACAAATCTAGAGCATCGTTACTACGTGCTGCTTTTCTGTCTTGCAGTCTGAGATTTTCTACATCATTGTTCTACACAAAACTGTCAAAAGTATCTCCCTCCCTTGGTTCAAATGTACTTGTCCGAGTGATTGAAGGGTTAATACAAGAGAAGCACACAAGACAATCAGATAGCACAGTGCACTTAATGGGAGTGTGTTGTGAGTTACTATCTCCACCATTTCTACTGGCCCTGCAAGCTGGGAGGGCTAGCTCATAGATATTAATGTACTCCAAAGACTGTAATTCATTTCCTGGCAAGGCTAGCATGGTCAGGAATTACAAATACAGTTAATTAGTGGTGAGTGTACAGATCATCATGGTGCAGATCAGAGTCACACTCCTCAAGGCCGTTGTTTCTTCGTCTGGAGGGAGGAAACTGGGAAGAAAACATCAATGATTTTTCTTCATAGAAGAAAGGCTATGCTCCAGAAAACTTCAGTTAGTGTGGTGACACTGTTGTCTTTCCAGTATAAGGCAGTGTAGCAACTGGTGCCAAGAATCATGACATGGAGAAAGAAAAAAAAAGAAGCTTGAATCTGTGAAAGGATTTTTAAATATATTCCTGCTAAAATCATATGATGGCTTGCTGTGCTTTAGAATCTGCCATGTTACATTTTTGCTTAGGCTTTTTATTCCTCTGCTGTGTGTCATGCCATAGGAGCGTGACATCCCATGCCAGGGCTTCCATGAGGCTGCATGAAAGCAATCTGCACTACCGCAGTGTGCCCACAGAAATCTACCTGTCTGCATTTAAGTAACTTAAGCAAAGAAATCAAATACAAAAAGCTAAGTGCATGTGCAATAATGATACGTTGCTCTTGTTAATAATACTGTTACTAAATACACATGGCACTTAGCACAAGGTAAGCGGATAAGTACAATGCCCTGATCATTGTGCAACCTGAGAAGTGAACACTTCATCAGGTTACAGTAACTTAACAAATCACTGCCACATCAGCCAAGTTATCACTATCCTGTGTGTACTCTCAGAGAGTCTTAGAAAAGCTGATCTGTATTGATTTATGACTTTAGTTGTATTTGGGGTGAATCAAGGCAGTCAGTTGCCTCAGCTTAGCTAATGGGCAGTTTCTTAGAGTGCGATGACTATTCACACTGGAAAACCACACTATCAACTTCAATTTACAAACTAGAAAGTTCTATTGAAAACATAAAGATAGGCTAAGTAATTTACATTCTTAGAATACTCATACTCAAAACTAAGATAATGCAGAAAACACAGATCTCGCAAAAACTTTTAACTTAGCCTGATATATATCGAGCAGGCCATTGTTAATACTTGATATTCATTCACTGAGGTCAACTGACCAGATTATTCTCCATTACACCCATTAATTTGCAATATTAACACCCATGAAAACGGTGCTGAGAAGTCAGTATTTGGATTTAGTAACTATTTATGCTGATGTTGTATAAAAATAGAGTAATTAACAACGTAGAGTGGTAAAAGAAATAGTATTTAGTAAGTGAAGCATCAAAAGAAATAAAACTTTTGAAGACTGAGTAATACAAAGTGTCTTCATCACTAGCATGAGGGCAAAGGATTACACTGCTGTAACCTCACCTCTAAGCACCACGTTTTTTGCATGAGAGTACCCCAGGTACATACTGGTCTGCATCTGGGCAAATTCAAAAGCATTGTAGTACTGACCATCTCAAAGCCTAATAAGCAAGAATATAGAAAGAAGATAATTCTCCACCTTTGTTATGTGAAAGATCTGATCTGATTTGTGTGGTTGTTGGACTAGATGACCCACATAGGTCCCTTCCAACCCCTAACATTCTGCGATTCTGTGATTCAACAGATTAGACTGCGCACAAAATAAAGGCAGTTTCTCCCTTTACACCATAGTTTACCTAGGCATTGCTGCTGTTGAAGAACTATTTAGCTAGGACATTAGCCCTTTGACAAATTCAAATCCACATCTCATCTTAGTGGTATTCTAAACACAATGTCTGTTCTCAGCATACATAAACAGTCCTCCGCTGGGAAAAAGCATGACATATGAAACTATAATCTCATAATCTGGGCATTTATTTAGGAATGGGAAATTCTAAGAATCAGTCCTTCTACCAAGATTTTATTTTTATATTTAGAGCCATAACTGTTTGTTAAAGTAATGAAGGTCCTTACCACATGAGTTCACAAACTTGCTGCTTCTAGCAGGGATCAGTAACCCAAGGTATCCTGAAATCTTTCCTGCACAGTGGAAATGTTTTGGCAGGAAACACAACCCACATGTCTAAGATTAATGGTTAGAACAACTTCTAAGTGAGTAAGAAGTATAGATACAAATCTCCTATTGTGGCAAAAAGAAATGACAATTTGGAGTATGCTGCAACCTGTCAGCATTGTATAAAGACCACAGTACTATTACTTCCAGCACCAGTCCTTTAAAAAGTGACCTTGACTGGTTTACTGTAAAGAAAATATTTAGGCACCCTGATTCAAGAGAGGTTTCTGTAGCTGACTTGTAAAAAAGGATGTATGATTCTCTGAAGTTCTGAGGGACCAAAATATTCTGTAATTGCTGTCCATTGGATGCAGCCCATTTAGTCTGGTGCTGTTTGGGGCTCTGTCCTTGGGCATCTAACACTCCTTACAGAAGCGTAGGGAGTCCAGTGCCTGGGGAGAGTCTTTTGATTCTACTCATTGTAGCACCTGAATCTTTTAACGGGACTTACTCTGAATGTCTAAATCACTTTGAAAATAAGATTTTGATTCCTAAGCCACCCAGGTGGATTAACATTTTATAACCATTAAATCCTACCTTTAAAAAATTTACTTCACTGTCCACTGAGCTCCATAGGAGACTGTTGCTGTTCTCTGTAGAGAGTGGTCAAAAGGTTTTTGCTTTGTTAAGTGGGCTTTTAAATGTGTATGAAAAAGTAACAAGTTCTATAATCACACTTTTTCCTCTGGAATCTCACCTTTTGTACTTTCTGAATGTTTGGCATCTGTCCCAGTGTGTCAGATAATATCCAGTGGAGTCCTGCTATCCTAATAAAATCAATCAGGGAAAATAGATAGGGTCATAGTAGTAACTTCTGAAAGCAAACAATAACTCCACTTCAGGCTTTTAGCATGTGGTTTTTTCATTCTCAAACTAAAAAACTGCACATTTTATATGAATACAATGTGTCTGAAACTGTTGGAATTGTTTCCAACAATAGGAACTTTCGAGACAATTTGGAAATCATTTAAGTCGCTTCCAAAATCATACTTTGTATATGGAGTAGGCCATGCAAAACATACAGCAAATTTGTCAGTGATCAATCATGTTTTGAAAATTATGGAAAATATGATATGCAGAACTACTGTAATATTTTATTATCTTCTGGATCCTAGACAAATCTGTGGTGATATATTTGCTTTGAGGAGTTACAAAAGCTTAAACACTTTGCTAAGTAAAGTGATTTAATAAAGATACTAGGGTTTCAGAAGTTTTTCAGCTGCTTATTTCTGAAAGAATTTTAACTGGGAAAAACAAGGAAGGCTGTCACATAAACAATACCACTCTTCACTTGAAATTTGATTTAAAATTTATGCTGTCTTGCCACAGTAAACAATTTATCAACTTTCTCTTTTAAGTAAATATGGTTTGGGAGCATGACCTGAAAATTGTTTGTCTGTTTTTATATAAATAGCTAAGGCAGATCTCTAAACCTGTGTGTTTTAAGCAGCACATGATTAATAAGCTGTCTACCACAGGTGATATTCTCAAGACGTTTATAAAGAAAAAAAAATATTTTTCTTGACTTCAATGTTAACAGAATAAATACACAGAGAAAGAAATGGTAAATAGAAAATAGTATGCCTCTTCTCTACTCAGCTATAACACCCTGCATCGAGTAAATGTACTCATTTTCTTCTTTTCAAGAAACAGCTTTTGCTGTCAGTGTTCCATAAAAACTGTTCTGCAAGATGTTAACCTGGGTTTCTTTTTGGTTCAGAAAAAGACTACTCATTATCTAATCAGAAAATTTAAAATGCACTTCTTCACGCCTGAGAAAGATCATTTCAAAAACGCCAGTCACATCTATAGTGAAGTCAAAACCAAAGTGGACTAATAAGAATCAGGTCCTTGTCTTTGACAGCAGTCACACCTGCAGGCCTCCCTCTGACTCTGCATCTCTTAACGGAGAGGGAGGAAAGCAGCCAGTCTCGCCCCCTCGCCCTAGCCTTCCCAGCTGCCAGCCTCCCCACGGGCCTCCCAGCCACTCTGCCAGCATCCCTGGCCACTGGCCTCCCCACTGGGCTCAGCATGCTGCGTGACCATGGTGCTGGGGGCCTTGTCCCATACTCCTGAATCAGCCATGTAGCACCTTGCTTGCTGAAAACAAGGTTAGGGCTTAACTGGAACAGAAGTCCCCAAATCAGTACCCTGAAAGCTATTTCTGCCTCAACCTGGAAGCACCTAAACTCCATCACCTCGAGCTTTTTTCAATGACTTCCATGTATAAAGTGTAAAAAAAGTCCTTATAGGCTGTTTTAGAGCCCAAAGCTTCCCATGAAACTCCACCAGATCAGTAGGATACTGTTATTCTCTCCCAAATCCTCCACATCACTCTTGAATTGTTTCCATCTAAGTGAAACAAGCCACAAAGGAAGGCTGTGTTCCCTGTGCCTGCCTGTGTTTATGATCAGGACTGACGTGACAGGAGACAAGACACGGAAAATGAGGTCATAATCAAGCAAGTGGAGGAAAAGAAGGTTATCAGGAGAAGTCAGCATGGATTTACCAAGGGGAAATCATGCTTGACCAATCTGATAGCTTTCTATGATGGCATGACTGGCTGGGTAGATGAAGGGAGAGCCATGGATGTTGTCTACCTCGACTTCAACAAGGCTTTCGACACTGTCTCCCATAACGTCCTCGTAGGGAAGCTCAGGAAGTGTGGGCTGGATGAGTGGTCAGTGCGGTGGATTGAGAACTGTCTGAATGGCAGAGCTCAGAGGGTTGTCATCAGCAGCACTGAGTCTAGTTGGAAGCCGGTAACTAGTGGTGTCCCCCAGGGGTCAGTACTCGGCCCAGTCTTGTTCAACTTCATCAATGACTTGGATGAAGGGACAGAGTGTACCCTCAGCAAGTTTGCTGATGACACAAAACTGGGAGGTGTGGTGGATAAACCAGAAGGCTGTGCTGCCATTCAGCAAGACCTGGACAGGCTGGAAAGATGGGCAAAGAGGAACCTGATTAAATTCAACAAGGGCAGGTGCAGGGTCTTGCACCGGGGGAGGAACAACCCCATGCACCAGTATAGGCTTGGGGCAGACCTGCTGGAGAGCACCTCTGTGGAGAGGGATCTGGGTGTCCCGGTGGATGACAAGTTGAGTATGAGCCAGCAGCATGCCCTGGCTGCCGAGAAGGCCAATGGCATCCTGGGGTGCACTAAGAAGAGTGTGGCCAGTAGGTCGAGGGAGGTTCTCCTTCCCCTCTACACTGCCCTGGTGAGGCCCCATCTGGAGTACTGTGTCCAGTTCTGGGCTCCACATTTCAAGAAAGATGAGGAGCTACTGGACAGAGTCCAGCGGAGGGCTACAAGGATGATAAAGGGACTGGAGCATCTCTCCCAGGAGGAAGGGCTGAGGGAGCTAGGCTTGTTCAGCCTGAAGAAGAGAACGCTGACAGGGGGGACCTTATAAATGCTTATAAATATCTGAAGAGTGAGTGTCAGGAGGATGGGACCAAACTGTTTTCAGTGGTGCCCAGCGACAGGACAAGGGGCAATGGGCACAAACTGAGGCACAGGAAGTTCCGTCTGAACATGAGAAAGAACTTCTTCACTCTGAGGGTAACGGTACACTGGAACAGGTTGCCCAGGGAGGCTGTGGAGTCTCCTTCTCTGGAGATATTCAAGACCTGCCTGGACAATGTCCTGCGCAGCCTGCTCTAGGTGACCCTGCTTCGGCAGGAGGGTTGGACTAGATGACCCACAGAGGTCCCTTCCAACCCCTACCATTTTGTGATTCTGTGATTCTGTGAAAATGCTCTTGACCCAAGTTCCCGGGCATGCCTTGCCTTCAGACTATATCTCCCCTCACACACAGTAGATTCCTCAATAGTGACTACTCATGCTACAGTAGACGAGTCAGTTCAGAACTGTTACCAAACTAAGGCCACCAGTGTTTTCACTGGCTCATAGAATCATAGAATCATATAATGCTTTGGGTTGGAAAGGACCTTTAGAGGTCATCTAGCCCAACCCCCCTGCAGTGAGCAGGGACATCTTCAACTAGACCAGACTGCTCAAAGCCCCATCCAACCTGGCCTTGAATGTCTCCAGGTATGGGGCCTCCACTACATCTCTGGGCAATCTGTTTCCAGAGTTTCACCACCTTTCTCATAAAAAATTTCTTCCTTTTATGTAGTCTAAATCTATCCTCTCATTGTTTAAAGCCATTGCTCCTTGCCCTATTGCAACAAGACCTGCCAAAAATATTTTCCCCATCTTTCCTATAGGTCCCCTTCAGGTACTGAAAGGCTGCTCTAAGTTCTTCCTGCAGCCTTCTCTTCTCCAGGTTGAACAGCCCCCACTCTCTCAGCCTTTCCTTACAGGAGAGGTGCTCCAGCCCTCTTGGATCATCTTTGTGGCCTCCTCTGGACCCACTCCAACAGCCACATGTCCTTCTTGTGCTGGGGGCTCCAGAGATGGACGCAGTACTCCAGGTGGGGTCTCATCAGAGCGGAGTAGAGTGGGAGAATCCCCTCCCTCAATCTCACGTTCCCATTGCAAAGTTTGCTCTGAGTAAAACTTGCTTGGACTGGAAGATCAGGAGTATTTTACATAAGCCTGAACTGTATAAAGAATAACATGAAGGTTTAGGAGTAGGGTCTACAGTCCTCACCAGATAGGAGACTATGTGCCATCTGACCAAAGAATGGTCAGCCTTGGGTTGAGTTTTTCACGCAGTTTGGTGTATAAGTATATTCACTGAATGTGTATTATAAGGAGGCGCTAACATTGCCTGTCTCTAATTTGGCCAGCAATTGCTACCAGAGGCAGTCTCTTTCTGGTCTGTTCCCTCTGTCCTGAGAGATGAAGGTATTGAATCAACGCAAGTGCTATATCCGTAACCGTATTGCACCAAAGAGTGTGAAAGCCAGATGAGACTCTTCATGTTACTATATTTTAAAATCAAAATGATAGTGGCTTGTCCTACGGTTTAGAAAGAGAAGAGGATAGCTAGGAAGACAGAATTCTAGGAGGAAAGAAGGAAACTTTCCATAACTAGGGGGAAATGCTGATCTTCTGATAATATTTTTCTTTCCTAGCAGATCTCAGAGCATAGGAAAATCAGGAAGAAATTAAGTCCATCTGAATAAAAAAATAGCCATTTCAGTCAATTTTTGTTAATTTTGTTTACCTCATTTTTCTCCCATAAAAGCAAATGCCTACTGGACATATATATTATATAACTATTTTTCCTTAAAAATTAGTATGTATTTTTTACTCTGGAATTCAGATATTTAGGAATGAATATGAAGATTCCTTCAGAATTTAATTTAATCTTTATTAGGTTTAAGTAGAGGTCTGTGGAATCAGTGACTTAGGTTACGACCTGAATAAATGCAGACTAAGAATTTTCTATTTCTAAGCTTATATATATGTATAAAAAAGATAATCACCTAGGTTTTCTACCCCACATTAAGCAAAACCCTTACACCTGTAAAAGAATAATGTAACTCATTATATAAAATATTGACTTGGGACTCAAAAAATATGAATCCTAGATCACAGATCAGGCACAGACCTTCTTGGATAAATTACTGTGTCCTCTGTGTCTTTTTTTTTCCCTTTTCTGTGTAGTTAAGCTGTTTTATTATAAGCTCCTTGGCACAGGAAGGTGCTGTCTTCCATTAGCATGCCTATCACAATAGGACTTTATTTTTTACTAGTAAAAAAACTGAGGTTCTTCAACATTCTTCACAGTTCAGCTATTGGGACCTTATATCCTTTGTTTCCCTACAAGGAATCCCAACATGAAAATATTACTTTCCCTGGACAACTATTAGCAATATTTCAGACCGTGTCCTAGAGATGCTTTTACTACGGTTTTGTGTACACTGTTGTTTGTTTTCTCTGATACGGTTTCTGTCTTCTAAAACATCTTTGCATTTTGTTGACCTTTTAAAATGCTGCTTCACTCTGGGCTGATGGCTTCAATTTATTTCCTCAATAATTCACAAATTGTTTTCTTGCTTAGTATATAGGATGATCATTTTATTTAGTGAGTACTTTTTAATTTGGTTTTGTGTTCCTATATTAATTACTGTGTATTTTCCTAGGCAAATTCTGTTTATTTTTGCCAAACAAGTTATATCGCTGATACAACATCTTTTGAACATGATCACATTGCTCTGTCCTTCTTTCTCTAGTTTTAGTTCCTGCATAAACTACAAATTCTCCCCCCATCACTTACATTCAGACATACACAATCATGAGCAACAGAGGGCTTAACACTGAACCCCCAGAAACTCTGTCCAGCTTTTCCCTTTGTGGCCTACACTTAAACTAGTTTTCCATCCTACAGTTTCTTTGCCTTCGTGATGATTTCTCTTAGCCATTAATCTCAGATGTGGTGCCTTGTCAAAGGCTTACAAGTAGACTACATCCATTGAATTTCCCTTATCTACAGTGGCAGTAATATCTTCAAAGAACTCCAGCAGGTTAGTTGAGCACGACCTCCCCTGCCTGAATCTACAGTGGTTATCCTTAATCAAACTCATTTTCAAGCTGTTCTTTCACACTTTGTTATGGTAGTTTAGTTCTCCCCACAACCCTTGCTAAATTCATTGATGTATAGTTTCTTGGACTGTCTTTAATATTTTTTGAAGAAACAAGATTTATTGCATTTTTCAATCTGCAAAAATTGTTTCTAGACAGATCTGGTTTAAATTTTGTCAGTAAATAACCTTTTCTCCATCCACGTTCCTCGCTAGCTGTTTAAAAGTATGTTTTCAAAACTGATTTTGATGAGGAAAAACAAAAATCACAAAAAGTGTGTACTTCATGCTGTTTCTTTTGATGTTGGTGGGGTTTTTTTTGTGTGCATGTGTATCTGCTGTTTTACTACATGTAGTAAAAGGGAACAAACCATTGCTGTCAATACAGAGTGACAAAAATCAAAAGATTTTGGTTGCTTTGCATTCATGGAAGCAGGGAGGAGCTTTGCAGGGTGCTCTAATCCTTAGCACGGTGGGATAGCTATCGAAAGCTGTTCCAAATGCATTCTTCCACTTACAGGGAGCCAAAATGCAATGTGTCATCCTGAGGGAAATCGACTTAGTGATAAATTTACACATCTGTGACCTCCAGTCTTGATTACCGTGACTCCCTGTGCCGTGAGGTTAAAACCCATGTAATGTTGCAGCTGATAAGCGAGGCAATACACTGCCAGCACATCATTTCGGTATTTCAGAAAAACCTGGCTGAAGTCCAACGTCATGGACTTGAGCTGCAGAACTTCAGTGGGTTAGGGTGAAGTATTTCAGACACGACATCTTCCTGTGTGGCAGCAGCTCCCTGTGACTGCTGCACTCATAAACAACGGGAAAGTTTTTTACATGATTAGAAAAATGGACAAAACTTGAAGAACAGTGAAAGCTAACTATGGGGCTACCTCCACAAGAGATTCAAATGACTGCAGTTCTCTCTCTCTCTCTCAGACACATGAACACACATGTATTTATACTATATTCATTACTATTGTAACTGGGCACCTTAAGACTAATACATGTAAATCCAAATGGGAGCGTTATACCTAGACCTAAATTTCTTCATCTCTCTAATACCAGTGATGATGTCACCAGAGATGTGGCCAATACCTCATTAGTTAAGTGGCACTGCAAACTTTGTACTAGAAGAAAAAAAATATTTTGCCTAGGTCTTAAATAAATATGGACTGCAGGACAAATCAAACAACCCCCTTGATAGCAGCATACCCCTCTTTGTAAGATTTCTTTGTAGATTTTATTTGATGGGCATAACATGCTGACTGTTAAGGCCTTAATAACAAAAGCTATTGATTATTTCCTGAAATTAGCTGAAAATAGGTACTGCAGCACCTATCTTTTAGGCGCTTCCTGGCAAATGAACCCCAGAGCAGTATTCCAGGTGGACTACTTAACAGTTCCACTTTTCATAGAGTAATTGAATATTCACTGAGCAAGACAGAAACCCAACCAGGAACAGACTCTGATGTGGCGAGTAAGGCTCTCCGTGTAAGAGGGGACCGGTAGGAGTCCAGCTACTGTTCCAGCAGCTTCTTTAATATTTTATATTGAGTTCCTTTAAGCGAGGTTTGGAACCCAAACTTTCTACCTCCAAAGGAAACTTCAATGGGAAACCTTCACGGTACCAACAGGGGAGGGCCCAGGGCAGTCACAGTATATGCCAGAAAAAAGGGATGAGGCAGGCTTTAACTTTCTCAGGGAAGAGGAAGCTGAATGTAGATTTTTCACAATCTAGCTAAGTGCTTCAACTGTCAAATTACTCTCTCTACTGTGGGAAAATAAGGGGGCACCAATTCCATCCCCAAGAATATCTTATGTAAGGCCAAAGTTGGCAGGCGCACTTAAAGAAAGCCTAGCAGTTTTATCCCTATGGAAGATCATCTATATTGAAGATTACAGTGACTGTTCAATAACAGCCCTATACAAACCGACAGTATGCAATCATTCTTGAGTATGCCCAGAAATATAATTTTAGGCTCAAAGGAAAAACAGACATGTGCAAATTTGGGTGTTCCTGGGGTTAAAGTAGCCATTGAGTGGCAGTTCAGTAATCTAAGTACTAGATGTAAATATCTTCACAACAAAGGGAGACCTTTTTGCATAAATTCTTCTGTGTATTTATTTACCACTGAGTGTCCTCAACATCCATGAAAATAATTAGGAATTGAAGAGTTTAGCACACCTCAGATCTAGCTCTTGAATCAGTAAATTACATTACATTGCATAAGAATAATGAGATTTTTATTTTCTGAAATTTTCTGGTACATACGCTATACTAACCAAAAATGATTCTAGGCAGAGAGAAGACAGTTATTAAAGGATTATGCCAGCAACATAACAGTAAGGAATGTTGTTATAGTTTATCAACAAAATCTCTTTAAATAATTTCCTATGAAGAAAGACTATTCTATTAATTCAAGCAACTAAATGTACACGCCATGTGATCCTTCGGTGAAAATGGTTGGGTATTCTATACGGCATTTCTTCATATGGTAAAGTGAGTAATTCTTAAAAGAGGCAAGCTTAATATATAAACACAGGACTACACAAATTTTTACATCATCCCAAACAGGCATTAAAGTATTGTAAATTAAAATGAGCAATCACTTTTTAATTAAACATAGTATTTATTTGTAAACTTAATCTGTTTTTTTTATCATAATCTTTAGCTATTCAGACATTTTCTCATTTTAATAAATGCTTGATTTTTTCTAATCAAGCAGAAAATAAAACTTGCTTGAAAAATAATTTTGCTATCCCATTAAAACAGTCCTACTCCAAGAACTCAGTCTTTCCCTTGTCTTGATGGAAGTTTAGATTGCAGTACGTCAGATACATTACATCTTATTCCGACGTAGTCCTTTTCCAGTCATCTTTCTGAAACCTGTGTTCTTGTCAGTTCTCAAAAGCTAAGCAATAATTTTGTTTGCACAGGACAGGAATAATTAATGCCTTCCTTTCCTGAATAGACTCTATCAAGAAATATTCTGAAATTTCTCTTTTATGGAAATCAAATAGAGCCTTTTGGAATGAAGGAGCAAGAACAGTCATGGGAGACTTGCTAACATTGAAGAGATTCTGGTTTCTTCTCTCTCATACTGCTCTTGTTCATAATGGTCAGCTATGCTTCTGCTAATTAATTATTTGCATCGCTTTGTTTTGTTTTTATGATCCTGATAAGCTTTTCCACTGACAGTCCTGAGAGGAAAAGGAAGAGGCAGAATAAGGGGGAAGAGCAGAATTTGTACGTCCTGTTCAGAGCCAGCTTCAAATGCATGTATGAAGGCTGCTGTCTTCGGGAACAAGAGAAACAATTCTTTTTCAGACAGTGACAAATTTGTAAACATGAAATTAAAAGCAGAAACCTATGGATTGGAGTCCATGGAATATTTTGCATATTTTAAGGTTTGAGATAAGCCTCTATCTAGGGTCAGAATTCTCAATGTTATTTTTTATTTTTTGCAATTTGTTCTAGATCTGGGTCTTGGGAAGGGGGAAATTGGTTGATTTAGAAGGATGACATGGTTTCAGCGTTGTCAGTATAATGGACCTCTTCCTTCTAACAGAATTCTTGCAGTTTCCCTAATCTCCACAGAAACCCAGTCCTTCACCAGAGTCCATCATTAAAGCTTGTCACAACCCCCACCAGTTTTCACGAGACTTTTTGCTTATTGTCCCAGGAAAGAGAACACCATCAAGATATGACTTGTGACCAGTGATATACTGGACCACAGAGGAGCAAACAGCAAGATGAAGCTACTATACAATGCACTTTATATTAGGAATGAGCTACGAACACGCTCCATGGAAGTCGATGTCAGCGGGAGAGGAGATCACTAAGCACCTGGTTTGCTGTATTAATCTCTTAGCAGGACCTCATCTTCTAAGCATTTTCTCTGCTGTCCCTCCAGAAATATCTCATAGGGCAAAATGTTTAACATTGCTGTCATTCAGATGGTCACCATGTATAAATGTCTTTATCATTTACTGGAAAGCAAACAATCAAAGCATTACTGAGAAGAATAAAAACTACGTAATGAGATGGTGGGATAGAGGGAAGTGGCTGTTTATAATGAAATACAGACTATCGTTCTTTTAAGTGCGTAAGTGACACTGACTACAACATCATCATCATCATCATCATTAAAAATTAGGAGAAATGCATTTGGGAATCATACATTAGTGTTACTTCAAGTCTTAATATAAATACCCATATGGAATTTTTAGGTGTACATGGGAAAAGTATGTAATTTACAGATTTGACATCACCCCTTCCTATCTATCAGATGCAAAGTTCTGTGCAGGGTGAAGTATTTCCAAAGAGCTGGAAGTGCTCAGGGAAACGAGCAGGTAGAAGCTTCAAAACAAGCAAAATGCAGTGCTTTTCTGCACAGCAGGAATTAAATTGTGAAAGAGATTGTCAGAAAATAGTGTGGTAGTCTGAATTATGAATAGGTTAAAGAACAGATTCATGAAGGTTAAATTTGTTGATGAATGCTGAACATAGATGCAACCTTGGGCTAAGAGTTCCCTACACTGGCCAGAGGCTGCTGAAATACAAGGCTGTCTATATCATGTTTCTTGTAATTTTTTTCTATGCATTTGCTAATGGCCATTGTCAGAGAGAGGTTATTTTGGTCTGATTTGATGTGATGCTTTTTGCATTTGTAAATATGCGAAGACTGAAACTTAACCAAATTCATGGGGCATGCACAAAATCTGGGCACAGTTTATGTCCCTGACTTAGTTTTTCACATCTTAAGAGAGCCCTGTGTCCATCTTCAGCCTTTGTGCTGGTTGTTCCCAGTGCAGGAGTCATCACAGATTCGACCCTGGGCACTTTCCTCCATGGGAATGTGAAACAGCCACTTTGGAGCATAACAAAGAAGGTGTCTTATACTTCAGCAGGGGAGGAATATAGAGTGACTGGAACAAGAAAGATAAGGTCTGCAAAAGGAAAATTTTAAAGAAACAGCAGGGGGAAAGGAAGGGGAAAGGAAGGAGAAATAGTGTTTAATGTTGCAAATCTGATGGTGCTAGCTCTGCCAGTCCTACGAGACAAGTCATTATTTTCAGCACGTCAGCATAAAGCCTGTGTATCAGCTCACCAATTGAACCGCCACACCCATGAGGGCACTGGTCGCTATTTATCAGATCACATCAGACCTGGATCAGAGGGCACCAAGTGGCACCAGAGGGCAGCAAGTGGCACCAGGGCTCCCACCGAGGGCACTTGCCAGCAGACATTTTAAGTTTTGAGCTGTATTACCGGTTCTGCTCAGTAAGACTACACCAGTGTGCCTGTGTTACTGGAGACAGTAAGGGAAGGTGATTACGCATTGCTTTCCAGTAGGACAAATACCAGTAATGGAGATCAGAAAAAAAATCTGAATCATTTTTGATGGATGTAAGTGAACTAATCTGGGCTATGTCCTCTGTAAAATACAGGGCAGCATGGGCTGCATTTCAGAAGATAAGGTTCTTTGCTTGATTCTGGTCTTGCTGGAAATAACAGTCCCCAGATCTGAGTTTCCTTTCACAACGTTGTCCATGTTACCCATTTCATTTTCTCTGTGTTCATATAATCCTTTACATGATGGGCCCCTATACTCTAGGGTTTATCATAAAGCAAATTAATAACTTGCACTATGCACATGTCAGCATATAATGAACTTTCATTTAAAGATTAAATATAATAATAGACAAAACATCCTAGAAAATAATTGGGAGGCAGACGGCAAATGACAAGAGTAAGGATTGCTTTAAAAAAATAAAATAGTCCTGACTGAAATCCCCATTACATGCTGTCATACTTTTTCATATGTAGCTTTTTTTTTTTGCGATAGCTTATCTTCCTCAGTGGCACTATTGAAGAGTGTGTCAATGAAATGTAAGAATGATTTCCATCGGCTGCCTATGCTGTCCTCTGTGCTGAATGCCCATCCCTCACCTGGTACTGTCTGTGTCACCACAATAGCTTATTTTTTGAGAGTGAGTAGTACATTATCTTTCTAGCGTCAAAGAGTAGTTTCTTTTTTTAATTGATTTTTTGCCCCCGAGGGACCCGATCCCTGCGCACATCGCTCTTTTGCAATAGTACCTAGACAACAGTAGTGTGACTGAGTAGACCTGAGAAACAAACTGCTGTTGAGACAGTTGCAAAAAATGCTTCTGCTTTACAAAACTGCACCTGAAAGTACCAGCACTATGTGACAAAGGACATTAAGAACATTTGCACAAATCTATCCATTCTGCAAATACACTCTGCAGAGCAGACTTCAAAAGAAGTTAGGTGCCTATCCTACAGTGGTAAAACTGGCTAGATACCTTTTTTCCACCACAGCTGTAAAGCACTGTCTCACCCCTTACAAATGGCCTGCTTCTTAAAAGAAAAATGGAGCCCCAAGGAACTGCAATTAGTTACCATCAACGTGGGATAAATGTAAAAATGATGAATACTCGCAGAGGAAATAAAGTGGAGGTAGAACTGATTGTTTTTAATTCTGGGCCAGGACAACAGTCTCCATTATCCAATATAGCCAGTAGTCTTATGAGTCGGCTTCACTCCAAATTCTGATTCGCTGCCGCTTTTAATGTTTGCTTTGTGATCGCAAACATTTTGTTTCAGGGTACATCAGATCCAGGGGTTTCTTTTACACACACAATTACTTAAGTACACAGTTCTAAAGAAAAACAAACCACAACTTCCCTTGAGGAATCTCTCCTTCCCAACAAAATGACACAACAAATCTAGATTTGGAAACTTCGCTTAATTCAGATACCACCTGGCAGATAACAGTAGTAAATGCTGTATATTGCTGTCTATCCATTCTCTTTACAGCACTATATTACATTCAGATCATGGTGATTCTCAACTGTAAAACTAAGTACAGTACAAATTCCTTGATGTTCAAAAGTGCTAAGGACTGCTGTTTTCTCTTAAGTCAGTGGGAACTGCAGACACTTGGCATTCCCGACAAGGAAGTAAAAATACAAATTAGGCTCTTGACAATAAACAGTACCTTCTGCCCCCTTCCCAGTGTCCTTGAACTTTGCACTAAAACTTGTTTTGCATGTAAAAAGAGCTCAGACAGATGCTTTTATTGTTCAGTGTCTACATGTTCTTTTATTCAATAAATGGATCTCCTCTTCCATCAGATATTTTGGAAAAAGAAGGCTATTTTTCCATGTTGAATGTGTATGACCTGAAGTATCACAGGTATATTCCATCCACAAGTCTGTTTAACAAACATTCATATAAGTAAGTACCACTTTACCTTAACACTCTTTGTGGATACACTGAGATGCATTACCTGTAAAGTGGACTTATAAAGTCAGTAAGGAAACAAGACAAATCGAGTTTTCTCTGTAACATGAAATCTTGACGACCCATCCTTTAGTCCTTACTCCGTCAACTTCCACTCCGAAGGCAAAGGTAGAGAAAAGTTTGCAAAACACAACTGTGCCTGTAGAGGTTGAAATTATTGTGGTCCAAACTAGATTGACAACACAATGGCTAGTACTTTAAAAGAAGATGCACGAGGCTAACTAAAAGGAGACTCCAGCTCAGTCACCTGATCCAGTATACAGAAGTTACAGATCTGGACTTACTATTTCTAGCAACAGGAACTTGGATTTATGGACACAACGATAATCAACACTAAAGAAAAATCAATTAGGTGTCTCTGTTTAAAGAGAACTAATAATCTGAGTATGTATGAAAAAAAGGAAAACTGCATTCACTTTGACAAAACAACTTCTCAATTTTCCTTCTAATGTGATATGACTCATCTCAAATCCATTGCAAAGCAGTAAACAAACTACACCAACTCAGTAGCCGTCATCTGCCAGGAACATTTTAAAAAGAAAACCATTACTGAGCTACTTTTCTTGTCTTTTACACAGAGAAACTTATTTTCCCAGCAGAAACAGCACTTCACGTTATCTTCTTTTCTTTTACCACGTTTCCCTCACTGTTAATAGCAACCTAAGAAATACCTCTTTAAGCCAGCAATCTATTTCTTAAGAGTTAAATTAAAGTAGTTTGGACTAGTTTTAGGTATTTTCAAAACAATCCATTTCACTTAAATCAAAACAGGGAAGTTCAATTTGATTAGTAATAACATCATATACGGGAAGTATCTTGGATAGTAATTTAAATATGTAGACAACAGCCTTTTGACTTCATTTCTTGTTCATTGAACTAATTTTATAATTGGAACTGTAACAAAAATAAAATTATTAGTTCATCTTTGCTCTATAATTCTTCTGTAATCTAATTTCCTCAGAATAGCTGCAAGATAAAATATTGTCATGAAGATCAAAATGACAACTATCAGCTGGCCTCTCCACTCTTCGTTATCTATTATTGTTTTTACGACTACTATTTATTATTATCATGTGGTTAATAAATGAAATCTAAATCACTCAGTAATGCATGTGAAGTCAGCTTTTCTGATGGTGTCAATCAACAGAGATCCATGAAGAGGGTTTCATGATGTTACACTTTTTGCAATAGTTCTTGTTTGCAGATTTTAAAATCTTTTGGGTCAGGTCCCTCACTGTGTTAAATGATACTAAACTGAAAAAAGAGAGCAACTTCAGTTTCCAAAAATTATTCCCTGATTCATTGCTTTAAAATTACTTTGGAGCTTCTCAAGAGTTGACAGGAAAAATCTAAATTGTCATGGCAACATGAGTTGAAGAAACCCTTCTTTGCTTTTGGCACAGATCATCTCCATGCTATGAGTCTGTTTACTAAATGTTGCTAAAGAAAGCAATTAAAGGTTAATCTCTCCTCAGAACCAAATAAATTATATAACTAGTGAAAGTCAGTGGAGTGAGATACGCTTCAGATAGGTCAAAAAATTTGAGGCACCATATATTTTCAATGTAAACGGCGTTTCTCCAATTATTTACATAGCATTTAATAATAACTAAGAGTTTGAATTCTCTTTATTATTATTAGATTTGTTCCAGCGTCCTTGCTTTAGTGCAAGTTCTCTGCGTGATATGCGGCTATAATAAAGGCTAGATTCAAAGTCCATTAAGGTTAATGAGATTTCTTTTTTTCCCCTATGAGTTCCCCAGCCTTTGGATCAGGTCCTACCTGGTCAGAATTTGACACAGGAACCCAAACTATTCAGCTGACTGCTGGAGTTTATGTCCAACATACCTATTTCTGCATAGCAGAATGCTTTTTCTCTGCGAACTAGCAGATCTGTTTGAAGTTAACTACATTATGTACCTGGAAAAAGGAAGGGAAAATTTCAGTATTTGCAACTGTATTAATTAAATACCACGATAAAGCCTCCTGTATATAGGTTTCATGAGAAAGCAAGATTGAAATGGCTGAGTATAGCTCGCAATCAAAATGCTACTACTGCTGCCACTGTTGACTTCATAAAATCTATTAGCGATACATTCTTCAGTGTTAGAGACACTGCAAACAATGGGTCAAAGTGTGCACTGGGGATATTTACGTGCTAAGATAAAGACAATCAATTTAATTTCTCAAGAGAGATGTCTACAAATGCGGAGGGGCACTGATTGTGATATTAGCAGTTGCTTGATCGTACTGAGGTTCTAAAAGTGAATTATAAAACAGCTTTTCCCCCCCCAAAAAATGCTTGGTATGACTCAATCTATGTGTTATAAGAAACATCAGCGGGATACCAATAGAGAATCTGGCTGCTGGGGCAAAGCTAAAATAGTGTTCTTAGTCACTTGGAAGCAGTCAGATTCTGCATTGATATCCCACAGACATTAGTGAAAGCAGTGTGATTTGTCATGACCATTTGTTTCACAACCAGAAGCATACAAAATTAGTCTAAAAACAAGTTAAACACTTTGCTGGGTTTTTTTCTTTTATCAAAATGGCCTTTTCAAAAACTTCACTGTTGTGTAAGAAGCATTGCTCATTCTTTCCTTTTTTCTTATCTTCACAGTTACCTGTGGTTTTTTCCTAAGGTTCAGGGCACGGCAGGTTCCACAAGCTCACATGTATTCCTGCGATATCTAGCCACTTGCTTCCCAACATCAGCTGCTTCCTGACAAAAATCACTTCCCTGTTCCTTGCACCTCCAGCTGTGTCGCACACTGGCAGTGTGATGTGGGTCCCAGCTGAACCCGTGTTATATGCACCATGAATTCAGACTGAACCCCGATGCGCTCATACAAGGCAGATTCTAGCTAAAGCATGATGCCCAAAGCCAAGCCTAAGCTCTCATTCATATATTCTGGATAAACTAAGCAAAGTGAGCCAGGCTCCCCCATCCATTTCATCAGGAGGCATTGCGAGCACAGATAAGGTGCCTTAAATCCAAGCTACAGCTGAGCCAGTATTTAAACAAGAAAATATCCTGGTTGTGGTCCCCAGTGTGTTTAGGCCCACCCTGGCACCCAAGCTTCAAACACAGGGCAAGGCTGGCTGCACTTTTGTTCCCAGTGCACTGCATGTTGCTGATGTTTCAGTACCAGTGTAAGCAAAACACAAGTTTGAATATTTGTGTTTTCTTGCACTTTGTATGTGAACACGATATGGCGAGTAATACAGGTCAAAGGAAGCAAACAATGATTTATGAAGTATAATGTCATGGCTACATTTGATCTGCAAATTGTAGGACAAGAAAAAGATATATCCCTAGCCCCAGATTTGCCCTCTGCCAAATGTCAAGGGTTTGCTGCAAACAACAGAATTGTAAGAACATTTCAATACAGAAAACTCCAATATAGGTTTAGAAATGGCTCTCTAATAAAAAAGACATGGAAAACTTTCAGACAAGAAATAAGAAAAACTTCCTGTTTGGCAAAATTGCATGAAAAAGTCATTGCCTTGAAATTGAGAATACGGCATGAAGCAAGTGCTGCAAACTGTAATTTTAAAATGCTGACCATACTTTCTGCAAGTTTGCAAAACGAACACTGGCACACAAAGTTTTATCCATTATTATTTATTCAGCTCTGTCTCAGCTGCAGTGCTGCAAACGTTTCTTTTGGAAAGCCACCGTACAACAGAGACATGAATACAGAACACGATCCTGTACTTCAGTATCCATGGGATACTGTAGGAGAGACATAAAACATCCAAAGACTAAAATGATACGAGGTTTGTCTCTATATCGTCCTTCATTATTTCTTTAAGGAACAAGCGAAGGCAAAAAAAGAGGAAGCAAAGTAGAAGTCAGATAAAACCTTGCTTGGAGGTATCAGAGGTACTGTTTAAAAACATACGACATCCATAAACATGTAAATCTTTTAATATTACCAAGATTGATTGCTCTGATTCATCCAGTTTCCTTTTTTCAGTTTTACACTGATGTAAACATTGTCAGAAGTTCTCAGTCACGAGAGCTCACACTAAACACTGTTGGGCTCCACTATCCAGCTGCAGTATCTACTGTGTCTGCCTTATTCGGAGCAGCAACTTTTTCAAAATGGGCCAATCCAGCTACTGCTGAAATCAACAGAAATTTCAGTTTCCACTGCAGCAGAATAAGGCCCTCACAACTATCCGAAGTTACCTTTTTTACTTGACGGTGATGACTCAAAAAATGAAGTTGAAAGAGGTGGAATCACTATTTCAGAATATGTATGAATGTATTGTTAAAATGCACAATTTAATAATTATAAAGCTGTAACAAACTGTGATTAATTTTTATGCTGGAAATTAAAGCATTACTATAATCGCAATAAATTGTGATTTTTTTTTTTGCTTATCTTTTGCTAAAAGCAAATCATTGATGATATTCTGATTAATCAAGAGGAATTCTGGTTAATCATCAGCAACATTACAGTGATTAAATCTTGCTCTGCCCTTTTAACTGAATGTGCCCTCCAGGTAAAAATGGCAAGAAACTTTTTTTTTTGAGTAAGAGATGCAGAAAAAAAGTGATCTCCAAGCAAGTAAGACGTGTTATTGGCAATAAGATGCAGTATTACTCTTGCAAGAGTTTTCAGTGCAAGCGTGCCTCCATTTACCCTTCAATTACTAAATGCAGGCAATTGATAAACGTTGCCTTTGTGTGGCAATGTAACACTAGCAATAATCCAAGTAATTTGTTTAAGCAGTTATTCCATTGAGAAATGCTTACAACAAATACAGTGTAGATTTTTCTTAAGTGCAATAGAAATGTCACATAGTTGACTGAAGTCTTTCATCCAGCCAGAACAAAGAGGTGTGAGGACAAAGTAGGATCTCACAGTTTTCCTCAGACATTAGTGGCATTTTTCTTTATTTCAAAAGTTACTGGTTAATAAAAATGGTTTCAAGCAAATCCAATTGACGTAGAAAATAAAACATGTAAGTAAAAGAAAGTGATTCATACACATTAGGAGAATTTCCATATGATTCTCATTCTTTGTTCACTGCAGAAAATGGAAGAACATCCAATTTAGCTCAGTCTGATCTGGCTAATTTTGCAGCCATATGGAGAACTAGAGGCCAGATTCTTCTTCGATGACCCTGATTTAAATCCAGCTGTATTCTCGAGTTTTATTAGCGATCATGTCTCACACTTCTGCTACCGCTTCGGCGGATTGTGCAGTGAAACCAGCAACTCCCCTTTCCACACCGCATCCCTCTGCTGGTTACAGGCAGCCCGGCACTACACTGCAAGACTTGTGCTTACACTTCAAGCTGTTTGCTAGCAGAATAATGTCATCATGGTCAAAGAGATGTGGCAGTTCAATACAGATCTGAGCAAAATCAAATTACATCTTATCATTAAATTCATTGAAGGTTTTATACAGTCGCACTACTGAGCAGTTACTTCTCCAAAGAAAGGTTACGAGAGGAAGTTTAATGTGACAGTGTACAGACGACATGTCTTGAAAAAGTTAGTATCGGTGGTCCCTAAGGCTTTTCAGCCTTTCTAGAGAGCACGGTAAATCTTGAATGCATTGGTTTCTGTTTAAAATATTTACAGTTTCAGATTGTTCCTGATTTGCTGGGGCCAAAGTTTTCAAGAATGTAAATGGTATTGAGGCCAAAGTCCCATAGATGTCTTTTAAAAACTTACATATATTAATGCATATGTAATACTACCATATAACAACAATAAGATGAAGAGCTAGATTCCATGTTTGTATAGAAAAAACAGTCTGCTGGGGAAAAAACATGACAACTGCCCCCCACCCCCCCAAACCCACACCTGATCAAAATCATACATGTCTGCACAAAGGGACACGGGAGTGACAGTCAGTAAAATAAACAGAAAACAAACCACAGAATTGTTCCTATGTACAGATCACAGATGGCGCTGGGTGCCTTAACAGATTTCAACACATCCTGAAGTTCATGTGAGCTCCTGCCTGCATGTGCTTGTGTACCACCCCCGGCACTGCACACCAGTATCCTGTTCCCACACATGCCAGAGAAACCAACAACCTTGTACCGGCCGACGGTGCAAATTCAAATCTCATCTGTGGGTTCAAAGGTCTAAAATTAGTGTTTGGGGAAATATTTGTTGAACTGATTTGCTGTCCACTACATTATATTCAAATTGACCATACTTCCTATTCCTACACAGTTAAGGACATCATATAAATATCTTGATGGAAAACTGGGAAAGATACAGATCTTATGAAAAAGTAAATGCATTTTTACATTAAAATATTATGTGGTCAGAGCTGGCTGTTCTCTTTCCTGTCTTTCTATAGCCAATTCCTCACTGGGCTGGGGGATGGGGAATGCATCCATCGAATACTTGGGTTTGCAGCTGGGTATTTAACACCTAGCTCTGGTGTTCTTTTAAAAAAATCCTTTTTTTTCAGCTCATTTTCTGTAGAATTGCTTCAGTCTTCTCTGGAAGAGGATGGAGCCTCTCTAGAGAGACCAGCTTCACAGTTTGAGAAACACTGCTTTGGAGAGAGAGAGAAAATACACGACTTCAAAAGAGACAAACACTCTCAGTCCAACTGGAGTAGGCCTTAAACATAGTGGTAACTTTTTGTGATGTAGTCATAGCAATTATTTTGACAAAGTGATAGCAGCAAACAGAGAGCACATAAAATGTTTTGGGTTTTATTTCTTTTTTTTTTTTTTTAAACAAAATCCTAAACTGTAGATGTGGGAGTCATTTCACTGTCTGGATTTAATTTAAGAACAGAAATGTTTTCCCTTTACTATTTCCATTAATCTGAATGATACCTCTGTGCATAAGCCTGCTTATGCCCATTTTGTTTGAGGCAATTAGGTGGCGATGAAGGTGTTGCATTTGGTTATCTGAACAAGTCCAGGAAACGATCTTGAAAACATGTACCAGGACAATTGTCAGTATTAAGCAATATGTATTTCTACACTGAAAATAGCCTGTCCACAGACCTTAGGTTGCAGCAGAAAGGTACTTCTTTTATCTCGAATTTTAGTCTGAGTTCAGTCTAAATCTAGCATTTGTTCCCTAGCAGTATGAATTTTTACAGAAATGATACTGATGTGTTTTGTGTTTCAAGTAAATCAATAGTTTTTTATGTTTGCTTTTGGTAGGATATAACCAATCCGAATTTGCAAATGGCTCTATAAAGAAGCCCACCTTAACATGCAGAGCTGAACACCCTGCTGCCTGTCTTCTTGAAGCATAACTGCTATGATAGGGTAGTCCTGGGAAAGTGGTTCCTTTAAATGACTCCATACTAACTTCTCTTGATGCTTAAATCATAATGGACAGGGAAGAATCCCCCAATGTATTCCAAAATACTCAGATGCGTCAGTCAGACAAAAGGAGTAGGAAGAAATGTATAGAACTGCACCTCAAGTCTACCACAATGAATGATGACGTATGTTCATTTTCGTCCTTTCTTGCCCCTTTAGAAAGTTACAGAAAATCGCACAGCAACAAAGGGATTACATTGCATTTCATGACGAGGAACAATGTGGAAAGCAGCCCACCTCTCATCGTACCAAAAGATAAGGGAATGCCTGTGGCGACACCTCCAGAAATTCAGCGCTTTTTTTTTCTCTCATAAAATGCCCAAACCAACCAAAACCCGGGTGAATTCCTCTTCACAGGGACTACCAAATGATTCGACTACCAAGGGGCTGCCAAAACAAAGAGTTCTGGGCATCTATTAATTAAAATTTTATGTCCTCACGAAAGCCTAGGCTCTTCATGTTACCGAGGAAGGAGTTCTTTCACTCTCTAAACTATAAATGTAATTTCAGCCTGAGGATTACATTTGACTAAATATAGATACCTGTGCTCGACTGCCTGGGAAGGTAAATGGGAAAGAATTATGTCAAATGTCCCCGCTGGTTCCCCTTCTACCTGTTGTTTGACTTCAATATTGAGTCAGTTTGTAGCCTTTAAGTAGGTGTGTTGCTGCTCCACATTAAGCGGAGTACAATTACATTCTGCAGAGCAGCATCGGAGGCAGTGCCCAAGCGTCGCTGGCGGAGCCTTGCGTGTAAGCAAAACACGTCGGATCTCCGCTCAACAACCACGATCCAGCCTCTAGCTTTTCACATGTGCTGTCAGCCATGAAAAGAAAACACTTAAATGTCAAACGACAGAACCAGCTACTGAGTATTTAACAGACGAGCGGCGGGTGTCGGCCCGCCCCGGGAGCCGGGACGGCCGGGCCCCGT
>Ga0065711_1030586_pt1 | contig 32073 bp, 64 predicted proteins | sample Hoacrofraction12_FD_59098 | JGI IMG/M metagenome (GOLD analysis project Ga0065711, IMG submission 59098) | Hoatzin crop microbial communities from Cojedes, Venezuela - Epithelial fraction 12 v2 (version 2) | ecosystem: Host-associated > Birds > Digestive system > Esophagus > Crop | place... | reverse complement strand
CCCCTGTGTTCCCCTCCCCCGTGTCTGTCCCCCTCACCGTGTGCCCGCCGCCCCGTGTACCACTCTCCTGTGTCAGTCTCCCTCCCCGTGTCCTTCCTGCCCACCCCATGTGCCCCACCTCACCCCCGTGTACCCCTCTCCCATATTAGACTCCCCCCCTCCCCTTATGCCCCCACTCATGTGCCCCACCTCCTCCTGGCTGCAGCCGCCGTAGCCTGGCGCTGAGCTGCCTCTCCCCCGCCCCTCTCCCCCAGGACTGCTGCAGGTGGTGAAGCAGTGCGTGCGGGTCCCCGTGTTCGTGATGATCCGACCCCGCGGCGGAGATTTCCTCTACTCAGACCGGGAGGTGGAGGTGATGAAAGCCGACATCCGCCTGGCCAAGCTGCACGGGGCTGACGGGCTGGTGTTCGGGGCCCTCACTGAGGACGGGCGCATTGACACAGAGCTCTGCACAGCCTTGCTGGGTAAGAGTGTCTCCAGTCAGAAACGCTGTGCTGAGCTCTGTGTGGTATCTGTGCTGTCACTGGGGCTGGGAGTTCACGGCTGCCCTGTCTGATGCTGTAGGAGGAACTGCAGGGTGCTTTGGTCTGCAGGTCTTGTCTGTGGCCTTGCCATCTTTCTCCAGCTGCAACATGTGAAATAGGTAAGAAGCTTTGCAGATCAAGGGCTGCTGCCCCAAGCAGTTCACACAGTTTGAAGCCACCTGGGACATAATAGCAGGGTCTAAGAAGGAGAGAGGCATAGATGAGCTGCTTTGGGGGTACCAGGCTATTAAACTGTCAGAGTCAGGCTATTAAGCTGTCGGAGTCTCTCCTTCCTCCATTTCCTTTGCGCTTTGTTCTTTTCCTTACGTCCCTGCTCCAGGTGTCTAGGATATGTCTCTCCAGGACTTTGGCTTTGTGGGTAGCTGGCAACTCATCTTTGTATAACACATCCAATGAGAAAAGATAATGAACGAGGTGGAAACACATAAAAGGCTACTGAAGCTGCATAAGAAATTGTTAGTCCAGACCCCTAGCATGTAGAGAGAAAGAGAATTTGCTTCCACATCTTTTTCTGTGAGCTCCAGCCAGAGCTAAAGAACCTTTCCCTTGTGATGTGGTGCTGAGGTTCTTGTGTGAAGGTGAATGTCCTGTAGGGAGTGCAGCTAAAGAGAGCTCTTGCCAGGATTTGTCTCTGCTAGAGCAATAGGGTGCTCTGCTGGAACCAGTTTTTCCAGGGCAGGAGGCAGCTGGATTTCTCTTTGTAGAAATAAACGAGCTTTGCCCAGTAAATAGAGCATCACTGATAGAGTTTGCTGTGATCTGAGAGCAGAAATTGTAAGTAGCAAAATAAATCACAAGAATCAACTCTCCTGCTTTCACAGGGCACTGGTCCTGTCCCTTCCCCAGGTAGATGCTCCCTTCCTGCAGAGAAAGACATCTCTGGTGGGAGTGAGGGTTCTCCATGATCCACATGAGATGGAGGATTTTGGTGTTAATCATGAAAACAAAGGTTTGGTGGTTCCTCAAAGGGCAGAAGAACTCTTGCCCACCAAAGAACCTGGGCAAAGAGAAGCAGTAGCAGCAGCTGCATTGTTCCCAGCAAGTACTGGGACTCTTCTGAGCTCCTCAGGAGTGGCTTGAGAAACCTTTGCCTTCTTCCATCTCATGTGCTTTTCTGGTTCTAGCATAAGGAGCTCTCTGTGCCAGCCCTGACTGACCATATGTCTTCTTATTGCAGCGGTGTGCCGTCCCCTGCCAGTCACATTTCACAGAGGTGAGTGACAGCGGCCCTGGCAGGGACTGGCCTCTGCCCCACTGCTGCCCTGCTGCCAGGGGCAGGTGGGCCTGGGAGGTAGCTGAGCTTAATGCACGTTGGTGATTCTTTGGAGGGGGGAAGGCTCTGCATGCTGTGCAAGAGCAGGCGGTGGCTCTGCTGTTCCCCCGGGAGGGGAGAGGTCCAGGCCTGGGGGCTGTGTGACTGCCCTGTGTGGAGAGGAGGTGTCTGAGGCGCTGAGCGCGGTGGCCCTGCCACTGCTGCGTGGGGGACGTTGTAGTCAGGAGCTGTGGCTCCCTGCGGCGGTGGCTGGCTGTGAGAAGGATCCTTCCTATTATTGTCTCCTGAGCTGTCTGGGGGACAGGGCTTGAGCATGATGCGCCGAGTGATTTCTGAGCTGTTGCATCGATCTCTCAGCCTTTGACATGGTGCACGACCCTCTGGTGGCACTGGAGACCCTGATTTCTCTGGGATTTGAGCGGGTGTTGACGAGTGGCTGTGACAGCTCAGCGCTGGAAGGATTGTCCCTCATCAAGAGGCTTGCGGAGCAGGTGAGTGTTCCCTGGGTTACCGTGGCTGCTTCCTGGGCCTTGCCTGGAGGCAGCTCTTTCATGGGAGCCCTCGTTTCTGCAAGGGAATGTCTTTCCAGGAGAGCTTGCCCTGCTTGTCTGGCTTGACCTTCATCTGTTTGCCCAAGCCCATGTGGCTGGACCCCGAAGTCTCCCACAGCACGGACTGGTTGGGTTGTTCTCACTCGCAGCCCAGGAGGAGGGCAGTAAGAGCTGCTTTCAGCAGCTGATGTCATTCGCCCATGTAAACAGCAAAGTGAGGTCCCTGCTGGGGTCTCGCAGTTCCTGCTAGGAAAAGGCAACGGATGCACCTGAGAGGTCGCCGGGTGGGATAGAGAGATAGGAGGAAATGGTGACAAGTCAGCTGTAACTGCAAGTCTTTTCCACTTTTCCTTGTAAAACATGAGTAGTACAGAAAAGATTGGTGAGAGTACATGAGTCATAAGCCGTGGTGACATCCATGAGCTTGCTGATAGTACTGCATGTAAAGGTTCTTTGCTGCCCCACAAATGCACGCGCGGATGTAGTGCTGAGCAATGTCACTAACACAGTGTTCTTCTTTCAGGCGAAGGGCAGAATTGTGGTGGTGCCAGGTAATGTTTTTTTGTCAGTCGTAAGTGGTCCTGCAGTCCCTAGGTCCTGCTTCCTAGCCTCTCGCCCTAGGGTGCGCTGCCTGATCTGGCTTTCTGAGCCAGATCCCCAGGAAGAGGAGCTCCGGCCCTGGTGCGAGTAGAGGCCATGCAGCCAGCTGGGGATGGCAGAGCCCTGCAGCTGCAGCTCGCTGGAGGATTTGGGGACAGCTCCAGATCTGTGGGAGAGCATGAACCAAGGCTTCTCCGTCTCTTTTCATGTGCCCCGGTCTCCGTTGTCCCAAGGGCTGTCTTTTCCCCTCTGTGTAGCTGGCCCTTATCCCTTAGGGGGTAGGTCCCGGGGTGGTTTCAGCTCTGGGACGGTGCTGTCTGTGCCGTGTGTGACAATGTGACACCGGGATTCTTCCCACCAGGGGGTGGCATCACAGAGCGCAACCTGCAGAGGATTCTGGAAGGCTCCACTGCTTCTGAGTTTCACTGCTCTGCTCGCTCAGCTCGGGACTCAGGGATGAAGTTCAGGTAACTGGTTATTTGTTTATTTATTAGGAAAACTGCCTTGTACGGGGAAAAGCTGGATTAATGTGAACATGAGTTTGTAGAACAGGCATCAATTTCAAGCAGCTTTCTGGGTGCTAACTGTGCTCTTGTGGCTGGGATCGTGATGCCTGGCTCTGTGTTCTGCAGCGTACGAACCCAGCGGTGCTCAGCATCTGGACACGAGCTCCGTGCGTAACTGGATCCTTGGGGCATTGCTGCTGCTGCCCTGGGGCTTGCGAGTGCACTTGCGTGGCGCTTCGGAAGGCAGGTTCTGGTGTAGGTGCCTTCAACACTAAAGGAGTGTGTAGGGTCTGGGAGGGCAGAGGGCTGTGCCGCTGAGGAGTGAGGGATGGCTTATGTTTGTCCACAGGTCTGCACTGGGTTTCTGTTGATGCTGTTGTTTCTTGCCTTTGGATTATTCTTCTGTCTGTTACTGTCTCATCTTTGGTCTGGGTGGTACCAGCAGGTTCTCTGGCCACTGCTGAGACTGGGGGAGATAGGGGGCTTTCCGTAGTGTGTCTTACTCAACTGTATCACCTGCATCTAGTAAGCAGCCGTTTTCCTGACAGAAATCCGAACGTCGCCATGGGAGCGTCCTTCTCTGCCCCGGAATACTCCATAAAGGTGACCGATGTGGCCAAAGTGAGGACCCTGAACGCGATCGCAAAGAACATTCTGTAGCGGAAGGCACCATCCTGGAACAAGAGCACTGAGGCTCCAGGGTCTTCCCTGCCACGTGGACAGACGGGTACCGCTTCCGTTCTCGGGCTGCAGAGGATGTGAACTAGGTGACGAAGCCTGACGTCACTTCCCTTGGCTTCCCCTGAATGACCCGTCCCTGGCCTGGAAACATACGGTGGCCATTTTAAATAAAAGGACTCGTTCCCGGATGTTGCAACAACAAGCTGTTTGACAATATTTGGGAGCTGAGCAAATAGGGGGATTGAATTGCGTAGCACTGCATGTGATTGTCAAATAAACACTGCAGCTGCCCCCCCTTTGCTGTGCTTTTTAAAATGTGTTTTTATTTTATAGATAAGACTTTGATCTATATCTCATAGCTCAGTACAGAGTGCTTTGGTGTCAGTTTGACATATATACTGTGAACAGAGAAGTCCAGATGGGCTCATCTGTGTGACACGAGGCAGAAACACTCCCTAAGGACAAAGTAACAGCAAATAAGCATTGGGCTGAGTACATGACTCTAGTGTCAGGAGAGGTAGGTCTAAGAGCTGCCTGCTGGGTCTGAGAGGCAAGAGCCAGACTTGCGCTGAACTAGTCAGGCCTCTGCTACACCAGAGGAGAAAATAATCACATCCAGAGTGCCAGGGAGGGGAACGTCACAGCCGCCGCTGGGAAACAAGGCCTGCTGTGGTTGCCCAGTAGGATAGCTGGGAGTTAGCAATGCAGCAGCTGCTAGGTAGAGAGAAGCACACTGACACCGAGCACATGAGCTTTTAATGGGGAGGAGCTTCTGACTACCTGACTGATGAGGTGAGCTAGCTGTGAGGCGTCCTGGGCTGTGGTGCGTGAGTGCTTGAGGTGGGATGGGCATGTGGTGAGATACGGGGAGGACAGGGTGCTTTTTCTCAGGGACTTTCCAGGTCCTTTTCCTAGTGTGAGGCACAAACTATCTGCTTGTTGTCCAGACAGTGGTTGGGGCAATGTGTCTGTTGGGTCATTGCTGCCTAGTCAGAACTGAAGCCTTAGACTCATTTCGGTTACCCTGCAAAATACCCAGTGAAAGATCTGAACAGCGTCAGAGTGGTCCGTTAAGAGAGTAGAGACTCGGAGATAAAGCACCTTTATTTTTGCCACCTGCTCTTCTCTAAAAGATCCACAAAGCTGAAGAGAATCCCCCTGACAGCAGAGACAGCGGACCTGCTTAGGAAGCAAAAACCAGGGTTCAGGTCTGTCTGCCCGTCTTGGCAACAGCATACAGCCTGTAGGGATGTACGGGAAAATGTAATACTTGACACGGTGGCAGCACCTTTTGTCACCTGAAACAGAATCAGGTGATTGAAAACCTATAACCCAGACTACCTACGTATCTTCAGCCCGAAGGGTACATCCACCTTCTCACATGGATCCCTCAGAGGTATCCGTGTCTCCCAAAACACGCCTTAGGAATGTACATGGTAGTTCTCAACACAGGAGCTGGGAAGGGAAGTGCTGGTGTCAGAACCTGCTTCAGCACTCACAGATGTGCAGGCAGTAGGAAGGATCCAAACTCAGAAGAGGAAATTATTTAATGTGTGGCGAAGGTAAATATAGTTCAGGACACCTGATGTAAGAGTTCATGGCTTATGTGGTGAGATTTCATCAGTTGTGATGACTACGATACCGGTAACTCAATTAACATGAATATTTTGCTGACACAGCTCCCCCAGCATCATAAACACAGAGTTTGGACCTTTCCTTTTGTGTAAAGTTTAAAAAAATAAGGCGTTTGAACTCATGTGGAGTTACAGCATAACAAAGCAGAGAAACAAACCCTTCAGAAGCACAGGTGAGCAGTGGGGGCTGGATGAATTTGTAGATTGAAGCCTCTGTCCTCGACCAGACCCTGTGTGAGACGGGCGTGAAGCTATGCCCAGTTTTGAAAACTTCGGTTGTAAGATGGTGGACAAGAGATGGGTAAAGGCAGGGGAGGAGAGGGAAATGGTGTGGTACTGTTGGCCAAAGAGATCTTACTGCTTTGATTAGCTTGGTCCCAGTGAACATTTTGTGGGTATTGTAGTGCAGGAAGCTTTATGGAAGGAGCTGAAGGACAGCGAGGTGGCTTTGTGGGTTTTTAGGAGGAGCACATCCCAGGTATGAGGGCAGAGAAAGTGGGGGTGTGCTTGTTCTGAATGTCGGAGGTGGCTGGCGTCCTATGCTGGGAAGGGCAGTTCAGCTCTGAATGAGGGACGGAAGAAAGATGGGGTGAGGATGGGCTGTGACATGTACGGAAAACCAAGACAAGCGATGGGACAGAGCATTTGGTGGGACGTTGTCACAAGCGAGTGTTCCACTTGGCGACAGCGCTCCAGGTGGGTGCCAGCAAGGCTGGAGGACACCTGAGCAGACAGAAGAATCACATCAGTGCTCTGGATGGAGAAGAGCTGAGGGAGTGACTGCTCCATTCACTCGTTTCTTATCCGTTGTGTGACATTGGTGCTCTCATCAGCAGTGATTGCTTCTGGCCTGGAGGACCTGGCATGAGGGGTAGCTTCATTTACGAAAACAAGTGGATTTAATCAGACAAGCCAATAATAATAATTAACCAATGAGTGGGACATTGACCCTTTCTCTAGTATTGGTGGTAAGGGGGTTGTTCCTGAGCGATTACTCATTGTGTCACCCTTGACTTCTGAGCTACATACTGACTCCATGAACAATGAGGCAGCAGAATCACTGCAGTCATCCTATCTTCCCCTTTTACCTACAGTCCCCCAAGAGCATGTATGATAGAGCAATTTCAGTTCCAGCCTTGGAGCAGCACCCTCCCTACCTGCCCCCACACCTCCACCTTTCTAAGCAGCAGGGTGATGATTCAGTGGCAGTCATCCTCCTTGGTAGTCGTCCTCTGGCTGTCTCAGATGTTGGGGGTTGCCTTAGAATGAGAATTCAAAGCCTCTTCTGGGGTTTTGTCGTCAGCCAGCTGCCGTAACATGCAGAAAACAAAGATGTGGGACAGGGAGAAGCAAAAGGAACAGCTGGGGAAGTCTCCAGGCTGCACAGGTCAGAAGCAGCTGGTAAAAGGAGCCTGGGTCCCCAGGACTCAGAAACTGAGCACTGCAGCATGCGGTCAGCTCAGCTGCCAGGTTCCCAGTCCTGGAGCACTGCTGGTGTCCTGGGCCTCCTTGCTGGACAAGGGTCCTGCTGTCTTCAGCTCCCGAGGGAGCAGCCTTTGCTGGGCTTTTTGGCAGCGTTCAGCAGGCTTGTTCTGGCAGGAAAGGTCTGTGGCGCCAAAGCAGGTGGTCTGCAGTGGGTCCATACGAGCTCATCTCCGCTGTTGTGCACTGGTGCAGGCCGTGGTTTCTGAGTGATGGCTGTGGTGTCCTGCAGGGACTGTGACAGTGGCTTCTCTGCATCTCCCTTTTATCGCTTTCTTGGGCCTTCCTCGCCCCCCTTCCCCAGAGCCCATGCAGTTTCCAAAGCCCTTTTGGCCACTGCTTTGGTCTGTGGTGTTGTGCAATAGCACCAAGTTAACAATTAACTGTGTGTCATCACGGATTTTGTCCCAATACTGCTTGAGGGTGTGTGGGGACTTTTGTCCCAAGCATCCACCTGGGACTCACAGCCAGGCAGAGCGAGGGGAAGGAGCCACCACCTCTTCTCCCCGGAGCCATGTCGGCAGCGCTGGAGGAGTTCTGCGGCTCCGTCTTTTGGGTGAGTGGCTGCATCACCTCCATCGCCCGTTCTCGGGGCAGGATGGTGGGTGGAAGGGGAGGGCAGTGAAACCCAAGGCTCACAGCGTGTTCAGCCACTGGGACCCAACTGCCAGCGGTCGGCTGAGGTTCTGGTATTTACCCGGGGCTGCCGTGGCACCGAGCGCTGTGCACTGCCTGGGTGGTATCCACAAGACAGCGACGCAAATGATGATTCTCTGAGTGAGCCCCGTCCTGTTTCGTCCCCGCAGCTCACCTGCAAACACAGGACACCCTGCATGGACCTCTCGGGGAATGGTTCGGGTCCAGCTGCCGCAGCTGGCTTGACCTGAGCGAGGGGTGGTTGTGGGGGAGGCCCTCCCATGTTCAGGCAGATGGATGGGTAGGGGGCTGTCACCTGGGACCTTGGATGACCGCTGAAATGCTCAGCCAGGAAGGTGGGTGTTGAGGAGGGGGGTGCGATAGGGTGGAGCAGGGTGGGCAGGAGCTATAGGAGTGCTGGCTCTGGTGCCGTAAGCTAGATGAGAGTCGAGCCATCCCAAGTGACCTGGCTGTCTGTCCTTGCTGCCCCCAGAACGACTCCTTCCTCGCCCGTCCGGATGCCGACCTGCCCGTGTGCTTCCAGCAGACTGTGCTGGTCTGGGTCCCCCTTGGCTTCTTCTGGATTTTGGCTCCATGGCAGCTCCTGCCCATGTGCAAATCCAGAGCCAAGAAATCATCTGTGACCAAACTCTACATCATCAAACAGGTACAGTGGGGCTCAGGGGGCACAGAGGGCAGGCTGGAGCAGCTTTGGGTGGAGAGGTGGTGAGTGGAAAGCCTCTGGGCTGGAGTCAGGTGTGGCGTGGAGAGGTGAGAAGTGCAGGAGAGAAAGAGCAATGGGCCAGGGCAGTCTGCGACAGAAATGTAAAGGCGAGCCCTGGATGAGGCGTATCTGGGAAAGAGGGGATAACAGGGCTGGGATGCACTGGGAGGGAGGGCTGAGGTGTGTACTGGGGCCTCTTGTCTTGTGGGCTGTTATCCTCCAAGCGTAAAATGATGGCAGTGCTCCTATGGAAGTGCTGCAGCTTCACAGGACCCTAAAAAGCTCTCCCAGGCCAGGTTTCAGTGGAAAAAGGTGTAATGGTGCCTGGGGCACAGTGCTTTTACGCCCGACTGCGTTGTCTCCCGGTGGTTCCCAGTGCCCACGATGGGCTGGGTCTCCCCTCACGGCTGGTCTGCTCTCCCCGCAGGTGCTGGCTGCCTTGCTGATGCTGACGGCAGTGGTGGAGTTGGTCCTGGCGTTTGTAGATGACACAGAGCAGGACCCCCTGCCAGCTGTCTACTACACAAACCCCAGCCTGTTCATCGCCACCTGGGTAAGGGATCAGCCGGTACATGTCCTGTGTGTCACCAGAGAGATGGGGTGTGAGACTGCAGTGCCCAGCAGCCGCAAACTTCCCATAGCACAGAGATGGGCTTGGAAGCCATGTCCATGAGAAGCGTAGCCTGGAGGACGGGTTGGGACTAGCCCTGAACGTGTGTGGGTGGTGCACAAGGGCGACAGGCTCCAGGCAGGTGTCTGGTTGTACTGTGCTTTGTCCTTGTATCCTTAAAACTGGGATGGGTACTACACCTGTGAGTGTAGCTGAGCTTTCTGGCGGAAGCCTTCGCAGCAGCAGTGTGGGTTTCACAGGGCTGCTGGCACAACGTGGACATCAGACCATAGCTTACTGCTCTGATGTCTCACAGCTTCCCATGGGTTGCTGCTCAGTTCTGTGCAAAGAGTTGAGAATTGCCACGGGATACCCAGGCAGAGGGGAAAGCTGAGCACATAGGGTCTATCAGCTCGATGGAAGTTGTAGATATCTTGTATGAGACATGGGACATTCTAACAATCTTAATAAAGCTGTAATGCTCAGGAGCTACACTTAAAAGCGAAAGTAACACCCCCGTTTGCTTTCCTTCGTATTTTGTCATGTCATTTAGTTTCACGTGCAGAGTTCATGTGAGACTATAAGCCAAGGAGACTGCCCAGAGAGGCTGCACTGCTGGCTCTCTGATCTGGCTTCAATTCCAGGTCTGGAGGCAATATGCAGGAGACAGGGTGTGACTCCTCACAGCTGGGCGCATCTGAGAATATAGGGTGAGAACAGCTGAAAAGATAAATAGTGCCCTGCTGCAATGTCAGGGTGTCTTCAGACCTTGCTTTTCCTGTGAAGAGCCTCATTTTATGTCTTCCTGAAACAAACCTTTGCCCTGTGCAATTAACCCTGAAGCTTATGTAGGGTTGGCAGGGCCTCGGGCACTGGGAGCTCAGTGTCTTCAAGGCAGAGGATCCCAGCAGATCACGTATGATGGCATCCCGGGACACATGCTCCAAAGGCACATTTAGAGCCCAGACCTAGCTCTGCAGCCCTACCCGAATCTCTGACTGATTATTCTTCCCCCAGATCCTGGTACTGCTGATCCATGATGCGCGACGGTTCTGCTTGTGCAGGGACTCGGGGATGCTTTTCTGCTTCTGGACCCTGTCCCTGCTCTGCGGGATATTGCCGTTCCAGTCACTCGTCCGCAGAGCTCTGCAGGTTGGGTTTGGCAGGAAGATCCGCACTTCCCCACAGTCTTGTTCTGTCCCCAAAGAAAGTCTCTTCAGACTTCATCTCTTGACAAGCTCTCAGTGGTATCACTGAGGTCCCAGCTGCCTTAGGGAACCTGGGGAACCAGAAGAGACCTGAGAAGGAACTGTTGTTTGAATTCATCCTGTCTCTTTGGAGAGGCATAAGCTCTCCAGAACCCATTTCTCACCTTAAGGACTTATGGAAGGAGGTCAGGGAGAAGCAGGGAGAGGTGGTGAAGGGAGGCTGAGCCATGACCCAGATTGAGTTGTGCACTGCCCTGTTGGGCTCAGCCATGTTCACTGCCCTGGGGATAGATCTTGTCTCTGAGTGCCAGGCGGCCTTGAGACAAGACCTGACAGTCACCCTGGGCTCTCAATTCCTGCAGGCACCAATCTCCGACGTGCCACGGTTTGTCCTTTTCTTCATCTCCTATGGGCTCCAGCTGCTGCTCTTCCTCGTCTCAGGCTTCTCAGACATCGCCCCAGAAACAAAGGAAATCACGAAGAAGGTGTGAGGTCCATGCGGGATTTGGCCATCCTGGCTGGCAATGCGCAGGATGGGGTGGGCTCCCTGCAGAGACTCCTCCTGGCCCAGTGGGAGGGAAGACCTGGGGGCTTCAGCAAGGGGTACAGCGAGAGCTGGAGCCTGCAGCCTGGTGCATCTGCACGTGTGTCCAAGGCGGGGCGGCTTCTGGCTACTGGGGCTGGAGCTGGCACAGTTTGGAACTGGGATTCCTTAATTAATGTCTGGGAGGCTGGGGGTGCTGAGTCAACTCTTGTCAGCACCATCCCTCAGCACCCATGACCTCTCAGTACCCACTTTGCTTTGTACCCTAGAACCCAGAGGTGACAGCCTCCTTCCTGAGCTCCGTCACCTTCGGATGGTACACCAGGTGAGCTGGGCTCTGCGGGAGGCTGGGCTGGCGAAACACGGTGGGGCTTTAGGGCTGGCCCAGCCCTGCCTGGTGGAGCGAGCTGCGAGAGGCACCGCACTGGGTGCAGCCTGAGCCCAGGGCCAGGTGGGGGGTGAGGGCTCTGCGCTTGCAGCGAGGGCTCTCCAACAGGCATTGCGTGGCAGACTTTCTGAGGGAAGACTTCTCTGCCCCACAGCACAGTTCTCAAGGGCTATCGCAAGCCCTTGGAGATAGAGGATATCTGGGAACTGAAAGATAAAGACAAGACACGGGCTCTTTATGCTGATTGGGAGAAGAACATGAAGGCTTCGTTGAGGAAGGCCCAAGCAGAACTGGAGAAACAGAAACGCAAGAAAAGACGCCAGGAAGGTGGCCCAGACCATGGGAACAATATGAGCAAGGCCCAGAGCCAGGACATGCTGGTGCTGGTAAATCCCTTCCCCCTCCTGGCCTTGCGTGGGACACAGATCCAGGTGCAGCCTTGGGGAGTAGGGTCACCTCACCTCCCCGCAGTCCCCTTTGCTGGGTTTTCCCCTCTTGGATTCTGCAGGGCCCTGGGTGAGGATGGGGGAACCCGTGACAGGGTCTTCCCTGTCCTCAGCAGATCCCCATGTTTTGAGAGACCAAGAAAGTCTCCATCCTTCTGCCCTACGGAAGGACAGGAACCGCCCTCAAGTCTGCAGTACAAGAAGCTCCCTGACCTCTGTCTTTCCCTACCCCAGATACCTCCCAGCAATGAGGTGAGAGTGAACATCACTCTGTGATCACCCCTCAGATTCTTCCTGGAGTGCCTAATTTTTGGCCTGCGGTGTTCAGGCTGGTCTGGGGTTTGCAACAATTGTCTTTGACACACAAGAGAGGTGTTAGTGCTGGGGGTGTATGCCAGGAGCAGAGATCAGCGAGAGGGAACGTGACAGGAGATAAAGCTGAGGCTTCATTCAGGATACCTGATCTGGGAGCTGTGGCACTGCCCTTGAAGCATTCTTCCAGGTGCAAGGAGCCTGCACAACCATCTCCTTTACTTCTGTGTGGGCTTCCCCCTAGGAGGAGAAGCAGCCAAAGAGGAAGAAGAAGAGGGACAAAGGGGACTCCAGCCCTCGCAAGGATTTCGCCAGGGGCTGGTTGTTGAAAACCTTGTTCAAGACCTTCTGGAAGAACCTCCTGCTATCGGTGGCTTTCAAGCTGGTGAATGACTTACTTACGTTTGTCAGCCCCCAGCTGCTGAAGTGAGTCCTTTCTGCCTGTCCTTGTCCCTGCCCTGGCTTTGCACCCAGGCCCACCACCTTCCTGTGTGCACTGCATCCAACCCCACCACCTCCATATGTATACCTCTCCCAGCCCCGCACCCTGGGGACTTTTTGTGCCTTCACCAAAGGCGTAAGAATGTGTTGGGTTACTCTCTAATGAAAAACTGATCTGAGCTGGTTGCCAGCTCTTACAGGTGATACCTTGCTCCCCACTCCCTGCATACTTTGTTATGTGGTCCTGCTCCCTCCCTGGAGACCGGCTCTTCTTGGGGGCCCTTCGTGAGTCAGTCCAGCTCAGCCCAGCAGGATCTGCCCCACTTGTTTGGCAAAGCCACACAGTCTCCATGGATGATCTGACACAAGTGACCCACTGCTGTGTGTGAAATACAGTGTCCCTGGGGTGGGGGTTCCCAGCTTGCTGATGTCGAGCCAGCTGTTGGGGCAGGGTCTCTGTCACTGTGCTCATGAGGATGCTCTCACAGAATCACAGAATGGTAGGGGTTGGAAGGGATCTCTGTGGGTGATCTAGTCCAACCCCCCTGCTGAAGCAAGGTCATCTAGAGCAGGCTGCATAGGACCTTGTCCAGGCAGGTCTTGAATATCTCCAGAGAAGGAGAATCCACAACCTCCCTGGGCAACCTGTCCCGGTGCTCTGTCACCCTCAGAGTGAAGAAGTTCTTCCTCATGTTCAGATGGAACTTCCTATGCTTCAGTCTGTGCCTGTTGCCCCTTGTCCTTTCGCTGGACACCACGGAAAAGCGTTTGGCCTCATCCTCCTGACACCCTGCGTTGGTTTGGAGCATCCTGCCTCGGTCTGTCCCGGTAGGGTGGGGATCTCACAGGCCGCTCTGCCCTCCAGGCTGCTGATCGCCTTTGTGTCTGATGAGGAGTCCTTTGCCTGGCAAGGCTACCTGTATGCCATCCTGCTCTTCCTGACAGCGCTGATCCAGTCCCTCTGCCTGCAGCAGTACTTCACCTTGTGCTTCCTGCTTGGTATAAATACGCGTGCCAGTCTCATTGCTGCCATCTACAAGAAGGTTGGTATGGCCCTGTCATCACCCCCATTGGCTTCATCCAAGCTGGGCTGGGGGTACTGGCATCTGTTGCCTGTCCCCTCAACCTGGGATGACTAGAGTGTATGCCCTGCACTTCCCAGGAAGACAGAGGGAGAGCTTGGCTTGTGGGACATTCCCCCAGCACTGGGGAAACGGTGGCTGCTAGTTCTGCCCAGGACCTGGGTGCTGCAGCTGTGTGTTTGACAGCTACCAGGGGCAGAGGGAGGTTTCTCTTCAGAGCAGTGCAGCACCTAGGGCAGCTGCCACTGGGGTTCCTGCACGGGAATGTGTTTCTTTGCCCCCCAGCATCCAGTGGCTCCCGGTGCACAGGCAGTGATGACAGCATCCGTTGCCAGCAGAGAGGCAAATCCAGGAGCAGTTTCAGCCTGGCCTGCTAATTCCCTGCTCTGTGCCATGCTGCTGGCAGCCAGGCTGCTCCCAGACTGGCTTGAAGTGACTACGCTTTCTCTCTCCAGGCACTCACCATGTCCAGTGCCACTCGCAAGGAGTCCACGGTCGGAGAGACTGTGAATCTAATGTCAGCTGATGCCCAGAGGTTCATGGACATGGCCAGCTTCGTTCACCAGCTGTGGTCATCTCCACTGCAAATTATCCTGTCCATTGTCTTCCTCTGGGGAGAGCTGGGGCCCTCTGTCCTGGCTGGCATCGCAGTCATGGTGCTGCTCATCCCCATAAATGCATTGCTGGTTGCCAAGGCCAAAACCATCCAGGTCAGTGGTGGGTGCAAGATCCTCCTTGGCCTCCCACTCCTGAGGCCCTCTATTGCTCCCTACACTTGTCTTCCACACTCCCCTACCCTTCCCCGTTACGCTGTGGATCTTTCCCAGCCTAGGAAGTTCATCTGGCTTGGGCTCGGGGTGTCTCTAACCTGAAATGGGGGTTGATCAGCTGAGGTGAGCAGGAGGGAGGCGAGACCTGTTCTACCATCACAGCTGAATGTGAACAGGGCTGGGTGCAGCCTTGTGGGCTGAAAGTGAGATATTACCAACCATAAAATAAAGCTCTAGCTTCTACCTGACAACAGGGTGCTGTTTTTTCTCAGGTTGTCCAGAGTCCCAGGGAGCCAAGGTCCATCTTTTCAGGATGGCTTCTCTGGGCTCTGGAGCCCGTCCTTCCCTTCCCAGTGCCAGCCCAGATGTATTTCCAAGGGTGAACTGCTGTCTGGTTTAGTTAACCTCTGGCTCTTCCATTTGTAGGTGAAGAACATGAAGAACAAGGATGAACGCATGAAAATAATGAGTGAAATCCTCAATGGAATCAAGGTGAGCAGCGGAGTGGAGACCTCCCGGGCAGCTGCTGCACCTCTCTTCTTGGTGCACTGTACCTGGAGGCAGCACACCTGTAAAACCCTACAGCACCAGCATTATAGTCTAGTTTTGGGACACTGTGCCTGGGGTAGCCGAGCCGCAGTCTCTGCAATTCCCTTGGCTTCCTCACCTTATGAAAAATTGGTTGGGGAGGAGCTATGGGTACCTGGACCAAGACTTGGGAGCCAAGAGTTTCCTGGATGGATGAGGTGGTGAGCAGGCTGCCACGGTTGCAAAGGGGCTGGCAGTGACCTGTAAGCTGAGGATGAGGGAATGGGAATGCTGTGGGGAAGTGCTCTGAGCTGTGGGGCAGGACAGCAGAGGGGAGATGCAGTGGCCAAGAAGGCTTCTGAGCAAGCCAGGAGCTGGTGATGGAGGTGCTGGCCACCAGCAAACTGAGTGTGGTGGTGGGCATTCTCATGAGGCTAGCACCTGCTCACTCTGGTCACCCCACAGATCCTGAAGTTTTTTGCCTGGGAGCCCTCATTTGAGAAGCGAGTCAATGAGATCCGGGCACATGAGCTCAAGGACTTGTTGAACTTCAGTTACCTGCAGTCAATCTCTATCTTCGTGTTCACGTGTGCCCCCTTCCTGGTGAGTGCCAGTGGGTCTGGGGAGGGCTGCACCTTCCTCAGAGCTGGGGCTGGGCTGTGTCCAAGGGGATGGGAAAGACTGGGAACCCTGCCTGGAGTGCTCCTGCAGCAAAGAAGGGGCTGGCTGACAGATGCCTGGGATACAGAGTATGGTCCTGGCTGCTGTCAGGAGAGCCATGGTTGGAAAGGGGTCCCATCAGAGTGGTGAGACGGGGCCCAAAGAAGAAGGGAAGCAGAAGGGGAACAGGTCTGCAGCAGGAAGGCTCTGCTGAGGCCTTAGGGGAGCATGAGGGGCTGGGCTGCACATGACCACGCTGATGGTGGTCCTCCCTGCTATCTGTCCTAGGTCTCCTTGGCCAGCTTCGCTGTCTATGTGCTGGTGGATGAGAACAACATCCTGGATGCACAGAAGGCCTTTACTGCCATCTCTCTTTTCAACGTGCTGCGCTTCCCCATGGCCATGCTGCCCTTGGTCATCTCTTCCCTTGTGCAGGTCAGTCCTACGTAGGGGAGGGTTGCAGGAGGATCTCATGATACCTCTGCCCAAACCAGAACATGGGGCTCAGGGGTGTGATGGACCTGGGTCTCGGACACCCAGGGGTCAGTGCACAGGACTCTGCTGGCAGTGGGGTCGCACAGGGCTCAGATACATGACACAGGCTTGGGACTCAGCAGTTGGGGCTGGCACTTGGGTGAGGGCTGTGTGTATGGGGTACTCTGCTTACGGGGCTCCTGCCAGCCCACCCAGCTGTGCCCCATGCCCACATGCCATGCTCTTTCTGCCATGGCAGACCAGTGTGTCAACTAAGAGGCTGGAGCGCTACCTGGGTGGAGAAGATCTGGAGACGTCAGCTATCCACCACAACCCCATTCCAGGTAGGTGAACCTCCAGGTTAGTCCCTGTGGGTCGCAGGCTGGCCCAGCCCGGGGTGTTCCCAGCCCTGAGGCACCTCTCTCTGCTGACAGACAGCGCTGTGCATTTCTCAGAGGCTACGTTTGCCTGGGAGCAGGATGGCAACGCCGCGATAAGCGAGTGAGTGCTCTGCGCCATGGTGGGGGCAGGTGGGTGGGGAGAGGGAGCCTTTCTGCGTTGTCAGCTGGGGACGGTGGTCACCCCTCACAGTGCTACTCGAGGCGAGTGCCCCAGAGACGCTGCTCCGTGCTGGTCCCATGCAGGACCCGGCGGGTGACCGGGCACTGCTGCTTCCTCAGCCCTCGTGTCTTTGCAGTGTCAACCTGGACATCGCTCCTGGGAGCCTGGTGGCCGTGGTGGGGGCTGTGGGCTCAGGCAAATCTTCACTGGTGTCAGCCATGCTGGGGGAGATGGAGAATATCAAGGGACATATCAACATCCAGGTGAGGGGAACTGGCCGGCGCGGGGGGCTGTGGGGCTGCCTGGGAGCTCGGCGGGGAGGCAGCAGGGCAGGACTGGTCCTGGAGCTCAGGGCAAGGACAAGCTGCAGGAGATGGCAGTGTTCTTGTGTCTCTCCTTCCAGGGCTCGCTGGCCTACGTCCCCCAGCAGGCCTGGATCCAGAACGCCACACTGAAAGACAACATCCTTTTTGGGTCAGAACTGGACGAAGCCAGGTATCAGCAGGTCATCAAGGCTTGCGCCCTCCTTCCAGACCTGGAGCTGCTGCCTGCGGGTGACCAGACAGAGATTGGAGAGAAGGTACCAGCCCTGGGCGCTATGGGTGTCCCGTTGCACCTGCAGCAGAGGACAGAGCCGTTACCCCGTGCCAGCCCAGGGCTCAGAGAGGTCCCTTCCCTCCCAGGGCATTAACCTGAGCGGGGGCCAGAAGCAGCGAGTCAGCCTGGCCCGGGCGGTGTACAGCGACGCAGACATCTACATCCTAGATGACCCACTGTCTGCTGTGGACGCTCACGTCGGCAAGTACCTCTTTGACCACGTGCTGGGGCCAAAAGGACTGCTGCAAAAGAAGGTGAGCACCCGTGCGTGCCCTCCTCCCCACCGCCCCGCCAGGCAGGAGCAGCACTGGCACAGTGTTGACCATCCAGGGAAGGCTGAGATTGCTTGCTTGGGACAGAGAGGTGTCCTGTGGCTTTCACGTGGGTCTGCAGCAGGCAGGAGAAGCCTCACGGGTCCCCAGAGGGGTGCCCTGTGTTCCCATAGCCAGGTAGTGATAAGCAGAGAGGTCCCCAGGTAGGGGACAGAGAGCCTGCGGGCCCATGGCGGGGGGGTGAGGGGTGCTCTGATGCTCACTGCCCTGCAACCGCTTTGTTGCAGACGCGGATCTTGGTGACGCACAGTATCAGTTTCCTGCCCCAGGTCGATAACATCGTGGTGCTGGTGGCAGGAGCACTGTCGGAGCATGGCTCCTACAGCACCCTGCTTGCAAACAAGGGGGCCTTTGCCCAGTTCCTCAACTTGTATGGCAGCCAGGAGGAGGATGCTTCAGAGAAAAATTCCACAGGTACTGGGAATGCAATGGGGCTGCGGCAGTTAGAGGGGCTGTGTGTGTGTCTTGGGGATATGAAAACCCCGAGACCTGATCCATCAGTCTGACCTGGCTCTGTCCAGCCCAGGCCCCACTGATGGCTGCTGGAAATCCTTCCCACCTTCTGGCAAGCAGCAGCACAAGGACTTTCTGCCTAAGATTTGCATCCAGGCATTGTGTTGAACAGCCAGCGAAGGACCTGTCTAATTTTTTTTACTCCTTTTTTAGTTCATTTATGTTTATGGGTCCCATAATCTTATGTGGCAACAGGCTCCACACCTTAGTGATGCTGGGGTGACAAAGATCCTTTGATTTATTCTAAACATGCTGTCGGATAACATTTCATCTTTATCACGTCCCTCAGTGCTGTGTGGAGGAGTAGTGTCAGGTCAGGTGGATGCTCACCCTGCCGGGGCTCAGCCCAGTTGTCCTGCTGGAGCCCGGCTATTCCCAGTCCATCTGCACAGGATCCATCTCCACCTGCTCAAAGAGGTGCTCCTGAACTGGAGTGATGTGACCTACTAGATCTTTCACCTCCTAAACTAGCACAAATCTCTGCATGAGTTCCCACCAGTCGTGCTGGGATAAGTCAGCAGTGGGAACTGCCTCCGTGCAGGCCTTTAGCCCTATGTCCCCTGTCAGTTCTCCCTCCAGCACAAAGGATTTATTCCTTGTCCTGCTGTACTGTGCTTGCAGCAGGGTTGGAAGTGGCTGGAGGGTGCGGGCTGGAGCTGAGGTCAGCAGAGATGTGGTGCATGGGATCTGCTGGGTGCCTGACTCTGCCTTCCTTCATCCCTCTGCTTGTAGCTCTTGCTTTAGCTGGGGACAATGAGCAAAGTGATGAAGACATTGAGCCCTGTGTGGAGGAGGGCCCTGATGATGTGGTGACCATGACCCTGAAGCGAGAGGCCAGCATCCGTAAGAGAGAGTTCAGTCGCAGGTGGGAACTTGACCTGAGCTCTCAGCTCTCTTCCCTGGCCCCTGCACTGCTCCTCCGGAGTTGGGGGTCTGGGGGCTTCGCTGGGAGGATTCCTGGGCAGAAGGGACTGGGAGCCTCTCTACCTGCTCCTACCACCAGCTGGGCTGGGTCGGGAGCATCTGATCTTGCCTTTACTCACGTTAGCATGTCACAGCCTTACTCTGTGGTCTTCCCTAAACTCCTGCCGCTGGTTGGTCCTGCTTTTGGGGACAAGGGCTATGATTTCATGGCTGCAAATGCCTAGAGCTACCACAGGGCTCATTCAAAGCTGCCCCAGTTAGGACATTATTTCCCAGAGGGCTCCAGCACTGGTGTCACAGTGCAGCATGGGGATGGACCCCCAGGTGAGTAGGACCCATCCAGCACCCTGTGACTAATGGTGCCCATCACCTCCCTGCAGCCTTAGTAAAAACAGCACCAATTCCTGGAAGAAGGCCCAGGAGGAGCCGCCCAAGAAGCTAAAGGGCCAGCAACTGATCGAGAAAGAAGCTGTGGAAACTGGCAGGGTGAGGATGATGGGTGGAGGAAGCACTATGCTGCCCTGGCTCAGCGCTACAAGACCCTGGCTGTGGCTCAGAGAAGCCGGTGGTGGCTGCCTGTGGCCCCACTGCAGCCAAGGGACGCTGAAGGAGAAGGAGCTGCCTGGGACTGTTGGGCAGGGTGGTGAGGGGACCACTGCAGGCAGCAAGGTGGGGGTCCCAAGGCTGTGCTGGGTATTGCTGGGCAGCAGTGATGGGCTGAATTGGTCCACAGGTGAAGTTCTCCATGTACCTGCGGTACCTGCGTGCTGTTGGCTTGTGGTATTCTCTCTGGATTGCCATGGGCTACGTCGGGCAGTATGTTGCCTTCGTGGGGACCAACATGTGGCTCAGCGCCTGGACTGATGACGCGCAGCGCTACCTGAACCAGACCTATCCCGTGGAGCAGCGAAACCTGCGGATCGGTGTCTTTGGGGCGCTGGGGGTGTCACAGGGTGAGTGTGGGAGCACAGGGGATCCTGCTCACCTCAGCTGTGTGGCCCAGAAGGGACGTGGCTTGTGAGGGCTGCAGCCAGCAGAGCAGCAAGGAGCAGGGTCCCAGCGCTGTGTCTGTCTGCCTGCTGCTGCCTTCCCTCTTGCTGCTGGCTGAATGGGGGACAGGTATCAGCCTGAAGCCAGCATAAATTGGCCCAAGAAGTCCGTGTTGCCCCCTTATGTTGAAGATCACTGTCCTTGATCAGTCTGGAGATAGTGCTGGAGCCCAAGGCTTTCCAGAAGGGCTAGCATTCTTCCCCTGTGGTGGGGCACAGCTGCTGGGGCCTCCCAAGAAGGTGGGGTGCAGCACTATCACACTGGCTAGCTGCAGAGCTGCTGGCTTGGAGCTGCTTGACGTGTCCCCTGAGCCAAAGGGTGCCTGGGGCCAGTGTCATGCGTGAGAAGGTGATGACTGCCCTGTGCTCTCCTTGCAGCTCTCTTCCTGCTCTTCGCAACCATTCTGTCTGCTTATGGTGCCACAAAAGCCTCTCGGGTTATGCACCAGCAGCTGCTCAGCAACATCCTGCGTGTACCCATGAGCTTTTTTGACACAACCCCGACTGGCCGCATTGTGAATAGGTTTGCCAAGGTAAGAGAACAGCCCCAGCATGTAGAAGGTGTTTGCTCCAGCAGGTCTGGAGAGCGTTGGGTGGTGGCATAACCCTGTTGCTCTTCAGCACTGCACAGATGAGCCGAGCACAGGGCCTGGAAGGGACCAGAAGAGCATGGTGGATGTGAGGCTGACTGTGACATCCTGGGCTATACTAGGCGGAGAGCGGCCAGGAGATCACAGGAAGTTATTGTCTCCTCTGCTTAGTGCTAGAGAGGCCACACCTGGATACCGTGTCCTGTTTTGGGGCCACCTGGTCAAGGGGGTGTGGAGAAACTGAAGAGGGTCCAAAGTAGGTCACCAAGAGAGGCAGGAACCTAGAGCTCACATCCCATAATGAGTTGTCCTTCTGATTATGGACTCAGCAAAATATACAGTCTTTGCTATGTAAATGAAGCTCATAAAACAAAGAGAAAACAAGAAAGGAGGGAGAATACAGAGAGGTAGTTTCAAGTGTGCTGCCACTCCACTTCTTCCTTTGGTGCCATCTCTTGATTTTTTTGGAATAAAAATCTCTCTTGAGATCAAGCCTAGGGGCCTGCTGGGTTTACCCTGAGATGAGGGAGTAAGTGGTGCCCAGCTAGGGGAGAGATGATGGTCCGCTGGAGACCTGGGTGCACCTGCATGGACCTAGAGTCAGCCCTGTCCCTATTTCTGCCTCAGTTCCTGCTCCTGCATCATGGGTCCTGACGAAGATCCAGTCCCCAAAGCTGGTCAGTGCAACAGGGGAATATTTTAGAAAGCTTCTCTGTTAAATTAGCCATTCGCAAGCTAAGAGCTGTGGCCCTAAATGGGGTTGTGGTCCTAAATGGGGTTGTGACCCTAACACCAATTCAGTGTCATCCAATATTTTTGCAAGTGTCTGGCACTGTATTACCACATGAATGTGTAGGAACCCTGTATGTGTGGGACCTCTGGGCTTCTCTCTCCCTCTGGGGTCACTAACTGCTTCTCTGCACTTCTTTGTATGCTCCAGGACATCTTCACGATAGATGAGACCATTCCCATGTCCTTCCGCAGCTGGCTCTCCTGTTTCATGGCCATCATTAGCACATTGATCATGATCTGCCTAGCCACCCCGTACTTTGCACTCGTTATCATTCCCTTGAGCATCTTCTACTATTTTGTGCTGGTGAGTAACCAGGGCTGGAGAGAAGCTTCTGCCCTGCTTAGAGCAGTAGCTTTGTCACTGGCAGGCTTTGTGTTGGTAACCAGGCTGTGTCCCTCATTTCAGCGCTTCTATGTCTCCACGTCACGCCAGCTGCGGCGTCTAGACTCTGTAACTAGGTCTCCCATCTACTCCCACTTTGGTGAGACAGTGTCAGGCCTTTCCGTGATCCGGGCCTATGGACACCAAAAACGGTTCCTGCAACAAAATGAGAGCACTATGGACATCAATCAGAAAAGCGTTTACTCCTGGATAATCTCAAATCGGTGAGTTTTACTCCTTATGCCACAGCACAGCCTGCAGCACCTCTGCGCAGGGGCTTCTGGGTCCTGATGGAAGTCCCTGAGATGCTGCAGTCCTCCCTCTTGATCTGAGGGTCTGTGTAGGAACCTGGGGAGCTTGGGATAGGGACACCATCTGTGGGAAGGAGACATTTTAGGGTGATTTTGAAAGACAGTCTGGCCCTCTGTAAGTTTCCAGAGCCTGGGCAGGATGAGCTGTGCTGCCAAGGGCTGCGATGCTCTTGGTGGGTTCTGGGAGGAGGCTGATGCTCCAGGCCAGGTGGGAGTGTGATGGGAGCAGTATCTGGTGTTGGCGTGTTACTGGGTAGAACGGTCGGGGTCCTCACATACGTGGCGTTACCAGCACAGGAAGTTATGTGTGAGGCACAGGGGCTGACAGGTAAAATGAACCCGCTTGCGGAACTGGCTATGCATGCTGTGTAGGTGCAGGTACCACGTATAGAGTGCTGGGCTCAGGGCTGGGTGCGCAGGGATGCTGGCGGGGTGCTGGTCTCACCAGTGAGCCCTGTGTTGGGTGCAGGCAGAGGCCTCTCCCACCGCCCCTCAGCCATGCTCTCCTGGTGCAGGTGGCTGGCAATCCGTCTGGAGTTCGTTGGGAGCCTGGTGGTCTTCTTCTCTGCGCTTCTAGCTGTGATTTCAAAGGGCACTTTGGAGGGCGGCATCGTGGGTCTTTCTGTCTCCTCTGCCCTCAACGTGAGTCAATGCAAGCTTTTCCTTTTTCCAGGACAGGGCTGTTCCTAGGAGCTCTGGGCTGGCTGCAGGATGCTGCGCTGCCTCCAGCTCCAATCCATGGAGAGGGGATTAGCTGGGGTGTCCCATCACCTGGGACCTGCTATGGAGCCAGGGGAGCACACTTGCAGCGTGAGGGGAATATGTGCTGCCTTGGGCAGGAGCATGGTCCCGCTGCAGATCAGAGATGCTGCAGCAAAGCTTTTGAAGGGCTGGGGACAGGAGAGTTAGGAGCTGGGCCACGGATGCTCGTGCCCAGGCTGAGTGCCTGAGCTGAGGTGGGAGGGGGGTGTTCCTGGGTCCCACTGAGCTCTGCACCCTGCGGCTCTGCTGTGCAGGTGACCCAGACACTGAACTGGTTGGTGCGGACGTCTTCGGAGCTGGAGACGAACATTGTGGCTGTGGAGCGGGTACACGAGTACACGAAGGTGAAGAACGAGGTGAGGAGACCAGGGTCCAGGCAAACACCTGCTGCACAGCTTGGTGCTACCCAGTGTCGCATGGTGCAACCCCCCTAACGCTCCTGTGCCCCCAGGCTCCATGGGTGACAGAAAAGCGTCCACCCCATGGCTGGCCCAGCAAAGGCGAGATCCAGTTTGTTGACTACAAAGTTCGTTACCGACCTGAATTGGAGCTGGTTCTTCAGGGGATCACCTGCAATATTGGGAGCACCGAGAAGGTGAGGACGTCTCTGCATCTGCCCTCACTACACTCTTTCCAGAGCGACACTGTGTTAAAGTTGTTTCTGTCCTCCTGGCTTCGGTCTGTGGGCTGCGGAGGGACACAGGAGGTGGGTCCTGGGGTCTCGAGCTGCAGGGCATGGACCGAAGCAGACAGTCTGGGACACGGCGATTGCAGATGCAGGGCAGGAAGACCCACCAGACGAAGACAGAGAGCATCTGCCTTGTCAGCTGGTCTAAATAGCTGCTTCTACAGGTTGGGGTTGTGGGCCGGACTGGGGCTGGAAAATCCTCTCTCACCAACTGCCTCTTCCGCGTGCTGGAGGCTGCTGGAGGGACGATCATGATTGATGAGGTGGATATAGCGACAATTGGCCTCCATGACCTGCGCCAGAACCTCACCATCATCCCCCAGGTTTGCTGATCCTCACCTTTCCACGTCCTACTGCTGCACAGCCTCCCCGGGCTCTGTTCCCTGGGCGATGCATCGCCCATAGTGCATCCCTGGGTGCCACAGAGACTCCAGGAGCCTGTGAGCGTGCCATCACCACCTCCCCTGCCCAGCTGCAGGCAGCAGGGTGGCCAGGATGTGGCCAAACTCGGGGGCCTGCAGCCACCACCCCTGCTGAATGGCCGTGGTGTGGCTGAACATGATGCTGTCCCTGGCAGGATCCTGTGCTCTTTACTGGAACCCTGCGGATGAACCTGGACCCCTTCGACCAGTACGCAGATGAGGAGGTCTGGAAGGCCCTCGAGCTGGCGCACTTGAAGACATATGTGCAAGACCTTCCCGAGGGGCTGCTGCATGTTGTGAGCGAGGGAGGGGAGAACCTGAGGTGAGCAGAGGAGCGGAGGCATGCCCAGCTCCCCTCCTTTCCCCTGGTCCCAGGGACCAGCCTCGAACAGCAGCCTCCAGCAGAGTGGCTGTCCAGGGACAAGGACACAGAAGCTTCTGGGAGTGGAGGTGGGAGAAAACGGTCCAGGAGTGAGAGCTGTCAGGGAACCAGTGTGAGCCAGCCCTTCCATGGTGGCCCAGAGAGCAAGATGCTGAGGGACGTGGTGCTTCGGCTGGCCGATGCTTAGCTGGGGGAAGGCCAGGGAGGGCTGGGCAGGCAGGGCGTTGGGGTCAGGGCAGCATGTGGCATGTTGGTGTCTGCCTGGTAACTCTGGTTCCCCACTTCATCCCAGCGTGGGGCAGAGGCAGCTGGTGTGCCTGGCCCGGGCCCTGCTCCACAAAGCCAAGATTCTCATCCTGGATGAAGCAACAGCAGCTGTAGATCTGGAAACAGATCATTTAATCCAGACAACGATCCGGAGCGAGTTTGCTGACTGCACTGTGCTTACCATCGCCCACCGCCTCCACACCATCATGGACAGCAGCAGGTACCATGGGGCAAGAGGGAGTAGGGTTCTGGACTCCTAGGACGGGGCGAGAGGTGGCCAGCAGCAGAAGCAAGGATGCAGCCAGAGGGGCAGCGGTGGATGTAGTGCCTGGGACAGCAACATACAGAGCTTCTAGGAGAGAAGAATGGAAGGGTGGGAAGGATGGCCGTGCGGCGGTTATGCTTTTGTGGGGAGAGGTGTTTTGGGGGATCCTTCTTCACAGCAACAGGCCACAGAGGAGCTGTCGACACCTTAAGTGTGTCACCCCACCAGTACGGGGAGAAGAGCTGTGCCCTCACCTCTGTGCTGAGAGGTGAACCACATAACACGGCCGCAGGAGGAGCAATGGTCGGTGGGGCCGTAGCGCTGGTGCCAGCAGTGCTATCGGCTCGGACCCCGGGAGCTCACGCCTTCTCGTTCCCTGCTGCCAGGGTGATGGTGCTGCAGGCTGGGCGGATTGTGGAATACGACAGCCCCGAGGAGCTGCTCAAGAAGCAGGGCGTCTTCTCCGCGATGGCAAAGGACGCCGGCATCACAAATACAGAAATCACTGCGCTGTAGGTGGAGCGCGGCAGCGGGCGAGCGCGTGCATGGGCAGCTCCCTCCCGCTGGCACTCACCAAGCAGGCACCGGCATCTCCCGGCAGCTGAACGGCCCAGGAATTTGTCTCTGCAGCTGGGAAGCGAAGGGGAGGGGGGGGCTTCTCTGGCTGTCAGCGACAGAGGACCTGGACTTGAGTGCGCTGTTAACCTCGCTACCACACCCTGCCTGCTGTGCACACGAGGGTCTGGAGCTGCATAATTTATTCCAGTACAGAGCAGAAAATTTATCTGCCAGGCAGGGAGACCGTGGCCCCCTTGGGGGGTCTTAGTTTTTGTACTTCACCATGCCGGGGGAACCTAGCTGGGAAATGCTTTAGCACTATTGAATGAAATTTATTGTTTAATCTGAGTGAATGTTATAATTTTTTACTTTTTGTAACTGTTTCTAGTCTTCCACTAAAAACCTAACTTTAAGCCATGCTAAATAAGCTTTAAACCTGGCTGGTGTTTGGGGGAAGCTGGTGATGCACATTACGCAGACACGCACACGGGCGAGGAGCCCAAATCGAGTGACACAGCTACACCCAGGCACGAACACTACCCCGGCAGGGGAGGTGGAGGAGCCAGGGCCTGCCTGCCTTCCCCAGGGCTACAGCTCCCTTTGAGCGCAGTGCAAACGAACGAGGCAGTCCCTGGGGATATCGTAACAACTAGCTGGGCAGAATCTGGGCCGTGGCTCCAGATGACAAACTCGACCATGGTGGAGATACGCTGGAGAGGTGCAAGCACACACGCATGCTACACTGACATGCACGCATGCAAAATACGGTAGTTACCGTTGCCAACCTCTTGACCCTTCTTTGTTCTTGGGCATGACAGGCAGGAGGTGCAGCGCTGACCTCGGCTGCTGGCACGCAGGGAGCCTGTGCCCCTGTGCACGCTGCTTCCCCCCTTACAAACCCCTTCACCCTGGCCACAAGACCCCCGCAGCCCCAGCCGTGCCATATAACACCAGGCAGGGGAGAGGCAGTGTAATCACTCCATCTTGATGAAGAACGTTCCTGTGAGGGTTTCCTAGTGCCTCAGCTGCAGCTGGCACAAACACCAAAGCAGAAGCTTGCTGGACCCTGGTGAAAGGTCAATGTTCTTCCTGGCCCAGCATGGCCTGCACAAAGTCCGTGGGCTTTGCCCCTCACCCAGCCCAGCATAGCCAGGCACTTCTCCCAGCTGCCCCGACACTGGCACAGGCACCTCCTATACACAAGGGCAAATCTTTATTTACAGAGCAGCAGTACAGGAGAATACAAACATCACCCCAAGAGAAGGGAGCTTCCCTCCTTCAGGGCACAGCAGCAGCAGGTAAGACACACCACCCTGGCAAAGGGCACCACAGCCCTCCCAGAACATCGGCACCACATCCAGCACCCTGCAGCCAAGCACAGGTGAGACAATCCTGGTCAGAGCCCGCAAAAAAACAGGCTGGAGGGCAGCCTATGCTTTGCCTTCCACCCCGCCTCAGCTCACAGTAGCCAGGTGCAAAGACAGGTCTGGGGCACTGGAGATACTGCACTAACAAGAAAAGGTGGTGTTCTGGACCTCTGGCTCACCTGGAAGATGAGAACCCAATCGCTGCTGCTAGCAGCAAAGCTTGAAGAGACCCAAGCCCTTGGGAGACCAAGCATGGGGATGAAGGGGCCGTCAGAGGCCGGGCCCACCCCAACCCTGGAGCTCCTTTCCCAGGCAGGGTGTAGACATCGCACCCTGAGGTCCAGCACAGACAGGTGAGACCAGGCTCCTGCTGCTGCTGAGAAGGCACAGGGACCACCTTCCCAGGGCCTGGGTTGCTTTCAACACTACTTGGCTAAAGGCCTACTCCAGAAACTCAGCACTAGCCTTCCGCAATTCAAACCCAGCGCAGCTCCTTAGCCTTGGTCGAGCCTTACCCTCCTGGGCCACGGCCCCAGGCTTTGCTCCCCTCCTCCCAGCTGGACACAGGCGGCTCAAACAGCCCAGGTGAACTGCCCCCTGCCCTCACACAAGCTGCCTGCTCCTGCCTGCCCTGCCAGCCCACCCTTCCTCCTCCCTCCCCAGAAGGGGAGGTGGCAGCCAGCGTTGTGGGGCCCCAGAGCACTGCACGGCTGCGAGGGACGCAGCCTCGGGGCGAGCAGTGGGGGCTGCAGGGCTGGGCAGCCTCCCTGCGGCCCCAGGCAGTCCGGCAGGAGCAAGGCACGGGGCACAGGCCCCTGCCCGCCGCCTCACGTGTACTCCGTCTTCCGGATGTAACTGGAGGGCACGTAGCCCTGCTTCCCGTGCGCCTCCGCCAGCCACCACTCCCGATTGCCTGTGATGTCCTCAAACTGCAGGATCCTCAGTCTCTGGTTAGCTGACACGCTCAGCTCGTTGGTGTTCCGGCCTTTGAAGGTGTAGAGAGCATAATAGACCTGCTAGACAGAGGGAGAGCGTCAGCTGGACGGTCAAACCCCACAGCCTTGCTGCCGCATGGCGCAGGATGCGTGGGCTTTTTGCTCCTCTCCCCAAACCGTGACAGCCGCAGCCTGGCCTCTGCCAGAGCTGCCCCAACCTCCCCCCCCGCCCCGACCTGCAGCCTAGTTCTCTGCCTGTGCACCTCTGCCACTGGGAAGAAAGGTCTCATTCTCCACCTCAGGCCCCTGGGACCAAACAGCCTCCACCTCCCACCTCTCCCTGGTCACTGCCAGGGAGGCGGACGGCTCACCTGGTTGCCCTCCGACTCGCTGCTCTCCAGCCCAGAGTCTCTGTCCTCCACTGAGGGTGTGGGCCTGAGATGTGCTTTGCCAGGGTGCCCACTGCGAGAGCTGGGGCTGCAGCCCAGCTCGGGGCGGCTGTAGCAGCGCAGAGACGTCACTGTAGCAGCCTCCAGGGCAGCTGTCCTGTCACCAGAACTGAGCTGGGGCACAGAGGGGGAGTCCGTCTCCGAGGGGGGCTGTGGGGACCGGTACGGGTCTGCTAGGGAGGCCGAGTCCTGCAGGGGTTTCTGAGTGAAGGTGACGGCCGCCCCGCTGGGGCTGAAGGTCAGTGTGGTGTTGCTCTGGGGAGAGGAGCTGCTGTGCTCTGACTCGTTGGAAGAGTGGCTGCCCACTGAGACGTCCGACTGGCTGCAGCGTGGGTTGTACGGCTTCAAGAAGGAGCTGTACACAAAGCCCTTGGTCACTACAGAGAGGGAGAGGAATGGAGCTCAGATCAGGGCACAGGGGGACCAAAGAAGAGGACTCACAGCAAGCACCAAGGGCAGGGAGCAGCCACCTACTTCCATTGTCTATGAGCCAGCGATTCTGGCTGCCCATGGGGTCCTTCTTCTTGATAACACCCACGATGTCTCCTTCCAGCAGTGAGACATCCAGGTCCTGGGCAGCATTGAAGTTGCGGTCTGCTTGGAAGAGACTGGCTGGGGGATAGCGGGCCAGGAGGGCAGCTCGGATGTCATCTGACTGCAGGAGGTAGCTAGGCTGAGAGGAACAAGGCCGGCATGAGTGGCTGTCCTGGGCTCTGCAAGCCCTGACACAGGGCAGAGGGAACTCACCAAGCCCACGAGGGGCTGCCGTCGGGCAGACTGCCGCTCCACACTCTTCCTTTCAAAAGGCTTCTTGGGAGCTGCCTGGGACTCTGGGAAGAAGGTGAAGGCCTGGAGCTGCTGGAGGACTCGACTATGCTCATCCTGGAAGATGGCAATGAGGTTCCCCTCCCTGCCAGACACCTTCAGCAACTGGAACCAGAGCAGGATTGGAGGTCATGGTTAGGTGACAGCTGCTGGGAAAAGTAGCCAAGAGCTACAGCAGAGACCACGCCAGCTCCTGGGCCAAGCGGGGCTCTGAATCCTGCCTGTGACCTGCATCGGACCCAGACCTGCAGTCCCGTCTGGACCCAGCTCTCTGTGGTCCCCAGACTCTTGACCTGAGATTGTCCCATGCAAATACTCTCCTGCCATTGCTCCAGGAGCAGCCAGAGCCTTCACAATCTCTACGTACAATTGCATCGCGACGCCGCAATCCCTGACCTGCCGGCATCCCACAGGAGCCCTCCCCAAGGCACTCAGGGCCTGACACTGCAGCAGCAGCTTCCCCGGCAACAGGACGGGTCCCAGAGAGGCTCAGGGACTAGCCCTGCGCAGACACCAGCGCTGCATGGAGCCCAGAGCGCTGGCTGTGCTCCGGGAACCCACCGACAGCAGGGGTCTCAGCTCCTCCAGGGCCAGACGCACAAAGTCGCAGTGCGCCTCAGCGTAGCCCCGCACGCAGCTGGCAAACAGTTCCTTGGCAAAGCGCAGGAACTGGGGCAGCTCGTCCAGCAGCTGGGCATTGAGGGCCTCGTAGTTGTTGCGGGCTGACTGCAGCTCCTCCAGCGTTCGCTTGTCCTTCAGCTTCTCCGCTCGCTCCGTGCAGTTGTGGAAGTCGAGGAGCTTGTCGAAGCGTTTCTGCACCAGCTTGTGTGGTCCCGCAAACATGCTCAGCAGCTGGTTCAAGGGTGAGCTCACCAGCCGCTCCGTCCGCTCTTTCTGGTGGGCAGAGATGCAGAGAGCAGGTGAGACGAGGTGCTTCGTCCCGCCGTGCGGTGAACGCCAGCAGCTCACTCTCCAGCACACAACCTCCCCAGGACAGCATAGGGTCTGTCTTCCTGGTGGCACCCAACACAGCTCTAGCGGCCCCTTCCAACACTATGGGAAGTACCTGAACCACTCACACAGAGGGCTGTAGCATTTCAGGTAGGGCTGAAAAAATGTGTTAGAACCTGTCAGAACAGGCACACTCAGTACACACCAACCCACAGCCATCAAAGCTCACAGGAGGGTAGAGCCAAACAGGGGTGCTCACACTTCTCCCAGCCCATGTTACCCTCCCTGCAGCCTGCTAGGGTCTGCCCCCAGCACGCAAGAGCACAGCCTCACTCACGAAGCTGGAGAAGAGCTGGTCGCTGATGAGCCGATTCACTTTCTGGAACTGGTCCAGGTCCCCACTGCCCTTCTCCGTGCACAGGTCCCACATGCTCACTGCTGCCAGCGCCTTCATGCAAGCCGACTCCTGCACCACGGACACGCAGTCAGCGCAGCCACGCTTGCTGCCCAGGAGAAGAGGCCTGCCAGGGCAGCCCAGACCCTCAGAGACCACCCCAAAGGGCAGGAGCACTGGCCAGAGGCATTGCAGGTACACACCATGTAGGCAGAAGGGCCGGTGCATGGCGAGCCCCAAGGGCTAGGCACTACACCCAGACTGACTCACCCGAACATGCTGCAGGTAGAGGGAAAGGTCCCGGATGAAGGACTTGATCAGCCGCTCCTGCATCCGGAAAATTTTCTCTGTCTCTTCAAAGGCTTCATCCTTCAGCTGTGAGAGAAAATGTCTCAAGGAAGGCAATGCAGGACTCCAGCACCTCCCAGAGTCCAAGACGTGGGGCCTCCTGCCCACAAACTGGACAACAGAGATGGGTGGTTCAGACCCTAAACTCATTCTGCCTTGCTGGCCTGGACCAGAGCTACTCATCGGGGAAGGGGTGATGGGGGACAGCAGATACCACCGCAGCAGCACCATAGGGTGTAAGTGCACCCGGCAGCTGATGGCATGTTACCTGGGGTGCAAAGCCTGTGAGATGCTTGAGGTGGCTGCTCACACGGTTGGATTTCTTAATGATAGAGTGGAAGTTGAGCTTGGAGATCTTCTCCATGAGGCTATCCTCATCGCTTTTCCGGTACTTTAGCACTAAAGATTGATGTAGAAATCAGAACCTTTGTCAGCATAATGCCTGTGTCTTACAGTGCCTCATCAACAACTACCTTGCTGGCTCTCCCCATCCCTAAGCCTCTGCAGTCCCCCACACTCCACATTCCGTACTATACCCACACATCACCTGGAAATACAGCACTGTGCCACCTGTAATCTCCTGTTTGGCTCTTGATATGCCCTACAATTTGTAGGCCCGCCATTCAACTCTTCCACAGAATTATGCATACCATTAGCATAAGATGGCACACGAGATGGTGTACAATAATCACTAGAGATACAGAAGGTATTTATATTCCTTCTTTAGCACATATGAGCAATCATTACAGGCAGCCTTTATCATCTCAGCTTCAGTGGATCTATGCAGAAAGAGTATGAGTCAGGGGCTTCCAAGAGAAAACAGCGGGTGGGTGGTAGGTCAAAGGGACTGATTTTCTCCCTTGGTTCAGCCCCAGGGAGGCTGCACTTGGATACAGTGTCCAGTTTTGGTGCCCCCAGGTCAAGACAGATATGGGAGAACCACAGCTCCTGACCCACAGAGAGACCTCAGGCCCCACAAGCAGAGCTGGGGGAGCCAGGCAGGCTCAGCCTGGCTGGGAGGAGGCGGAGGGGGATCTGCTCACAGCTGGCAGCTACCTGAAGGGCAGCTACAAAGGTGATGGAGCCAAACTCCTCTGAGCTGTGCCAGGTGATACAATGCGGGGTAGCGGCCACAGATGGCAGCTTCGGAGTTTCAGGGCCATCAGGAAGCACAGCTTCACCTCAAAGGCGGCGCAGCCCTGCCACAGGACAGCAGAGAGGCTGTGAAATCTCCGTCCTGGGGGGTCAGTGAGAATTGGCTGGAGGGAGCGGTGGCTGATCAGAGCCAATGTTGGGGACAATCCTGCTCTGAGC
>Ga0065711_1005817_pt1 | contig 32074 bp, 23 predicted proteins | sample Hoacrofraction12_FD_59098 | JGI IMG/M metagenome (GOLD analysis project Ga0065711, IMG submission 59098) | Hoatzin crop microbial communities from Cojedes, Venezuela - Epithelial fraction 12 v2 (version 2) | ecosystem: Host-associated > Birds > Digestive system > Esophagus > Crop | place... | reverse complement strand
CAGGGAGGTTGTGGAGTCTCCTTCTCTGGAGATATTCAAGACCCGCCTGGACAAGGTCCTGTGCAGCCTGCTGTAGGTGACCCTGCTTCGGCAGGAGGGTTGGACTAGATAACCCACAGAGGTCTCTTCCAACCCCTACCATTCTGTGATTCTGTGATTCTGTGATTCTCAAGAGAGCTGGTGAGAGGTGCACTGAGTCAGAACCTTCCACCTGGACAAGCCCTATCCTTTGGTGCTTGGTACCCTACCTATTTACTCTTAAAAGGTCTGCATATTTCTACAGTCTTGCTCATTTTTCGTAAGAATTGCGACAAAAGGATGCAACCCTTGCATGGTGGTGTGGGAGGTCTCTGCTGCTGAGCCACCACTGACTCCTTCTGCTCCCAGAGCCCCGCTTATGGATCAGTTGTAGAAACTGGAAGCTGCAAATGGAGAGGTTCATTAGAGCCAGACCGGCTTTTCCTTTCCTGAGAAGAGTCTCAGTGTTTGAGTGCATCATGTTGCGACTTTAATTAAGGACCTTCAAATCTAATACCTGCAAGGGCTACAGGTTAAGCTGGATGACCTGCTTTTCCTCCCAGATTGCTGGCACTTCCCTCAAAAATAGGTAAAGAGGGAGTAATGTGACTGTTATTCACCTACAGATTAAGTACATATATATTTTTGTTTGCTCTGTGATACTCCTCCAACACTGGTTTCAAATGGAAGATGATTTTCCCAAATAAGAAGACAGAGAGGTCGCCAACTCCAGAGTTCAGGGAAAATTGCCCAGTAAAACATGATCTAAAGCTGTGGCGTGTGCCCTGTTCCTCCCAGTCCCATGGCAGCCTGCTCATGGTCATGACCCAAGCGTGGGGTAGTGATGGGCTGACATCTGTGGGGGAGTGAACCATGGGGCAGAGTGCTCCAAGCCTGGGTGCAGCATTGGTCCTCAGCCATCTGGGGCAGCCCTCCATCCCTGCCGTTTGCTCACAGTCAAGCAGAAATTACAAGCAGTGGAAATAAAAGGACATTATTCAAGCCACAGCTGATTTCATGAAAAATGCATTGTCTTTCCACTGCTTCAGTGAAAATATATTGGCTTCTGCCAGATTTAATTAGAAGCCATCTATTCTCAATACTTGGAAGAACTGGCACGAGAGGGGAGTGAACATCAAAGGTTGGAGACTTCAAATCCCTTGCAGGTACTGAATTAATGGACTTTAACCCTTTGGCTGAAAATGACACCAAAGTAATGGTTCTTGCTGCTGAAGCTGCACTAGAAAATAATAATATCAAAACACTGAAATATTAATTTATTTATCATCTGATCTCAGGAATTACTGCTTTGCTTTGCTTTTGCTTGAAATACATCATTTTGTCCTGAAAGGTGAACTAAAAAAATTATCAGTAGAACTATTACTCACCTTAAAAATAGGAGTAATGGCAAGTGAAACAGAATGCTGCATTCAACAAAAAATAAATGTTTCTGTTTGCTTTAAAAGGCCTTCAAATTCTGTTTTTGTCTTGTTTTCCCAATATTGCATTGTGGCAGTCTTTGAGATGAAAGCACTGCAATGAGAAATGACGACATTTCATTTTGTAAGTGTAAAGATGAGGAATCTTGACTTTTCCAAAGTCTTTCTACCCTTTTTCTTTTGAACTGAACTCAACAAGTCTGCAAAAAAGGTATGGGGCTCTCAGAAAGAACCTGACTTCTCTTTTTCAACCTCCTGTTCAGCAGATGACTAAAGCCCTGCTTGCTAAAAGGTGGTGTGCTGGTCAGAGACCAAAGACTGATATCATTTTGCTGGCATTGACTTTGCAAACAGCCCCAAATATGTCTTTCTGAAAAATAAGTGTTCTCGGAATAGCTCCATTTGGATGCTCTTGAACCACATCGAAGAGCCTTATTCCGGTTTAACCTTTGAAACAAAATTAACCTTCCCCGGAGCAAGACATTTATATTCTGGAATAAATGTACTCACACAGAGAGTTTTTCTGCAATTACTACACACTTTAAATTTGGTCTCACTGTAACACGAACAAGCGCATAGAAGCAACAGGGTGTGCTGACTAATGAATATCAAGAGCATCCCCTGCTGTCTGGCAAAGACATACGCTCTGTGCACTGATTTTCATTAATTTCTGAATTTGACTTTTGTCAAATAAAAAGCAGTCCTTGAATGAACGAGTAACAAAACGACATGACCGCCCAAAGGTTTTGTTCCTTGGGAATCCCAGTGAAATCCCTATCAGGGATTTTTACACCTGATCTCTGCAGGAAGACGACGATTTAACAGAGGGGATGTGAATCATTGTCAGAGGGCTTTACAAGGACTCTGACTTTGCTTTCAAGTGGTTTTGTGTCAATTCCATTTAAACTGGTTTGAAACAAGGTAAACGGAAATGTGCCATTCAGACAGATTCATCCAGACAGCAGATCACACTGCTCGAACCAGACTGGTTTTGTAAAATTTGAGCAGAGGGTGGAACATAGAAATGCTTCAGCTTTCTAAATACCTGAGTTACACCACCATGGAGCAGCCTTCCCGTGGAAAGCCAGCCAAAAATCATGACATGCTGAAGCTGACTTCCCCCACTGCCCGGGGCTGTGCCCGTATCAGCAGTCCCTCAGTGCTGTAAATGATGAATACCCAGGGAATGAACTGACTCTGACACATCGAGCTCTGGAACAGGGTTGCATTGCTTTGTCCGGGTTTTGATTAATGGTTATCAGCCCTTCATCTATCTTGCAGCTATCAGTAATTTCCTGGAGAGGAGGAAACAAAGCAGATCTTGGCAAGGTTCACTCAACCGAATCACAGTTTCTGTTTAAGGGTGTTTGCTGCTTGCAAACTTGTATTTACAGCTCCTTCCCCGCCGGGCTCCTGGGGATGGGGGCTCCCTGTTGGTGCCACAGCAAAAATGATAATTGCAAGGATGGGTCTCTGAAGGGTTGGACCGATGCCATCACAGGAGATGCTTTCAAAAGCCTTGAAATGCTCTTCCATTCTTAAAAATGTGAGCCACCACTCTGGTGACAACTGCTATCACATCTGGCTTCCAAGTGAAGATGAGCGATGACCAAGTTTTAGCTTGTGGAGGGTTTGCTTCTGAAGTTGTCCATCTGCCCTGGAGTCCTGCTTCCTCACTACCCTGACCAGCTTCTGGGATCTGAGTCCCGGCTGATTGTAGGCTAGCAGCAAACCTCCCATCGCATCCCACCAGGCCAAAATCATGGCCAGACATAGAGCCCCGACAGTGAAATGAGCAGCACTTGCTTTGTTCTTCCATTAAATGTTGATTTGTTACTGTATTAAAACATGAATAACCAAGAAAGCAAATATGGGGCTCTATTCTTCGCTTGCTGTTATTAAAACTCTAAATCAGGTTGCCTACAGAGCCATCTCTGTTACCTTCGCAAATGAAAGTGGGGAATTGGCCTCTTTTGTCTCTCAGCAATGCTAATAAAGCACCTGGATTTTCCTGACCCTGCCAGTTTATGGTTTGCAATGTTACAAGCCACCACAACAGGGTCTTGTAGGAAAAAGATTCAGAGATCTTTCTAAGCGGCAGCTCTGCTGTAATTCAGACCAGCAGAGAGAAGGCAGTGGACAGGTAATTGGGCTGTGCCTTTGCCTCGCTGTGCTGCCCAGATCTTCTCTACCTGTAAATCAAGTGATGGACTTCTGAAATGTGGATATTGAATTGCAGAAACCCACATTCAGGTTAGTTTTCTCTGTCCGTAAAATTCTAACCCAGAAATTTTGCTCTTGCTGAGAGATGGCTGGAAGGACAGCAGGGAAGGTGGTGAGGGAAAGGGGATCTTAATCTTCTTCTATTATGTTTAGCCTGATCTAATTTTAATTCTTTGTTTCAAAATAAAAAAAACAATCCCGAAGTTTTGGTTTTGCTTAGACTTTTTGTTGTCATTACACAAGGTTTACATTTTTTCATTTGATTCTTCTGGCAGCCTGTTTTTGCCTAGATATCACTCACCAGCTTGACTACAAATAGCTCTGACTGACCTGAAAATGCTTTTCCACTGATCAGATAATCCATCTTAAATGCTCTGCCAAGTGAGAGCAGTGAGTCATTCGTGTCTCCACAAACCTGGTAGCAGCCTGCTTCACCAGCCAGGCCAGCAAACTCACACCCACCGACAGTGAGTGCTCAGCAGGTTGTGGTTTTGTTCTTTTCCCCTCTAATGCCATTAAACCAGGGATTACTGATCCCTCCTTCATCTTCTGGAATAAACTTTCTGTCCTTCTATAGACAGGAGACCAGCAAAGACACCAGGGTGGAGAACTGATGTCGCATTTGCAGATGGGAATGAGCAAGGATGTGCTTGCAGGGAATGTCTTCATGCACACACACCCCCCGCCATGGCTCTGCCTTTCCTTTTGCAAACCAAAATAAAGTGGGGAGAGGAGGGCAGGAGCTTCAGGTGCTGGGAGGAGATCAGCTTCTTCATTCCTGCTTCCCCTTGGGCTTGGCAGGGGGTTGTCCCTGCAGGTCCTGGGGTCTGGGGAAGGTTCCCATCTGGATGAGCATGTGAGAATGACCATCACAGCACCTAGTGAATAGGTGATGTCAATGACGGGCTCATCACGGCGGGGGTGAGCGTTGCTGTCTGGCCAGGTAGAATTAAACTCACAAAGCTGTGAAGCCTAGATTGCACAAGTAGAGTTATTAATAATTGATGCCAAAGAGAGTAGATTTTCACTTCTTTGGAAAGTCTGGATATCAGCAGGAAGGGTCAACTGCAGATGGAACAGAGCATTTCAATTTTGGTCTTGGGTCCTTCTCCTTTGGGTTTTAATTTGTAAAGGTGTTGTTTTTTTTTTAAATTTGGACACACAGTGTTTAAAAAGACAGAGATGAGCTTGGAAAAAAGATCTATTGAGCCCAGTCCACATTTTTTCCCCACTGAGAGCAGGCTTCGCTGGGCCTTTTTTCTCACCCAGCATCTCAGGTCACATCTCAGGGAACCTGTGATGTCTCATCACAGGAGCAAAGGGCTCATGGTAAAACCCTCTTCTGTCACATCTTGGACAATTTGAAGGGATCTGTTTAGCTTGGGCAGCTCCATAGAGCAACAATGCCTGTGCTGCTCAGTTCTGCAACGGAAAAACTCTGTGCAGTTATTACTGTGTCGCTTTGCACTGACTTCAGTTCTATCCAAAAGGACTACAGAAATTTCATGTATTCTTCCCCCACAGAAAGGGCAGGGATTTAAGATAAGGCTTGTCCTATCAGTGCAGGAACAGCTCCTCTCTGGAGTGGATATAATCTTACTGAAGAGTAAATAGCATAATCTGGTCGAGTTCCTGTCCCTGCTGCTTCTCAGACCATTGAATAAACATTAACTAACCCATCCAGCGTCCCCGAGGAGGGGAAAGGATTAGGCCCATGCAGCACACTGAGGAGCACAAACAAATTAAATGACGTGTTTCCAGCCACCACGCGCCTTGGCTGGCTTCCAGCAAACTTCTCCCCTTCCACAGCTCCGATTTCCATAATGAAAGATCTAATGATGTGACGGGACACAGCCTTGGCACATCCATCTGTCCCCACAAAATATACTGTTCCTATGAGGCTTTATAGACCTTCTTTAGGTCAAGTCACTTCATATCAGCTGCAGTCCCCCAAAACCCCATCGAGGAGATCTCTGATAATTTATGGAAATGGAAGCAAACAATTTTAGCCAAATGTAGCTGCAACAGGCTTAAAATAAACACCTCACGGCTGGCATGGTCTTAGGTTCATACTTGTCCTCCATCACACTGCCAGCTAACTTAACACAAGCTCCAGAGACATCTGGAAGGGAAAAGGCTGAGCACAGACCATGTAATAAGGGTGGCTCAGCTCCCGTTTGTGCATCGGTTGGGACTCAGCACCGCCGCACCGCCAGCATTGCCAGTGCCGCAGCCCGCAGCGATGGCCGGCAGCAGGATGGGAAGCGGATGGGAGTGCAGCCCCCCTGACGGAGCAGTGAGGATCACATCTCTGTGATGACACCCCTGGGCAGGCTCATTATTGCACTCTAATTAATTCAGGCTGGGCTTTGCTCTTGATACAAATGCAAATGAAAGTTTTCTACCTTCTGGCTTTGCAAAGTCAGTCAGGGCTGGGAAATCCTGCTGTGTCCTGGTGGCACTTCGGGGGGGTTGGAGTTGCATTTCAAAGCTGCTTGGGACCTTGGTGTGCAGAGCTCAGTCCCCCTCTCTACTCAAACTGTCCCACTTTCTGGCTGGAAATCTCCTAAGGATAAGCTTTTCCACGAGGGTAGAAGCATCTTCACTTCTCTCCTGACAGGAGCATGTTGGTGGGGTAAATCCCTTTTTGCCTGACCCATTCAATTGTACCAAAGAAGTTTTGAGTTTCCAATTGATTGCACTTCCCTAAGCAAATGCTCCATCAGCACAGGGGATGTCCTGATGGGGGATGTCCTCATCAGGACACCCCAAACATGACAATGTCCCCATGTGCTGGGTGTCTCTGCTCCCTCTGCAGTCACTGGGGGTTGAGCCAATCCAATGTGGGGAACCCAGAGGGCAACTCCTCTCATCCAGAAGCAGATCCTTGCCACCAGGCTTTTACACCTTGCTTGTGACAGCAAAAAGAACTATCTTGTACCGTGCTGAGGTCAGATGGAAACGGCATAGAGAGGTCCCCCCTCGGGAGCACCGAGGATCATCTGTCCCATCTCACCTCCCAGCTTTGCTCCTTTCGCAGCAGGATAGCAATTATCTTTTAGACTGTTTTTTTTCTTGTTTTCTCAGTTCAGCCACTTGAGGCAGGACAATCAGGGTTGCCATAGTAATGAAAGGATGACTTCTTAATTTGTGGGATTCTTTCTCTTAATTATTCTGAGAACTGTAATCGCATGAAAACTGCCGCCTTTGGAGAATTTCACTTAGGAGCTGCACTGGCACCGAAGGAGAAGTTTAAATGAAAGAAAAGCTGATGAAGACATTTTTGGGCAAAATAATGAAAAAATCTGTATTTCAGAGAGTTTTCCTGGCCTGTTTCATGTGCCAACAAGCACAAATGCCTGACATTATCCAGAAACAAGGGCCTGGAATGGGTCCTAAACTTGAATTATTCATGAGTAATTCAAAGTGCTTTCACAGACTTTCTGAGGAACAAGAGTATCAGGCAGAACTAATGTGTATAACTCCAAATAAAATCATGCAAAGCTTAACGGAGAACAAGTATGATTTCAAGGGCTATTTAAATGGGGAGGCACCAAAGGAAAATGCTGTTCTTCTATTGCATTTTTCATCCCCAGATCTTCAAGCCCAAGACACAGGACAGAAACACAATTACTTCGATTTTGCATAGAATGAAAAAACACTGTGGCTTGCTCAGGGTCATGCAGCGAAGCAACGGCACATGGGAACGGAGCTGGAGACCCCTGCAATCCCTCCAGCTCGCTTTGCACGCCGAGCAGGTGCCATGCGAGTCACTGCTAATGCGAACATCTTCGAACCCCGGCTGATAAACGCGGCCCCGGAGAGAGGGCTGATAAATCTAAGTTATTGCAGAGAAGCTGGGAATGTCAGAGTGAGCGGGACAGGCTCCGATTGCTGAAAAACACTACTGCAAATCCAATATTCTCTCTCTGTAATAAAATCTGTAGATGTAACTCGGTCTGCAGACTCTGGGCTGATTTGGACTGAGAATAATCTCTACGCCCTGGGGAAGCCTCTCCCCTCCATCACCAGCCAGATCAGGAGGCTGGAGGCTTGGCTCTGCCACCCCTGAGCTATTAATGTGCTGTAATGTTTCTGCAGGCAGAGGAGGAGGAGAAGGAGGAGGAGGGCATCCTGGAGCATCCTCTGTGCTGCTGAGGGATGCCAGGTGCAGCTGGTGGAGAAATGTCCCCCCCCCAAAATAGCTCTTCCAGTGGAAAATGCAAATTCAACTCCCTGTCAATATGTTTTAACCAGCATCTTATTTTAGGGGGCATAGGCATCAAAATTGAGCATTCTATTGTCTTCCTCCGCCTTTCTTTAAAAGGTGTTTCCCAATATGCAGCCATTTGAATCTCTTTGGTTTTCTTTCAAGGAGACATTTTTCCTCTTTAAGTGCTTTAATTGCTTTCATTTTATACACCATTATAAAGCCAAGCATAATATTAAATATATTGAAATCCAATCAAAATTTCATTTTTCTATATATATTAAAAAGCCATTTAACCAAGCCAAATCTACTTTGGAAGGGATCAGATTTAATTTCAGGGGAAACATCAGCATTCAATGTTATGTTCCCATTTGGAAAAGCAGACTCATTTAAGTAGCCAAGCTCTCTCTGCGAAGCGAAGTTTTGAGTCCCCAGCTGTTTGCAGGTCGTGGCAATAAGCAGGTGTCAAGAGGGTCCAAAAAGGTCAGGGCAAGGGTGAGAAATGGAGGGAGACTTGTAGGACTGTGATCATCTTGAGCAAAGTCCTACAGAGATGTGGCAGAAGCAGCGTCCTGTGAAACTGGAAACACAGTGGGACACTGATGGGGACATTTTCCTGCTGCTCAGTGCAACCACATTAATGATCTGCAGCTGCGCCAGGGAAGACGAACTGCTCTCCTGGACTGTGATCATCATTGCTTTTTCTTTTCTTCTTTTTTCTTTTCCTAATCAAGCACAGAGGGAAACATAAAAACAACAAATTGGCAGAAAATACAGCAATCTCCAGTGCTAAGGAGAGGGCTCTGGCCCAGGGCAGTGGGGGTGGTGTGCTGAACCACACAGGGGGACAAAGAATCACCTTTTATTTTTAAAACAACCCATAGCTCTGCCTGTAAAGCCAGTTCTGACTTTCCCAGTAGCAAATCAGAGGGCTGGAACACCTCTCCTGTGAGNAAATGCTGAGAGCTGGGGCTGCTCAAGCTGGAGAGGAGAAGGCTCCAGGGAGACCTTATTGCGGCCTTTCAGCATCCGAAGGGGCCGACAAGAAAGCTGCAGAGGGACTTTGTACAAGGGCATGGAGTGATTGGACATGGGGCAATGCCTTTAAACCGAAAGAGGGCAGATTTAGAGTAGATATACAAGAAAGGAATTCTTTACTGTGAGGGTGGTGAGGCCCTGGCACAGGTTGCCCAGAGAAGCTGTGGCTGCCCCCTCCCTGGCAGGGTTCAAGGCCAGGTTGGACGGGGCTCTGAGCAACCTGGGCTGGTGGAAGATGTCCCTGCTCATGGCAGGGGGGTTGGAACCAGATGATCTTTAAGGTCCCTTCCGACTCAAACCATTCTGTGATNCTGTGATTCTACGAAACCTTCGCCTGGGACGTGCTGCTGGGAGGGCTCAGGTGGGGCTGCGGCAGCAGAGGGGCTCACGCAGTTGGGGGGACCCCTCTCCGTCTGGTTTACCTCCTCGAATAAACTCGTTTCCCACGTGTTTCAGGGCCGGGATCGCCCACCCTGAGCAGCGCAGCTTAGGCTTGGGACACAAGAGGGCAGGCACAGGCTGTGCAAAGCAGAGAGGGAGCCGGCTCTGCTCCCGTGTCCCTCCGCCACCCCGGCCCTGCCGCCCACCACCACCTCCCTGCGAGCGGGGAACAAAGCGATATGTCTTCTTCTTGAGGGATATGTCTTCTGGCCCTGCCTGCCTCCTCTGCCCTTCCTTCTGAAGGGGACTTCAAACAGCGAGGTCTGCGAGGACTATCCAAGGGCTGAGGTTGGGCTACGAGTTCCCAGAGAAGCTACTTCACACCCAGGGATGCACTGCCGCTCGCTGGGTGACCCCAGGGAAGAGGAGTGCAGGTCTCCTTAGCTGGGCTCTGCCGGCTCGGGGGCTTTTATGGGACCAGCCGGCCTGTTTTGTCCTTGCCCTGCACACCCTCCTGGAGTGAGGCTGTTCACACGCGTGGCGATGGGTGCCAACAGCCCTTACCGTCCCTTACCACCCATCTCCCCACCCTTTCTGGTGTCACCCCACAGTGCACCCCCAGGCATGACCAGAGCTGCTTTCCTTGGCTCCCAGGACACAGTGGCCATCGCCAGCTCTTGGGCACAACCTGAGCCACAGGCACTCACCGGAGGGCATTTGTCTCATTTGTCCCCAGCTGGGTTTGTCCCCAGCCCCACACGCGGTGGAGCAGAGCCTGGCAAACCAGCGCTGGTGCCAGGCAGCACTCCTGGGCACGGCACTTCTTCCTCCAGACTGCAGCCAAAGCACTCTACATAGCTAAATAATAAAAGGCAGCAGATGGCATATGGTATGAACTACACAAAACAGGATTGTAAAGGCAGCGCGCATGGTGAACAAATGAAAGCATTAACGCACCAGGCCAAATAATGCAGACCCGGGGGCGGAGAGGAAGGAGATTTGCAGATGGGTTTGTCGTGGGTGGGACAGGGACCCCATCCCTGCTAGGAAATTTTTAGGGGGAAATGGTCTTGTCCCTGGCTGTGGGGAAATGGTGAGCACAAGGGTAGACAGGTAGTGTGGTCTGGAGCCCAGGAACAAGGGTGCTGCAGCCACCTTGTCCTCAGCTGCTTCAATTCGGGTTCACATGTTGTATGGTCTGCTCGGCACTGTCTTCTCCACCTCTCCTGGAAAGGGCATGACAAGATGTAAGAAGTTTGTAAGGTCTCATCTTGGCTGAATTTCTGCTTAACAAAGATGGGCACTGCTCTGTTTAGCCACAAATGGGTTTGCACTGAGAGCCTGGCTTTCAGTCACGAGCAGAGATGCAGGAGGAGGGACCCTTTTTTTCATTTCAGGGCTGATGTGGATTTGTGCAAAGAGGAAAGCAGCCTCTGGGGGCAGCTCCTGCTCCCTCTGCAGCCCAGATGTCCATGAGGACCAGCCGCTGTCCCCTCACAGTCCTGCAGTCTGCTGGCTATGGAAGGAGAGTTCAGCTTTAGGGCAGCAACCTGGTGCGCTGAAAAGGAAATCCTTTCCTACAAGGAAATCCAAATCATGGCTATATTGTAAGCTTTCTGGGTGACTGCTCACGACTCCTTTGTCCTCTCTTTGCCTCAGTTTCCCTGGTGTAAAATGGAGAGAGTAGCATTGTGCTACCATATAGCAGTGCTGGGAAGAGTAGCTTAGCCCGAGAGATACTCCCATAGCATAATGTGTACTGGGGGATGCCACAGCTGGGCTGGCCTTTGCCTGCCAGGGCCAAATGTGACTTTGGAGGTAGTAGAAGCTGAAACTCTCTTATCTCAGGGTGAAAATCATCAGGGGGAGGACAGGGTGGCTCATGGCCAGGGGACAAGGGACTCAAGACCATCAGTGAAGGCGAAGCACCTGAAGAGATGAAGGGGCCAAACGGTGCAAAGTCCAAAGGCTCTTTCAGGGTCTGCTCTCACGATAACAGCACCTCGGGTTATAAATTTTAAAACCAGGCTCATTTTGTCCTGTCTAATCTTTGGGTTTGTCCTTAAGGTAACCTCATGAGTGGCTGAGAGTTGCTAGGCATCACCCTGCAGACTGTGACAGGCTCTGTCTGTGCTTTGACCCTCTGCTCCCACCTCATCCAAGCCAGGAAAGTCACCTCCTGGGTGCTACCATGGCCCCTGGAACCCTCACCGGCTGTAGTGCTGGGTGCTGGGCAGAGGCAGAAACTGTGTTTTAATTCTGGATCCGAACAAAAGCAGGCAAAAGCCTGCTGTGCGCCAAGACAATAGAGGGGGGGCAAACTACTCCAGACTCTGCTCAGACCCCAGCACTTTTCACTCTGGGCTGAACCCCGCTCCTGGGCTGAATCCCACCTCCTGCGGCATGCACTAAGGATGCTCTCCTGTATGGAGGCATCGTTACAGGATTTTGCAGTATCTCTTGCGTAGGAAACCTTTCCCAGTTTGCCTTCTGCCCCCCCTCCTCCTTCCAAACCTCCCGGCTGAACACACGTCTGGGAGCATCTTCCCCAAGCACATCCTTCACAGCTGCCTTTCAGCAGCAAACAAAACATCTGGAGATCCCGCTGGCCAAAAGTCTTCCGAGTCCTCTGGGGGCTGAGCCCGGGGGCTACAGGAGCTGCTTGGCACAGCCCCCCCGGGCCCCCTGAGGCACGGCCATGTACAGACTCACCCCCCCGGGCAGAAGCTGGGGTTCTCGGATTGCAGCCCCTTCTCCCTGCCCTCCCCTGGGCTCTGGCCCTGCCGCGTGGCTCCGGATCGATGCGTGACTCACGGCTGTCGAGTCCTGAAGTGAAGGGAAGAGAGAGAGAAGAGCTGAGAGATGCTGCAGCCCCTCTCCTCCCGCTGCCTCTCCCCACCGAGTCCTCCCTCTCTGATTTTTCGCTCTGAGATGCTGCGCGACAGAGGAGAGGCTTCATGCCATTGCCTTCTGCCCTGCTCAGTCTGCGTGTACGTGTGTGCATGGAGCTGAGCAGCAATTTTTTCCCCCTTTCCTTTTTTTTTTTCAGCCTTTCCCTTTCCCTCCCCCTTTTCATCTCGTACTTCTCCCGCTGAACTAGCTGCCCACCTTTCCCTGAGAGAAGCCTTTGGAAGTAACACCGGCAGCACAGAGCGGGTTTTTGGGGTGCTATTTCTTGGAACCCTGCCCAAAATGGAGGGGTGGGGAGGAAGAAAGATGCCTGAATCCAGCAGCTCGCATCCCCGGAGCCCAGGGAACATCATCCGATCGGTCTGAAAGCCTCACTGCTCTGCAAGACATCAGCTCCGGGAAGCGGCTTCCTCGGGCTTTACGCACTAGTTAACAGGCTGCGAGCTGCCTCGACTTGCTTTAAGCTCGCTCTCTCGCTTAATCCCATCTCCTCTCGGCGTGTGTGTGTGTGCATGTGTGTGTGTGTAGGGGGAGGACTTTATTTCCATTGGCTTAGCACTCGCTGCCCACCCACATCTCTTCCACATCACCTTGGTGTCTCCCTAAATAAAACCAGCCCTTCTTATCGCGCCGAGGAAATCAAGAGCGAGAGTTTGAATGGATTTTTATATCAACATTTACCCCTACGAAGCTACTGCTGAGCTTGTGGGATAAACTTACAGCAGCTGGCCTGAGACTCTCCTTCTCTCTCCCACCCCTAGAAGGATTTAATTACTTTTGAGAGGGGAGGGGAGAGATCTGGATCCCAGTTCCAGCTACAGACTGACCCAAAAAGCACTGCCAGGATTTAACTAACTAACCCTGATGGATCTGAAGGACAGCACCAGCGAGGGCAGCATGGGCAGCCTGCAGCCTTCCAGCATCCAGATTTTTGCCAACACCTCCACGCTCCACGGGATCCGTCACGTCTTCGTCTACGGGCCAGTGACCATCCGTCGCCTGCTCTGGACCTTGGCCTTTGTGGGCTCGTTGGGTCTCCTCCTGGTTGAGAGTTCAGATCGGGTGTCTTTCTACTTCTCCTACCAGCACGTGACCAAAGTGGACGAGGTCGTGGCAAACAGCCTGGTCTTCCCTGCTGTCACCATCTGTAACCTCAACGAGTTTCGCTTTTCCCGGCTCACCACCAACGACCTGTACCACGCTGGGGAGCTCCTGGCCCTGCTTGATGTCAACCTGCAGATCCCCAACCCTCACCTGGCTGACCCGGCTGTCTTAGCCATCCTCCAAGAAAAGGCCAACTTTAAGCAGTATAAACCAAAAGTTTTCAACATGCAGGAGTTCCTGGCGCGAGTTGGCCATGACCTGAAGGATATGATGCTGTACTGCAAATTCAAAGGGCAAGAGTGCAACCATGAGGACTTCAAAACTGTGAGTATGAGCAGACACTCTGCTTTTCTCTGCTTTGGGTGTTCGGATGGTGGTGGTGTTGCAGGACCAGGACAGCATTGGAGGTCACTGGCCAGCCTGTGTGGGTATGGTACAAGAATGGTGTCTGCTGGGCTCTGCCACGGCAGAGGAGGAGGAGGCAGCCTGTTCAGCTGAAGTTTGTTTGCTGGAGTCCTAACGGGGGGGGTTACGTGGGGCCAGCCCTGCAAGGGGCTTGCAGCAGGTCCAGCCCCCACCCTGCACAAAGCCCGTGGCTCCCAGGCGGCTGCTTGGTGCCAGGCCAGGGCGTCAGATGGGTCCTGCTGAGCATCAGAGGGAGCTTGGGGGTCTCTCGCTATGGCCAGTGAATGTTAGCCAGCTGAAGAAAGTAGGCAGGGCTGGAAAGAGGCCAGCAAGAAAAGCCGGGGATGGTCTGAGTGATGTCCGTTAGCCAGTTGCATTTCCCTGAGTGTTTGTAGCCTTGCTGAAATCTTGGAAGGGGAAATTTTTCTGCTTGCTCCTGGTGGTCATGGCTCCTAAATCCTAGTTTGCTGTGCAGTGTGGGGCAGCAGCTGGGTCCCTTCCTGGTGCTGTGTTGGGGGGGAAGGAGAAAGACGAAGAGGAAAAGCAATCAGACTCTGCTCTGAGCTCAGTCTGCTCTTAGGCTGGCGGGGAGGTGGAGCGAGCCGGGTAGCCTGAGGATCCTGAAGGAAGCAGACGCTGCTCAGTTTACAGCTTCTGGATGACACCCTGATGGCAGTGCAGGCTGGCCTGGACAGTTCAGCTGGCAAGAAGTATCAGCTTAAAATAAAAATAAAAAGCAGGTTGCCTGGAAGAATTCATGTCCCCTGTGTGCTGCTGGGGCAAGGGAGGGTGCTGGGCTGCGCAAGAGGCTGCAGAGGGGTCTGCTCCCCCTGGGCTGGTGGTTTGAGCCCTGTCTCAGCAGAGACGTGGGTGTGTGGGCTGGGGACTGGGCTGAGCTGTGCTTTGCTCTCTGGCCACGCTGGCCAGTCCCTTCGCACCAATTCAGCTGGTTGGAGGGTTCGGCAACAGCGTGTAGCTGGGTGTTTCTCTGGGAGCGATGCTGCTTGTTCTGCTCACTGTCCTGTAGACAGGCAGGTGCCATGGCAGGTTTCATGATGGTCTGGTTTGTCAGCAGGATCTTTGTCTGTTTTCAGAAGAAGGGAATATCTTCTGTCTCTGCTGCTTTTGAGTCTGCCAGCAAATAAGTCCAACTGACTCATGCCACAAAGTCATTGCCGTCACCTGGACTGTGCTCTCTTTAAATGTCTGAGCAGGTACATATAATTTTATGCCTCAGTTACTGCCTGTGCATAACCCTGAATCCCTGCCCGTTTGGACTGGATATCCAGGCAAACCGCTCCTTTCCTTCTGCTCCTTGGGCAGATCTGAGTAGAGGTTGGGCCATACAAGTCGTAGGAAGGTAACGAGAAAGTCACTAGGAGAAGAGCTTGCTGAAGAAAAGCTATGTGTGACTAAGTCTGGAGAATGGGATAGAAAAGGAGAAACAGATGAAAAAGTCCAGGGGACAGAAGAGCTGGGGAGTGAGGACAGATCCCAACAGGATGGACAGACCTCCCCTAACCGTAGCAAGGGTGTGGGGAGAGGGACGTATTCTGTCCATGGGCTTCCCAATAACGCAATAAACATCAGTCAAAAGCAAAAGCCTCAAAGCCAGCAAGCAAACAGCAATTCAAAACATCTGCAGGACTTAAAAAAAAGTGGGTCTTGTCCTCAGATAGGACAGGAGCTTTTGGCAGCCCCCCTGGGACACGGTGGCGTGTCATCTCCCCGGCCATTTAGTTTTTTGAGGCAGCTGCTTCTGAAACAAAGATTTTTCTTGTCCATGGGGGATACAGTATTTTCCAGAAAGACTAAACATTCCCTGTCTGTCGAATAAATCGTTGCTCTGCTAAAACAGGTTAGGGCCAGCTAGAAACAGATGGGATACTACAGACTGACAGTGCTTGTTCTTGTCACAGAGATTCAGAGACAGGGCAGTGAAATACTTCAGACCATTCTGCAAAGCAGCTCCTAGAGGATCCAGAAGCCAACATCTTCCCAGCGTTGCCCGCTGTGCCTTTCTAACAGAGGCAGGTGTTTCAGCCTCACTGACTCCAGGTAATCCCTCAGGTTATGGAAATCCAGGGAGCAGTACTCAAAAGGGACGCAACAACCCTGTTTTCCTTCCAGACTTCGCCTCTCAGAGATAAAAGGCAGCAAAAAGTGTCTGTTTGAAAGCTGAGTAGGTCTTTCCACAGGAAGCATGCTGTAAAGGTCTTTGAACTGCCTCCGGGCTGAATCAGAGCCTCTTGTCCTGGATGAATTTCGCATTTAATCACCAATGACCTGTTGCAACTGCACACAGGCTCTGTGACAGCCCATCCATTCTGCTGCATTACCAGCTGGAAAAAAGAGGAGAAGCATCATCACTGAAGCCTGATTTCTCCCCTGTCGGGAACAAACTGTAAATCCCAGAGCAGTTTTGTAACACGTCATCATGGCGAAGAACTCCAGCTCTGTTTGTAGACTCCCCAAAGCCATGCATCTGGGAGCAGAAGAGGCAGGAGTTTTGCAGCAGAAAGCTGCCTCAAAGCAATTAACTCTTCAGTAAGATACTGCTAAAGAAGTTAGTGCAGTCTCGCTGGCTGGTCAGCTGTCCCTTTTGATGCTTGAGGGGGGTGTAGTGTGCAGCACGTCCCCTGAATAAAGCACACCCTGCTTTTGCCACATGGGAAAGCAGAAGCTGGAATGGCAGTGTCCTGGCACTTTGTAAAATGTAACTTTACTCTCCTTCCTCCTCCACTTCCCTGTTTCCATTCTCTGTCACTGCCTTATTAACAGGATTTGAGCAGCGCATTCTTTATACTCTCTGTTCCTTCTCCCCAGGATAATGTCTAATGTCTCTCAGACAACAGTTCCCCATATTATGGTCTGCTCAGAGGAGTGAGTCCCCTAAGCTTTTCTGCAGAGATACATCCGAAGGGAACAGCAAGGTCTTAGCGAATATGTACTGATTCCTGAGCTGGCATTGCAATGCACTGAGCAGCAGATAAGATAATGCAGACCTCTGCTGTAGGCAAAGCAATGAAGAATAGCAAATTGGCAGAACATGCTTTAGCAAACCCATTCCCTTGGAGTATTTTGGAGGAGGGAAGCCTGATGACAGCCGCAGCCAAGGAAATCCCCTCCTTTTTTTGTGCATTGCTCCTCCCAGGAGGTCGCGGTTGAAAATGACCTCGCAGATGGCATTTTTCTGGAGGAGCTCTGCTCATGCTGCTCGATATGACATTAAGGTCTTCCCATCCTACTGCTGCTGAGCGTGGTAAAGTTGTGGCTTGTCAGCCCTAGACACACTGCTGTGATTTTCTGGGTATCTCCGTGGGCGTGCTGGAACAAAGCCTCTTTCCTGGCCTGCTGGTGTAGCTTGTGGCCTTCGCTGTTCCAGCACGGGATGAACTGAGCAATGGCAGGGGAGGCTTACAGGAGATTTTTGTGTGTGGCACAGCAAAGGCATGGGGCAACAGGGAAGAAAAGTGTATAAAAACCCTTTCAATCCATGGGGCAAAGGTAGCATAGCCGATGGGATGACCTGGGTGTAGATACCAAGAACATGAGCAGCAGGGGGAACGGGCTACCTTAGTCCCACCTTGCTGAGGAAATCAGCTCCAGCGGCCAAGCCCTGCTAGAGATATTCAGACGGTGGTGGTGGGTGTGCATGCTGGTGGATAAGCATGTTTTTCAGTTGGGTCATTTGCTAAGTGGAATGTGTAGTGTGTGCTTCCTCGCACATCCAATTCATTTCAGAGGTAACACAATAACTTAGCTTGTGCCTGCTATGCCTTCATTGGCAGATGTCTATTTATTTTCAGTGGCCATGACAATTGAAGGTTATAACTCATTTATTTTCAATACACATTCTTACTAACAGACAGTGTCCGCATTCTGGAGTGTATCTCATGTGAGTATTTCTATTTTGAGACACAGGTTCTTGTCAGTCTATCCATCTTTCTCCATGCATGTTTTTTCTCCCACTCTTTCTAGTGAGCCCATGAGGCCAGCATTTAGTAAATAGCTTTTGCTTTATTGACTGATGAGTCCATTCTCATCTCCTATTATACAACTTCCACTTTCCTCAATAAAAGAAAAATCAGGATGGTGGCTGCCTGATTCATTACTTCTCTCTATTTAACAATTTTTCTGCAAAATCGTGACTTTTTCCAAAGTTTGCTCCAAAATCTGAGCTGCCATAATGAGTTCTGCAATTCTCCAATACCTTGTACACAAGTAGCTATTTCTTGCAGTAGGAGGCCAAATCTTTGTGCAGCCTTCCCAGTCTGCAACATCTTGAGTTTGCACGTCCCATTGAGTCTCAGTGCATGGGCACAGGAGGGAGTGCAGAGTTACCATGTTACTGGTGGTGGTGTCTCGGCTGGATGTCTAAAACGAGGTGGATTGTTCCAGAGTCGTGTATCTGACCAACATGCAAACCATGCCCTTGAGAAATGCAGACCCTCACTCTACTCAATATTTGCCTGGACTAAGTTTCTCTGTTCCTTAAGTATTTAACTGTAAAATGAGTGTGCTAGTGCTTCCCTGTGGAGTTGATGGGGTTTGTACTTCCTTTATTTATTCCAAAGTCATAGAATAATGCTTTAGAACTCACCAGAAATTTTCATGGGAGGATGCCAGTTGGGATGAGCATCTGTTCATCAGAAAATTTTCCTGGGTCTCAAATGGTTACTGGAGTTAAAATCTAAGAAAGAAAAGGCTGTAGAACTTCAGTGAGGTCCTTTCATGGCAAACCCAATTTTAAGTCCTTTAATACTGAAAGTATTCACTTGGGGTGAAACAAATCCCACAGGACAGAAAATTCAGAAGTGTGGCTGTAGGTCATTTACTTGGGATGTGAGTGAACTGTGTTTGAGACATCGGTCTGACTCCAGACCTGAGCAGCATGGTGATAAATTCTTCCTGAATTTTCTTTTAAAAGGTCTGTGTTCTGTTCTGGTTTGAGCTGTTTCTTGACCAGGCACAACCCCGACCCTCACTAGGGATTTGAGATGGGAAACAATCTAAAAGTCTCCTATATCTCAGAAATGAGCACAGCCCAAGTATCAGAGACAGATGGAGATCAGAGGGGTTTGAGTGCAAAGAGAGATGAGGCACAGGGAGGGCCCTGGAGGAGCAGAGGCAAAGCACTTCTGTGCGTAAGAGCCAGCTGTGTGCTCAGCCTTCCCTTGCCCATGGCCTCAGCTTACGCCGTGCACCTGGCTGCTTCGTTTAAGGGAGAGCAAGAACCACTCCTGTCTGCTAAGTGATTCCCATTCATCACAATTATTCATCAGGAGGCCAAGTGAGAGCTCCTCCATCCCCTGATCTGTACCACACCTGCTGGGGGATTTGCACTCAAAACAGCATCTGGAGCCGAGGCAAAATGGTAACACTGCCCTTGAGATGAAGAAGAAACGCTGAGCAAGAAGGATGTCATTAGAGCTGCAAGGACAGAGGAGATGTTTGAGGGCTGCAAGGCTTTATCAAAATTTTCCTGGGAATTGTACGAGGCTTTCCTTTGCATTGGAAATACCTCTGAGTCTGGCTTCTTGCACCTCAGCTCTCCTACCTACAAAATGGGGTGAGATAGTCTTAATCCCAGAGAGTCACTGGGAACTAGAGTGCTGGAAAGCTGTGGGGAGGCAAGGTTGTAAAACCAGAGAACAAGGATTATAAATGTCTTTCAGCCACCATGTCCTGGTGTTTCCTTAGCCCGTGGCTCTCTGTGACTAACACATTTCATCTCACAGGGTCTCCCTGACAACTGGTCTTGGACAGAGATCCCCTGAGTACAGCCTGCGGTCTGCAGTAGATGAAGCTTGAAACCATGGGAAGCATTCAAATGTACTTGTGCTTTTTGCACGTGAACCAGACTGAAATCTTGTCATGTCTAAAACTGTAAGTGGAGGCCAGGAAAGACCAGAAACATATTAAAAAAACATGATAGTTTCCATCTGGAGAGGTAAATTGGAGCAACATAACTTGTCCTGACCTTCTTCCATACACCTCATGCAAGTGCCCCTTGGAGGCTTCCTGACAAATAATAAATATCCTCCCAGCTGTTCACTCTTGCAGAATCTTTGTGCTTATCTGACCAAGTGCAGTGATGCCATGTGAAAAAGCATGGTGTGACAGCTGTAAACCACTTTCTGGGTTTACTCTAAACACTCCTTGCAAGGTCCTGACCAGTACAGTTCAGTGTCTGTCATCCCCATGGAAGGGAACGGGCAAAAACTGAAATGAGTGGTCATGAAGTGAAACAGTTCTCACTTCATTAAGGGAGAAAATAGGTCTGATTTCAGTGCTTGTCTGGGTGGTCTTTTGAGGTCCCTTCCAACCTGAATGGATTCTGTAATAAAAAGCAGGTGCATACCTGCCTGGTCTTATTCCCTTTTGCTCTTTTTTGGGAGTCTCATTTTTCATGCTCAATTCACTCAGTCTTCAATGACAGCACAAAAAATGAAAGCCAATTTTGGAAGATGGTTACCTTCCCCTCTGTGAGCCTGGGGTACAAGTTAGAGTTCATGTCACTGACCTAAGGAAAAAAATTGGCCTAGAATGCACAGCTGTTGACAACTCAGTCTGCTGCATTCACAGCTCTGATTCCATAATGAACCCATCACGGTTTCTTTGAGCAAGCCCCTGGCCTTTTCCGTCTCCTGGAACCATCGCTGTTTGCTTTAGAAGGAGACAGCAGAGATTCCCTGAAAAAAACCTCAAATCCATCATTGAGCTTGTCTTGACTGAGAAAATGTGCCTTGCAGCTCCTGAGGAGCACAGCCGGCTGCACAGCAGCAGGGACAGCGAGGTCATCTGAGGCATCTCCATCTCCTCTGGCAGAGCCCGGCGTCTGCGAGTCCCTCCTACGCCTTCACAAAAGCATTTGTTAAAGGAATTTATACCTGGAGTGTCAGCCAGACTCAGCTCGGCCGGCGCAGCAGAATTACGCATTAATTGGCTGTCAGGGGGGATGCATGGTCAGGGTGTAGGCATTAAAAGGCAATATATTGCTCAGCTACCGTGATAAGGTGGGCCCGAGCAGCGTGCCAGGTGGATGTGTCGCTGCCACAGCTATACCCACTGCTTATAGTACTCGAAAGGTATAGAAAGTATTTTGTCTACTGGGCTGATGTGACCTTCACACAGGCTTCCATAGGAAGAGCTCTTTGGAAAAACAGATCTGTGAAAAACTTTCTTGCCTACAAGATGAGCACAACTCTGAGATAGCTGGGGGTGGGGGAGAAGGCAGGTCTTCCAGAGGGGAAAAAACATGAACGGTGGCTACTTCTGCAGGCTGCAAAAGTCAGCAGCTATTTTGTCACCTGAATCTGCTGAGAGGTTAAGAAAAAAAAGCCTTAAGTGTATTCTCATTACTGAGGGATGAGTGTAACCTGAACGGTCTTCTAAAAGATTTCCAGACCTGCGAATAGCTGTGCGGAAACCTCTTAGGGATCACAAGCTCAGCGAGCTAAGATGGAAAATGAGCTAGATGAGGTGGACATGTCTGACTCCCATCTGCCACAGATTAATGTATGAGACCAGCACCAGGAAAATAAAATCGCCCCTTGGAGGTAAAAGAGGCTGTGAGTCATTTAAACAGATTGACACCAGTATGCTCAGGGCCCATCAAGAAACAATTTCCATCCAGCCATGAATATTTACAACTGAAGCACATTCCATTATTTGAAGAAAAGCTGAATTGTTTTCATCGTTTGTTGTTGTTGTTGCTGTTGAAGAAAGCATTTAGCCTGTGTGTTAAGTCAGGGAGCGTGAAGTGAAGAAGTGGATGGTAATGGAAAATGCACATATATTTGCTTGGAGTGAGACAGATAAAAGGAGGTTTCACCTGCACTTGGTTAGATTTCCAGATAGAAGCCCATTGCAGTGGGACCTGAGCCATCAGGGCTTGTACACGTGCAGTAGAAGTTGCTTAGTTGTCTGCTCCTGTCAGATGAGCCAGTTCTGCACTGTGATTTCCTCAGAGACTGGAATTTGCAAAGAAAATAAGAAAAGAAGAAGACTAAGCCAAATTTAATCTACTCATCAGGTGCTTCTTGAGATCAGTTGAGCTTGCACGAGAAGGTGATTCCAGCCTCTGCCCAACTGCTGTGAGCTTCACACCAAGCCTTCAGGCTTCCCTTTCAGCCAGTCCAAACGTTTTTCAGATCTCACTCCCAGTGTGATTTTGTTGGGAAATGGAGTTTGTCCTGAGGGAAACCAATAGTTCTGAGTCTGTCTTCCATATCTGAAAAAAAAATCCAACAAACAGGTTGAGGGCCAAAAATATTAGTGGGATGAAGTTTCAGCTGCTGTATAAATCTGAATCTTCATGATGCTGTTTCAATGACGTTGAAGACTGATATATGAAGACTGATGCATAAATGACTGTAATATAAAGATGGGCATGAAATGAAAAGGTTTAAAAATGTGTTTGCCTTTTTAAAGGTTTTGGCATTACTGGGGGAAGAAAGTAAAAAAAAAAAAACATTTAGACATTTTCTTCTTTGATGTTTCATCCCTGTTCCTTCCACGTTTTCCAAAATCCCATGCTCATGCAGTGAAGGACAGTCAGGCAAGGACTTCAGTTTAGGGGCTGAATCCCATAACAGTGATTCAAACTGTTTGTTCACCTGAACGTTTGAGGGAAATTAATCTTAGACCAGGAGAAGAGAATAAATAAACCCAAGCAAATGCTCTCTAGCGACTTAACTGCATGTACTGTGAGCAGGATAATTTAAGGGCTCAAATCTCTGCCACCATGATGGGTGACTTACTTCCCCCAGTTCAAGTAGAAAATGATGAGCTGAAGCCCTGGTACAGCGCGAGAAGAATATAATTGTCATGTGGGATAGCTCAGTGGCAGGCAAGAAAACATCATTGCAGTATGTCATAGGTGGGACAATAAAGGGCTAAATTAATTGCAGAGGAGAGATAATGACCAGTGGGAGGAATTAATGCAGGCTTAACCCTTAATTAGCTAAACTTTCAACACCACACTCCACTGCTCCCTGGCACTAAAATGGATTGTATATATAGAGATATCAATTAGAGCCTCTGTATTTCTTCCACCACCACCTGCTGTGCTTTGGAAGAGCAGCATGTGTGATCCATCTTTGCCTACCATGCACGAAACGGCAGCGTCAGTAGTGCTGTTAACTCATCAGCAGTTTTCCAGCCAGGGAGAAACCTCTGAGAGCTGAACGAGGATATCAGAGAGGCTTCAGCTGGACCTCGAATGGGTGATCAGAGGAACTCTAAGCCTTCCGGAAAGTGATGCTTTCTTTGAAGTGAGTCTTGGGTTAGAACTAAATATTTGCCACCAGATTTGTTGTTTTTACACTGAAAATATGAACCAGAAATGTTACTGAGAATTCTGCTAGGAACTGCAGTTTCTGTTCATCATACTGCTGTCTTTCTCTGGACACAGTGGTTAGATTATATCTCCCAGAACATAACATGTTGTCTCCTCTTTTGCTAGGGAAGTGATGGCTGGTTACAGCAGTCATGCAGCCCTAATGTATTAATTTTTTTCTTTGAAGCATTTCATGTTTGGGGGTTCTTCCTTTTTTTTGTAATGAAAAGTATTTTCCCAAAAGGTTTTGTGAACACTGTTGCTGTGGCAGCTTCTCAAACTATTCCTATCTAAACCAATCTTTATGAAATAAGCAGCATGACGAGACAGGGTATGGATATCATGCCCTCATTAAGAGAAGGAGTTGTTGTGCCAGATGTTAAGCTTCACACTTGTTGATTGAACTGCATTTTTCGTACTCCACCCTGACAATGAATCCCACAGCCACCATCCCTTCTGCAGAAGCTCCAGGAATACTCTAAGTGGCCATTAACTAATGCTAAATTATGATGGAGCATCTCCTGAAATACATGTGACATCCACATGAATAACAAATGGATTTGTTTCTGTCAAGGCAATGACAGCAGATTGCAGGTGAATTAGCATGAGTGCCGTTTGCTGCTCTACACCAACCGCAGCAAGATCCTTATAGGGTGCCTGTCATTACAGGGACACGAACAAGAGCAGAGGGATGCCGTGAGTGCGAAGATGCCATGGTATAGATGGCTGTTAAGGATGAGTTGTGGGAAAAAGCAAGTCCCAGGCTGACAAACCAATCCTATTTCTATTGAACCCCAGTGGGGTTTGCCTCCTAAAGACTTCACTGAGAGTTAGATCATGCTGTCAGCCCCCACAATTGCATCCATCCCTGGAAAAATCATTCTCTTCTCATTATCACTTGGTAATACAAAAAGACCCTTAGAGGACAGTCCTGTGATGATGACTCTGTACATCTGCATCTCTCCAGGGAAAAACAGATCAAGAGGGAAAAGATTTTTTCTATGGTGTTCATGCATGATACTAGAAAAATGTGCACGAGTCTCCTATCGTGCATATAGGACTCTGAAGTTTCTGAAAACTGTTTCTCTGCTGGGTACGTCAGTGTTCAGAAACATCTCTGTTACATCTCTGCTTCTGTTGGCACGCTGTGTCAGGTGGAGCTGTGGCTCCCAGCTCCTCGTTCTCAATCTGTGTTGTGTATCCTGAGGTGCTGTGCAGAGTGTGAAGTGGAAGCGTAAATGAGCGGGAAAAAGGAACAGGGGAGAGCAACAGAGGAAGAGGGAAGGTGAGACAGAAATGGGAGTAAACTGTGTTTATGGCATGAGGAAGCAGAGCCCTGAGGTTGGCTCAAAGACAAACAAATTCTGATCAGAAGCAAGCACGGATTTTTGAAACACAGATTGATGATCCTGGAATTGGTCTGAACATTTCCATTGAAAGCTTTCCATCAGAAAATGCTTGCTTTCCTAAAGTTGCACTGACTGGGATGAGATTTCCCATAAGAAAAATGAAAGCTTTTTGTCTTAAAGCATTTCTATTTTTCGTTAAATTAATTAAAAATAAATCTCAGATCAAAATAAAATCTTGAAACCCCAGGATGTCTCACTAAATGGATGTTCTGTTTTTCAGCTAATTCTGAAATAAGTAATGGAAAAAGTCACCCAGAGCTGTGGAACTTTCCACCATGTGTAGTCTCTACATCTTGCACTTGTAGACCAGGTGCACCCCAGGGTCTTTTTTACATGGGTTTTGAGGAAAAACCTGGTATCATCTGATGTCACTAAGGGTGAACCCTGAGTTATATACTCATATCTGGCTTTCCCTGGATAGGGAGATTTCACACACTGCTTTCATATGAGTCCTCTCTTTCAAAGGGTGGGTTTCAAGGCAAGATGCTTTCTGATAGTCCATCCTCTGAGCTTTCTGGAGGTGGTTGAGTTTGAGCCTTATTTCCTCATAATAGAAAGTTTCAACGATTTTGCCTCCATTTGAAAGAGCAGGAGATGTCTCAAAAACATTTGGTTTCTACAGGTTTCCTGAAAACTGGCAGCTGGGAGAGACCCAAACTGAAGTCCACCGAGGACAAGAGGGTCACCGATGGTGCTGTACATTTCATCTGACAGCGACCAGCTGTCCAACAAACATATGTGCCCCACTTTCTCCAAAAGCAGCCTAGCAATAACAAGACAGGTTGCACTTTTCTGACAGTACAGACAGCACGATGAAGAAAAAATCAGTATGCATAGGGCTGTGTTACCCATGGGACCTGGAGAAATAACCCAGAGGTAGATCTGTGTGCGTGTGATGGTAGGTACATGGATATAGTTGTTAGCTGCCCCTGGCTTATTCTGCTTTTGCCTGGTGGGAGTCCTAAGGAACCTGGGACACAGCCGGGAGAGGTTAGAAGACAGAATATCGTCATCCTTAGGAAAACAAGCTCCAAAGTTCCAATAATTTTTCTGTTTCAAGAATAATTTGTTTTATAGTGGATTTGTTTTTTCACAAATTATGTAAAACATTTATTTCCCCCCTTGCATTTGCTGAAGGGGTTGTCTTCTGCTGAATGTGGGAAACTGAACATGCACACGCCTGTGTCTACCTATGTACGCATGAATAGACCTGCTGGGCTGTCACTGCAGTTCCTGCTGGGCACATAGGTGCTGCACCCTGATTTTTTTACCCACCGTGTTGTCCAGACATCAGAGATGCTCTTGCTGGTTTATTATTGAGGCATGGCTGTGTATACAACATGGGCTACACAGACAGAGGAAATTCTGGGGGGATCAGACCCTCATGGATCTAGGTGGTTTATGCAGTAAATGCCCACACGCCATCTCTCAGAAAGAAAATGGGAATGTGGAAGAAGGACTGGGAGTGTGGAGATATCCTTTTATTTTTAAGCTAAGGCCCAGACAAATGGTGTAAATCTGATTCTTCCCTCCCGAGCTTTGGGAAGGGCTGGAAAAGTACATGTTTAAACCATTTTAACACCTTCTTTTGCTAGGCTCTGCCATTCTGATTAGCCCCCAACCATCCCAGTGGCCCGTGGCTCTCCAGAAGAGGTGGGAGAAGGCAAAGAGCTCCTGTACGGAGCCCTCCAGCCTTGCTCCTCTGCGCTCTCTACTCCACCCCACAAACAGGAGGCTGTGAGCAGAAATTCTGCCATTTCACTTCAACACTCAGGTTATCTGTTTGGTCCCACTACATCCATGGTGGTTAGTGTCTGGAATCCAACCTGAAGTGAACCAGTAGCTAATTTCCTTGGGCTGAAACCAGGGGCACCAACATCTTGCCCCACCACACACACAGGGACAGCTGGTATGGATGGGAGCTGCCCTGCATGCCCTCTCCCAGGGACCAGCCCACTCTCCATGATATTCACCACCAAAGACAATGTACACGTGGCCACACTGAGGAGGACTAGGAGAGGACCCCAAAACCCATGCAGGGGTGATGCTGCTTTGTCTCACCAGAATCCATTCCCAGCTTAACTCCGTGGGCAACAGCTTTTCCCCTCCAGCCACCTAGCTCTGAGTCTGCCCAATTCCTGGCAGCAGGCGCGGGCCCATGGTGCTGCTGCGAACCTGCGCTGCAGGACTCGGGATGCACGAGGTGACTGTGGCTTTGCGTCGTGGGCATGGGTAGGAACAGCTGCCAGCCCAGCTCTGAGCCTCCGTTATGCTGCATCGGTACAGCGTTTGCATGCCTCCGTTCAGATTGATGATAAAATTGTCAGCTCCTTGGGGCAAGGACTGTCTTCCTGGTTTATGTTTATTACTGAACACTTCTTTTTAAAATTGATTAAAAATTAAATAAGGGAGGGGATTTGTTTTAGCCTGCCTCCAAGAATGACGTGGGCTGTGATTTTGTGCAGAGAAGAATATCCATCATTCCCCTTTGGAAGGAATTAAAGCCAAACGGGTTTTTCCATTAATGTCTTCACTCAAAAAGCATTTTGATAGCCTTACTTACTATATTTTCAAGTCAGGTGCACAGTGTACCTGAGCATCCACAGCTATTCCCAGCTCTGCAAAACCCAGCAAGCTGCTGCAAGCGCCTGCGGGCTAAACAGCATCCCTAAGTAAAACGTCTGCCTCCCTTCCACTTTGGAATGCTGTTAAATGCAGAAGGGTATTCTAAGCCTTAGATTACTCCTTCCTTTCGTGTGCCATTGGCTGTTTGTTGGTACAATTAATTGCAGAATATTTTCCTCCCATGTTTCAAAACAGTCTGTAATGGTACTCCTTGCAGGGGGTTAAAGTAAAGCGCAGCTACCACAGGTAAATTCATGTGGCAAACTATTTCTAGAGATCAAGCAAGGACAATTTAGTCACCAGGGATAGGGAAATGTGTCGCGCTCTTATTTTGTTGCAAATCAGGTAGGTACGTACACAGTCCCCATTTGCAAAGTAATCTCGGAAGCCGGGGAAGAGGTGTAAGTGAATTGCTAACACTGTCATTGTTAGCCCTTTTAGCCTGCACATTCTGGTCCTTCCATGCTTTTTTCTATCAGGAGGAGAAATAGATGTATGAGTCAGGTATGTTCTTGTAATCGCACTCGTCTTTCAAAAAAGACATGCGCACTTTCATTAAACACAATAAAACCAGAAAACAGTATGCAGCTTCTTTGCTGAGAACGCCTTCAGTCTGCTCCTGCTCTAAGCTGTATGCCCAAGCAGCTCCATCTCTCAGCAGTATTTTGCAGTCCCGTTTGGGATTGTTACTCTTCATTTTTTGTGAAGACACATCCAGACTTGAGATTTTCCAGCTAGTTGGTGTGCGATCAGGGATCCCCCTCAGGCCACATCAATACGATGTTTTTCAGTCAAGACGTTGGCTCCTGTCTCATTGGATTGTTAAGAATGGCCAGGATTCAGCGATGCAGATGATGATTTTTTATCACTTATTACAGCAGTGATGCACCAAACCCCAGTTTTATGTATATGATTCTTGCTACTTGTGGGGAACCCCATGTTCCCGAGATAGATACCCATCTGGGCAGTGCCACAGAGGAGATCTTTGCATCTTATTCCTGAGTTGAGAGAGAGTTTCCAGTAATTCCATGCTGGGTTTTTCTACCACCCAGTGCAAGATGAGAGAGGAAGGAAAGGTCAGGGGAAGTGGAGCCCACTCTTTGGAGCAGTGCCTGTGCTGGTGGGGATGAGGGAGGCTGCTGTCTTTGCTGTAGGTAAAGGGACTCGCTTCTCGTGAGCACTAGGGAGCTGTCAGATGTGCCTTTGGTCCTCTGCTTGCACTGGACGTGAAGAGCATGCTGGTGGCTGTGAGCTGGGGAGACTTTCTGCTGGTGGAAGCAATGTACAGGTCTTTGGCTGAGTCCAAGGATGAAGAGGAAATGTGTGTTCCTCTGCTTCACACGGTACAAGCAAGACAGAGCACAGTGAGATCAACAGCAAGCTTTTGCCCGAGTTTCCACATTTTGCAGAGATGCAGGAATGGGTCCCCAAGAGCAGCATCACATGCATGCACCTTTGGGAACCCAGGCTCTGCTCGTTGTTGGCAGCTCATTACATGGTCTCTGCAAACTGTATCACTTTGTGCAGCACAGATGGCCGTGGAAAAGCACAAGCAGAAGCACATCTAACAGTGTCAGCTGATATTCTCTCGAACCTGGGGTCAACTGCCTGCTCTGCTGTCTGTGTGAGCTTGACTCCAAGAAAGGATTTGAATTCAAGGGAGCGAGGGACATTTGTATGAGCCTCTATTGCTGGAAATAATGCTTAGCTCTATTCTTTCCCTATATTTTTCACACCACACTGTTGTAAAAAAAATACTTCCATGCTGAATTTCATAGCTTTCCTCCCTCCTTTACTAGTAACACAGAATCATCCTGTTTCTTTAAAATTCTGAGGTTTAGCAAGTAGATAAATTACACTTCTTAAAAACCCAGCCCCAACTGTGAAGGAAATATTCCTTGCCTCTCAAGGAACCGTTCCTTTGCCTTGTTATTCTGAGCTCCAATGGCAACTTTGTGGAAAAGGAGGTTAAGTGCTAAGGTTAAAACAGGTTCAAGCAGAATCCAGAGTGCCCTTGGCACAGACAGAAGTGTTTTAGCGGTTCTCATTCACCATTGTCTGACTGCTTAAAGTGGTGGAGTGGCCTATTATTGTTTTTATATGCCTTTATGAGAGCTGCAAAAGAGCCAAAAAGAAAAGTACTACTGTTTTCTCCCTTAACCCACACTCAACAGGGAACAATAATATTTAAGACCTCAGAGTGCAATGTAAAGGATTTCCTCTTCAGAAGCTGAATTCCCCTGCGTGAGCGACGTGGAGCAGCTCAGGCTCAGCTCTGGAAAGGAGGTTTCTGTTGGTTTGTAGAGTTAGGTCTACGACAGTGTTTTGGAGCTGATAGCAGGGAGCTGCTGTTGCCAGCTGGTATTGCCAGACCTGCCTTCATGAAACCATCATCTGCTCCTAAGCCAGCTGGTGCCTTCTCTCCTCATCGATCCTGCCGGAGCTTTGTCCTCCTGGTGGGTTGGATAAACCTTCAGCAAGGGCTGTGGAGTCTGCAACGTAGCGAGAGATCACGGAGTATTAAAAAATATATATTTTGAAGATCAGATATATATCAAAATATATATTTGATCAGATCTCAAACATCACTGAGCAAAGACCTTCTCAGTGCTCCATCCTTGCCTGTTTGTTCTGCACATGTCGATCCCAGCAGTGGCTCAGAGTTGTCCATCCCTGAGAATTTTTTGCAGATATGTAAACTACCAGAACGATAAGGGAGAGCTCCTGACTAGTTTTTTAATTACGTGGCTGCTTTAACTTTCTGTATTTTGCCAAGGAACTTTACAAAGCTATTTCTTATGGAGATCAGGATATGTTATTGCCATTGGAGAAAGCAGTGGCAAATGCTAATGCTGAGTGAACAGTTAGTGTCACGCTTTCAAAAGCAGCTGAACCAAAACTGGAACAGGTACAGAGAGAGACTATGAGGATGATTAAGGAAAAGAGACACCTGTTCTAGGATGGAAGATTATGAGAATTTAGCTTGTTTAAGCTAACAAGGCAAAGGCTGTGTGAGGGGCTGCGATGACTCTAGAAAAATACGTCAAGGACATAAGCACTGAGAAGGTAACGGAGCTATTTCAGCTAAATGATGATGATGGCTGGGGGAAAAGTGTATAAATTGGTCACAGATAACTTTATGCTGGAACATAGAATGCATTTTTTTAGTGCTTGAAGGAATGAAATCCTGAAGTAACTGTTCGGTAGGAATTATGGGGATAAAAAGCCTAGCAAGTTTTAAAACAGGATCATCCCTTGAGGACGGGATTATATAATGTGGTTGCCAGTAACAGAAGGCTCCATTCAAGGACCTCTCCAATTTGATGCACACCAAAATTTTTCTTTACTGAAGGAATGGATTGGGTGTACACCTGGATCATGGGTCTTAAGGACATCTGATCTGGGTTCAGCAAGGTGGTGGTGTGTCTGGGAAACCTGGAAAAACAGTCATGTCTTGGAAAGCTCTTTCTCCTCAGTTCTTGGAGACACATCCTGTGATTTCTGTGTTTCTTGATCATGGGAAGATTTTAATACACAGCTGGTCAGATCTGGAAATTTGATTAACTCCGATCTTGTCTATGTCTGGATGGAGATATTAATATTTAGTCCTTCAAGATGCAAGTCCTTTGGGTGGTTAATCCTGTCCAGTGCTGTGTCAAGATCCCATGCTGAGGCTGAAGCAGCTTCTGTGGTTGATGGTGTTCATGTTGCTTGCTACAAGCACCTACCCAAAACAGGAGTGCAAGTCACTTGAACTGCAGGCAAACTCTGGTCTGACAGTGTCTCAAACGGACATGTTAATGTCAAGTTGAGGACATCTCTGAGTGTTATTCAGTCTTTTCAACTTCAGGGGCTAGTAAGAATGTCCTGGGGGTTTTGCTAATGACTGAATTCAGGGCACTACATGTGGTGGGATGTTTCTTTATCATCTGTATTGATAGAGCATCTGTGAGCCACTGGAAAGCTGTTGACATCGTACAAAAATGGATCAGAAAGATGGTCTGTCCTCTCTATTGTTTAGAAATAATATAATGTTCTCTCTGATTTAAGGGGTCTCTGAGCAGCAAGGGAGAAAAATAGTGGAAAGCATGAGCTAGATTGATTCCGACCAATATCTTTCCAGTACTCATAATACAACAAGGACAAAAATGCAAACCTTATTTGAAAAGACAATAATACACTCCCTCTGCAGAAATGAGCTAGTTGGTCTTGATTTTATCCACCTGGGAACTCTGATTATTGTCTCATGAAACAGAGCACCTGGTCTATTATCCCATAAATAAGCAAGAGCAAATGCACCGTGTTTTCATTACAAAGCATGGCTCCCCTGCAGGGCTGCCGCACACGCTGGAATGTACTGTAGAGGAGAAAAGAAATCTGGAAGTTTGCCCTCAGGTTTCCTAGAGAGACGAGGCTGTGGTAGCAGTTAGAGAAACTAACCCACGGGGGTTTCCCTCCCATGGCTAAAAAGTGATTGTTGTTGCTATTAATTAGAGATGTATGGAAACATTCACAGGGAAACCTGGAGCCACATCAAACGTGCCTTGCAGGGTTGTGTTACAGGCTTAAACTGCAAAGCAACTCCCTTGAAAGGCACACTGCGATGCCTGAAGGGAGTGAGTGAGCGAGCGAGATAGAGATCTGGCGTCAAGTGACGCGGCAACGCATTTAGGACAAACCAAGGTCCAGATGTGGACTAATTAAGACTCACTTTCTGTTGACTTAGGGGATATTATCTAACAAATCTGGGACTGGCAGCCTGGCTTCGTGCTTAATGTGCAGTTCAATCTTCTTTCTTCTTGATTTTAGTGCCAGCACTGGGATTTTGCTCTGAGTCCATTTCATCCCCTTTTGAATCCTAAATTTTGTGCTTGAAAGTTCCACTCAAAGCGAGGACCGCAATGACCCTGCTAACACCACTTTGTGCTGCAGTCAGAGCTAGTACTATGAAACCCTTTGGTGCTTCGCT
>Ga0065711_1030584_pt1 | contig 32082 bp, 17 predicted proteins | sample Hoacrofraction12_FD_59098 | JGI IMG/M metagenome (GOLD analysis project Ga0065711, IMG submission 59098) | Hoatzin crop microbial communities from Cojedes, Venezuela - Epithelial fraction 12 v2 (version 2) | ecosystem: Host-associated > Birds > Digestive system > Esophagus > Crop | place... | reverse complement strand
AAAAAAAAAAAAAAAAAAAAAATCTTTTTTCTTATGCTTCCTCTTTCCACTTCCTTGAACTGAGACAAGAGATCTGCATGGGCTATATCGGAGGCTGGCCAATGAAGTGGCCAATTTCCTGCCTAATAGTTAAGTTACATTCACTCGGTAACCTGACAACTTGCTTAATGACTGACAGCTACCAATCTAAAATTGCATAGGCTTTGTCAGCTTTGTTTTTCCTAGAAGTACTTTAATCATAAGCATTGACTTCAGTACATAAATTTCTCACCCCTTTTTCTCATTATTTCATAGAAACTGAATGCCAATAGTATTTACTTTCTAGTTTTTAGCCATGCATATCTCCAAGTTAGAGATTATGCCCTAGGCATCACAACCAACTGAAAAAGCTAACCTTAAAATGAAAAAAATTAACCGTAATAATAACCAACAAATAACTGTGATAAACAAAATTAATAAACTACTTCAGTATCTTTACACAGTTAAGTCTGAAAGGTTCAATAGTGCCAGATTCAGGACCCAAAAAGCCAAGAGCCAAACATGACTCTCAGACTGGCGAAAAACTGCTGACGTAAATCTCAGTAGCATAATCAAATGCCAGTTTACATTACCTGGTCACTCTTCAACAGCCACTGAGATAGTAAAAAAATCACCTTATTTTTTAAACTATTTGAAGAAAGCCGAAAGAAGTTGTGAAGGCCGTGCATCTAGCAGACAAATCTTTTGGTTTGGCCAGATTAAAAAAAGTCCACACTCTCTAGAGTATTCTGAAGACACTTTTTCTTAGAATCCCAGTCAGATGCACTTGGCAAAAAAGTTACAACATTCAAGAGCATCCAGTTATAGAAGACAGATGTTCACAATCCTGTTTTACTTGTGTAACTGTATCTAACTCAGACATTGAGCCACTTTCTGGCTGCACCTCTCAGCTACATGGAGGTTCAGTTCTCAACACCAGCCCCTAAGTTAGGTGGCAAGCACTACACACTCTGAACATGGCTCTATAGGTCTTCCATTGCAACAGTATACACAGGCCTGGCAGATACAGAAATAAATCTTCAAGGTATGGGAAAGAAAACAAACAGTGGTGCAGAAGGCAATAATCTTACTTGCATAGTTCTTTGCCAAATGCACATTGCGAAGCATGCACACAAGACTTAATTTGCTCCTGTAGAGCATGAAATATCAGTTATAACTGAAGGTATAACTTCCTTCTATTCCTTACATATTGTTCTGAACCACACTCATTTTGGCCCAGTTCACTTTCCTTAGTTCTTCCTTCAGAGAGTCACAGTTAAATCACATACATTCTTTACAGCATGATTATATTAGGATATTTAACAGCTACACAGTGTCAATATATGACACTTTGCATACTAAACACTGCAAAAATGCATACTCAGTAAAGCAAAAATATATCTCCAAGAAGAAAAAAAAAGTCACACAAATAACGAGACATACTCTCTTTTTTTACAGTCACAGAAAATAAAGCCATATGCAAGTTCTCTATCCAAAGAGCGTGACACTGGAACATATTTAGCATAAAATAAACATCTAATCAATAAAAAGAATTCTTACTTTGTTGCCCATATAAACTTGCCCCAAACTGAGACAGCTGACCTGATGTTGATGGTGATGCCAGCATCTGAAAAGTAAGACGCACGAAAGGTTACTAAATACACAAAGATATTGTGGTATCGTGCTCTGAAACTTTACAATAGTGTGTCGTTTTGCCAAGAAAGCCAAAACAGCAACTGAAAACTACTTCTAAGTCACCATAAGTTTTTTAAAACTCCCCCCAAAATCTGCACAATTATACATCAATATAGATTTACAACTTTACACATACAAAAACAGACTCTCTTTTGCTTGCAACCAATAGCATAGAGGAAGAAGATCTAAAAGCTTTCAGGTTTTCTACTCTTGTAGCTAAGAGACTCATCTTTACAGAGAAGGAATACTCAGTTATTTCAACCCATTATAGGTTTTTTTTTCCTTGCAAAACACGCATCATACAAGCAGACCAATCCCTGTTCAATGTAATAACAGCAAGTGCAAAGTTTCTTACCATGAGTTACAATAGAAAAAGGTGGGAAATGAGTGGCTAGGTAGGAGCAGGTATACAGAAACAGATACGAGCTTCAGATTAGATTCCAATGTTAAAATTATAATGCATCACCCTAAGAGCTAGCTTGATGCTTGTATGCAGCATATGAATAGGTAAGGTGTACAAATGTCAGAAATAATCTTTCCTGCTCTATTACACCAACTTTAGAGACATCACATATTACCAAATATTTCCATTAAATCCTTCTTTGTCAACTTTCAGACAGCACAGCAGAAATGTGATAATCTAAAGAGACTCTTGAGAAGAGTAAGGTCTAAAAAGAAAAAGTCATGATCTATGAAGAAAGATGGAGATTTGGGTTTGCATACTCCAAAAAGAAGGCAACTAAGGCAGGGACATGACACCAGACTTCCAGCCATTGCTTTAAGAGGAAAAGAAGAAACTACTCTCCATGCTGCTGCACAAATAGAAAATATTAATAAATTCGAGAAACAGTAGATCTAAGGCTAAATATCTGGGGGAAAAAAGGCCTTTGCAATCCTAAGGACAGTAACACCCATCCCGGAATGTTTTTCAAGAACCGATTAGATGCTCATCAACATTAGGTATAGGTGATTGTCCCTTGGAGGAAGAAGAGGTATTAATTGACCTAATCCATCCAGCCCACAACAGAATATGCTACTTGTACTAACTCATGAGCAAATAACTGCTTGCTTATTGCAGTAGTCTGGATTTGGGATTGAATTTTAGGATGGTTTCAAGGAAAGGAATGTCTAGATTCTTACACATAAGGGGATTTCAAGCTTTTTCAACTCAAGAGGAAAGATTTCAAATCAAAATAACTTTTACTGTGACAGACTGCAAACTGCTTTGTTGACTTAATCTAGACATATAAAACTCAAACAAACCTTATAAACTGAATCTGCTAGTTGTCTATACTGGGGCCAAATCTAGATGGTAGAAACGAGAAAGAAGACGTGTAGGGTAGACACTAAATATCAAAAGCAGCATTCATGTCCATAAATCAAACTATTAATGATTTTTTTAATACATACAGAAAGCATGAGAAGAGAAATTACAGCAAGCAAATACTACAGACCATCAGAAAATTTATCATAAATATCACTCCAAAATACTCACAGGTATTTTTAACAAAGTGCACATATTTGATAGTAGGTAACTACAGCAATAAACATCCACACTTGCATACACAAGAGGTTTGAAATATTAAGATAAAAACTTCCTGCAGAAAAAAAAAATTTAAATATGTGCCAAACTGGACCAAAGTTTTCCCTTCTTAGTGAAGAACAGGCCGCGAATAGAAAGAAGACTTTAAACAACTACCAGTGGCTTCAGCTCAGCACTCGTATAAGTAAAGTTCACAGCCCACATCTGCTTCAGCAAGTAATGCAGACAGAGAGAAGCGCATTTGTTAAACAGAAATGTTGGTCTCAAGGGCCTAACATACTTACTGTATGCATTCCTAACTAGAGTTAGCCGTGACTAAAACACCTGATGCCATGGACTGGTTGCCCATCTGTGAGTGGAACATGTTCGGTGTACTCTTGAAGCATCTCTTCCAGCCTATTTTGATCCAGAAGGAACCAAATACACTCACACCAAAACCACTCTGCAGCGCAAACCAAAGCATGCTGAGGTAGCGATGCTGAGAGACAGACTTCAAAAGCACACTCCTCACCCACACTAACAAACAAATATTTGTTAAACACTGATAAAACAAGCTAATAACAGTAGTTTTAAGAAAGGAAATACAAATAGAATGCTGAAGTAAAAAAAAAAAATCAGGTTTGAAAAGTTGGAAAATCCTGGAACATGTTGGAAGGTGTGCCAAATGATAATTCCCCACAAAAAAAAAAAGTTACGACATACCTTCAGAGACAATGAAAAAGACACATAAGCAAAGAAAAATCCCAAACCAACCAGACACTGAGATAGAAACAGCAGTCAAAAAGTACTGCTAGCATTGGGACAGGTAAGCAAAAAAGTTAAGCCAAAAAGAAGATCCCGTCAGGACAGCTGCTCAGGGCACTCAAAATTGCAGTGATGGCATGTGACATAATAAGAAGATGGTACAAACCTCAGCGTAAAAAAAACGTTAGTTTATAAGGTTAACCTGGATAAAAAAAAAAAAAAGATCACAGACCTAAGCGGTACTAGATTACTTGAATGAGAGGAAAAAGAATCCCACTGAGTACTACTTGATTTTTTTTTTAATTCAGATAAAAGGAAAGGAATGGCAAATAATATTTAATGAACACTGCTTATTAGAAATTGGATTTTCCTTTGAAACTTTGCAAAGCAGGTCACATGTATTGTGCCATACGCTTTTACATGAAAAGCTAATTGCAAAATGACTTGTAGAGAACCTTTACAGAAAACCATAATAAAGGTGAAGCATTAAATTCAATAAGCCTAACAACTAGTCTTAAAGTCATAACATACTTAGAACATCAAAGATAACAAGCTTCAAGAAGAAATAAGAATTTCTGTGGATCTGTTCCAGGCTGATCAAATGCAGCGTTTCTCAGATCTCATGGAGAAGGAATACGCTGTACGGCTGTCTCCCTTATTTTCTCTCTAGTTTATTCTGTAATACGCCAAAAAACCCTCCTCAGTGTTAAACATTTTACTGTCATAGCTAAGTAAGGAGCAGTTTAAAATTTTGTCTTCTTTTTCTACTATTGCAATATAATTTAGTTGAGCAACAAAACAATTAAATTAGCCAAAACCTTAACCTATGCTACCAGGACCTTAATTCGCATTCACAGTCTCCAAGTCACTATTCTAGTCTACCTCAAACCTGGTCTACCAAAAATAACAAAGATTCAAGATGAATGCTATTATCAGTAGAAATAAAAACATTCCTTCTGACATTCTGCAATCATTATTTTATCTGACTGGACTATCAGCCACACAACACACCAAATATAACACATTTCCAACAGTGTACTTGCAACAGTGGCTGGAAGTCACTCTTGAATTTCTTTTAGTCTACAACAGCCAAAGGTCACGATAATCTTAATAAAAACTAGTCTAACCCTTAAGGTGACTGAAGTCTCTTCCAGCTGGTAATATCTTTTAAGCTTTACCCAATTATGTCAATATTTTAGGAAAAAAATGCTCAGAATTATACCTGTAACAGCACTTAAAAAATGAAACATACCAAATTACTGAGACGACGTCAATCAACAGCACGTCCTAGCAGCATGCATGCAATACCAACTTTTTACAACAAGTGACTAATAATCTGAGTCAAGGAAATTGTTAAACAACCTTCTGCCACCTACAGCTTTTGCTGCACACGTACAAAAAAATCTCCACTCTTCAAACTGTGACATGGAGGTTTAAATCAATTTGCCAGTGGTTAACAGCTACAAAAGCCAGTTGTGAAACAACATGGGATTTCTGCTTCTCTTTCAACATTGTATGACTGACTGAACTAGACAGATTGTTTCAGTTGGCTTTCCCAGTTCACATTATTGGAGACGGAGGAGTCCTGAGACTCGCATCTCCCACAAGGCAAGGAGACAACTGAGCAAACAAGGCCTTGTATAACACGAAGGGTGCACTTTATTCTGCTAGCAGATGGACGGATCGACACTCAATACTAGCTGGCTGAAGGACTGAGCTGATGATATCCAACATAATTTGTGAACATCATTTTACTCACAAGTCTCGAATAGTCACAGTGCAGTTCTGATCACGGAAGATTCTGCTTCTAAACCCAAACCAACTGATGATCCAAGCCGATGGCCCAATTTTTGCAGACTGGTCCACACCAAAAATCAGTAAGCCCTGACGTGCTATCAGGCAATTTCCTGCCCCTAGCGATGAACAAGATTTTACTGTAACTGCTTTCGTTAACTCTTGATGGGTTTACTGCAGGAGGTCCATTTAAGAGTGTCAACAGTTTTGAAAAAACACCACTGGCAATTGCTCAAATTTGCCAGAACTGTGAAAAATCTGCTGCATTTCACAACCCTCCTGGGAGGCTGGTGAACACAGGCTGCAGCCGTCCCCAAAGCAGTGAGGAGGTGGCGGGAGGAAGCCCTGCAGCAGAGCCAGCTGATGGGGCTCCTGCCTCCCCCCACACCCCAGCATCTTGTCTTTTCCAAGCAAACCCCCTACTGACAGTGGGGACAGCTGCCTCTCACCGTAACTGCCACAGCAGTACCAAGAAAACTCAGAAAGCAACAGTTCTGTAAAGGCTGCTACATTATGTCGTTATAGCCAAAAGCTACTTTCTTAAACACAAAGCAAGTTGAAGTGAAAATACATCAATCCAGCCCTACAAAGTCAACTCCTAAAAGCAAAATGTGTTAGAATAAGCAAATAAGTCTGCGAGTAATATCTGGCCTGACAAATGATGGGTTTCTCACAGGTGCAGACATCAGCATCATTTTGTATTTACACTACTTTATGCTGGTATTTGCCATCTGTCCTGCACTATTTAATAATAAACCAGCTGACCCACGGCCTCCAAGGGAGAAAGTGTTATATTGATGTAACAAATGATAATAAATCAAGCCAATAAATAACAGATAAAAAAAATTACAGATTTTTCTATACTCTTCCTGTTTAATATTTAGTAGTATTATTGGTCCTCTAGATTACAAACCACCTTATAATACAGTGCTCGCAGAATTCCCATTGTTAAAACAAAAGATTTCCAAATCTTTAAATCAGAGATCAGTGAAGAAATTTTGAAAGCCTTCTATTTTCAGGGTATTATTTGCAAGCGGAAATTGTTACTGACGTACATTATTTCTGAGGTATAAAATCAAATACAATACTGAAAAATACATTAAGTTTTACTCAGTCTTTCAGATCTCACCGTTTACGGTTGCGGTCTCCTGCCCCCAGTGGCACCTGGAAAGCACGCAGAGGTAGGACCGCACTGCAAGCATCACCTTTTGCATTGCACATTTCTGGAAGGTTTTGTTGTTGGCAGCAGTATCTCAAGATCTTAGAGACAAGATGTTGCCTTTGAGTGACAGTGACATTGTTAACATGAGGTTAACATGGCTATTAAGTAAAACTCTAAAAACACGTTCTCTCTGTGTAGAGACATTCAGTTTGACAGCAGTGTATTAATGAGCCAAAAGTTTACTGAAAACTCATTGAAAGCTGCTACCAAAGATGTCATAAGAATTAAGAACTAGGACAACAAAGCAAATATTTTATTTCAATTAAATAACCAGTTGCATACGAAAAACTACAAAAAAAACCAAACCCCAAACCCGCCCACACACTAAGCATGTAAGCCACCAGTATTACTGTATGTTCAGCGAACTGAATTACTGTGTAAGAAAGCATAACCTCCCCCTTCTAGAAAAGGCAGATGATTTTATGGATGGAATTAATCTGGTCTGAGGAACCACTTCAAATGCTAAAGCTGACATACAAAAGCTATTTTATACTGTTGATGCAAGTGGAGATGCAGTAAAACATAGTTTTTAGATGAAGTACAGAAATAACATCTAGCAAAGTCATTTAGTAGTTCTGTAAAAAAATCTAAATACAAACTCATCTGTAGTGAGAACTATATACTACAGTCATCAATACTGAAATTAATTTCCTTGTGACATAATTCTCATGGTAAAGTAAGTGACAAAATTTCTCATGGCGAAATAACTAGGGCTGATTCAGATATATACTTCTTGCAAACTGCGCGACAGTATGAAAATCCATTTTCCTCTCCAAGTAAAATTAGTTTATCACATATTGTTTTATTTGATAAGCCCATCGAGGTACTATCTTATAGGTGACGCAGTAAAAGGCTACGTTTTGCATTTTAAACTTTTGGTTCCTTCTTCACGCTGTATAACTTTATTACGAAAATGCAAGCCATAACTAGAATGACAGCAGGCTCTGAAAAGGTACACTGCATTAAAACACAAAAACTCCCTCAATTTGTTTCTAATCTCATCCTCTGCAAGTCCTTCCAACAAGTCTTCAATTAACGGCATTGCATTTTTCATTCATTTAAAGTTTGCTTTTTTTTTTTTAAAAAAAAACAAACAACCACATATTATGTACTCATTAAAAGATGCAAAGTGTGTTTAATCACTCTCTGGGAAGGTAAAAAGCAATTCTGCTTTGCAGATCACACTTCAAAGAAAAAAAGCTTCAGCCATGTGTTTCACAAAGCAAGCAGGGCAAACCAGCCCACTATTCACTCAGATCTAGAAGTATGCAAAGTAATACATATGAAAATATTCATTTGCCATTTATAATTAAAGACATTTATCTATTTTCTCCCCAAAATAAGCTTTACTTTTTTTACCTCCACAAGTGGATCAAAACTATTCAGGCTACAAAAAGTCACGTTAATGTGAAGTAGGCTCTATTCAACCTGCCAGCGCTAGTGTGAATGCTGTGAGTGCTTCTGATACAAGAGGATTCCATGGAATTTCTTAAATACTTACAACTCCATGTGCACCACCTGAAGTTAAATTATGACTAAGCTAACAAACTCCCATACAACGTCTAAGGCAAATGCCAAGCAAGATACCATAGGTTTTGTTAGAATCCTAAAAAACAGCATTAGAAAGTCAACAATCCAGCTGGAAAAACATGGTGTTCAGCAACTCTGAAGCCAAGGCTGTCTGCAGAAGACTAAAACCTTCAACATTTAGTCTCCCAAATTTAGCAAGATTCTGGATCTCCATGGTAAGCTAAGCCTTGTTCCAGGGTTTTCTCTCTTGTAAAAGTATCACCTCTTTATAAGGCCATGTATTTCAAAACATAGTAAATTAGGTAAAATTTCTATAAATTACTTCAATGGAAGTTCACAGTAAAAGACTCTGGTAACAGCTTCTGACCACCCTTTTAGTGTATCACCACCGTGTCCATTACAAGACAAACCCACTGACGTCTGCCTTCATGCAACCGTCTCGTGACATCTGAATTTGATCCATCACAGACATGGTTCTGCTACATCAAGATGGAAGAAACCTCTGGAAAGCAGGCTCCCAGAATCAATAACCCATTTCGCTGTGCTCAATATCCAAATCTGAGGACCTCCTACTTCAGGAAACATAGTATCAGGGAGCCAGATTAACAGTTGCAATAAACCAAATCTAATCTGCAGGTTAGATCTTACTTGCCCCAATTGTTAAAATATATTTGATTTCACAAGAAGCCACATTTTGAAAGAACTGAGTGGCAAAAGAACATCAGGTCTCAACCGAGGAAGTCCAGAACTAGTTAAAACATTAAGATTTTTCAGAGAAGAGAATACGCTTAGCAAACTAACCCATTGTAAGTGCAAATCAGGTAGTTACTACTATGTTACTGTGAGCACTTTATCATCTGTTGAGCAACTGGGAGAGAAAATGGACAGCAAAGCACTGGGCCAAGAAATTGAATGAGTATTCACTGAAAAAAAAAAAAAAGTCTCCTACCTTTCCTCATAATTTTGGCAGGTCTTCATTAAAAGGCACGTCTGTCTACTGTCAGATTTATGACTGCAGTTCAGAAGAAGAGAAGATGCCCTGATCTGGTACTCTCACATAGGCATCTTCAGTGGATTTCACTAGACTGGTCAAACCTCATAGAGCACTTCTTACTTTGTTGTACATGAGATATCAAAGAAGTTCAGACCGAATGGGTCCTATCTTTTCTCAAAGCTCATTGTCATTTTTCCGCTCATTTTAAGATGGTAGGTTCCAAAGCATACGAAGCCTTTGAGTTACTGATTTCTACCACTGTCACTCTATCCAGATAAAAATACATGTACCTCTGTCCTCAAAATGATTTTGCCGAGTGCACAGACAGCTCAATTAAATCGGTGAAATTGGCCACCAATAACCTCTGCAATTATTTTGTGGGCATACTGTGCAACTCGTTGTCAATTAAAGGTATAGGACCATATTTGTTTCAAGCCAAACCTTAAACTATTTTCTTGAACCGTTCTATTTTCTGCAAGTTCTATAAAACTTCTCTTTGCCAAAGGATTACTGATCAGGTTATCAGACACTGACCCTCAGCGCAGCAGAATTCATAGACAAAGCATTCATGGATATACTGTGTTCCATTTCCCTACTTAGCACAGCAAGGGTTGTGATGACTCCAGGCAAATCCACTCACTTAGCAAAACGGAAGCGTTAGATGGCTTGGGTAAGATCTAATCTCATCCAAGGAACCATAATTTTGTGCCTAGAACAGACCCAAACAGCATCCATATGATTTTAAAAGCACTTGTGCGTGAGTAACATGTAACTTATCCGTTTCATTTACCATATCAATCCTGACTGTTCAGACCTGCGTTCCCTTGAGCAAAAACAGGTAAGTTACAAGAAAGCTTTTAGTTTTTAGCTACACTGAGGCTCTGAAACAAAAACACGTCCTAAACTATTTCCTTCTACTTCTTCCCACCTGTAAAGAGTCTTCAGAATTTAAGGCAGAACTTGAGCAGCCTTAGTTCACTTCACCTTTGTGTAAAAGAAATTATTTAAAAATTCTAATTAGCCAAATCAACAAATCACAAGAATACCATATCAGTAAGTGCTATGAAAATTATTATTTTTTCACAGCTTTTTCAGATAGGTTCTAAACTCTTTCTTCACTTAATAAGAGCTATATTCTAATATAATTTGAAAGAAAATCAAAACTGCCACCTTAGGTGTTAAAACAAGGTAGAAAGTTGAAAAGCTCCCAGCCCAGTCAAACTCTGCACAAGTCACTGTATCCTACCTGAAGGCAATGCCTCTTCACAGGGACAGAAACCCTACTGTAAAAGTAAAGTGAAAAATAGGGTCTAAAGTTTACACAAAATAACGTGCTTGGAGTAATAGTCCTTACTCTACTCTAAATTTTAGTAAGCTTTCACCATGCTGTATGTTCCTCTTCTTGGAGCACACATGGCTCAGTAACAATTCCTTGCAAAGCAGCAACTTTTACAGTTAGAATCAGTAAGACTTCAAAGTGAAAAACAGAAAAAGACCTAGTTGTGTCCAGTACGGGGGTAAACACAAAACAAGCTTTAGCCCTTCCCAAAAAGCAGTAAAGAGGCCGTTGACAGAGGGCTTCCCTCAGAACCACTCTATTTCAGGTTGAAGAAGCCCAGACCATAAACGAAGCATAAATTAGGGACTCGGGATTCACGTATACATCTGATACTTTGGACAAAAAAAAAAAAAAAAGATAAAATTTAACTCATTTTCTACCAGTATGTAGCTAAAACCTGCAATACATTAATTTTACCTGCTCTCAGTAAAAACATATAAAACTGAAAATGAAAAAAGGAGCAATAATTTAAATTGCAGTAAAACTGCACCTTGTTTAGACAGTGCTACTATAACAAAAAAAGGCATAAAGACTGGTGTTTTTCAGTAAGCTTACAAAGAGATTGTGTATGGTATGTTTTAGTCTTTTTATTACCAGCTGGATTTTCTGAATATAAAAGTGATTTACTCCATTCCCCAAAGTTTCCTCTACCTTTATTTTTTCCCCACATTTACCCTACTCCATTTCAATATCGCTGTGAAGACAGAAAGATTCAAAGTGTTTCAAGATCTAGAATGCTGGAAGATTTACCCCACAGGTGTTCATAAAACTGGATCCAGGTTTTGAATATTAGTCTTTATTAGCTTACTCAGAGAAAGTTCTGAGCAAATTTATTTTTCTCTGTCAATACTAAGTGTTATCCAAATAACAACACCGCAAATATATTTATTGTGTTGTCATATACAGAACAACATCTTTAGCAGAAGTCCAGCTGAAAGTTTATTTGAAAACTTACTATTTTCAATGGGAAAAGTTTTTCAAAGCTGTAAAATTGGTTGGAAATGAAAAGAATACAACCACCTTTGCAACCTTTCTCATCTACTGTGAGCCAAATGAGATATCAAAAGGAACATGCAATACAGAATATACATTTAGCTATACATGAGTGATCAAAGTTGTACAGACAATGTCAGTATCATCACCATATATTTATTCTGATCATCTTCAATAAAAATTACAATAGCATATAATGGTTCAAGATTTCATAAACAAACTCAGAAATTTGTAATGGTCAATAGGGAAGCTATGGGTGAGGGGGGAGGGGAGTTGGAGGGGGTGGAAATCCCTTAACAAGAATTTGGAAATAAAAAAGTTTTTGCAAAAATCACTCTTCCATTTGTTGTCGGAATGACATCATTCTTCTGCCAACTACAGCAGCTTCAATGCCCCATTTTGGCCACTTCTCCCACAAGCTTTCACGATTTCTCATTTGCCATTCCCGGTGTCTGGAACACCCACCTTCCTTCTCTTGAAGTCCCATTCTAAGATCCACTTCTGCAACATTGCCTACAGAAAGAGTAGGCAACTAAAACACTCATTCACTGTGTCAACAACAGGCCAAGCATCACCTTTCATTGTGTGCACTGCGCAGCATAGCGTTCATCTCGCTTTACCTTTCTTATTACACTGTAATGATTTCTCCCTCAGTGCATCAAATCTGAAAGTGGGGGTTTAATGCCCAAGGATCGCTTTGGAGAAACAGCATCTACTGTTTTTGAGAGTGCTAGCTGCACCTCTCAGTGCTCACAGAAAGGAAAGTACGTTCAACATTATAAATATTCCATTGTGCCTGTGTGCATCTGTGGTGTGTGCACCTATGTAATGGACAAACAAAAAAAGAGCAGCCTATTTAGTTTTCTTTACACTATAGTACATCTTAATCATTTGCTGGTTCACCTGCAACTTCTCATCAAAATAACTTCTGAAACTGAATTGGAAAGTTGCATTTAAGCATTTTGTTTTGTTTTAAAAAGCCTTCTACTCTAAACCTATTTCCTTCTGTCTTCGAAAATCTGAATTAAAATTCATCTAACTAAGAGTCTACAAGAAATGTTTATGTTTAAATAGGTCAAGGTCTACCAAGACTATGTTCACATCTGCTATTAAACAACTACTTCTGGACAGTCATGGAGGCAGACTTGAAGCAATGACACCTTTCTTAGAGTCTGAAGGGATTTTCTTCTTATTTAAACAAAAAAGAAAATCTAGCATATACGTTGCTTACACACATTAAATGCAAGCCTGCCATGAGATATTACTGACCTCCAGGTGACATGAACCTTAAGTCATGCTTTCAGTCTTCCATATATATCTCTACATGCCACTCCATATAAAAGTGAAATACTTTACTGGCTAATTTATTTATTTCAATAACAAGCAGAGCTTCGGTATTGCCAATATAGTTCTAACATACAATAATGCATTATCAATGGAAAAAAAATGTTTAAGAATTGTGGCTTTTGTAACTTTGTGTCATTACAAATGGGAAGTAGAATACTTAAGCAGACAAACAAGCTGCACAAGGCATCTTCAGAAACGAAAAACGGTTGAAGATGTAAAATGCAAAAATACTGTAGACACAACACGTAAATGCAAGATATAACCAATAACCCAATTTAAGTTACAAACACAATTCTTAAAGATGAAAAAATAAAGCCCTGGCAAGCATATGGCTGAAGTTTACATGTATAAACTCACTAAAATTGAAGCACTTGCCACTGAAAACACTGCCATTCACAGCTTAAAGCTAAATCAAGCCCTTCTTTATATGTATTTCATGTACTTAAAACTATCCTGCTATTGAAAGGGGAAAAAATAAGCTTATTTAACTTACATCTTTTTCTGACCGATGTGGGAACATCGATGATTGGCTGTAGTACATGTTTTCATCATGGTAGTCACCATCAACCCCCTCTACAAACTTCTTCCTTGAAGCACCAAACATGCTGTTTGTCACCTAAATAAGAAGAAAAACGGTTATATACCATATGCGATTTGGTTGGCTACATACTTATAATAGTACATATTTAAAATATATGTAAAGTTTGTTAAAAAAACCCTGTTTCTACACATTAGAACATTCCTCTTTGAAAATATTTTCAGTATATTGCCACCGTAATGGTTCTTCCAAGTGGGATTTTCATCTGACAAACTCCTCTTTCAGGAAGGATTGGGCTGGGGAGAGGGGACACGCTTTGCTTTTGGAGGGGTGTTTGTGGGTTGTTTTGTTTGAGTCTCATGACCTTTCACTCATGTTTATTTAAAATTACAGATGTCAGGCAACAAACCAGCAAAATTCTCAAATTCTCCTCTCTTCAGACAAACACTTTCCATCTAAAAGAAGAAAATTAAATTATGTTCTTTAGAGCTCAGCCACCTTCAAAGAAATAACAACAATAAAAAAAGGAAGGGGAAAAAGTCTGTTTAAAATCACTCCCATGTCTCATCACCACAACTTTGGAAAAGCAGCTTTCTATTCGACCCTGCGCACTCAGAGCCATGATTAAGTAAGAGGAGGCCAAGTTTAATCACACACAACCACCTCATCACAGACTGACAAAGTTACTGCAGATGGCCCATAAAAAACCACTAGACTTCATTTTGCCCTTGCTCCCAGAGGCGCACACACACATAGAGACAGAGCTGCTAAATCAGGAACTGAAAACTGAAGAAACAGCAACCACACAGCTCACAGAACCTTCATTCATCAGAAAATTTAATCCTGCAGCAAGGTCATACAACATTGCTAAAGCATCTACCACGTGCAGTGCATGTTTATACACCTGACTCTTACTTCTGTAAAATCACACACACCTCTTAAGTTCCTAATCTATCTGGCTATGAAACACGATCACAGTGCAGCGTGGGCTAACCAAGCCCTGTTTTAACCTAACAGGTTAATGTTCAAACCAGTGAAGCGGCACACACTGGCCAGCACTGAGCAACTCACCCAGTTTCTTGTACCATAGCGGGAGACTGGAGAGAGTGCAGCCAACAGCATGGTAATCAACCCTGAGCTACCACCCTACATAACACACCTTCAAACAGATCTTTAACATCTTGAAAGGTAAGGAAGCTAACTTACAGTTGGTTTGCAAAATGCTCCGAGCCCTAAAATTTACTATCTTTGAATCATAGTATCGTTCAGGTTGGAAAAGACCTCTAACATCATCAAGTCCAACCGTCAACCCAATACCACCATGACTGCTAAACCATGTCCTGAACTGCCACATCTATTCATTTTTTGAACACCTCCAGGGATGGTGACTCTACCACTTCCCTGGGCGGCCTGTTCCAATGCCTGATCACTCTTTCAGTAAAGAAATATTTCTTAATATCCAAACTAAACCTCCCCCGATGCAACTTGAGGCCATTGCCTCTCGTCCTATCACTAGTCACTTGGGAGAAGAGACCAACATCTGCCTCACTACAACCTCCTTTCAGGTAGCTGTAGACAGCAATAAGGTCTCCCTTCAGCTTCCTCTTCTCCAGACTAAACAGCCCCAGTTCCCTCAGCTGCTCCTCATAAGACTTCTACTTATCTTCACTACCGACAGCATTAGTTAAACCTAAAAAGACACAAGACAATTTTAAATTTTTTTTTTTAAAGAGTCATTTTATACTACTTTAGGCTCTTGCTTGAAATTGAAATTTCAAAACATTTGTTCTGGTTGGCTGCACTGAGAGTTACTTTCAGCTTGAAATCCTCTTATCCCTCCTGACACAAAATTACTCTGATATTCCTCACAGTGTGGCTTATCCAAATTTCACCTTTACTGACAAAGATTTCTAGACAGTGCTTAATAACATGGTGCTCCTATAGTAATAACAGCTTAACCCCATGATTTCAAAGTCATTGGTGTTATGAGTAAAAATAAAGTCAACACCTTGGGATGCATTTCATACAGCTAGAATCACGGAATTGCCCTAAAATGTTCAGCTAAACCAAAGCCTATTCCACTACTCCTGCAAGAGGGTTTAGATATTTAGACTACTGATGCCTTAAAACAAATTTATAATGTGTTATGCACATGTGAAGGCACGTATAGGTACTGCAGACCTTCTCCAGATGGAACTTGTATTTTATAGTATTTACAAAAATATGCAAATGTAAGGTCCCAGACTGCTCAAATGCATTCAGCTGACTTTCACACTTGTAGTGAAGCTTTCATTACACTATAAGCATATCCCACTGTGCTAATCCCCTTACAATGCAATTATCACCTACCAGATGGGATGGAGCATTTAACAGGCTAAAGAGATTATCTTGTCCTTTGCTTTGCCTGAGCATAGTGCGGAGAGATGGGCAGAGACGGGCAGTTGCCTTTAATCGCTGTAAAAAGGATAGTGAAATGCTTTGGTGAAGCTATGCCAAGCATTGAGGAGAAGCCGAGTGTCTCAACGAACTACTGCTCTTGTGAAGACAAAAGGCAGCTTTTCACAAGTCCTGAATAAATTTTTTTGCCACATAACCTTCTCTTGTGATACACCTTTAGAATAATAAAATTAAATTGTGATACAAAGCAAGTCACTTAAGCATACACAATACTGTACTAATGTAATAGCTAACCCTGAGCTACAGTACAGGAACTATATAAGGGGAAAAAATTATTCCGTCTTTGACTCTGTAGCTTTTGATCTTATTTCCGCAAAGGTTTACCCATGGCTGGCTGCACACACACTGTAAACATTTCTGAGTCAGTGGGGTAAGGTCAGAGCTTTCAGAATCAGATATGTTTAAAGCTGCTGCAAGAAAGCTAGTATGTCCACACACGAAGCCAATACATTGAAAGCTGAAAGATAATTTAAACACTCTGCAATAAACTTAAATTGTCTAACAGATTATTTTCTATACTGATAATGTATACAACAGTGGCCCAAAAACTAACCAAGATTACGCTCTGAAGACTGATGAAGTGCATTGATATTAATACGGACTCTTGACAGAGCATAGTTATTAAAAAAGAAATGAAGAAAACTTTTCATAATTGTATAGATTAAATATTTGTATTTCTATTGGCAACCCGTATTTCTACATGATGCCTAACAGGACAGCGCTGATGAACTCCAGAGAGCAGAGCAGTGCACTGCAGGCTGCAGCTGCAGGGCAAGAGCGGAAGGCCAAAGGAGCCTTGCCCGCAACCCAGCTGCATCGTTGCGCCCGACTGCTCTGAAGAGCTTCAAAAACTTTATGCAGAGACCGACATTTCCTCAGAGCGGTGTTTTTATAAGCCATTCTGTGTCGTTCAAGGCTGCCAAGCGAAGCAGTCGCACGCAGCGCTCAAGCTGTCCACGCTCCCACCGAGGGAAGTGGCACAGGTGCTGGAGGGCATCCTGGCAGCCGCCTGCACCCCAACAGCATTTCCCTCCGCTAGCAAGAGCTGCCGCTTGTTCTCAGGGTGAACCGCAGCACAGATCACACCACGGAAACGCGGCGTTGCAATTCACACTGCTGTCCCGCCTTGTTACAAAACAAACAGCACGATAAAACCAGGCAGCCGCTAAAGACCAGTATATGAAAGGGCAGGAACTGGGATTAGGCTGAAGCTGCAGTTGCCGTAGTCAGGCTGCTTACTTCTCGCTTGTTCTTAGGTTAACACCAGCAGTCACCAGTGACAGTGAACAGCTGGCCAACTTCTGAACCAGAGCACCTATCCCCATGAAGACTTCTACAATATACAGCAGGTTTCTGCAATGACAGTGTCAGACAGTTGCCAAGCAAGCAGTAGGCATCGTCCTATCTGCATTAACTTACTCCAGTATTCACCAACACACTCATTAGTCAGTCATGCTACAAGTGTGTGCACAGACACTGAGAAAACCCTGTTGCAGTACTATTTGTGAGAAGGTGTGAGAATAACAGGGGCTGTGCCACACGCAGGCAGATCTGCAGATGGAACTGTGATGCTTATTTCTTAGGACAAGAAGCCCCCAGGAAACCTTATACACAAAGACTGCAGCTCTTCTTTCACAGACTGATAGATCAGTGTCCAATTAGCTACAAAAGTAAATACAGCGAAGGTCATGCAGCAGTTATAAATACATTTTAAACCCTTTGGAAAGTAACAGTGATGTGAGACTTTATACCTTCACAGGGTTTAGATTGACAAGGTGAAAGGCAGAAATCGGCTCTTTCTCTCATTCAGACACGTATACCTATACACACACACATTTATGCGAACACAATCTCACAGAAGTGATACTCCAGTTGCATGGCAGTTTTATTAAGTAAAGAATTCCTGTCAACTCAGCCTAATTTCATACAGATCCCTCTGCTAATCCTGTAACTACTTATCCTGTTCTACTGTGCGAACTCAGTCCTCTTGCACAAGACACATTGGCAGTGTAACCATTCATTAAAAATGTTAAAATGGTGCACTTGTGTCAAGTCATCCTTCAGCATAATATTGCAAAAGTACTTACAACTCCCACTGGCAGACCCATGTACAAATATTATTAGAAAATATTCATAGTAACACAGGAAAGCAAAGGAAGGAGCTACATGTTAGGATGGAGTTCAGAGAAGTAACCAACTGTGCTGCCACAAACCATGTCCAGTTCTGATAGGTAACACCAGTGCTTCTTCCAAAGCACAAAGACATCATGTTTAAAAATCAGATTTGCCCACAACTTCAAATTAATGTTAACCAAGCAAAATGCAGTCACAAACCCAACAAGACCTTTAAATACTTCTGTGGAACATTTCCTAACAGCAACCACTATGGGGGAACTAAAAGCACCATAGAAACGTTAAGAACCTGAAGCATCTAATAAGCAGTTTGCTGCAGTCCTTGACCTTTACCCTTCAGCTGAGTACATAACACACGACAAACGATATTTATTAAAAAAACAAAAACAAAACCAAACAGATCTCACGAAAACTCCTTTTCACTGCAAGAACCACTGCAGTATAGCATACTTCAGCACACAGAAACTTGTTTGTTAGCCATAACTGAAAATACGTTATTGACACAGGAGAAATTATTAAAAATTTTGCCATCTTAAGCTGCAAAAAGATCTTCTCTATAATCACTTATAGAGTGATGCTATGATTGTATATTAAATTAGTTTAATGGCCTGAAGCAAATTATAGTACTGAAATATGAAAACTAATTATGTTTCTGTTTTGCAATATTATTATAGGTAGTGCCCAAGGAGAGCTCACTCACGACATTAACATAGCCAACTCTAAGAGGATACCATAAAATCTCCCTGGAGAATGAACATTTTTAATTTTGCATAGAGCAGAAAAAATGATCATTGCATTGCAACTGATTAAACGCATCATCTTCATGAAAGCTGAAAACTATATACAGTAACGCAAGTTGAAAAAAACAAACCCCTTCAGGAATTCTAGCGCTATTTTCCCTTTCCTGCTCCCCCAATGACTATGGTATTTGCCAAAATATGATGCACACTATCATTACAGGAGAGCAATTAGAAGTTGTAAACTCAATCTGATGTTAGAGTTTCCACCAACCTATACACTAAGGCTTCCATTGTTGCTGTTTAGGTCTTACTAAGCACAATTAATAATTCACTCTACTTTTCTCTTACGTTACAAATCAATGTTTTCACGTAAGGTAACATATTCTGAAGTTATCTACATACGTGACCCTTAATGAGCCTTTCAGTGAGAAATAAGTGCCTATCAAAAGTCACATGCTGATAGCCACCAAATCAGCCTGCAATTCAAGCCAAAATAAAGCATGGAAATCCACTAGTTGGTACAAGATAGCATAAATTCAATTCATACTAAAAACCGCTACTGTTTATGATTGTATTTCTCAGTGTCAAATGCAATTCCTATTTGGCCCAAACTGGAACTGATACACACTGGAATACATACTACCAACTTCCTAGATGCAAAAGATCCCAACCCTTCAGTGCTAAGCTGTCGCTATTAAAAAACACCATGAAATGTACACCAGCACAAATACATGCATTTTATTTTCAGGATGAAAAACAAAAACACCTAGAAGTTGAGATTCTTTATTCTTTCACTTCATTTCACCATCACAGTCACTCCATTTCTCCAAGGTGACTGATAACTTCTAACAGTGTATTACATGCTTATGCTACAGCAGCCCTTTAAACAACTCTGTAGTATCAACAGTACATAATCATGGAAAATATAACATTTCACTATATTTCTTTTTTGCTAAAAAGTCTTTTTCCTTAATGAGCTTAATAATGGCACAGATTTGTACTCACTGTAAGAATACAACAGTAAAATAGGAGTTCTATCCATCTTTAACAAATGGTTTTATATTCTTTTAACTTCCGTAAGTATTTTAAAATTTAAATCTCAGAAATATGGCAGACTGAAATGAAGACCACCACAATGAGATGCAAATCTGCCAAAACACTTGAAGGTTGGACATCCTTTAGAATAATCTCATAGTACTTGTGTCATATGGTTCATAAACTGATTGTTTTCCAAACTCACAGGGCACTGTAAAAAATAACAGCCTTCAGGCAACTACTTGATTTACAGACTTACTTAGGTCAAGTCTCAAAGTAGTTCAAGATATAACCAGTTTCCTTAAAACACTGCATGGTCTTTCCTTTCAAAAAGGAAATAATACAACAGATGAGACACATACCAACTTCTCCGCGGAAAGTCCAGACAAAAATTTTGAGCATGGAAGAAATAACGAACATATAGTCATGATTTTAGACTGTCCTCCACTCATATGTTCAAGCACAGAACGGCGATCTGCAAGGTAAAATTCTTCAAGTGTTCTATATAGTATAACAACGTTTTCAAAAGCTACACTAAAACTGTGAATTTCTGCTGCATTCAAACTATGTCTGGTAAGTGCAGTCCCTAACATCAAACAAGCCACAGACATTCTCCTGACCAAGATCCACATGCTAACTGTTTTAAACCTTTAACCATCCTTAGCTACTATGAAATGAACATGTAAAAATACTCCTGAAATGAAACAGCGCAAGAGGAACAACTATCTTACATTAAAATAAAAATTAGCTTTAGTAATTTCAATGTTGGCTTAACTGGAAAAGTGAGATTATAAGAAGCTCCATTTGGTTTCTTAACATGGTTGACCCCATGCTCACCCTGGGGCACATCACTGCAGGTTCTGCTCCTACTAATCACAGGCACAAAATTTGGAAGATGTTAGAAACCAGCAGTGGTTGGGGATCTGACTTTGCACTAAGCTGTGTGAATGCCTTTTATGGGTCTGATCAATTAGATGTACTCACTCAGGAAATAATCTTCGCAGACACCGTCCAACAGAATCCAAACACACACAAGACAGACATTTCAAAGATGAGAAAGGCAGCAAGGGATCTGCAAAAGTGACCAGCAAAGCAAACAAACTAGCACTCCATCTAGACCAGCTGTGGGGAGAAATAAAGAAGATGCCAGATACATTCCACCTTATTTAGTGATGTGACCTGAGGAGATGCAGGAGCATGTCCTTTGTAGACACGGCAATGAAGTCACAAGTTCTGACTAACCGCACACATATGCACACTCATACACATACTGTAAAACACGCAGCTGCATTATCTGTCAAAGACATACTTTAAGGATTTTGTTGATCAGGAACAACCATTACTTGACTGATAATACTATAAATAGTATTATTTACTCAATAAAAAGAAAAAAAAACCCAAACCAATATATCGCCTTCAAGAGCCTAACTAAAATGGGAGTATATTTACCCACTTTCTTCTTGATGCTTCTACTTATTTGTAGTATTTACAGTCCATTCAAGACTTCGGAGTGGTTCTAGATTTAATTTCGCATTGCATTTCTGACATACTATTGTCACATGGGATACATTGGCTGTGCAATGCCCTTGAACTCTAAGGCTTCACAATGAAAGATGATTACATTTTTAGAAAGAAGTGACAATCATGCAGTAATTTTAGGGAGCAATACGTTGGCTCACACTTTTAAATTCAATACTATTTTCAGTATGCATGCAGTGAACAACCGCAAGAATCTTGAAAATAAATTATGCACAGGCATACTGCTGTTACCTACTGAAGACACTCCTCAGCCATAAGATTTTTTTTTTACGAAAAGAAACTAGTTCAATTTGCAAACAAAAAAGTAACTTTTAAAGTATGTTCTCAGTTGATGATCCATCAAGACAACTATCAGCCCAATATACACTATCTGTGCATCATTTACTGATTGTCTTTTGGGAATACCATCAAAGAAGAAATCAGTTATGCTAAGAAGCCAGACTTACCCAAAATTAAGTCCAGAAACCAAACAAGCTTCTGAAATACCTATGTTGTCATGGGAAAACAAAATAAAAACCAAACAACAAGCAAAGAAGCACATAAAATAACCGATTGGTAATCTTGCATTTCTAGTAACTATCACAGTAAACTTGTCTATGAAAACTGGTTAATATGGAAATGGCGCAGTCTTAGAAAATTCAGTTGCCAGGTTTGTAAATAATTAAGCAAAAAACCAAAATTCCATTCTGGAAAACAATGAAATTTGCTTCAAAATATTCTCATAATAAACTTACTACAGTGGCACTTCTCGCTCCTCAAAAGTTTATTCTGGGAGTTTCTCTTAACTAGTATTTCGCACCTCAACCACAAGTAAACTGCCATATGAAGATATCAGCAGGGCAACTTTCTACCTTCTTTTGTTTGCTAACCTTTGACTCATCCCATTAGGTAAGTCAGCAGGGTACCGATTGAAAACTACTTGCAGTTTTAGCTAGGAATTGATCTTGCAATTGATCAATATTCCAGTTTGCCACATGGACTGCATTAGTATTTTGCTGTCGACAAAACAAGTTTTGCTGTTTTTTAGAAACTATCCTTTCATAACAAGTCAGAGTAAGATATCCTCTAATTCAGCAAATTAATCTATTTTATCTCCAGTTTCATGCCTGGGCTTGCCTTTTTTGTTGCTTTGTGGCATGTTTTTTTTAATAAAATAAACAAAGAGGCACTTTATCCAGTTAGAAATTCTAGATCTACTCAAGTGCACTCTAGGTAGTTCCTTAATAGCATATACAATGGTAATGCCCAGCTTTAAAAGATTAGAAAATCAGCCACTGCACTAAGTTCTTCAGAAATAACAAAATCCTAGCATTCTCTCCAATCCCCAGAGAAAGAAGCTGGAATTCAGCATTTTCTTAAACACTGCAATCCTCAGAGCAAACTGATAAAAATGCAATTGCTGTGTTCAGCAGAACTCTGCTGCAGCAAATTGTGTATGACCACACTCACATGATGTATGTGCAGTCTGAAAGCTGGATCAGAAATGAACCCATAAAATAAAATCATACTCAGCACATACAAATTGTTCTTAAAGACTTAGAACTGTGACAGATTTTACCCATTTCTTATGGAGGCAAAAAAGTAAATAGTGACAAAAAAGCCAATAGTGACAAAAAAGCCAATAGTTAAAAGAAATTTGCACTTCCTACTCTAAAAACTCCTTTCTGTATGAATTTGTAAAACTGGTTAATATGTAAGTAATTTCTGCTGAAAACTCAAGGAGGGGTGCAAGACAACAAGGCAAAGCAGATACAGGGAAGAGAAGTTTCAGCCTGAAAAAACTGTTGCAATTTGTATAAGCAACAGAGAACAGGGGATTTCGACTGGGAAATGCCAGTCTGCTGTCAGAGCAGCAGTACTATCAACTCTTTTCTTTACTGTACTCCTCCTCTGCTACTATGTACCAAAACAGGATAGTAGTTTTACTAGTGTATGTTCCATGAGACATGTATGGGCATATAGCAGAGAAAAGACCCTCAAGTGACATAAATGCACTCCTATAAAGAGAATTAAGCAGGTTAAGTGATAATCAGACAGGCAGTAAATGAGGTTTGGAATTCTAGCATCTTCATTCAGGGAATCCCCAGACAGGACAAATATGTTAAAAAAAAAATGCAAAGAAATTAAGTGTGACTTTTGATGAAAAGCTCAGAACAGTTTAAGGGAGAAAAAAAAAGAAAAAACCTTTTAACAGGTTTTCATTCTTCGTTGGCATTCAGTAGTTATCACATATCCACAAAACATGTATTTTTTAACAGCAATTAGAACAGGAAGTTAACTACGTAAGATTAAGTAGGTTGGACTTCAGCTTCACAATCAAGAGACCTGCTACGCTAAAATATTTCTTCTCTACCAGGTGTTACAGATTCAATATCAACATGATATACTTTGCCACCTCTGATGCTTGGCATCACTCCTGGCCACTCAACATCTTTTTCCACAAATGACGGTCAACTTAGATGATGCTCACACAGACCAACAGAGCTCAACCTGGAGAACGAACCAGGTGCTAATCTCGTCCAAGACAGCCAATTGCTCTCACTAAGGTCCCACTTGTGAAGCAGAGATAATTGCTCCCAGTATTACAGAAATGATATAAAGGTTTCATTAATACGGAGCATCTCAGAAACCTTTTATGTTGACAAGTCCCCTAAGAAGTTATAAAACAAAGAAAACCCTTGCCAAACTAACATACAAAACTTATTTTACACTGAAATAAGGTGGTAACCATTTTTCTGACTTACATTATGTAACCAGTATACTGACAGCTGATACTCCTCCTGAGAAAGAGTCCTTAACTGTTCTACAAACCAACTCCCTGCTACCACTTACTGAATGCAAGAAAAGCCATCTGCCCACGTGGAGGACAGGTATGTATTTGATTGCCAACATCACTGCAAAGGGTCTACTTTCTGGTGCTTCACAGCAGACTCTACAAATTAATCTACAAGCTTCGTTACACTCCCCTCTTTCTAAAACATCTATACATTTAGTTACACACCAGCCTAGCATGACATTATACTTAACAGAAAAAGTATATACTTAAGCCTCCTAAATGGTAAGACACAGTTAAAATAGCCTTAAATAAAAGTGGCACATTAAACCAACAGCTTGTGTACTGATAGCCAAACATCTCATTCATTTTGTACAATTTAAAACCTTTTAGTTCACATGTAAACCGCATCCCACTGCTTCAAAACCTTCACTGAATTTCTTACATTTGGAAATCAGAAACTTTTACAAGGAAAGCTGGTGGTGAGAAAAGAGAAAACAATGTTCCCAAAGGTCCTGAGGAGACTTTATTCCCTCCAGGGGAAGCAAAACTGAAGACCGCCACCAGGAACTGTACTGGCAGGGCAGGGGACGGTAGCGCAGGGACAGGACTGGCTGAGTCAGGAACAGGAAGGTCAGCCGGGCCTCACAGCTGAGGGATGGCGGCTGCTGACAGTGCAGCTGAGAAGCAACTGAGCAGCGTTAGGAGGATGGCGGTGACACACTTGCCAGAGAGCAAGTAACAAGACTATGTGCACGCTGTTACTGCTCGAGGAGTGTTTTTTTTCCTTTCTCTTAGTCTTGATGTGGTCCCTCATATCACATCTAAGCCAAGCTGGTATTGTTTCACCTGCTACACGTCCTCCAGCTTCCTCTGTAAAGCCACTACCTTACATACTCCTCCAGCAATATTTCCTAACAGTTCCAACAGACCTGATGCAGCTGGAGCCAAAAATGCCCAATGATAAGCTTTCTAGATCTGTACTTCTGTAAAATATTAAGCCTTACTAAATGATGTATATTACAGTAACTATTAGGTAGCCTGTATCTGTTCACTGGACAGGATCTTTTATTAGTTCCATTTACCATTTTAAAAACTTTTCCACTATATATCAGACAGGGACACAAAGCTTATAAACTGACAGGAAAAAACAATCTCAGGATTTAGACATTTCTATCACATCAAATCTCTTCTACTGTGGGAGAAGAATAAAAGATTAGAGGTTATAGGACTCCTTTGACTTTATTTGCTTTCAGCTGAGACTCTTGGCCAGAAGGCCAGATATCTGCATCTGTACCTTCAGCTAAAAGCAAGGTAACCATTGCTCCAGCCACGATGTTTCCCTGTTGATTCTGAACAGGCTTCTCTTTTCAGGAATACTGTAGTTATCTTGCAAAACAACTGATTCCACTCACTTCTTCGGAGAGCAGCACTGCCTACCTGTTCCTCCCTGGACACAGCCAAAACTTTCATGTTTGGTTAATCTTAACCATTGTACTTTAAATAAGCCCTGGTTTCCCAAGCATGTCCTGCAGTTAAGCACTATACAGTCAGATGTAGGTCGTGATTAACAGAGTAGCAACAGGAATACTTTTTTTCTTTCATTAGCTGGATGGAGTTTGTTGATATTAAGTAAATCAGTCTAGACCTATTTCTACTCTAGCTTTTGCCAGGGGTGGGGTGGGGGAGGAGTGTATGTTGTTTGTTCGGTTTTTTGTTTAGGGATCACAAGACAAAGGACAACTGAAAAACAGCACAACTAATTTTTGAAGATTTATCTAACAGCATGTTTACACATCACAGTATTGAATGTAAGCCGCTCATCATTTGTTTGAAGCATCCTTAAGAAAGAGGTGATAACACTATTTTTACTTCATGTTGAATTTTAAGAAAAAACAGGGTTCCTTTTGGTTTGGGTTTCTTATTTTTTTCCAGAGGTATTCTAAAAATAGAAACAGCTGAGAATATTCTGGCCAAAAAATTCATTCTGCACACACAGCACATCAAACATCCTGTCTCACCTTAAAACACAACTGCAAAATTCAAAACATTAAGTAAATTTAATATATTGAATCCTTTAAAAGACAGAGATATTTACAAGCTGCCACAACTTCCTGGCAGCATACTTGCTTCTCAGTGACTCTCCTTCTCCAGACTAGTGGTGAGTTCTGCAAAAGCAGAAACATTTCGCAAGAGCAAAGACAGGCTGAAGTCGAATTCATGTATGGCTTTTTAGTGTGTCCTCCTAAAACATACTTACGGGTCTGTGACTCTTCAAGGCAAATGCAAATGCGCAATGTTAAAATTAAAGACTTCTATCCTCTGGTTATTTATTTATTATTTTTTTAAATGTAAGCCTTAAGATGCTTTAGGAAGCACATTTTCAAAATATTCCAGGGCCTGTTTCTTGTAACCTACTGACTACACAGCCAGGCTACGTTGTGATTACAACTGCATTGGGTTCAGGCATAAAATAAAAGTATGACAAAACAACTTCGATGTTTTTAAAGAACAAGGACACAACCAGTCTTCAAAAAGAATTACTGAATTTATTTTAAAGATAATGAAAAAGTACAAGAATTACTTAGGACTTTAAACTGCTGAGCTGCAATTCTTCATTGACTTTTTAATTATTTAAGTGTTAATTGATGTTAGTAATGAATTTTCAGAGTTAGATACTATTCCACACCGGAAAAGATAAATTAGAGACTCTGAGATCCCTAGCATGCTATCACAAATACAATCACCAGGTAAAATTCAGAAAGTAGCAAATGCACCTATCCTGCCTTTCCACTGTACTAATCTTACAAACATTTAATTAAAACCTCTTCAATCATTCTGTTCTCCATTAAAGTTGTCAAAAAATTAATTAATCTAGCTACGCACTCTCTCATTTAAGCATGTGGACTTCAGTCAGGCTCCCATATTGTAAAACTTTGGCTCAATATGTACTGTAAACTTTGTTCAAATATCAGAAACTGAAAATAACAAGTCATTTGCCATTTTAAAGCAATTCCCCTTTGAAGAGACAGACTTAGCCACAACATTTTAAAATAGAGCTACCTCTAATTGGCAGTCTAAGCTCACACTGAAAATGTTACTTAGACCTGGCCCAATTCCCAGGCATGGGATGGTCTCCTCCATCTCATACCTTCCTCACAGTCTCTCAGAAAACAGTTGCATGTGTTTAGAGCTCCAAGAAAGGACAGCAACGTTTAGCGCCTCAAGAGCCTGGTAAAACAAGCAACAGGGCATTACTTCCCGTTATCCTGTTCTCATTAAAAAATAAACCAGTACTTTTACTGAAAACGGGACTACTAAATCTTCAGCTAATGTATACAGTCTTGCTCACCATGAAAGTTTTGTAGTTGAAGAGCTTGCAAACACAAGACCTCAACTTTCAGTTTTTCTTTCCTAAAGCTGGTTTCATAAGATTCAGAAGTTACCCCGAACAGCAGCAGTAATGTGCTTTCATCTAGAGCTGCAATAGCAAAACACTCAAATCATTTATAGTCTCAACCCATTTTACCAGTACTGCAGATGGGAAAACAGAGGGATTTAAATCATTACCCCACAATCCAATGTCAAATTCTTTCAAGTCTTCTCAGGGTCAGCCAAGTCCTGGAAGGAGTTCTTGTATCTTGAGTGATACAATCCCTTCTCCACCCTCCCCCACCCTGTACAATCTTGAAGTACAACTCTTAAAAGTTTTGCTTTTAAAAATACACATTGTTCCAGCACTAAATCTTGTTCATGAAAGACAAAGAAAGACTAATTTCTTTACCAAATATTCAATATGTAAAATAAATATCAGAGAACTATATTTATCTATGTATTAAATATTTTAAAAAAATAATATTTGCATTCAAAATCCAAATAAATACTTTAAAGGTATGGATATGTCTTTCTCAGGAGTATCAGGCTGGTGAGAATATGAAGGGTGATACATTTCACCATGAACCTATATACTGGATAACTGGAGGCAGCTACATGTTACATAAATTTGTAACTATTCTTAAATTCAACAAAACATCACCCACACAGCTCAGCTCTCTTTCAATGACAGGAATTACACAATAATTAGCCCTCAAAAACTACAAATGCATTTACATATACTGAAGTATTCTTTATTTAATCGCCTTCATTACTGTCATCATTTGTAAAAAATGGTTTCTGAATCTCTGTGGTGCCCTAAGTTTTTTACTGCACTGTTAAACAAATGCATTCTTTACCACTCTTGTTTAACCCTTTCCCCTTTTTTAAAAGGGAAGTTATGAAAATGGTTATTGCTACAAACGTTCCTGGAGGCAGCGTATGTAAACAGCCCATAGAGCAGCACTGCGTACCAGTCACAACTTCCAAAACCGAGCCACACAAAAAATGTGTGTTTCTAGCTCTGCCCAGAGTTTATCTTCAAAAAGCTAGTTTAAAAACAGCAATACTTTTAATGTACACAGGTGAGAATAAAAGAGCCAAAAGCATATATTTTTTAGTGACTGGAGTTATATCATACATAAAAGGCTTTCTGCTTAGTAACTAAAAAAAACAAATTGATGAGATTGCTGGATTACCTACATCTAAGTAAAACACAGAAAAAACTGTCACAAACAGTTTTTTTAGGAATCTGAACTGGCTGGATGCTGCAGCTTTGCTACATGGTTACAACCATGGTTACACCACACCATAGTGGTAGCACAATGTAGTAGCCACAGCCCCAATTCACAGTATCTTAACAGCCAAGAAACTGTATCTGAAGATCAAGGTACTAGCAAATAAAGAAGGCAAGCACCCTGTTGTCCAAATTCACTTTACCAAAAGGATGAAGCCTTGTATAATGGACAACACTATTAAGCAAGTACGACATGCAGTGGTGGATTGAACTAGGGTGGCCAATATAGCTGCCATCCTAAGTTTTTTCCATCATGCCCCTTCCCCAGGGGCTGCTGAGAGGTTGCAGAATACGAGTATCAACTGAGCTACCGCCAATTTACTCGTGGTAGGTTATACTGAAATTCACACAGGATCTGCCACATACCTTGCCCAGCCATCCCTACAGCAGGTACAACCACATCTGGGGCAGTCTGGTGGTTACCACACCAACCACCCCACCTTCCAACCCACGAGGTGCAAATGGCCACGCAGCATCCGCCTGTGCGGGTTTCCTTCATCTGCTAATTACCTTCTCATTGGGAAAGAATGATAACGAAAACCCAATACAGCCATGGACTCTAAAAGATCTTCACTACTGTTGCCTTCATGCTTCACAATAAACTGTTAACACTCAGTTTAAAATTTCAACTGGAAAAAGAAAATGTTGATCAATGTCAGTTAATTTATGCTTTGGGTAATAAGTGTGCTATGAGAAAATAATGCTTAAGGAAAAGAATCTGTCAGCAACCCATGAAGAACATACAGAGGAATGATGCATGATTTAAAGCTCTTTTCTTCCTTTTTTTTTTTTTTTTAAATAAAAGATAAATTTGCTAAACTTTAGATTAAATGCTTAGATAGCTGGTTTGGGCATGCAAAGCCCTAGTTATACAGATAAAACTGAGGAACTGTAAATTCTCTCTTAAAAGACAAACTTTAAAAGAGAACTTGAAAAGTTTCTACTTCTCGGGTTATTTTGGAACAAAGTAATTTTACAAAGATTTTTCGTATATAACGGCCCTGTGAACTTTGAAAGTATTCTCCATCCTCTGTGTACTCATTTTTCTGGGCTTCCTGTGAAGTCTGTAGTCCAATCAATTCACAAAATACTGAAATGAAACCATTTAAGCTTTTTACTTTCTGGGTAGAAAGTGCGTCCTTGTTCAATTCTATTTTTTTCCTTTTACTATTGTTTTCCAGTTCAACAGCTTGCTTTCTTATCACAATTCTGATAAATCTGAGAGGAAAAATTATTTCAAACCTGAATTACCTATAGTGAGCCAACAAATTTCTAAGGAAGAAAAGCTGGTGGCTTAGCCCAATAAGGAGAAAGACAGGAGTCCTTCTGGGAACTTACCAACTTTTAACATTTCTTATATGATCTTTTGCTCTGCATTGATGCTTCCTAATTTCTTCTGACCAAGAGCAGAGCACGCATGCTGTCCTTCCTCTACAAGGATTCTCCAATTTCTTTATAGAAATACTACTAACTTTTATAATTGGTCTTACACTTTATATTCAAGTAGAATTTTACAGTTTGTTCCCTCCACCCATATATGTTCATAGGGACTGACATACCCTCTAAATCAGGGTCTCAAATATAACTACTTCTTTCTTGTTTAAAGCAACAAATCTGTTCTGAAGGGTTTAATACAAACAAAAATCCACATCTGAAAACATTCTTACAAAAGCATGCCTCTGTTCTAAGTTCTGTTCTAAAATACCTGTTTTTAAGGGAGGCAAAATATACATTAGGTATAGTCCTCTGTGAGAGGTTTCTGCAAAATTTCTTGGTATCAGAAGTGCTAGAGACTGGAAAAGCGAGACAACAGAGAGAAGAGCGCACAACCACAGCAGGTTTCTTTTACAAGACAAACCCATTTCAATACTTCAAAAAGAACAGAACTGAAGATTATACTCAACAAATGAATGACTTCTCATCTGTGAATCCAGTATTTCAAAACAGGTCTGTCTGGTACAGCTCCATGACGTATCAGATCTCACCCAAATTTAAATAATCCGGGCTGCACTGCCACTCCTGAATCACATGCCTAGGAGAACCCAAGCTATATCAGTCCTTATTCCCCATACCCTGCTGTCTGCATCTGTCTCAAGGATTTCTGGCTTTAAGAAGCGATCCTATTGCCTGGTTGAAACCAATTAAATTCATAAACAAGAACAGACACCCGCCTTCCTTATCACAGCAATTATGTCAGGACAGCCTTTTTCTTCCTGCTACCAAGGATATCTGGAACTGCAACTTCTTAAACTGTCGGCTGCCAGTTTGCATACTCCAGTGCTGCGTTTTAAACACCAGCTCTCAAAACTGAGCCTTCACCTGTGCAGGGAACTGTAATTCCACACTACAGCCCACTCAGCTTCTTTCAAGCACTAGAGGGGAGACTGAAGAGAAACACGTTTCGCCACAGAAATTCTCAGAAACTATTAGTGAAAAGGCACACGTTCTAATGCTAAACTACTTTATCCAGCTTTGCTCTAGGAAAGCCAAAACAGTCTGGAGACTGCCTTGGAAGCAAAAGCAACGGACTGGTAAATTATTCTGAGGAACAAGAAACCAGCTGGTGCCAAGCATAACTTTTTCCCAACCAATTTGGGATTCCAGGACAAGAGCTAGGAGCACATAGGAGAAAAGTTCACATTTAAATCCTCAAACCGAAGCCTGACTGCGCATAACAAACAATACATGACAAATGAAAGGAAAAACTCCTCAAAATTACTTCTGGGACTTTCCACAGTGTATCATTAAAATTCAAACACACGTTGCCAAAATGTAAAACAGAGTCATCACAAAATCAAGCTGTTCTTGAGGTTTACTGACTCTTCTGCTCATCTTATTTTAATGAATCGTAAGCATGTCATGACATGTTTCTGGGAACATGTCCATGCTACTTTAACATGCTATTTGGCAAAACCCCAAAAGTTAAAAACATATGAGTTATCTACATGTCTTCTTATCACATCCCCACCCCCACCCCCC
>Ga0065711_1030582_pt1 | contig 32082 bp, 19 predicted proteins | sample Hoacrofraction12_FD_59098 | JGI IMG/M metagenome (GOLD analysis project Ga0065711, IMG submission 59098) | Hoatzin crop microbial communities from Cojedes, Venezuela - Epithelial fraction 12 v2 (version 2) | ecosystem: Host-associated > Birds > Digestive system > Esophagus > Crop | place... | reverse complement strand
TTTTTTTTTTTTTTTTTTTTTTAACCAAAGGGCTGAATTATGCTACTGATTTGGTTTCTGTGGAAATGGTCACTTCACAATCTTAGTCCGGGGGATAATACCAGTTTGCAAGCGATTTAAACGGCATATGTACTTGTACCTCTCTAAGGAGTCACTTCCCATTCTTTCCCTATATATTTTCAGGATACTTAATTACCTTTTGATTTTTTTTTTTATTTAAGTGTTTTGTGATAAACGATATCATTCTTACCATCTCCTGATCTTGTCTAACCCAGTCATAGAATTTCATCGGATAATTTTTGTGGCAAAGGGCTTTATTTTTCATCTGTAAGTAGATATTATCAAAACCAGTTATTTGAGGTTGAAATTTTTATATTTGGAATCAATGTCTTATTAAAGCTCAGCTGGATGGATTCTTAAGGCCATTAGAGGCTGGCTCTGGGAAAGTCTTGGCCAAATGGTTGTGTCAGAGGCTGAAGAGGAACTGCGTGGTAATTTCTGCATTTATAGCGAGGTCTCAAGAAGCCTATGGTTACCCAAGTTCACTTGCTTGACACTTTATTTTTAAACTTGATTGCTAGCTACAAGTCTCATTTGTTGGATTGTTTGTGCCATTGCTGAACATGTGTAAGAAGTATCTCGTATCATCAAGCATCATTTTCCTGTTTCAGCTATTTATAGACTGAGTGCCTGAGTTGTCTTTTGATCTTCTCTTTGATAAATAATCTGACCTGCTTAACACTGTCACTGGAAGACATCTTAAAAACTCAAAGTTTTTTTTTTTGTAAATACTTAACTTCCTAGAATCTGGGGGAATTTTGTTATGAGAGCTGAATAGTGTTACAGTAGTCCTCTCCCTCACAGTGATTCTGAGGTTAATGCTCTTCTCTCTACTCTCTGCTTTCTCTGTCCTTACCTTCTGTTTTTTTGTTATTTCTTCTGGTCACTTTTCTATGTTTTTGTCCAAAAGACTTTTCCTCGTAACTTGCTCCTGTTCATATTGTTTTTCTAAATAGTCTGAAGCCTCGGGAGGCCTAAAAGAGCAGGGCTGAGAGACGCATGCTGGGCATTTTCTGATATGCTTGGAATTAAAAATATGGATCTTTTGCAAAGACTTCAACACTATTCTGTAGGGATGGAGGTATGGAAATGATGTCTCTATGAGAATTGACACTCTTCTCCTCTAAATACCAGAGCAAAGTTGTGAGCAGGGCTCTGCGTATCAGGCAGTTGCATGGCTGCGAACAACAGTACAGAATTATGACATTTAAAAATATTGGCAAATCTTTTTGTCTGAATATGTTTCAATAATAAGCCATCTCTGAAGTTAAATCAAAATGTAAACAATGTTAAAGGGACTTCAAGGTCTGATGCCTTTTTTTTGTTTTGTTTTTCCTGTGGACAAAATGTGATGGAGGCAGCTCAGCGAGATTCTCTGCAGCGCAAGGTTTCCTGAGCAGGTCAGGCCCTGCCAGGGCTCGTCTCCTTCAGAACTAAAGAAAAAGAAGAATATCTTAATTTAAGCTAGTCAGTGGCCTTGCACTAACATACTCAGAGTTTCCCTAAAACCCCTGTGATTGATACCTCTGATCCTTGGACACGGTGGGACTTGGCACTGTAAGGCTGAAGCTTGTCTGTACAGGAGACAGCGATTTTCTTGCTTTGAAATCCGGAAAAAGGTGTTGAGAATCAGCAGAGATGTTGCTGTCTCCTGCTTAGAAAGCTGGCTGTGCTCATCAAACACCAAAATGTGGCAAAACAGCATGCTGGCTTATGTGATTCTCTCTGCTGGAGAGAGGATGTCAGATAATGAATGGTTTTTTAATTAAGTTGTGTACGCCCAGGAAAATGTGTTCTTGGAGTGCATTTTGACTTTACTGCTATAATGATGTGTCCTGATACAAAGATAACAAACAGGAAAAGAGGATTATTTCAGAAATAATTCTTGCATGTGTTCTGCCTGAGAAAATCCATCCTGGAAAATCTCAGGTAGGTACAAAGCTACACACACAACACTGTAGGAATTTAGTAAGAAAGTAATTCTTGCAGCTTGGGTAAAGTTAATAGTAGAACTGTAATTATCAGTATGACTAGAATCTTTTAATCCGTTGTCATTTAGGTAAACTCCTAATCAGACTGCAGCTTCTGAATGTTTTAAGTAGGTCTTTGAAGTTTCTTATGTTCTCTGCCAAAAAAGGAGTCTGTTAAATTATTAACTCTCCTGCCCAGTAATTTCACTTGTAAGAACTCATAGTGAATGACTCTTAAGGAGGCAGAACTGTCTAATTTTGTGTCTTTGGAATTTTGGTTTTCTTTATTTTTTCTGAGACTTAGGGGGAAAAGAAATTCTGGTTTTGCCAGCCCTCCATTGTTGTACATTGGAAACAACCTTTGTCTTTTGGAGTTGGTTGTATTAACAACAACGGCAGAAAGAAAAAACCCCAAACTTCAACTTTTCTGTGCTGGTCCCAGGGCTTCCCCATCCGGCAATGATGTGGCAAGGACCATGTGACAGTGTCACCTGGCAGTGGGATGCTGTCTCCCAGCTGACACGGCATGAGTGTGGCTGAGCACCGGCTGTCCCCGCCGTTGTCGCTGCTGTCAAACCTCCACTGCTCGCTTCTCGGGGGTGGAGGGGAAGGGTGAATCCTGTCCTGGCAGCATCTGCAAATGTGCCAAAGCTGGGTGGGAAGGAGCTGCTTCCCCTCTCACGTCTTGCTAGGTACAGGGTAGAGAGCTGGAGAACGGGAGCATTGGGCTTGGCCAACGGAAGACCAGGCGTGCGGGTACCTTTTGGCAAAATTACGAAGCGGGGCTGTCGGCAGGCGACCTTAAACAAGAAGGCTTTTGTAATAGTCTGTGCCCAGTTGCTTATGTTTTCCCGGTTCAAAAAATGCTGATCTGTCTTTGGGAAATCGTGCTGAAGGGCTTGGAAAAGTGTGCCTTTCCGTGGTCCTTTTCACAGCCCAGAGGGCACCAGGGAGCTTTAGTTTCTGAGCTTGTGCCTCTGGCCTGGTAATGGGGGGTTCCCAGACGTGTGCTGTTAAAGAGATGGCAGCATGAGATGGGATTTTGGTTTTGCTTATGCTTTAGTTTCTTTTTTTAAATTATTTCCCAGTATTAAAAGCAAAAGAAATCCCCAGATAGTCTAATGCCTAGTAGTCTGAGACTAGAAAGCTGGTGCTGGAGGGTCACTCCTGTGCAGTCGTAAATGTTGAGGCCCAGATGGTTGCAGGTGTGCTTTCTGAAATAGCTCGCAAGGAGATTAAGGGCCCTGTTCTCAGAATATTTGCTTCTGTTTCTGAGGAAGCACAAGTCAGGAGCCTGGCTTTTGTGGCTGCCTGGCTCTCTGCTGCAGCCGGGACCCGAGTCATCGATGGACGGGATTTTGGGAAGAGCAGGAAGATATGTGGACTGGGGAGGGGTTGTTGATACTTTTCTTTGATTAAATGACGGCTCCCCTTTCCGTGGGCAAGAGCAGCAGTCTTTGTCACAGAAGGGGCAGATGTTTTTTGCGATGGTTTTTGTAGCAGGCCCGGAGCAGTTTTTATAGCATGCCCTGGTTGTGCTTTCTCGGAGCCGGGGCTCTGCAGCCGTTTGCCTGCCCCGTGGTGCTGCTGGGTGAGGGCCGTGGGCCCCTCGGTCCCACCGCCGGCACGTCCCGGAGCTTCTGCTTGGATGGAGACGCCAGGGGGAGGAAAAGTGTCAAGTTGGAAGGAGCCTCTCAGTTAAACTAACCTAAGTAATGTGTTGTGTAATTTTCTGTTTTAACTAAAGCTTGATCTATAGATACTCAGACCAAAAATTAAAATACTGTTTATTTAAAATGCAGCTTTCTGCTGCTTCCTTTAGGGTAAAGCTGTTGAGAGCCTGATCTCCTCACGGACTTTTGCCCAGACGCGGAAGTTTTTTTGGCACTTGTTTATTTATTGAAGGGAGGACACTGTGGTTTTTCCCTGTCTCTAATTTAAGAATAACCGTGGTTCTTGGGAAGGAGCTTAAGCTGAGTGTAGGCAGGTGCTGGGCAAGCGTCCCAGCGCAGGTCTGCCAGCCAGCACTCCTGTCAGGCCAGTCCTCCCTCGGTTTTCATCAGGGATGGCAAACGGCACAACATGGGCGTGCATTTATTTATTTTAATGAAACCTTGAAGCAAGGTTTGGGTTTGAGAAGCAAAAGGCCTGTGGACCTTTCCATTGTGGTTGTTTATAAAGTTGCCAGTGAGCTCCCTCCGTATGTGGCGTGTTAGCTTTGTGGCGGCGGCTTGGGACACCAGGCTGGTCTCTGACGGTAGATAGGTCATCACTTCTGGCCTTCCCTTTGCTCTGGATTTTGGGATTTTTATTTTTTTTTTGTCAGCTGAGCCTTTTCTGGGAGATAAAGCTGTTGTTTCTGTGGCTCTTTCCCCAGGAAACCACAATTAGGTAAGAGAAAGTGAGGAGGCTTTTCAGCCAGGCCACTGAAAGCGCAGCGGGTGGTGCGGCCGCCAGCCTGTCCCAGCTCTCTCGCAGTGAGCTTTTGGTGAGATCTGCTCATTCCCCACTGCACACGGGGGTGGCACGGCTCCATGGGGTGATGCGTGTTGGGCAGGGCCCCGCTTCTCTGGGGTGTGGGTGCCCGTGCCTTGGGGGGTGTCCCTGCCCTCCCGGCTACAGCCCCAGGCAGGCTCAGGTGCTCCCTTTGTAGTCATGCACAGTTTTTCTCTTGTAAGTGGGTGAAAATAACTTGCAAAGCCCTACAGAATAAAAGAGACAGCTTGGTTAGAGGTGTGTTACCTTAAAAATGAGGTATTTTTGACTCCACTGAGGAGGATGAGTAGGTCATTGTGCGAAAGTGGATCACCGAGTTGTTCTTCACCCTATGCTTTCTTCTCGTTGCTGTTCTCGGTTCAAACCCCCATGCAGTGGTGTACGGGGATTGCCGTGACCACGAGGGGTTTTGTGCCTCTCTATCATTAACTCCTCGAAGCAGATCTGGATGTCCCAGGACATGAAACACTGGAGACCGCTGGCACCTTTTGACTGCCAGGTCTCCTGAAGATAGGCTTTGGCAGTATTGTCTGCGCATAAGGGTTTGACGACTCGTCAGCTCAAAAATGAAACCTTACAGGAAAGTTTTATACCTACGCTTGCTACAGGATTTTTCTGTGTTTATTGTAACTGAAGCAGACCACAGAATGTCTTTCCTTCTAGTTTAACCAGAGAAGGTTACACTGTAGTCTTCCTTTCTTTACTGTACATTAGAAGTCATCCTTTCCTCTTTTTTTTTGTGTGTTTCTGGTGTGCAGCCATGGGCGAAGAGAATCATTTCTCAACTCATAAAAGTAAGGAGGAGGATGTTAGTCCTAAAAGTCTTTTTTAAACTTGTGTACTAAAAGCAACTGTGTTTCAGTTTGACTCTTTCCCTTCCCTTATAGTTGAAGAGAAACTGCACATTTCCTACAACACAAGTAGTTCCCTGCTCGTCGTATTACTCATTTGTTTTCAGTGTATATCAGAATGATAGGGGTTGGAAGGGACCTCTGTGGATCTTCTATATAATAACATATAAAAAGTTATATGTTTGTGCTTATACATATCTGTATGTATGTATTTTTTAACCAGGTGCAAAATGACTGCTCAAGTAACACTGGAGGATGCCTTGTCCAATGTGGATCTCTTGGAAGAATTACCACTGCCAGATCAGCAACCATGTATTGAACCCCCGCCATCATCTCTGCTTTACCAGGTGTGTTGTCACTGCGGGAAAGAGTTTTTCCATTTCTCATTGCTGTTAAGAAAAAGCATATGTGCTTTTCAAAGAAAAAAAAACCAAACAACCCCAAACCAAAGTGTGTTGATATTTGCAATATATGCAAAAATTCTTTTGCCTATCAAGGACTAAATTCTGCATTTTACTTTCTCTGCAGCCAAACTTCAACACTAATTTTGAAGACAGAAATGCCTTTGTCACTGGCATTGCAAGATACATTGAGCAAGCTACGGTCCATTCTAGCATGGTAAGTAGATATTCAGATAATATCTGAATCGTTAACTTGGAATAAAAGAAGAACGTGTTTTCTTGCATTTCATTGTAAGAATTGTGGTCACAGAAAAGCACAAACCAGGTTACCTACAACACTTCCAGGAGGCAGTGAGATGAAAAAGTGTGTGGCTTTTCTTTTTTTGTACATGTACTTCTTGGTAATTTAAAAATGGTCTTACTTCTTGATCAACCAATATTACTCAAAAGTTTCTTGCTTTCATTGTGTATTTTTCCAGTATCCTGAGGCGAGTTGGTTGTATTGACAGGTAGCTGCTGTAACTTGAGTGAAAAATTGCTTTCCATCCTCCCAAATTTCCACTACTACTCTGTCAGTTCAGTGGTGTTGAAGGGTTTTTGTTGGCTTCCTCACCATGGAGTGTGAGTGTTAGTGGTTTATTGGCATGCTTTTGTGTAAGGTATCCTGTGGTTTTTAACAGTTCTGCAATATAAGACTTCATACTAGTAACTCCATCTGTCTCTGCTGATGATGTTGCTGTTTTGGGATACAAAAGAATTTGCAGGCTGCAAACGCTGGTCTGTACTGAACTTGTAGTCATATCATGGCACTCTTGGAAAATGAAGGATAATATGTCTTGTAATACTGGAAGCCAATTCACGAACAGTGGAATGAGCAGGTTAAGCACCTGTTTACACGCTACTGAAATGCATGTAAATTTACACCAGTCTACTCCTAAAATTATCTGGTGACTCCTCAATCTGTTTTGAATGTTTGGAAGTTGTAGGCCCTCTCTTTTGACTTGTTAAGAAGGATATTGCTCTGCATGTACTGACTTTTTTGTCCTTGACCATTCCACCTCTGTTTAAGAAGAAACACCCCTCCCCCCATTAGAATTTTATTTATAGATCACAGTGTCTTTAGTTTGGGGAAGAAAGAACAAAACCCAGTCTGATCTGGGGAGATGATAATTTTTGTCATTAGGTAGGCATAATTGCTGCAGTTGTTGATTAGTGAGCTGGTAGGTGTTTGTTGGCTTACGTGGTGTGAAGATGATGATGTGAATTCTCTCAGATTTAGGTTGGGTGCTAAAACAGATGACTGAGAATAAATGAATTTTTTTTTTAGCTATTGGTTTATAGGCAAGCTGGACATCAGTAGCTGGTCAGCTCTAATACGTGTAATATGCCAGCTGAGCCTATGATTTATGGTAATATTTTACATACATACAGTATGACGTATCATTCAGCTTGCAATATATTTGTGTTTGTACATATACATTCTGATAAGAGAAATAGGTTTGTTTGTACAAGGTCTTGGAATGATGGAAGACAAGTGGAATTAACCCTTTTGTATTAGAAAACCTGCTTATGCTGAGTGTCTTTCTTACAGAATGAAATGCTAGAAGAGGGTCAGGAATATGCAGTCATGTTATACACATGGAGAAGCTGCTCAAGAGCCATTCCTCAGGTAAAGAATGAAAATTAAACTGTCATGCATCATGTGAACTTCTGTCTTGATTTGGTGTGGAGTTGCACAGATACAGCTTTATGAAGGAGCTATGAAATGTGGTCTACTCTGACTCCTGAGCAGGCAAGCTGGGCGTGCCATAGCATCTTTTAGCACTTGGGGACCAGTTGGTGTCTTTTTTTTTTTTTTTTACTTAAATAAGGGAGCTATAGCAATACCTCGTGGGTTTTATGTTAATCTTATTGACTCATTCAAGAGTAGTATAGGGGTAATGTGCTCTAGAAGGAAAATCTTTGATTGTCAGATCTGTTTGAAGTAAAAATTTAATTAATTTCATTCAAGAGAGTGGACCCCCCAACTTTATACTTAAATTCAGAACAGGTTTAACAGGTGGCATAGAATGTAATAATTACAATTCAGGTTAAACCTTAAGTTTCTAGATGCCCTAGGTAGTAATTTTCTGAATGTCAGAGCTACGCAGTGTTTTATTGATCTGTATGGAAATTAAAGCCCTGTGAATAGGTGAGAAGTCTACAGGCAGCCTCAAGTATCTGGGAATGATTGTACAGGGGTGGGAAGAATATTAAGATGTATCAGAAAACTGACCAAAATTATAACCATGAGCTCACACCTGCCTGCTTGATAAGGAGTTTGTAATGCAATTATTTTTGTACTGAAATGCAAGGAAGGCTTATCTTGTGGTTTAAATACCTAGAGTGGAAATCAAGTAATCTGTTTTAATTTCTGGTTTTGGCCCTATTTTAGTGCATGGCTTTCAGCAAGTGGCTTAATAATGTGAAAAGAATATTGTCTTAACCATATAGAGGTGTTTGAAAACTAAATTATTTGCTGTGAGGTAATGGAAAAATTTTAGATTTTTTTTTTTTTTTAAACACACAGAGTTAATCTCAGAAGACCAGCATAAAATTACCAAACAGGAATTTATGCCCTGAGTTTGTCTATTTAGGATGGTAATACATTTTCTCAAGTTGTCACTGGGCATATTAGTTTCTGAGGCTTTATCAGGAAAAGTCCCAAGTGTAATGATCTCTTTAATTGTCCTCAGGTCAAGTGCAACGAGCAGCCTAACAGAGTAGAAATTTATGAGAAAACTGTGGAAGTTCTGGAGCCAGAAGTCACAAAACTGATGAATTTTATGTATTTTCAGGTAAAAGGAATGGAAACAAAATTTGTCAGTAGGCTTATATTTTTATAGTCCTATTTTATATGCTTGGTATTGTGTGCTCAGATATTTCACCTAGTCATTATCTTTGGAAAATAAAAAAAATCTCATATTGTCTCGCAGAAGGGTAGAATTTCTAATGCCTATCTTAAAAAGTGAAGGTCATCTCCATTAAGACTTTCAGCATAAAATCGAAAGTAATTGGATATGGTCCCTACATAGCACATGGGGACAGTTCTGGGCACTTTAGGAAGAAAGGAGATAGAAATCTAGTGTGTTTCATGTGTATACATAAAAGCGTCTTGGCACAGAAGCCTTTTGTTGGAGGGTGAGGGATCCACAAGTCTGGACAGCAGAGCAGCAGGTGTGACTTTGCCATGGAAATTCGTAACTGAGGCAAGCTAACACAGTTGTTCTGACCCGCCAGCCACCCGAGCGACGCGGGCGCTGGAGAACAGCTGTGTGTCTTGCTTTCTCCTCTGCGCTGGCAGCTTGCCCTCTGGTTCAATGGCCTGAGGATGGTTGCAGGCATTATTCGGAGGGAGCCAGAGCAGCTACAGCCCCCAAGCCCCGGCGCACACAGGAAGAAGAGACTGAATGAAATGTAATATTTCCTGACATCTTCCCCAACTGGCGGATCTCACTGACTACAAACAATCTCCTTTTGTTCAAGGAGACTAGTGCTCTGAACTCAGAACAGATTCCTCTTTGCATTTGAAATTGCTGTCATTTTTTGCACTTGTAGTCTCTATTTCAAATGGCCCTGATGTGCGCTTGGAAGTAAACCCTCCAATAAACATGTGGCAGGGTGATTTTGTGAGTTGACATGTACGGCTATTAATCAGTGTGCTGTGGGGCTTTTTTGTTGTAAGAGAATAGACCTATGATCTGCCTTTCAATGCATATACACTTTCTCACTAAAGAAGATGGAATCACTTGTTTCAAAGGGATTTTAAACTTTTACAAAATTTACTCTGCAAAGAATCACCTTGCCCCTTGTGCCAGGCAAGCTCTGTGGCAAAAATCACTGGTGACACTTGTAGCACACAGCAAGGACACAGAGATGGAGCTGGAAAGTCTGTGCTGATGCCTTATTAGCCTTGCACGATTTAAACATTTTTCTGCTTCAGTGGCACTTTTCATTGGACCAGCTCCAGTTACATGATGAAACTTTTTTTTCTGGAAATGCCATAGCTTTTACTCCCCATTTCTTCTTTTTTTCTGCCCATTAGAGAAATGCAATTGAACGGTTTTGCGGGGAGGTGAGACGTTTGTGCCATGCAGAAAGGAGGAAGGACTTTGTGTCTGAAGCATACCTGATCACGCTGGGCAAATTCATCAACATGTTTGCAGTATTGGATGAGCTGAAAAATATGAAGTGCAGTGTGAAGAACGACCATTCAGCATACAAGCGGTAAGCGGCAGGGAGCAACAGGACCCAGGTTTCTGCTGCCAGGGCAGAGGCCTCCCACGAGATGGCAGCAGTTGCTTCTTTTCTGACAGCTTTTTCTTAAAAAATAGTCCCTTCACGGGTGGGACAGGTGACTTTGGGACTAGAGGTGTGTTGACTGCAGTTAGGCAGTTGAGTAGATCTATTTTCTTTGTTCTGGTCTTCCAGCAGCAAAAGGTTCTTATGCCTTTCAATGTCAAGCTGTCAAATACTTTGTCTTGCTGTATGCTAAACATAATGAATATACTTTGCTCAATGAAGCTTTTCTTTTGAAGTCTGAGAGAAAACCAGCTTTCTGGTCACTTGTGCCACTTCTCTTCTGTCGTCTCCTATCCTGTCCTGTTCTCTTCTGTCCTGTCCTGTTCTGTTTTTGGCATCCACTTTTGACATTTGTAGCTGAGAGTTGTTATGCTTGTTCTTAACACATTTCAACTTTGCCATTCAAGGTCCTTGTGACTGCAGGTGTAGCAGGGAGGGGAGGAGGGTGGGATATCAGTGGCCAAGTTTTGTGCTTGAGCTGCCAGATGGTGTTGGGTATCTTTTGTTGAACAAGGTGGTCAGAGCAGCAAGTGAAGACCATCTTTATGCCAGCTGTAGCATCTGTGGTTTTTCATAAAGAAAACCATTCAGGCAATGCCTAGCCCATTTTATGTATGCTGCTTCCACTTACATGACATTTAATTTCTACCTCTACCAGTAGTTGCCTTTTGTAGTTGTTGTTGTGCCTGGGGACCTCTGAAACTTGCTGGTTTGTGGTTTTTTTCTTTGGAGGTGTGCTTCTGGAGGACAAACCCTGTTTCCTGGAGGGCTGCCTTTTCCTGGGTTGGTGTGTGGCTTGGGTCTATAGAGCTGCTGCTGCCCTCCTTCATTGAGGGACACACCCAGCGGTTTTCAAGTTGGGTTGGATTGCGTGTTTTAATTAGGGTGCAGCGGGGAAGCTGGGATTGGAAAACAGTTCATTTGCAATAAATGAAGTCCATATCTCTCTTATAGTGAACTTTCACCTTTCCTTTCAGCTATTTTATTAAAAAGCCTTCCCTTTATCTTTTATGAAACAGGCTCTTGACACAGATTTGTCAAGTCATAGCCTGTGTTTGGATAACTCAATTCTATAACGCTGTGGCAAGAAAGTGCTGGCTGCGTCTGCCAGGTTCTCTTTCTGCTTGATTCAGGAGTTTGGAGGTGGGAGATGCACTGGGGGTGACAATCCTGAATGAGCAGTGACTGATACACAATTGTCCTGGCAGTTGAAGATGTTTTGACAACTTACGGTTCCCCTGGTAGATTTGGAGACGAGTGTGTCTGTTGAGCAGAGACAGATTTGGTTTACAAGAAGTCCTGTTGAAAGGAATTACTGTTTTTTATTCTGTCTTCAAAGAGCTGCTCAGTTCCTGCGGAAAATGGCAGATCCTCAGTCCATTCAAGAATCCCAGAACCTCTCCATGTTCCTTGCCAACCACAACAAGATAACACAAGTAAGCTTTAATTGTCTTTCTGCAAAATACCTAATGCTTTACAAAACTATTACAATAAAACTGTTCCAGTTTGGTAGTAACTGTTCCCCAGGGAGTATAACTAGTTGACTAATAACCTTTTCTTCTTTATTTTCCAGTCTTTACAGCAGCAGTTGGAGGTGATAGTTGGCTATGAAGAACTGCTTGCAGATATTGTAAATTTGTGTGTGGACTACTACGAGAACAAAATGTATCTAACGCCCAGTGAGAAACATATGCTTTTGAAAGTAAGTTTCTTTCTGGTACAAAATTAGAAAGTAATTGATCAGGCAGTACACAGATGTCTGAATTCCCTTTTTTTTTTTTGTTTTGCCTTTTTTTTTTAAAAATGAACCAGATTAACCAAGTAACTCAAATTATTCCCCCCCCTTGTATTTTTATTATATTGCATGCTAAATCTATTTAGAAAGTTTCTAGTCCATTTTTGGTTTTCATAAGTTGAAGTTGACCCAACTGAACTGCAGCCTTGCTAGGAAACCATTTCTATGGAACTGTGTTTCTATGAAGTATGACAACAGAAAGGAACTCCGGTGTTTTATTTTCAGATGCGTGGCAAGTTTGTAAAAAAAGCTTTTGGAGGTGAGACTGTGTATCAAAGATTTCAGGGAACAAGTAGCTTAAAATTAGGGTTAGTAAGTAGGTAAGTTTAGGTAGCTGGAATATGTACATGTAATAAGAGAGTGCTGGGCAATATGAAGTGTGGTTGATCTTACTAACTGCATGTCTTGCAGCGGAAGAAAAGGTATAGAGTAAGAACTGAAAATTTGCCTCATGAAAAATATTTTGAATCAGTGTTTAAACTTCTGAAGAGCTCTGGTTTTTGGGACCAAATGGAAGCATCCTGAAACAATACATGTACTGTAGAACATTTGTGTTCTGTCTGCAGGGGTGTCCAATGTGTTGTTCATATTTAGGCCTTGTGTTCGGTAAATGCGTGCTTACAACACATGAAGTGGCTGATGGTCAGCTCCTGCTATTGTAAATACTGAATTACAGCTTTATGTTAATAAATAACTTGGACAAAATGTAATTAGATTTTTTTTTTTGGATGCTTCTGAGCTCTTGTGTGTATAATTCAGAGATACACTGAAAGCCATAAAAAGGAATAGCTCAGAGATGTTAGACCAAAATTCTGTTACAGAACAGTTTGCACATACAGAATTTTAATAAAATTGAGTGGAAAAAAAACCTGTCTAAAAATAGCCAGACTCTAATTTCAGTGAGATTTTTTGCATGCTAAACCTTTATACAAACAAGTAGCATCTTTTAAGGATAACTGCTCAGGCTGATGTTAATGTAAAAGCTACTAATATACACATAATAAAAGGACACTACAGAAATGTATGTATTTGAAAACAGAATATGCTTGAAGGAGGGCTGGTGTTTCAGGACTGTGTTTTTAAGATACTACTTTTTTTAGTGATATGAAGAATGGTCTTACTGCAGCAGTTTTTTACATCTGAGGTCCTTTTGCGCAGAGGTTTGTTCTTCTCTTTTTCAGGTTATGGGCTTTGGATTGTACCTGATGGATGGAAGCGTCAGTAACATCTATAAGCTGGATGCAAAGAAAAGGATAAATTTAGCCAAGATAGACAAGTTCTTTAAGGTTGGTTAAGATGTGACCTTAATATGTGATTTTAAAGGTAATTCCCCTTGCATTTTAAATATAATTAAACAGAATAAAGATCACTTTGGACTATAGTATGGGTAAATAATGGTTTCTTTGCAGTAAGATTTGTGTTTAATAATTTATCCTATCTGATTTTTTTCCCTGCTTACAGCAGTTGCAGGTTGTCCCACTATTTGGCGACATGCAGATTGAACTTGCAAGATACATTAAGACCAGTGCCCATTATGAAGAAAATAAATCCAGGTAAGGGGGAGAAGGAAACAGAGAGGGGAGCGTCTGGGTTGGGACAAGTCAGACCCTTGGAGTATATTTTCATAATCATCTGTTTAGTCTGTGGTAGTTATTTGGTCTACTTTTGATGTGGGTATTTCAGTATTAACGTACTTCATGTAACAGATACAACTAAAGAAACAAGTTGTTTAAAGACTTTTCTATGCTGCTGAGCTTATTCTTGCATCTGTGACATATCACCTGGGTTGGAGAAAATGAATTTTGTCTTACACTAATTTCATTTTTATTTTTTCCTTTAAATATGAAACTTTCTTTAAAAGAAATGAAGGATTTTACTAAGCAAGGTGAGCAGTAGTGGTGCATGGGTAAATAGGCATGTGTATATTGTATATGGAGCAGCAACTTAGCTTGTCTTCCCCCTCTTTTTTTTTTTTTCTTTTTTTCTTTTTTTGGCTAGGGGTGCAGCACAGCAAAATGGCTGGAAAATGCAGCCAGTTTTTACATAAATGGTTCCATGGTTTATGGTTATTGCTTTGTTTTAGTGAATGTTTCCATGCTCCTCCAAGACCTTCCCTCCATGCAGTTACATGAATTTAGAATGTAGTGCTTGGCATTTTAATTCCTGCAGAAAAAACTTGTAACCTGCATGTAATTGCTAAGAGAAAATCAACAGCAGTGGGCCTACTGAGCTACTAAAAATATGAGGCTACTTAACATGACATTCTTGGTAGCATGTCTTTTGTGTCCCTTTTGATAACATGTTGATAGTATTTAATAATGCCTTTTTTTTAAGGTTGGGAGCATACTCTAGGCTCTTCATAGTTAAACAAGAATACCAGAAAACAGTCTGAAGGTAGCCAGATGTATTCTGCAGCCTATACCTATACTTCTGCCTTGCCTTTCAATACTTTTCGGTCCTCCCCCTAAGTGTATGCTCCTGAAGAGAGGTGCTGGTTTGTATTTCATAGCATCAGCCTTTAAAAAAAATATAGGAAAAGAAAGAAAAAAGATGTTTTTTTAAGAGTTGGAAAAAGTGCTGTTTCAACTTTGAAGGGCAATCCATCACTAATAGATTGTGCAGAGTCAGAGGTAGAGGTGTGAGGGGAGGAAAAGCCTCAAACAGAGGAGAGGGAAGAGGTGTTTTTTTTTTAACAAGTCATGCACTGTGGTTCTTTCTTGGCAGTATCAGTTGTACTGTTTATTGCCTAAACTGATTTAGGTGGGGTTTTTTTGTCTGTTGAAACAGATGGACATGCACGTCTTCCAGCAGCAGTCCCCAGTACAATATATGTGAGCAGATGATCCAAATCAGAGAAGACCATATGCGTTTCATATCAGAACTTGCTCGTTACAGCAACAGTGAGGTGTGTGGGATTAGAGCTATTCATGCAAATTTGACATCACCAATTAACAGTTTTTGTTAAGTATCTGAAGAGCAGGTAAACCTCAGGCTAGGTAAATGACAGAGCTTGATCACCTGAGTCAAGAAGAGCTGGCTGCAGGGTTGGTACCCAGTCTCTGCATGAGATTTACACTAATTAAATTTAAAATAATAATGATCCATCATATAAACTGCAGTATTCTTCTGCTTATCTATCTGTCTGTCTAGGATATATATCCTAGAACTTTTGACATGTCTCATTTGGAATAGGTTGTCTAGCCCTTACTCTAAAGAAACTAAAAGTTAAGAGATTGGCTAAAAAAAATAAATGAAAATGCACACGTATACACACGTGTATACATATATAGCACCTATAACATATATCTAAAATATATACGAGTATTGTCTTGAATTCTTCTGCAACAATATTTTGGTGATTAGGGATATCAGTGGTTTCTATCACTTGACCAAAATGTATGAAGTTTAACTATTGTAAGTCTCTGGAAGAAAAAGCTGATATCAGTGCAGGTGTTAGTACGTGATGCTGTTTTAACCCTTAAAAGAAATCTGTGTAGAAATTTGGCTATGGATGCTGGATACAGCATGTTCTGATATGGGTTTGGGTTTTTTTTGCTGTTATTTAATAATGTCCTAGGTGGTGACTGGGTCTGGTCGACAGGAAGCTCAAAAAACAGACGCGGAGTATCGGAAGCTCTTTGATCTCTCTCTCCAAGGCCTGCAGCTGCTCTCCCAGTGGAGTGCACATGTCATGGAAGTGGTATGTTACCTGGGGAATAAAATCACATGAAAAAGAGGTGGCTTGGTGAGGCTGGATAGGCTTTGCTTTAATGGAATGAAAAATGTGTATTTTGTTCCCTTGATTCCCCTCTGCCTTCTTTCTTCCCTGCCTTTTCTCCTCCTGCTCCAAACCACATTCTCGGAGGAAGACACATGTAATTCTCAGAGGCTAGGAGTAATAGTGTTGCTTTGAAGATCCAGTAGCATGTACAATCTCATACAGTACATTCAAGTTGTTACATTTAATGGATAGGTGAGCATCTGTGAGCCCGGACCGGATGCTTTTATGTTGCTCTTAAAACGTACGTTTTGTAGACTAGACTTCATTATTTTCCTCTAAACGTTGTTTGAAATTATATTCTGTTAGAAATATCCATACCAACATGCAGTCACACAGGAGGTGATAGAACAGCTTCTACTGGCTCTGTTTAGACGTCATCACTTAGTAAACTGAAGCATGTAAGGTCTTAACCAAAGACACAAAAATGAATGGAAAGGGTCCCATTGGCTTTAGATTAGGATTTCAGTGAAAAGCAAAGTAAAAGTGGGGACAGGAAAATTTGAGAGAAGATGAGGGAGAGGAAATAAAGAACCTGCAGAGTTGCTTCTTTGTATTTTAATAGTTTATTACAAAACCAGGTGCCAGTTAGAAAAGTGACTGTATTTTTTCCAGTAAGAAACTGTGTAACTGCGTAAGGCAGAGATTGAGGAGGAGGACGCAGGAGTCTTTTTTTCATGCTGCAGACACGTAGATAAAAGCTGCATGTCGTACCCACACCAAAGCGTGCTCTAGGAAGGGCTGAAATAGATGACGCAATGTGTGAGAGAAGCCAGCCTTGCTCCTCCTCTGCCTCTGATGTCTGAGGGAGCATCAAGCCATTTGCACGGCGTGAATAGCTAGAGACCCAGTTTTCTTTCTCTTCTGTATTTTTAACTGCTTCTTTTAAAAGCCGGTAGATGAGTCATGCTTTTTCCTGTATTATCATACTGCTATTTAAATCAACAGTGTATTTTATGGTGAAAATCTTGTTCCCTTTTCTCCTTTTTAAGAGAGGGTAGTCATCTATTTCTGGCCTCTGCAACTCCCAGACTTGCTCCCTTTATTTCTGTCATTGCAAATTGCTGCATTCGTGCTCTCTCATCACAGTGACAATCTTCCTATTTTATTGTATCTCTGTAGAAAGTCTCTCATTCTTAGCTCTGTTTTTATCCCCCCAGTTCCAGAGCAAACTTTTTCTCTGAGGACCACAGCAGGGTTTTTTGCCTATTATCACAGCTTCTCTTTGTCTTTCTGATTTGTGTGGATTCCCTTAAGTACTTCTTATGTAAGTTCGTGTTCACCTTCTCTCTGTCTTCCTACTGAGAATTTATTCTGATCTGGAGTATCCTACTTACAAACCTGTCACTCAGTGTCCATGAACCTTGTTATATGCATCATGTTCAGGTAAAAAGTTTCAGCGCATGTTTGATGTCCAACTTAACCCTGTGAACTTAATGCCCACAAAATACTTCATCTTTATTTAATAATTTCCCCAGTATCCTCTTTGTAGCACTTAGGTTGCAAGGTGTGATGCTATTCTTTGCCATAGGTAAATTGGTGGAAATATTAATCCATTATAGTAGGCAAATTTGTATTGCTCTGTAATCTAACACTTATGCAAAGATTATATCAGGCAGACAAACTGTGAGACAATTGTATTTGAATGTGACTAGGATTTTTCACTAAATGTACCCCGATGGAGGTTAAATCAGCCTAATGCTGCTCAGGAACATTTTGAGCTGTGTTTGCAGTGACTGAAAAGGCAGTATTTGAGAGAAATGCGTGTTGTGCAGATGATATTGTCACAGATTAATACTGCTATTTCCATACCTTTAAGCCTAGTAAACAAAAAAAACCCCACACCCCGAACTGTGTAGGTTTCCAGTTGTCTTTTGAATACTAAATGTGAATATTCGGCCAAGTTGGAAGCTCCTCTTTTGGTGTATGGGTCTGATGGATTTTTTTGTTATGCACTGAGGTCTCTCTGTGTTTCTCGTGCTTGAAGTGGAGAAGAACCTTTTGCTGATGCTGGCATTTGCTCAGTAAAAAATACCCTGAAGTTCATTACCTTCCGAGTCTGAACTGCATTTTTTGAGCTAATGCAGGATCACTGGCTTTCAAGAAAACTTGTGAGGCAAATTATTGTTTGTCATTTCCACTAGATAGTAGTTTCAGAATTTATGCAGATTTTGAGAATAGTACAAAATATTATTTTTCAGATATTCTTGAAAACACTGGAGTACTTCTCAAAACATGTTATTTGTGTCCAGCTGTGTCTTGTGTTTCTCAGGCCTTTTTTCCCCGCCCCCCCCCCATCTTTTTTCTCCCTATTCTGCTGTGTGAACTGCAGTATTCGTGGAAGCTGGTACACCCAACTGACAAATATTCTAATAAAGATTGTCCTGACAATGCAGAAGAGTATGAAAGAGCAACAAGATACAATTACACGAGTGAGGAGAAGTTTGCTTTGGTTGAGGTAAGATAAATCTTTTTTTTAATGGGGATTTTCCAGAGATTAATTCTATACAAAGGAGAACATTCTCTATAAGCATTTTCTGTGCCCAATGCAAAAAGGCAGCATGCCCTGGATTGACTCTGAAAGAGCATGTTTTCCTTCATTCAGTCTGTAGGAGCAGTGCAGGAAAATCATCCTTTATATTTTGAAAGTTGTTAATTCCCCTTTTATCATTTTCTGTATTTCAAAAAAGTCTTTTTGAACAATTATACAAACAAAATAGAAAAAATACACTTTTTTTTTTTTCCCCAGGTGATTGCTATGATCAAAGGTCTTCAGGTGCTGATGGGAAGGATGGAAAGTGTCTTCAATCATGCCATTCGCCATACCATTTATGCAGCTCTTCAAGACTTTGCCCAGGTCACACTTAGGGAGCCGTTAAGACAAGCCATTAAAAAGAAGAAAAATGTCATTCAGAGGTAACATTCTTCTTTTCATCTTCTCCTGTATTCTTTCTCCCAAATCTTAACTAAATTTGTTGCAGAATTGCACAGCTGTTGAATTTTGCACCTCTGAGTCTGTGCTCCCCTACTAGTGTGTGTGGTACTTAAAGTTAGCTTGGTTGAATATCTATTGGAAGTTGAAGAAGTCTGGAGTCAAAAATGAATGGTTGCCAACATGGCTACAGTAAGAGTCCGGGCTGTCTTGAGCCACTTAGCACTACCGAGGAAGTCTTGTGTTGCCTGTAGTTTATTTTTATTTCGAAGAAAGATAAGTACTGTAATACTGAGCACAAGACTAGTATTTTTGTTTTGAAGAAAGGTGTTACTGTCCACCTTCCTTATGGTTCCAGTGTTCCCTCTGCTTGTCTCTCATGTTTACACTCCACCCCATGGTCTTGTCTCTGCCCTGTTAGCATCCTGCCTTCTTTCTCAGCTTCTACTGCTTTGGGCTTGTTAGACTTACACTTCTCTTCCAAGTGCTTGGTCTGCCCACACTTATTGGTAGCAGTTCCCGACCTTATGTTTTGTCCCTAATTGTTTGCTTTTAATCTTGACTGGTTTACTATTTGTTTACTCCCACTTTTCATTGCAGACCTCTTGGAGGTGAAAGTCTTTGGCTAATTAGGCTGTTGCTAGATGCTCTGACTGCCACAAATCAGAAGCTAAAAATAAACAGAATACTCCGAATTACCAAGTTTTGCAGGGAGAGTCTTTTTGTCCCAGTGACTTTCATGACATAGGGAACTATTACTTTCATACATGCTCGGAACTGGGAGGAAACATTTGCTTGATCATTCATCACACCACGGTATATTGCAGGCTGTGTTTCTGACATGTATCTGAAGTCCGGTTCCGCATTTGGTGGTAGAAGTATGAGGCTGTTTAGTATAAATTCCAGCTGAATTCTGGAGCTCTGCTGGAAACAGGAATTTTACTGTTTCTTTGGATTTCAAGCCTGAATTGTGTCTCTTTAGTTTGATTGAGTAATCTGCTTTTTGTGGTTTAAGAGAACAAAATAGCTTGATGTGCTTGCAAAGGATCTCAAAGGTGAATTCTGGACAAGTGACTTCTGTCTCTGGGGAACCATTTTCAGAGGTCAGCTTTTTTCTGACAGAGGATAAGGGCTCTGGACTATTCTTAATATTATATATCCTTTCTGTTTGTCCCTGATAAACAGTGCTGAGCGATTGTTTCGTGGATGTGGCATTCTTGGAGTTGTTGGCAAAATCCCTTGTGGTTGCTCTGAGTTAGCCCAGACTCCGGAACACTGTTGCAAAGTTTCTGTGCTTGTGGAGAGTGCTTAAAAGTAAAATGATTTTGTCAATGCACTTGGATGCACACCGGTCTGAAGTATGTGAACTGTGTCCAGTGTTTTGCAGGCCATCAGAAAGACAGTGTGTGACTGGGAAGCTGGTCATGAGCCGTTCAATGACCCAGCTCTAAGGGGAGAGAAGGACCCCAAAAGCGGTTTTGACATCAAGGTCCCAAGGCGTGCAGTGGGACCCTCCAGCACTCAGGTATTTTCCTGTGAACAATTATTGCATGAAATGTTTTCTCTCTGGCCTGAACTATTTAAAAATTGCAGGGTGCTTTTTTTTTGTTTTTAAATGTTCAAAATATACTATGATTAGTTTTATATTTACAAAACTATATATACTTAACCAATATTCTCTGTCTGGGTTGCTGTCACTTTCTACTCTGATGCATAATTTTTCCAAGTGTTCAATCTCTTTAATTTGCCTTACTGGGAAGAAATATTTTCTCACTGAGCTCCTAATGTTATCTAAATAACGTTTTTGAACTATTTGAGTTATTTCGTGACTGACTCTGATCTCTGGTATGGCTGGTGGATTTTTTTTTTTTTTGTTAAACCATATTATGATGTTTTTTATTAAATCCCAGTATGATGTCTTATGTAGTTCTAAAATATATTTAAAATATAAATGATTGACTGTAAAATATGGGAGAGTATTTTTACTTCTGACAAGATCCCTCTTACTGTTCAGTAATGAATGATAAAACTGCTCCCTAAAATCTGTTTAATTTGCTGCTACAAATTAGCATTTGTAGCATATTTCTGTATGTTTTTCAAGTGTTTTCTGTGATAGTCATTGAAATCCCATACCTATATGCTTGTTGAGAATATATGGTCTGGTATTTGTAGCTCATCTGAGAAAATGAGGTACTGAGCACTTGGCGTGAAAAGTTGAAGGCAACTGTTGTTTGGAAATAGAATATTTTAATCTATGGGGAAGAGAGCAATGTATGGATGATAATCTTGGGTAATAAGTTGCTGAAATTGTGCTAAGATGGGTTTAGTAAAGGTTTTGTTTTGGGAATTGGAAAAAAAATCTTTTGATTTCTAATTTTCTGGGTGGAAAAAAATGAAATATCACCACCAGGGTGCTTCTCCTGTGCTTGGTAAGGGCTTTGTTTCACTGGCTGCACCAGGCTGTTCAGAGTACATGGTTCTGTCTGCTTTTTCTGCTCTTGGGCTGGCACACTTGTCTCAGCTGACAGGAGGAAGGGAGGTCAAATATATTGATTTTTAGATAGGTTTGTCTCAGTTTCATGCAGTTCTTCAATGGCTGTGTATTAATTGGTAATACTTGGAAGTCTTTGCAAAATCATTTGGGATGCTAATGGCTCTCTGAGCATCCTCTGACATGAACGGGAACTTCTCTGTTCTCTTGAGGGAGCACCAGATTGCAGTGATTACTCTGATTGAAGGAACCTTTCTGTATGTCCTCCTCTGCATGCTTACTGTGCTGCTTTTCATTTTTAACAAACTAACACATTTATTCTGCTTCTGTTTCCCCTTCCTTATTTACCCATGTGTTGTTATTAACGGATTCTCTCTCCCCTGCCTGCCCCTGTCTGTTGGTTTTTAGCTCTACATGGTTCGCACTATGACAGAGTCCTTAAACTCTGCCGAGCTGTTGAAGCAGCTCAAGTCTCTGGGACTGGAAAAGCTATTGCATGTGACACACAAGTTTCTGAGGCAGTCCTACATCTATCCGCCTCTTTTAAACTTTGGTGGTAAGACATTACTTATTACTTTTACTTTTGTGGTGATGTGAACTGTTCCACTGCAAATGGTCTGCTGCTAAGTGTCAGTGGAGGTCCCCTTGGCATGGGTAGGCATTTGTGCTGGTGCGTAGGCTAGCGTGGCATCTGTTCCTCTCGCCTGAAAGGCTTTTACCCACACAGTGCCAGTTTTCAATTTGAAGTGGAGCAGTCGATTACTGATAGTAATTCTCAGTGTTGCTCAACTAATGTACCGTGTGTATTTTCCTTTTTTCCCCCCTTTTCCACCACAATTGTTTCCTTTAATGATACAGCTTTACATGGTGAGAACTATGTTAGAGTCCCTCATTGCTGACAAAAGTGGTTCCAAGAAAACCTTGAGAAGTAGCCTTGAGGGGCCCACCATATTGGACATAGAAAAATTCCATCGCGAGTCTTTCTTCTACACTCATTTGATAAATTTCAGTGGTAAGATATGTAGATGATCAGTGTCCAGCTTAGCATGTCCTAACACCTCTAACACGACCTGGAAAATGTTTCCGATTGCCTAAGCCAACTTACCTTTGGTTTATTTATCAAAAGCCTCGGTCTGTCCAAACGTGATATTCAGTATTGTGGTGGGATTTTTATTTTGACTTGTTGTACGTTTGTTTATAATGCGTCAAATTTCATATTGTTACCTCTCCTTTTTTTTAATGTACATATTTATATAAACAAGGGACAGATAAGCCTATACACACTGAAATTTTAAAAGGAAGTAGTTTTTGTGTTTTGGGGGTTTTAGGGATTTTTTTGTTTTAAGTACAGAGGAAACAAATTCTCTGTTGTGGTAAATTTGATGTCATTTCACTACTCTTACTATTCAGTTAATTGTAATCGGAAACATGCTGTCCTAAAGAATTCACCTACTGACATTGAATGTATCTAGTCTTTGTCATCACCATGCTGTGTTGTCTTTCATTTTTGTTTCGCTGCCAGACTCCTTTGCCCTCAGAGAAGGGGGAGCCTGTTAACGTCAGTCATAAAGCTGCTGGGGAACAGCATTGCAAAAGGTCTTCAGAAGACCTGAATGTAAAAAGTTCATTCCCGTTTTGGTTCTCAGGCCTTCTGCAAAAGAAGGCTTGTGTCGAGTGTTTTCTGGAGCGATGGGAAGCACACCTCCGCACCCTTGACAACGGCCTTAGAAACTTTTTTGTTTTAATCCCTCGCTTCATGTGTCTGTCTGTCATTTTGTGCCCATCTAATCAACAGGAACGTGTGGAGCGATTCAGTCCTCCGGAGGGAGAGATAGTACTGGTGGATCCAGTACATTCTTGTCTCTTTGACCTGCTGCTTCCCAAACTCAGTCTGTAGCTTTCTCAGCCCCCAACTGAGAAATTAAACTAGAAATCCCCCTTTACTGGTGTACATGGTTTTTCTGTTTAACTGGTAGTCTGGTCTACTTCCACACTGTTTTCTGTAATAAGGCACTACTCTGGGGGCCAACATGGCGTTCAGAACTTTTTGAAAAAGTCACGGGCTTTACATTTTTAATTTGATTTACATATTTGGCCTATGTATAGCTCTAGTGACTCACGCCTGCTTTTTTTGTTTCATATTGCATCATCAGAATCACAGTTGTGTTGTTCCTGATGTATTTTTATAAGAAGTGTAATTCTTCCTTATTTCTTCTGAAAGAAACCCTGCAGCAATGCTGTGATCTGTCCCAGCTGTGGTTCAGGGAATTCTTCTTAGAGCTGACCATGGGCAGAAGAATCCAGTTTCCCATTGAGATGTCCATGCCTTGGATTCTGACAGACCATATTTTGGAGACCAAAGAGGCATCAATGATGGAGTAAGACCTACTTGTGCTCTTCCACTGAATAATTATTCTTGATGATTGCCATTTCTTATTATAATGTTACTACTTTAATTGGTTTTAGCAAGCAGTCACTGGGAAGGCATTCTAAACCTTTTTAAAATTTTCCTCTTACATTTGCCAATTTCCAGATTCTCGAAGTTTTCTTTTTGAAGTGAATAACTGAAAGACAAAACCTTTCATATAAGTATCATTGCATGAGCCAAATATGTTGTTCCCTGAGTTCTCCTTCCTTACTACTCAAAGATGTCAAATATAATGCGTAGCGGTAAAAGCATAGTTCCATTTTGATGGAAAGCTACATCTAGAAAACAAGCTTCAGACTGCAAACTTACTTATATGATTTCTTGAACTAACAAAAGACTTTCTTAAAGGAGAAATTGTGACATTTTACATGCAAACTCAAACAAAAAAAAAATTATCCTGTTTGCATGAACCACATGTAGATTACAATATTGACTGGCTTATAACATCTTGATTGCACCATGCAAAAGAATCGTAATCTCTATAGACATATAACTTTTTTTTTTTTTATTCTTTTTCATTCAGGTATGTTCTGTATTCTTTGGACCTTTATAATGACAGTGCTCATTATGCACTCACTAAATTTAAGAAGCAGTTCCTCTATGATGAGATTGAGGCAGAGGTAAAGTAACCTTACCTACTGGAGAAAAATAGTCTGTACCCGAATACGAAAATGATGCTAAAGGCCAAGACCTATTATAAGACCAGCAGATGGGTAACTGGTTGGGTGGTATATTGTGAGGAAACCTGTAGACCTGTGCCAAATGCCTCACATTAATGCTGAAAACTGAACGTCATCTTCTCTTGTACTGGGAAATTTGGATGCATTAACTTTCTTAATTATGTTTGCTAAACAGTGGAAGGTCTTGGATAAGCTCCCCTCTTTTAATTTTAAGTACCTCTAAATGCACTATTTTTTTCCATCCCAAGGTAAACCTCTGTTTTGACCAATTTGTCTACAAGCTGGCAGACCAAATATTTGCATACTACAAGGCAATGGCTGGCAGGTAGTTATTCCAGTAATGAGAACTTTTATTCATGGACTTCTGCTCAGCTTTTCTGTCTAATACACTTTAAGCGCTTTCTTCCTTTCTTAATAGCCTGCTTCTGGATAAACGATTACGTTCAGAATGCAAGAATCAGGGAGCAAGCATTCAGTTGCTACAGTCCAACCGCTACGAGACACTGCTGAAACAGAGACATGTCCAAGTGAGTTAACTCATACTCTGCTGTAATGGAGTTGCTTGGCAATTTTCAGTGCTGGTGATTTATGTAGGTATATAGAAGTCTTTCTGTGCTTTATGTTCTGTCATCTAAGTGGCATAACTGACATTTGAGATCAGCTTTTTTTGTCATACAAAGGAGTAAATTAGAAAAAAAAGATCCTGTTCTAATGCAAATGTCTGTTGCAGTTAAGCAAACACAAGCCAAATAGGAATGTCACTTGTGGTAGTGTTGTCTTCCTAGTAATGTCTTTCACTCGTTTTCAATATGTTGTCGGCACAATGTCATGGAAGCATAAAACGCAGATATAAATACTTAGATGTAAATGCAACATGTGATTTTACTTCTTTTTGTGAGAATTAGGATGTAAATTGTAGTACCTCAGTTGCTCATGAATTTATAAATTTTGTCCATCTGCTTTGTTTCTTTGTGTTTGGAATGCAAGTTCACCATGTGCGAGTCTGTTATCTGTGGAGTCTCATAGTCCTTGTACAGCTGGTCTCGTAATTTGCCTGTCAATTCAAAGCTTCATAGAATTTTTGTCTTTAGCTTCTTGGTAGGTCAATAGACCTGAACCGACTGATCACTCAGCGAATTTCAGCAGCCATGTACAGGTCAATGGAACTGGCAATTGGTCGATTTGAAAGTGAGGATTTGACTTCCATTGTGGTGAGTGTTGTGTTGCACTTTTCCCAGAGTGCTAACACTGCAGTTGGGGTCTAGATGCTAGTTTTGTTTTAATTTAATTTAATTTCTATGTCTTTTAGTTGCATTAAGAAGGATAGGCATCTATCCTTAACCTCCCCCCCAAAAAATCTGATCTGTATTTGTTTTTTTAATGGAAGAAGCAAAAATGTTTTCTGCACCTTTCCTAGAAGTCCTCTAGGTATTCTCTCAGCAAATAGTTTTACAGTCACTCCTGAAAGGAGAAGCAGCTGAATGACTAACAGGCAAACCTTAATTAAATATATATAAATGGGAAATAGTTTAAGCAGTCTTATTAGAAAAATAAGACAAAACTTTTCCCTCTGATATTTTGTTTTAATTTTTCTGTAAGTGTGAAATCATCAATGCTATGGTTGAAGCTTGTCTGGTCTACTAAGCCTGGATTGACAAAACCACAGAAGCAGCTTAGTCTTGCAAAAGGCATTCTTCTAATCACCTCCAGCTACATAATAAATTATACTGGCAAATCCAGTGTTGCCATTGAAGTATATTGTGGACTTTGTTAATTCTGATGTGCTATGATATTTATTTCTCCCCATGCCTTGACCTTTATCTCTGTTCAAACAGTGCTTTGGCCTGAGCTGACACGTGGTACTCTGGAGTATGCTGCCATACATGGGACTGTGCAAGTCCAAGTCCTCTTGAGACTGAGAATCTTGTTCCTTCCTTGCCCAGAAAAAAATAACCCTGCTGCAACCGAGGGCCTTGGGAGTAAGGTGTCAACATCACCTGTAGAGAAGGCCATATACTAGGAACTATGAGGAAACAAGGAAAATGAGCATTCTTGTGATTTAAATTCTGTGAATGCCCACTTCTGTCTGCGCTTATAGATAAATTGCAGACCAAAATGAAACACCCTTGTGCCTGGTAGAATCAAAATGAGTTTATTTACCCAGGCAGCTTGGTTTTGTAGCATGACAAAAATAACAATGTTTTCTGTGGAGGAATGAGATCTGACTTGTGCTGTGGAAGAAGAGCATCTGTGCAATATTGAGGTGTCTTTTTGAGTTAGCTTCCTGATTAAAACGCTAAAAGCCCAAATTTTATTTCCAGACATCATGAATTTGACAAGGAAATATGTAGTCAGCAAGAAAAATATCAGACACATTCAGTTCTGCTGGAATGAAAAAAATAATAAGTTGCGCAAGAAAGTTTACATTGGTCTTTCCATAATAAGTTTTTTACCAGTGAGATTTTGTCATGCAGTTAACTACCTTGATTTTATTTCATTCTTTACTGAAGAAAAATTAAATACTGAAGCCTCAGAGCCTTTTGACTTTTCAGCGCTTGGTGTTATAATCTTTGAATTATTGAGATGTAGGTTTTCATTGTTATGTGAAGGATTTTCTTAGTGGCTAGGTGAACAGAAGCCACTGATGATGTGTTTATTAAGTCACAGGTTCTCACTCTTTTTTGAGTTAGAAAGTGGCAGGGCTAAGGTGTTGTCACTCCAGCATGCTCCTTTTTGATTTTTGTTTTGTTTAATGCAGAATCATTTCTGCTGAAAACTGCTTGGTTTCCTCAGTGAGAAACTGTTACTAATAGCTTAACTAATAAATAATTTCTGGTGTTTTCCAGGCTAAATAAATAAATTGAGCTATTTTTTCCCCTCAGATTGGAATCAGTTTTCTAATAACAGTCATAGTGGTTCTTTTTCCTTAAAGTAAGTGTTACTTACAGGTTTGAAAATCCTTTGAAACATGGAGCAATTAAATCTCACTGCACTGTATGTGAAGATGACCAGCAGTTTGATGCACAGCCAAACAAAGCCACTGGACAGTTTGAGACCCATCTGCAGGGTGGACCGATTTTAATGAACACCCTTAAAGTCTCAGAGGGTTTTGGTGGGAGATAGCTATAAAACAATCCCAAGAGCACTGATTCTTTCCAGCTCATATCATTAAAGCAAGAGACTGGGGGAGACTCAATTGTTCATTTTGCCTGCTTTCTAGTCTTCTGTTCGATCAAGGCTATTTATGTACTTTGTTGAGTTTCTGCAGTTTATTAAATGTACTGCTCAGTTTCTTTCCTCTTGTTTTTTGTAGGAGCTGGATGGCTTGATAGAGATAAACAAAATGACTCACAAGCTTCTGAGCAGATATATGACCTTGGACAGCTTTGATGCCATGTTCAGAGAAGCCAATCACAATGTGTCAGCCCCTTATGGAAGAATCACTCTTCATGTCTTTTGGGAACTCAATTATGATTTCCTTCCAAACTACTGCTACAATGGATCCACTAACAGGTTAGCATGGCAGCCTTTTGTTCGCAGCTGTTCTTCTACCGTCCTCCTGCAACTTCTTTCCTAGCAAATGCTGACAAGTCCATCTCCATTCATTTAGTGTGTTTTCCACTTCCAGTTCTTTACTTGAAAGGAAGCAACATGAGTCATTTTACTAAGTAAGTCAAATGCATGAAAGCCTATTATTTACCCACAACAGAAGTCAAATGTAACTGCAGCATCCAAATTCTGACATTTTAATGACTTAGCTATGATAAGCTGAAAAATAAAGCGTGTCCAAAAATACTGCAAAGTGCCTATCAGGAAGATATTTTGGTAAACAGGATTCTCAACTGTGAGATGATGGAAATAAAATTATACTTCTGATTCTGTGTTAATGTGAAGGAAAGGATTGTTTACTGGAGAAAGGAAGAGCTCAGTGTTCACTGCAACTACAGTGCAGCCTTTCAGGAGAGTGAGTAACGGAAATAGAAAGAGAAAGGTAGGATCTAAAGTTTGAATGAGTGGAAGGTGCAGTGCTTGGGACTTTGCATTTCTGGGCTTCCTGCTTGCATGCTGTTTTTAGGATTTGTGTTGTGTTTAGCCTTTACTCAAGTTTTCGTTAAAGCACTGAAGTGGCAGTAAAGTGATACTGAATATTGAGCTGTAGGAAGAGGAGGAAGCCTGTTCTCATCTTTCACTGTATCCTTGGAGAGCTTTCCCCGTCTGACATGTTCCATGATGTTGCATTTTAGATCCAAGATTCTGTCTGTGAAAACAAAACAAAAAAAGAAAAAGTGGTTTTTTGTGGTTAAGTTTTAGCCAAGAAACTTCTGTTACATGAATCTGTTTGCACTGGAGAGTTGAATGTATTTCCGAGGAAGCTACTGTGCAGTTGACATATCTGGAGATCAATAATGGAATACTCAGTGCAATGTATTAAGAATTATATAAGCATAATATTGAAAGAAAATCTTGATGAAATGCTGATCCTTCACCTGTCAGCTTTAATGAAAGACTTTAAATAGCTACTGTAACAGTTCAGTCCATGTTCATCCTGGCTATAAGGACTGCCGTACTGCAGACCACAACGCTTGGGAAGCGAGTGTGGAATGCCAAAGGACACCAACAGAATCCTGTAGGACTGTTGCTTGTCTGTTTAAAAACTGTACGCATGAATGGAGTTAGGCTGATCCTCAAGCTTGTGGAGTGATTAATTCAGGATAATTAATTTAAGAGATGATAAAGGGAGCCAGATCTTAGGCAGTATGTGTACCGTGTGTCCAATTTCATCGCAGAATTACTTTGGTTTCAGTCGGAAACAGCAGTGTGGAGAGAATTAATGTGTGTTGCACATGCTGTACAGTGCCCACTGGTATTTTTGCTGGGAGAGTGAACAGGGAGTTTCTAGCCCTTCTACAGTTCTTAAGCACATTCATTATGCCTGTTGCTGCCTTGCTGTTAGTATGAACTTTGAATTGATGAACTCTCTCTGCATTGAACTGTGCAGGTTATCATGTGCAAATACAGGAGTACACAGTGAGGGGCTCTGTGAGAGCTGCTAGTTTAATTCTTGACTCTTGGATAGGTAATGCCTTGCATGAAAACTGCGTGTAAAGGGGAGAAAAGTAACAACTAAAGGCTGGAAGGAAGTGAAATAAGCATGATGAAAATCAGAGAGTTTGCTTGGTGGCGAGAGGTTGGAGGTAGAGCTCCCAGGAAATATGTAATACCTATGACTTGCCTTTTATTAATTTGACCACCGCCTAGGTGTAAGGGTCTTTCTTTTAAATTTAGTAGTTTGGTCAGATTAACTTGTATCCAGTACCTTTTGAAGCTCTTTTCCCAAGAATGCTTGAACATGATTATTTCAACAAGCTGTAAAAGAGTTTGAGTGTTCAGAAACCCTGCAGGTTTGGTGCAAAGGCTAAAGCTATTCACACAGCAGTACTGAAACACATTACATGTTTAATTACTTGGGACTTTGAATTTTTTTTTTTTTTGTATCTGATAATGTACTGAGATTAAACAGGGAGGCTGCTATTAAAAGATTTAGCAATTTAATAATTGCAGTTGACAGTTTTCGGAAATGTAGTTTCATTTGTGCTGGGCAGCTGCACAGCTGTGTCCAGACTTGGGCACAACAGTTTGTGGAGAAGGAACAGGGAGGTGGGCGAGGGGACCTCTGCAGATGGGCATTAGCAGTGTAATCTCAGGGTGTTTTTAATCCACCTGCTGTCAATCAGGAAAGAAAGAGAACTAACTTTTGGATAATGGCATGAGCATATGAACTGCAGTTCAGGTCAAAGCCCCCTCATCCAGTGTCCTGATACTGGCAGCAGCTGTGCAGAGGCCGAGTATGAAAACAAGGGAGGCTTGTGGGGATTTTTCTCCCAGGAAACATGCCAGCCTCTAGCAATGATCAGGTGTTTCTGTAAAACAAAAATGGTGGGATGTTAGTGCATTTCTGGCCCTTGACAGGTATTTTTTTTTTCCCCCCATTGCTTTCTCCAGTCCTTTTTCCAAAGCTGTGTGAGGTTTTGGCATTCATAACATGCGATAGTCAGGAGTCTGCGGTGAAGCTGTGTGCTGCATGAAGAAGTATCTCTTGAGTTTGCTCTCAGGCTGTTGCCTGGCAGTTCTTATACTAAAAGTGACCACGAACAGCCATTTCCCACTTGTTGTCTCTTCTGTGCTGCTTGGGATATTTTTTTAAGAGCTCTCTCGCATGTTGGCCCTCAGTTTCCTGTTTTTCCAAGCCAAAGGTCTTTCCACAGAAAGAATCTTTTTCATGCTTATGCCTATGTCTGTACTTTTTCATTCACCTGTATCTTTGTGGAGTTACAGGACTAGGGCTGGCCAGAGGATTCAAATGACACAAGGACAACTTCCAGCTTTTTGTTCTTTATTCCTTTTCCGCTGTCTGTAGTGTTCCTTTCTCTGCCTTATTTTCTTTACTAATTCTAAGCTGGTCTTTTTCTTCCATGATAGCATACTCTGTGTTCAAGGTTAACAGAGGAGCAAGTGTGGGACAGCCTAGACTTTATTTGGATTGAGGATTTTCCTTGCTTTCTTGACACAAATAATACAAGCTTCCTGAGACAATAGTCAGACTTGTAGCTCCATTTTCTCTCAACGCATTATCCAAATATGTATTCTTTGCTAAAAATTCATGTGCATACCACTCTTCCAAAGGCAGTATGACGTTTCTTGTGAGGATACAAATTTGTCACAGAATGAACACCAGCTTTTTATTTTTCAGTCTTCCTGCCTGCCTCCCCCTTCCTTTTGCAAGCTCTCTGTCTCTCTTGTACTGCTTTTGAGGCTAGTTTTCACAAGAGAACAGCTGTGTTGTCTTGTCTTGCGTATACTCTGTGGCAGTCACTGTTCGGAAAAATTTTCAGCCCTTTCAGACACTGCTGGAGCAAACCTGAAAAGCAGCACTGGCAGTGAAAACTACTTGGTTCTGCTACAGAGAGCCAATTGGTGCAGTTATATTAGGTCCATGCAAAGTAGGGGTGACTGTAGTCAAATGCTCCATCAAATTTGACAACAAGCAACTTATCTTCCCCTACCTAAAGACAGCCCCCCCGCCACGTCTTTCTGCCAAAATGAAAGGTGATAGTGATGGAGTAGCGCGTATCTGTTACTCTTTCGTGCTCTGTTTCGTCTCCTGTTTTCTCACACTTCAGTTTGTTAACCTCCTGTTCTCTCTGTCTTTACGTGGATGTTCAAGAAGGGAGAGTTAGATCTGACCTGCGCTAAGAGAGGAGGTGTAGGGCTACCCTTAGATCTGGCAGACAGGACAAGCTAATTTGAGAAGGCTGGAAGTGAAAACTGTTCATGCCAGTTAGACAGGGAAGCGCAGAGGGGCACTTTCTGTATGAGCAGGGAGGGAGGACTGTGATATGTTACTACTTCTGAGACGAAGCTGAGGACGTTTATGAAGGAGATTGATCTGGTGCCTGCAGTAGCAAGGCAGCAGGTGCATTGACCAAAGTGGTCTCTTTCAAATGTTTCCTTTTCTTATCTTGATTATGGTAATTAGAATCATAGAACCATTTAGTTTAGTTTGTAAAGTGTTCAGTATGAACTCTTTGTGGTAGGTATCACAGAAACACCAATATAGAAATCATAGAATCATAGAAAGTTTTGGGTCGGAAGGGACCCCTAGAGGTCATCTAGTCTAACCCCCCTGCAGCGAGCAGGGACACCGCTAACTAGATCAGGTTGCTCAGAGCCCTGTCCAACCTGGTCTTGAATGTTTCCAGGGATGGGGCCTCCACTACCTCTCTAGGCAACCCATTCCAGTGTTTCACAACCCTCATTGTAAAGAATTTCTTCCTTATATCCAGCCTAAACCTACCCTG
>Ga0065711_1030583_pt1 | contig 32083 bp, 13 predicted proteins | sample Hoacrofraction12_FD_59098 | JGI IMG/M metagenome (GOLD analysis project Ga0065711, IMG submission 59098) | Hoatzin crop microbial communities from Cojedes, Venezuela - Epithelial fraction 12 v2 (version 2) | ecosystem: Host-associated > Birds > Digestive system > Esophagus > Crop | place... | reverse complement strand
GTGGGTTCATACACCAAGGGACCTGCAGGTCCTCGCCCTTCCCAGGATTCACCCATTTTTTATCTTCTTGGAAGAAAGAGTCTAGAAGGAAGGACAGTTCCATCCTGTGTAGGACCTATCACTGGTCCTGTTGTCCCTTTTCCTCTCCCTTCCTGTTCTGCCCCATCAAGGAGGAATTCAACTCACTCCTCTATCTATTCCCTTTACTTTGTAGTACTTCTTGTGCTGCTTAGGCTAACTTTTCAGCAACGTGGTGAATGTTTCACTAACCTTTTTCCTTTGACTAATACAAAGCCAGAAATTGTCTGTGCAGAATAAGAGAAAAATGATAGGAAGATATTTAGGGAAGCTTCCATCCTCTTCAATGGGTTTACTGACTTTTGATGTGTGATGAATATAAATAGTGCCGCTATTCTTGTAACATTGTGTAGTATTCTTGTCCATATTTCAAAGCTCTTAAAATTCACCTGGTTGGAGGCAATCTGGAGGTTATGGGAGAGGAGCTGTTTTTTAGGTTGCTTATTTTCTTGTAATATTAGAACTACAGGTCTGATGATTTTTGGGGCTTTCATGCTCTAATCAGGATGATCTAACCACAGCTTCATAAGAAGTTAAATGAAGAGTATAATGTTACAGACTAGTGGTAGAGAAATATCCAGTGTAGTCAGTTGGAGAGTGGCTTCAGTTCAGAGGTAGTGAGAAGAATAGTGGAATATCAGCTGAAGTTACTGGAAGGATCTGCAATCAGAAGGTTTTTACAAAGCACTAGAAAGTGCTGTGTAGAAGTAGAGATGCTCTCAGGAAGATAAAAATCAAAGGGAATTGTAGAAATAGGATGAGCATGCAAGACAGGAGAAAAAACAAGCTCTCAAGTCATTCCCCTGTAGACACCCAATGAGAGTTTGCAGGCAGTTTTATGGCTGCCATGCTGACAGCAGGGCAAATAATGTTTCATTATTCTTGAGATATGAGATCTGAAGTTACCATCTTGAGAACCAGCAAATGATCCTGAAAGTAAGTGCATTCACTTGTGAAAAGTTCCCACACTGCTGCTTCTTTTTTCACTTCTAACTGGCTGTCGGCATCTTTCTGCTCAGTTTGTTGTGCATTTATAAATTCATGCCAAGATTTGCTCTATTGATTGAAGAAGAAAGAAAACCATTGACTGTTGCATCAGCTGCTTCAGATCTTATGAAAAGAACCTATGATCTATTCGCCCATGTAAAGACCGTAGCTGTATTAGTGATTATTCTGAAAGCTTAATGATTCCTTTAAAAAGAATAAAAATCCTGACATTTTCCTCCAAATCATTTATAGTATAAACACACTGAATTGAAAGTAATGCAGTAGGATACTCGATGTTGGTAGGATGCTGTATCAAATAATAGTGGGCAGCATGCAAATACTAAGGGATTTAATCTGTCATGCTGCTGCGGGAAAGCAGTGATGGATGATATTTTCCTATTTTCTAGATGGTAAGATTAAGGTACCAAAAAACTACATCTTCACAGGTACTTGGATATTGTTTTGTTTAGTCCTAAGGTGGCCACTATCACCTTACTGACCTACTCCAAGGTCAGAGGTTCACATATAAGTTAGGCACTGACAGAAGTCCCCAACAACCCAGTCTAAGGGGAATTGTGTGTAACAGCCTGCTGTGAGAAGCAAAAGGTTTGCTTTGGAGGAAGGATGGTGTTAGGTGTGGGTTATCTGAGCATCACCCTGGTAGCCCAAGCTTGGTGTTTCTATGGTTAGGGGACCCTGGAGGCCAGGAGCCTTGTTTATCTGGCAGACAGGTTTTGGTGCGATTTCTGCAGCTGAACCTTGGTGTTAGCACTGACCTCTCCATGGCTACCCCTGAATGCACCCTTAAGGCAGCAATGGGGGTGGCCATGTCCCATTTGGCATCTCTGTGATGCTGCAGCGCCTCTCCTCAGATCTGCAGGCACTGCTGAGAGGGTTGTCTTGATACCTTTTTCTGAAGGTGGTACCTCCTTGATCTAGGGCAGTCTAGAAGTCTGGCAAAACCGGGGTGGCTATGAGGGCCCTTGCTAACCACGTACAACACTCACAGTTTCCCCCTCACCCCTCCATTTCAAACAGCAAACATATACCTTATGCTTATGCGTTAATTTTGCAGAACGGTCTCATATCCAGATTAATTTAGTGAAAAATGGTAACTTGAAAAGAACACACAATTTTTATCCCTATCTTTAAGTATCCTTGGTACAGTATACTGAGTATTTTGATACCTTAAAGCAGAAAAAATCATACGTGTTGCAATCTGCGATATTCACAGTTGAAAGACAGTTTTCCAGATCAGATGCTTGCTTCTGTTTGTCTTTACCCTGTTGAATGACAAAAACCACCCCAGATTCATACAGTGTTTTACAGACCAACAAGAAGTTTGCCCAGCTCAGTAGCCTTGTTCTGATCTATAAGGAGCTTGCCCTCAACTCTGATTTCCTCATATTTCCAGGCTCCCCTACACAGAGATGAGGCAGTGATGGTAGGTTTATTTGTAGCTATGGGTGGAGTGTGTAAGATCTTATTTATGTAACATAGCAGTCTTTGGCAGGGCAAATCATTGGTATGGCAACAGACAGTGGCCAGCCCTCAGTAAACAGAAGCAATTATTTTGCTTCCTTCAGCATTGTCAGAAGCAGGGGACAACAAAGTCCTTTCTCATAGTTGAAATCATTCTCCTGCCATAGGTATACAAATCTTGCATGTTTGTTTATTATTTTTTAAATTTTTTGAGTTACATATTGAAAACACTCATTTTGTCAGCTGCAGAGTAGTGTCTATAAAATGAGCTTTTAAACTCCTCCTGCTCTTCAAGCTTTCTATGTGAGGGATCATGAAATAAAAACAATTGCTTTTGCTTTGGCTTTGTTTCTCAGGCTGACAGTGCTGTGTAAAAAGTTTAACCAATATTTAAGAATTCTAATTTAGTGCTGTGAGCATAGACTGTGAGCCTTATAAGGCGTTTGCCTAAGTTTTATCTGCTCTCTGGAACTGTATTCTCATACTTCGTGGATTTCTGTTGTCTGAACTTTAGGCACTGAACTTGAGCCAATTTTGAAATACGTGTTTGATTATAATATTTGGAATTCAGAGTTTAAGCTCAGCTCTGAGATTTGAAAGATAGATTGAAACGGAGCAGAGAAAATAATGCAACTATATGTATACATACTTAACAGATGCACCAGCAAATAAATCTTCATAATTAAATTTTATGGCATTTAATAGTCTCAGAAATCACTTTTGGCTGAATATCGAATGCATTTTATTGCAAATTTCAGCTATTTTGCTGAATTTAATATTCTCAGTTTTAGGCCATGCTTCTTCAAATGCTGTAGAAATGCTATCAAATGAAGTGGGAGCTCTTGTACGTGCTAATCTGAATACTTGCATTGGTTTCACTTGGACTAACGCTTCTTTGATAGTCGAGATTTAGAAGATAAAATGATAAAAATATTAGGAAAGGACTGTTCACAATTAATTGTTTGGGGGTGCAAAGTTATCAAGACATTTGCGAATAATTTTTTTAATGATGAACCTCCAAAAGGAAATTCAGATACCTTAGTAAGTGAAAATTCTCATAACTGGAAAAGACAATGAAATGTGTTAGAGCCAAAGAAAGCATCTAAAAAAAGCTAAATCCCTTCCATGTGAGTGGGAGTTGGACAGATACTCCAGAGCCCTCAGGCACTAAAGTCTAGGTTGGCGTGAAGAAAATACAGAATAGAGTGTGGTCAAAGCAATAATGCGACTTGCTTACCCACCTTTTGCTCTCTTACACTGGGGAGCTGCACTTGGGCCTGCTGCCACCATCGAACAGCTTGAATGAGACCTCCCATGTTGCCCGCCCCACTCTGCCCTCCCGGTGCCGTCAACACCTCTCCTCCCACCACCCATGAGGATGGGGAGCAGTGGCTTTCATGTGCATCAGTGCAACAGCACTGGTGGCTGCACTGGAGCCACCCTACTTTTTGTGGATTAATGTCCAGTCAGTCCCAGGGTGGGCCGAGACCTCTGAGTTCGGCTCACCTGCTGACTGCCTTTCTCCAAGGGCAGGTTACCTTACCCAGGTTAGTTGTGGGAGAAAGCAAGGTCAGTGCAAGGAGAAAAACGTGGTGAAATACTCACAAGTCCTCTTCTGGCAAATGGCCACCTTGGCTTTTTGGACTCTAATGGGTAAAACAGATGTGTTATCAGTAAAGATACAAATTGCTAAAAATAAAACTGTTATTTATGGGTTTTTTTGTTTGTTTGTTTTTTAGATGGAGCTTGATATACTATACTCTACTTGACTCAGATTTAATACTTGTGTTTAGGCAATTTGTTCACCAGACTTGAAACCTATTCAGCCTGTTGGATTCCTACAGCAAGAATTATATCTATCTGTGGTGGGATCTTGGACGATGCTAAACACTCCCACTTGCTGCAGATGATCAGTATGTGATTGCCAGTTCTTTACATGTGAAAACACATTGTACCTCAGGCCAATTCTTCAAGATATCTGTTATTTTGAAGCAAAAATTAGGCTATGTCTGCACCTTAGTGGTATTTTGGAGCTATGCAGGTATTTAAAACTCCTGTGAATGAACAGTCCTATGAACCCTAAGTCTCAGATCTGTCATGGGGCTGGCACAGTGGTGCAGGCTGTAATTCATGGTCCCTAGCAAGGCACAGAGAAAGCTGGGGATCTAGATGTAGGAATGCACTGATGAGAAGTGAGGAATGCCTGTGTGTGTTCAGCAAGAAATTTGAAAGGGTTTTCTATGTGTGGCACCTAGATTCAGGCCTGTGTATGACTGGGAACTGCAGTTGACGCTTTCTCCTTTTAGGCTTTGAAAGTGTTGATTCCAGAAGTTTCTGGGGATGGCTGGCTTGTTTGCTTTTGTGAAACTACCAGTTGTGACCTTGACTTATTTATTTTTTGAGAAAATTTTGGTCTCTGGTCACCAGCATCTTCTGGTGTATGGCAATCACACTGCACGCTATACTATACTCCATAATAGATGCTTGTGGAAATTGCTTGCAGGTCTACATTTCAGTGCGTGAAGGTATTGAGAGCAACTTCTAGCCACGAGTTGGGTCTGCTACTGTTGTGATTAGAGCACTACTGGAAGGGGTGGCATGGGCCACTCTCTTCCCTCTGCTTGAAGCTGTGCAGGTAGGAATTCGTAACAACTGCTTGCAGATGGAGATCCTGGCCTGGGCTCTGGTTACTCCTAGCCTGTGGAGGAGGCAGGTGATCCATGTCCTGCCCCCCTTAGCTACCTCTTACATTTTGCATTCAACAATAAACTGCAGGCAAAAAAGCATAAATTGAGGGGAACTTTAAAAGTAACGATGCAGTCACTTTAGTGTGGGGTAGCAGTCCTTCAGGGAGGCTGTGCTGCCTTGCGTGTCATTGTTGCACCAATCCTCCCTCCCCATCCCACATGCACACATGTTTCAGTTGTGGCTTTTGCTGGGCTCAGAAGAGCAAGCCCCACCCCGTGTCTGACCTGCGCTTAGCAGCAGGGCTGCGTGGGCCAGGTAGTCCATGGCACGGTCTGACACCAGGAGGTCTCCAGGGAACACCTCGAGTCCCGGCAGACTCACTACCACGGAGCTACGCCTGCGCTCTGCTGATCTGTGAGATGCAACAACAACACACGTCATCTCTCTCCACTTGTGGCTGCAGAGGAAACTTCTGAAGTGCTCCTTGCTCATACAGGAGGAAACAAGCTAAAAAACCAAATCACAGCCTCCATGACATAATGTGTTAAAGGAACAATGAAGAGAAAATTTCAGTGATCAACAGCAAATATCTAATTATCATTCCAACTCCGCATTGTTGCTGACGTCAAGGTCTTATGGCCGTGGTTTGACTCAGAGACTTTAAATACTGGAAATTCCTGGGTTCTTCTGAGTGTAGGCAAAAAGTGAGCGGAGGCTTCAGAATCTATGTTTTGGCATTGGAGTCCAAAGGAGCAGTTAAATACCATGTCCCTAGCTGATATGTGGGCTGTCACTGCTTTTAACCTGCATGTAACTCAGGTGATTTCAAGAAAAGACAACACATTACTGAAACAGTTAAAATGTTAAGATTTTGGTGGTGGTTTTTTTTTTTTGTTAATGTTTAATCTTTTGGATAGTTTGTGCTATTTTCTTTCTAGATCCTTATGGCACTTTTTCTGCTAATTCAAATATTTTGTCTTTTGAATATAATATGACTTAGTGGCCCTGCTGATTGAAAACAAATGGCTCTTTCAAACTATCGTTCTTACTAATCGAGGGCGTTGTCCAGGATGTAGATCCATCAAGTGAAGTGACACAGGCGTTCTGTATCCAACAGCGTGTTTGTGCCAGAGGCTGCTTGCATTCAAATATGGGAATTATTGGTGCATATCAAAAATCTTTCTGGATTTTGCCAATAACTCACACTGATACCTAATTGGTTGTGTTAGTGTACTGTTGCAAAGTGATGGGTGTCTGTAGCTTCTGTTCTGCTGTCTTCAACTGATTGATGCATGAAAACTGCATCAGACTTCAAAGGGTCAGTAAGTACGTAGCTGAGGAAGAAGGCACGAAGTATTTGTGCATATATAAAAATTCTCTTTTTTAGTCACCGTTTATTGTGCGTGGTATTTTTGGTCAGTTAAGTACAGTTCTTACTACATTTTTGCCTAGGGAGACACATTACTGTGAATGTTTAACCATTTGCTAACACCTGGTGTGAAACCTGGCAGGTGTATTTTTTCCCCTAAGTGCATGAATAGTCACTTGACAACTTATCAACTGGCAGATGAGCTCTGAGGTAGAGAACTGGGTTTTGATCTGTATAGCAGAACATGGATATTATGCTTTTTGCTATGATCTGACAGTGACATTGCTTGCAATTGCCTTAGCTAAACCAATTGAATTGTACAGATGAAAGGAAAGACTGCTCCTAGCAACAGAGGGCTGTAGGCTGTCTGGAAGGCCAGGTCTGGGACTTTAACACTTGAAACACAGGCATATTGGGGCTTGAAAACTAAGTGTTGAGGAGTTTAGAATGTGTAATGTATGATTTTTAAAGTGTCAAGCTTACATCAATTGCAGAATATATTTTGAAGCTGGAGGCTAGTGGCTTATGAAGGTTAGTAATGGGAAGCACAGTTTCACAGTAACTGAGTTTAATGGTGCTATTTCCCTAGATCAAAAAGGCCTTGAACTTCAGAGACACGTATGTCTAAACAAGCCCTTCACACCGGTATGAAAATTTGTGATGTGTGGGAGCATGCCAAGGTCACTTGGATGTGTATCTACAATATACCTTTGCAATCTGACATGCCTGGTCTGATTAATGACTTACATGCCTAAACTGTGTACTCATGCTTCACAGATGAAGGTACAGGTATCTGCGATCACCTGGCCTGATGCCTGTAGATATATTAGATGCATTAGATGCTTTTTTTGGTTTTGCTGGAGACATGAAACCACTGAAGCACTGCAATTTATCAGTTTTTGAGTCTGTATTCAATATTTTACCATTTTTTCATGCCTGCAGACCCTGTAGCTTTTCCTTTTGCTTTATTTTTTTCTTACCAGGGATAACGGACTGAAGTGCTTGAGTGAAAGAAATGTTTGTACTTTAGGGATGAACTCAGGCACCTGAGTGTTGGCTTTAGCATCTCACCTTGTGTCCACCAAACACACCTCTTTCTGTGCTGCTCCTCTCACCCTTATTGTTTATTTATTTTGGCTGATTATTTTAAATCAGCAGAAGTTCAGCATGTTGCCATGCTGACAGAGATGTACTGGCATTCCTGACTAAGGGCTGTGTGGGGCAATGCTGCTTAAAATGAGTATTGCTGCTTTAAGAAAGGCTTTTGAAAGTACCGCCTGGGAGTGGGGAGAAGACATGATCATTAAACCTGAGGGACGGAGGTACTTTTTTACCCTGGACGATATATAAGTCAGTCTTGGAGGAGGATGGCAACTCTCCGAATGCACTTCTAGAGGGAAAGAATAATCTGACATTTCGACAGTTTTCTCTGACTGTGATAAGATGGGATTAGCTGTTAAGGAGTTAGACTAATGATTTGGATAAACGAGGAGCTGAATACAGCCCTTGCCCTGACCTTGGACCAAATTCAGCCCGACAAAGAAGTTTAAAGCAGAAACTGGTGATTTTTGTTTTGCATTTCTGCACATTCTAATATTGGTCAGGACAGGAACTAAAATCATAATACATCATCCAGACATCCCTTTTTCAGTCTTTCCTCTGGTAGCTTGGAACAAACTTGCATTGTTCCCTGTGTGATTTCTTGATTTTTAAAATGGGTCTGGATAGAAGTCCAAAACCAATATCCTAGCTGGCATATAGTGGCTTCCCTCTGAAGCTGCCAGGCAAGTGGCATCAAGAGAAGGTACGTACATTAAATCTTCAATGTTCTCCTGTTTAGCTGTTTGCATTCTGTATTCTTCAAAATCTCCCCTGAAGTTCACTACAGATCATACAAATCTTCATCCTGTCAGTAAGATGTACCTATGTGTTACATTTATGAGTTGGATCAGTGCAAACTCTTCCCATAATAGGTGCAGGCCACCTGTTTTCACATCGAGATGCTAAGATCTCTCCCTTCTCTCCTCTTTCCATCTCCGTCTCCATTTTCTACTGTAAATTCAACATTCTGAAGAGTGGGCTCGTATTTCTCTCTGCTGTCAGTGAGTACCTCCCTTAACTGTACCTGTCTATCTCTTACTTTCTTTTTGTTTGGGGGCAAAAACACTTCATTTCCCTTTTGTAAACATTTGAACATGTTAAGGAAATAAATGTGGCTGAAACAAGATAATTTCTAATGAAGATTTTACTTTTTGATTGTTGCTTGTAAGAGCTTGGTTCAATTCCCTCCACAGTTCTACAGTACACAACACCTTTTCTTGCCTGCACTAACTTACAAAATTTAAGTATTCTTAGTTTGTAGTATTAACAATCCCCCCATCCAGTAGCAGTCCTAGATCTGCTTTGCTCACGTATGAGAACAATATCGAGCTGTTCTGCTAGCTCCTTTGCTCCCTTTTCCCTCCCACAAAGTTTTGAAGAATGTCACTGAAGATTATGAGATGTTTCAAATTCTTCAAGCTGATATTTGACACTGCTAATCCAAATAGCTAGACCTTTCGGCAATTAGTTACTACTGCAGAGCTCTGCGTTCCAGCTGAAATATTGCCTGAAAAGTAGCTAAATGTGTCAGGGAGAGGGCTGCCTTTGAAAGAAAAAACTCATTTAAAAGTTTAGTTTAACAAGCTGGTGACAGGCATTTCACAAAGCAAATCTACAAAATAAAGTGGAATTACTTGTACATGCCTTGCTGTTCAGTTTTGGTTTAGAGTGAAGCAGATTCATTAAAAATGTACAGAAATGAAGCTTAGAATAATATAAAACAAATATATGCATACCTTTGTATAGGCAATCCACTCTGAAAGAAAGTGAGATATTCTTGTTACTTGGTCAGAAATCAAGCAAGCAGTCTGATTTTGTGAAAAAAAGTACTCATTCGTTACGAGAAGTGTACTACATAGACTTAGATGTTGGCTAATTATTTTCACTGTTGTGTAGAAAGAACAACTTGCTTGGTATTCAGAATGTTTCCTATATTTGAAGGGAGGCAAAAATATCTTTTGGTCTGTGGCACAAAACTAACTGGATTTGACACCATCCATGTTCAGTGAAATGTGTGTGTAGGTGTTTTGGGTAAGGATGTGAGTCAAGCATGTGTCCGAATTTAGCTGCTTGTGCAAGTAATGAAGGGTCTTTGAGAGCAGGTGTAGTAGTAAACCTGGTTTATGCAGCTCCTCTCCTTTTCTGCTTGGGGTGTAGTTATGGGGGATAGTCGAATGGTAGTTTGCCACCAGAGAAAGATGGAGGGCTAGCTCCCCACTTGCTTATTTCTCTTTGCTGATACTGGCACTCATGGGACCAGTGTTTCTTTTTTCAGAAAAGATTGCACAATTGCCTGCTCCTTTATGAAGCTGAACATAAAAATGGAGGGGGCTAGTGAGTGGCAGAGCTAGACAAGTGGAAGGAAAGAAAGGGAATGGCACCTCTTCCTTTGGTGGTAGGAAAAGTTAAATTTGGCTCAACCGTCTTGGATGACTTCATACTTGGTTTGGCTGGGGTTTGTAATACTATTCAGTAAAACAAAGTAGAGGAACTGCCCTGGCTGAGGAACAACCCAAGTGAAGGACACTGGAAATAAAATGATCTTGTAAAACCCAAACCAGAACTCAAAGGGTCTAGGGCCAGGTTGCAGTTCGGGCTAAGAACTGTGGTTTTGTTTACTCATTGGGTCATGATGGACCAATGCTGAATATACAAGACTGAAAAGGAGGTTGCACCATCCTATTCCTCTTACCTGAATACCCTCTTGTGGTGTAGGGCTGGGGCGGGGTAGTCTCACAGGCAGTGTAGCAGAGTTGGTTCTCCAAGAGTTTTGGAATGTCTCACTGGGGCTGCCGAGAGGATCTTTTTCCCTTAGCAGTTTGGATCTTGGGCTGGCAGACTCTGGATCTGCTGTAGTTGTCTCCGACTTGGCTTTGGAAGACAGTAACTTTGCATGGACACAAGAAGGCAACGACAATGAGGAAGCTGTAGTGCACCGAAGTGGACTCTTACAAATATGGTGAAGAGAGCCAGTGTATTCCTTTTGATTCCCCAGGTGAGCTGTGTCAGAGCAGTCCTGAAATGACAATGCTTGTGAGGCAGAGGCCATCCTTAGACGCCTTAAAGTTGGAGAAGTGGAAATTCTGGCCAAAGCATGCCGGTCAAACTGGAAAGGTGCATGATGGCTCCCAGTGCATTCCTGTGCAGGAGGCTTCAGAAGTGAAGGCTCTTTATAGCCTTGTCTTTGAATGTTGTCACCTGGAGGCATGGTAGTGTCCATACAAACTGATACTGCCTGCGTTTCGCAGGAGCTGAAGACATCTGGGCTGCTGCTTCCAGACAAAGCAATGTTTGCTTTATGAAGCTCATCTTCCCTGTTTAGAAGTTCTGCCCTGACACAGGTTTCCCTGAGCACATCTGGAGAATAATCAGAGCTTGGTTGTTGCATGGTTTATTTGCAGCATGAAGATTTATAGCTGTGTATACCTAGGAAGCGTGATCAGAAAAGGTTCTTAGAAACTTGTGGTATAAGTTTTTGTGTATGAAAATATGCAAATAGAAAAAAAAAAATCTAGACAACGTAGATACGTACACTAGTACAGAAACAATTGCCTGCACTTGGAACCTGCTTAAATGCAAGTTTCAACAGCTTCGGGATCCAGTTTCCACAAGGTGTTTAAACAGCCACTAACTTTGAGTGTGCATGCAGTGTCAGCATCAGTCAGCAGAACTAATTGGATGGTAAAGGTGAATTATGTAATTAGGAACTCTGCTCATCTGGTACTGCAGCTGCCTAATTGCCTGTTGCCACTCCCCCATCAATAAGTGAGATTGTGTCAAAAGGAAGTCACTAGCTCTCAGGACTCCTACTTGCAAAATCGTTTATGTACAAATACTAATCACTTGCTAAATGCTTAAGCAAATACAATTTAGCAGTTATGTAAGGTGAGTCTAATCACTCTTGCTTTTCTTTTCAGCAGGAAAAGTATTTTGTAGTAAACATTTTGTAGACATTGTAGTCAAATAATGAAGAGAACAATTTATCGAAGTAACTTATCTGTTGATTGATCAGTAAATAATCTTATGTTCTGTAATTCATGAAGCTCTATATTAAGGTATTTTTATGACTAGCCTCTCTATAACTGGACTGACATTTCGAGTTATAACTGAAGGTTATTAATTCAACCTCTTCAAGCTATTCTTTAATTCAGCTTCTTTGTTTGCTAAGAGGAATCTTAAATCCGTTGATGACTGCTGGCTTCTTCTGGGCACTTTTATTTATGAGAATGAGTTTATTAAAAAATATGCTGACTTTTTTTCTTGAGCTATTGAATGTCACGTTGAATATGACTTTTGTCTAACTATACAGTACCATCAGATTAGTTTATAATGTGATTAGAAACAAACTATTTCATCAAGTTTGCTAGTTCAAAGTATTGCTTTTTACAAACTCTTCAACCATTAGAAAACAATAATTCAGAGGTTTACAGGACCAAAACCCACATCTTTATGATGGAAATTGCTTCTTTCATGACTATAGCAAATAGCTGCAAATACATTAGCATCTATTCATTTCTCTGTAATAGATAAAGGCTAATTAACACATATGTTTATTCAAATGGACAAGCAGTAAAAATCATATTCAATATATATCATGAATGACAATAATGGGAAATTGTTACTGTTTTCCACTTTAAGCAAAGATATGATTGCATACTATTGCTGTGACTTTTGCTTTTATTGCTTTTTAATCTTTCAAGACATTTTGTGAAGTGCAGTCACATCTAACTGATCATGGTTTGGCCAGACTTTCTCTGTAATTTTTTGATTCCTTTTTTTTTTTTATACTAATCACCTCTTTTCCATGCAGAATTTTGCAACTTGTCATGGTGCTTCTAGATACTCATGTGAATAAAGTTCTGTTGCAGAAGAAGAAAAGATGAAAAACATCTTTGCATGGAGGTCTTGTATTAAAAATATGACCTTTTTTTGCTTTTCAATTTACCGAGTTTTTTTTTGGAAGTCAAAACATGAGTTTCTTTATGAGTACTTACAAGTTACTTCTATGAGTAGAATCTCTCAGCAGCAAAATATTCATAAATAGAATACATTTTTATAAAAAGTGCAGAAATATACCATACACATGCAGAAAAACTGATATGTATGATTAAACTTACCAAGGTAGCCAGGTGAAGATTTACCAGCTTCCAGTAGGTCTCATCCTTCTCATATGCAATTAAATGAAATTTTCAACAAGAACTTGATTAACTAATACTAGGCTTAGCAGTAGCATTTTCTCTTTTAAAGCTTCCTTACTGAATGCTGGTATAGGGAACTAGTTTTTCTTCTTGTAGATTTGTTTCTAGGGGATTTGTTTATCAGGTCAGACGGAAGTAGCGTCAGGATCAATGCCCATTTACAAAAGGTAACCTGATACATGCATGTTATTAAACTTCATTCCCTTTATGGTTCTTTTTTTGTACTTTTCACACTGATAAAGTTTGGCAAGAGAGATCCCAGGCAAGTATATAATAAACTGCGAGAGCAGATGAATTGTCTCCACTGCTCCAATAATGTCGTGTTCCCCCCCGCTTGTCTTGATTCATTCGTCTGGATCTAACTATGAATTGTTCATCCTTCATGGAAGAACAGTACTGATATATCCCTTGGTTACATTATTTACAATTATATTTTAATTTTAACAAGTGTGGTAACTATCTGAGTAACTCTAAACGCAGACAGATTTTAGTATCGGAATATTCGAGAATTCATCCAAACATCGATAATTCACTATTTTGTTGCATTGCAGAACTAATTGGAAACCATCAGAACTGGTTTAGACGTTCTTTGGTTCAGTGCATTGAAAGTGAAACTTGGGAAAAGATGGTTTATTTGGTAGATAACTTGTGAGGAAGCACTAACCTCCACGAATGTTCATATCTAGGGACTGAGTGAACTATGACATTTTCATTTTCTGTAAAGATTTTTTCAAAACTCATCCACCGACCAAAACATGATACCCCAAAAATGATGTGAATGGTAAAGTGCCTCTGATTTTGCTTAGCTTAGCGTTGAATGTGACTGTGTATTGAGAATGTTTTCTTCTTTTATTCTCTTGGAAGAATTCTAACTCGACAACTTTATTTGGAAGACTGTGACAGAGTTACAGTATTTATTTTCGTATTTACCCAGTTTGGCTTCTAAGAAAAAGGGCTAAGTTAAAAAAATGTTCTCACCCTGTCTAGTAGGTGATAGTTCAAGTGTATTTTCTTTAAGTAGGACTTTTAGTTACATAAGACTTTTTATTTTTTTGACTCCTTATGCTGCTTTCAAGGTGATATCCTTCTTATGTGAAAGTATTTAGGCAGCCCTTTGCAAGCACCAGTTCTCAAAATCAGTACAGGGTCTACCAGACCAGATCTTCCCCCTGTTCTTCAGCTGATGGAAGCCTCATCCTAAGTCTAAATCTAACCCAAATTTCTGAATGTCAAAACATTTAAATACTGCTATTCTGTTTGCCTAAATGATTTTCAGAGGATAAGAGATGGGTGGGCTAGAAAGAAAGCTGTTGTATGTTTCTCAGATACCAATACCCACACTTGATAGCTGCCATGTGGGATTTTTTCAAGAGACAGTTGCGTAAATATTCATAAAAGAAAGACATTACAATGCTAGCCTAAGATCAGGGGTGGTGTGAACTGCTCTGACATGTAGTGTTGGAGCTGCTTCAGGTGGCTTTAGGCTTAGCTAGGCATTTCTGTGATGAGAAAGTTGGTAGATGTGGTCTCAGCTTTCACAAGACAGTGTAGAGGTAGCCACACCAATCAAAAGTAACTTGGCAAAAATAACTCATACTTGCTGTCAAAATCAAAACATCTGAGATCCTGCATTCCATATACTTATCTCTGAATAACTCTTAACAGGCTGAAAGCACAGATGCTATTGACATCAACTGCAGCTGTAAATGTTCAGCTCCCTTGGTAATCAGACCTCAGGTCTCAAGTCAAGTACCCAGAGAATAAAGAGCATGCACTTAGTGACCCTGGTGAAAAGTTCAATTTAAATGATTTGGGTAGCACCACAAAGAAACTATGCAGCAGATGGAGAGGTAAAATCTATTTTTCTGGGAAACATTCACATGAGGACTCCCGTTTCTCTCCCTATGAATGCCAGCCTCAGTCTCCTTATGTTTCTCAGCTTTTGGACAAAGATAGAGCAGTGGTCTGAAGACAGCAGACTCCTAGATGCATTAGTGCTGATTCATTCCCAGAGCTACGACACCCTGTGCCCTGAGGAAGGGTCTCATCCAGCTCACAGTGTGAATGTGTCATTAAGAGCCACCATAATGCCACAACTGGATGAAATGGGGCAGAGGACTGTGCAGGTTGTGCACCATTGTTCTGTCATCTGAACTGGAATCGCCTCCCATTCTTTCCCTAGAAAGATCAAAAATTGTACCAAAGTAAATTTATGCTCCGGTACTTTTTCACTTCTGGGTGTTTAGATCTGCAGCCAAAATGCTGGTCTTCTAAAAGCCTACAGCATCCTTTTCCCATCACTAATTAAAGAAAAAAGAAAGGAAGCTTCCTGTTTTCTATTAGAGAGGAAAGTTTTGGCTTGTCTCAGAGCTGCAGCCACAGAGCATGCAAGTTCAGCTGATTTTTTCAGTAAGTGTGCACAGAAACTTTTAAAAATTTAATCAGGGAGACACTGCTTATCATTTTTCCAAGGCTTTACCTCAGACAAATTTTGATGGGACCCAGATTTCATGGGACCAATAGAAATTACACAAAAAACATTTTTCTATTTGCCAGCAAAATTTCAAGTGACTAATCCAAAGCTAGACTTATAACAGAAGAAATTCCAATTTTGTTATTGTGACACAAACAGTACATTTTTATACTCCAGATTTTCCCCCCAAAATACAGAACATTTTGCCTGAGAAATTTCGAAAACTTCGGTTAGTGGCAGACACCTACTCTATGAAATCTCTGCCAAATGCTTAAAATCTGTTAAAGCAAATGGGAAATTAATCATAATGAGAGCAAGTATTGGACCATTTTATCATGCACTGCCAGTTCTGCCTTTAATAATAGTAGCTTTTTTTAAAAATCAGTAGACAACAATACTTTTACAGAAGTTAGCTAGTGATGCAGCTTGCATTCCCACTTGTACACAATGATTTCTGTATAAAGCATTTATTTTGGAACTTCCTCTGGAGCAAATAATAATAGGATTCATAGAAGAAAACCAAAACAAATCCAAAAATAAAAAATCCCCCACACTATTAATAGAAAATTAATTTTCTATTAATAGAAAAACTTTCTTTTCTATAGAAAGCAGAGACCTTTTCTATTCTTCAGAACCAACTTCTATGGAACCTCAGTGGCCACTTTTCTGCGTATCCCAAACTGTACAGAGGAAAGCATCTTTCCATTCAGAAATCAGTGACATCCACAATGTAACTAATAGCCAAAGACGATAAAAGGCAGAAGAGGAACAGAGTTTCCATTTCTCACACACTTACCAGTTTTTCTATGAAACCGTGTATCTGGTTTGCAATCATCTGTAGGTATTTGCATGAGGGTAATTATATGTAAAGTAATAACTGAAGGAGCAGCTTTGTTTTGGGCTGAAGTGGAACAGAAATTATTCGATTGTCTTGGCAGAACTTCCCTCTAAGTTTGCTCTGGTTTTAGTGAAGCATTGTTTTGGGTAAGTAATGCTTTTTACCTTAGATATAGGTCACTACAAGTGTTCCTTTGAAGAATTACTTATAAAAAAAAAAATATTTAGAAGAAAGCATTTGTTGAGTATTATTATGCATAATATCAGTTACTTCCAAACTACATAATTCAGCAAATCTACTCTTTTTAAGAAGGCTTCAGTCAGTTTTAGTTATACTCCCTTTTGTGGTCGTTCTTCTCTGCTGGGAGTTTCTTTATTAATTCCTTGGGGATCAGCTTGAATTTCAGCGTCTGGGTCACAACATTGCTAGCTATTAGCAATCTAGGTGACTGCCTTTCCTGTCGGATGCTGTGCCTGGTTTTCATCTCCCAGCACCTAATCTAAAAATGTGTGGTGTCCTGCAAATCTGAATACTGAAGCAGAGTTGGGAGACAACAGCCAAAAGATCAGGTCTGAATCTCACCTGGCAGATCAGAAAGATGCTGGCCTCCTTCCTCCAATTTTACTTTAAGTTATCTGGGACAGCTTTCGTCTCATCCATGTTTAGACAGGCATGCGCCTAAAGCAGCCATTCTCCAGTCCCACTGTGGTCGGTGGTGATGTCTGTTACGCATGCAGTGCACTTCAGGGGGTAATTCATCTGGCCTATATTAGGCACGCATTTAGGGATCCCTGGTAGATATGACTATTTCTCCTCAGTGGCTTAAAGTGTGACTGTTCCAGGTTTATCTATCTTACACGAGTCCTTCCCATGGTCTTCAAGCTGTCTGGCCCCCATCTGCTAATGAGTCTGTTTACTGGCCTGAGTGTTAAGTGTGATGCTGTCAGACGCATGAAGTTTGCATAGAGGTTGCCTAATCTTGTCTGTTCAGTAAGGAGCAATAAACTTGTGCCTTATTTTGATTTTCTGTTGTGATCCATGGGCATGACTAATCGAGCCTTGTCCCTTTACTGCTGCCCTGCTGGCAGAAAACTCTGCAGTATATAAGGGCTTTTGTCAGCAAGGAGAAGACCTACAAGAACTTCACCTGGCTGAAAGTGGCACCGGCTAGGACAAAGATATGCTTTGCTACTTAGGCCAGCTGCAGCACAGTACACGCAACCAGTAATGTGCCCAAGGAGGGCGCAAGAGGTTACAAAGTTTGTTGGTGCACTTGGCGACCCTGACATTATCTGGGTGATGTGTGAACATCCTGTGTTTCTCAGAGTGTTTTCAGGGTCTTGCAAAAAATAAACCAGCAACGATTCAACGAGACATTACGTCAGACACCTTCAATCCTGCATTTCAGGCCTCCAGACCAATGTCTTCTGTGCAGCTGCACTTGGTATCAGACAGTGATATTCTCCTCTCTGCAGGCTAATTGTTGCAGGAATAGAGGTATAATGAAGGAAAGAACTGCAGTTTTCCAGCTGAAGGCAAAGTGACTTTGAAATGGATAAAGGAATCATCTGGCAAACCATCAGTCAGGAATACAGAGCTGAAAACTATGTTTGAGTGTTGATAAATGAGACTAATTCTTTTGTTTTAATGTGGTTCCCACGACAGCTATCATTAAATTGAAAGTTGCAGATGTTTTCTCCCAATGACCCTCATAACCTTCTTTTTCACAGCTCAGTGTATAAGCTGTAGGCAGAAGAGTAACACTGAGTCAGAAGAACTTAGCACCTTCATCACCATGAGCACTATATAAGGCTGTTATGGTAACAGGTGCTGATTGCCCAGCTATGGGATAAGTCCCAAGACAACTTTTTAGGTGAAAAATCATAGTTTTACATTAACTTTCTATTAACTAGACTCCATTCTAGCCTTAAGGATGTTTATTTTTTAATGACCAGCTCTGTATGGCTTACCACCAAGAAACATGTGACACTGGGAAGAAAAATTATTGAATCCCCACCAACACTGTTATACTCTGGCACTGGTTTATCCAGACAGCTGGATTTAGGGGATACTGTAGTCCTGCCAAGACAAGACATGTTGTAAAGAATGACATCTGTTTCTGTTTGCTCATCAGTGGCTTCCCACGTGATAATCATAGTAATGAATATGACAGAATTGCCATCAAATATCTATAACCATTCTTCCATCCTGCATATGCTTTTTAGGACTGGATGTGCTATGAGAGGAGATTACTTTAGAACAAAAAGGCCCAATATTTTGGAAAGTTATAAACTCATTTATTCTCATCAAGCTCATTCAAATTCATTCTTGATATTCAATAAGTTACACCTATTTTCCAACTAAAGAACATATCGGGACAAAAGAAGGGCAAGTTAAAGTGCATTTATACTGCAATTTCTTAGTTGGCTGCCTGATGTTGGTATTAATATTAGCTGGGCAAAGAGTTTTAACTTATCTTCACAGCTTTTTGATTTTGGTAGGATATTTCAGTTTACTATTTGGATGTGAAGACAGTGGATCATTTTTTAATGGTGGCATTTGAAACATTAAGAAGTGATGTTTGGACGTTAGCAAACAAATGCGTGTGTGTATTGGGTTTGCGTGGCAAGGTCTTGGTAGTGGGGAGACTACAGGGGTGGCTTCTGTGAGATGTTGCTAGAAGTTTCCCCCATGTCCAACAGACCCAATGCCAGCCAGCTCCAAGAAGGACCCGCCGCTGGCCAAGGCCAAGCCCATCAATGATGGTGGTAGCACCTCTGTGATAACATATTTAAGAAGGGGAAAAAGCTCCTGGGATCGTAACTGCAGCTGGAGGGAGGAGTGAGAACATGCGAGAGAAACAACTCTTCAGACACCAAGGTCAGTATAGGAGGAGGGGCTGCAGGAACCAGAGCAGAGATTCGCCTGCAGTCTGTGGAGAAGGCCATGGTGAGGCAGGCTGTCCACCTGCAGCCCATGGAGGTCCACAGTGGAGCAGATATCTGCCTGCAGTCTATGGAGGACCCCATATCAGAGCAGGTTGATGCCCAAAGGAGGCTGTGACCCCATGGGGAGCCCGCTGTGGAGCAGGGTTGGTGGCAGGACTTATGACACCAGGAGGGACCCACGTGAGAGCAATCTGTTCCAGAAGGACTGCATCACATGGAAATCACCCATGCTAGTGCAGTTCATGAGGAACTGCACCCCATGGGAAGGACTCGTGCTGGAGCGCTTCATGGAGGACTGGAGCAGAGGAAAAGTGTGAGGGGTCCTCCCCTGAGGAAGAAGGAGAGGCAGAGACAATGTGTGATAAGCTGACTGCAGCCCCCATTCCCTGTCCCCCTGTCCCACTCGGAGTGAGAGAGGTAGAGAAAATAAGGAGTAAAGTTAAGCCTGGGAAGAAGGGAGGGGTGAGGGGAAGGTGCTTTAAGATTTAGGTTTTATTTCTCATTACCCCACTCTGATTCTACTAGTAATAAATTAAATTTATTTTCCCCAAGTCAAGCCTGTTTGGCCCATGATGGTAATTGCTGAGTGATCTCTCCCTGTCCTTATCTCAACCCATGAGCCTTTTTTTGTATTTTTCTCTCCCCTGCCCAGCTGAGGAGGGGAGTGATAGAGTGGCTTTTGTTGGCACTTGGCCTGCAGCCGGGACTAACCCACCACAATGTGAAATGGTGTCTTATGATAGAAATAGAAGGTATGAAGCCCACCACAAAGCTAGCATGGCTTCTTGTACCCCTGTAAAACTGGGGGTAAAACTCAAGTGATGTAGACAGTTCAGTTCAGCAAAATCACTTGAATATCCTGAGTTATCCTGGCTGAGTATTTGTCATTTCTTTGCCTGACTCAACCATATGTAGTGTTATCTAAGTATGATGTGACTGACCATTCTCCAAACTGGGAAACATCACTTTGGATTTTGAATGAACTTAAATTGTGTTTGACAACATTTTTTCAACAAAGGAAGCATAGATCACTTTTTCTGATGAATGTTCATGGGAATGAGAGAAAATTCATCTCCACTGTGAACTGATGAGAGAATTAATCTACTATGAATTACCATGATGATACCCACTCCTACAAACAGTTTCTTTTCGCATTAGTTTAAGAAGAAAAGATGATGGAGGAAAATGGGGATGATATTTCTTGTAAAGAAAACAGAGGTAAACATGAATTAGTTTTGGTAATTTGTCTTTCTACTGTATGGTATTTTTCTTACCATCCTATTTGTAGCCACTTAAAAACACCTGGGAATTTACTGCAATACAACTGGCTTCAGAATTCATTTTGCTGTTGACTTAGTAGGCAGCTATTAGATTATTTGTTCCCTAGCGATTGCAACATAAAACAAAGAGAAACAAAAGAAGGCAGCTTTTTGTTGCATTCATCCTGAACACAATGCAGAGCACCCTTTGACTAAGTCATTAAAAGAGATGCTTCATTTACAACACGAACAGTTTATTATAAAAATCTCTGGTCTGCATCCTGCAGAAGAAATCCAGAGGTGCTGCTGACTAGCTAAGAGCATCACAAAACCAGGCAGTAAGCTTCCCTAGAGCTGCAAGTAGGTTTCTTTTTTTTCTTCAGTGCTGTGACTTCAATTTTTAAGAAATAGTTAATGATTTTCTACTACAGTGGAAAAAACCACAGACTCATTATCTAAACAGGATATTCATACACATTTCCATGTTTTAGATCCCTTGATAGCACACTGATAGCATACAGTTCCAGCTACAAACTACTATGAAGAGCAGTCTCCACGGACTTGGTGTCAGCTATTTTGGTAATCAGCACATCTAAGTGATTTATACAACCCTCTAATGAACAAGGCTTGGAATTTCAGCTGTGTTGCTTAGACCAGAATTGCACCCACCCTCTCAGACACGTGTTAATCTAAATGAAGGATTAATAGTTACAACCTACAGATTAGTATAGTGACATCTCTATTCTCTTCACTAGCAGAAAGAACTAAATAATCTGGAGGTCAGAATGTAATTTCCTAAATGGGAAAACAACAGCCAAAGTGTATTGAATGAGTTTACTTTTACTCTGGATTTTTTTTTTTTCCTTCAAAAGTTGTGGCAGTTACAAGAAGTATTCCACAATCCTTTAGTAAAGGTCAGAGTTTGCTAGCTGGACCCAGGCTGAGAAAACATCTTGGTGAAAATGTCCAAAGGCATCAGGAGAACACCAATGGAGATACAGATGGATATGTTCCCTGATGGAAGCGATCAGGCAGTACTGAAGACAGTTTGTGTGAAAAATAAGTACTGTCAACAAGCAAGTTTGCAATCGGTTATTGAAATGGCATATAGAACTCAGTTGATAAGCTATCCATACGTACAAAGTGTTTAACATGCACATTACTATTTTTTAAAAGAATAGTACCTCAAGAGGATACTTATAGTACTAGAAAAGAAACATTACCTTTATTTCCAGTTGGAGTTTTGTGTATTTGCTCAAACAGAGAGAAAATAGATCTCACAATAAAGTGAAAAGTGACAAGCTTGCTGTATGTAGACCTTTGTTAAAAAAAGGATAAGATTTTTCAATGTGTTTTAAAATTTGAAATATTCCAATAAATTAATAGGAGTTCTTCCTTTTGAATATTTATTAGCTACCAATTTTCTGATGGGCTATTTTCACATCCCCTGTATGAAAACAGTGATCGATTGTTTTCCGCCACACAAAAGGGGTAAAATCCCAGTCTCAGTGATGGTGGCAGTGGTTCTGTCACTAAAATCAGTGAGCTCTGAGATTCTGGGCTCACAATAAGGCCTTAGAGTGAAATTTGCCAGTGTAACATACCTTTTATAAGTTCTGGATGGTGTTCACTCCAGCCACCGGCTAAATAAGACCTCTTTTGGAGACTTGTCGGTCATTGCCTCCAAAAGGCATCCTGCTATGCGACAAGGCTGGAACATTGACTTTAGAGCTAATGTGAGATTACTGACTACTCATCTCTGGGATTTTCTGCTTTTTCCTGAGATGTAGCACCTCACATTGGTTGGGTTTGCATGATCCAAAAATGTCTAGAACTTGTGGCTCATTTCTGTTGGAGAACGATCCCAGCTCCGTAGAGCTGCCAGGCTGGAGGCTCTCTAGCCCAACGTGTTGCTAATGTATCAGTCACTAGAATATCTTATGATAGCATCTGCAGATCATTGCATCCTTTAGCTTTCAGTTATATCATATTTATTTCATATTTTGATCTTTGAGCATGTTAGCTTTTAACATGTCATGTGCACCACTAGAAATCTTGGTGAAAGGGAATGATTTTTCATGTTTAGGACTCAAATTTGGAATTCTGAGAAATGTCTTTAAGTGCCTTAAGTTTTCAGAGGCCAAAGCCAGTTACTAAAATTCATGGAATATGGGAGTGTTATTTTCCCCAAATATTTCTGCATTGCTGAACAGTATATCTTGTTAAACAGTTCTTCCTATATATCTCTTTATTTCTGTATTATGAGGAATATTTCAATGCAGAAAACAGAAGGCAAAATCTTATGAGTGAGTAATTTCTGAAGAAATCTGTCTCAAAAATGTTATGATAACCTGAAGAAATTCTTGTGAATTTTTCCTTCCAAAGAAAACCTTTCATCTGCAGAAACTAAGAAGTGCTTCAGTTGAAAAAGGTGGCAAGACAGGAGCCTTTGGTAAATTAATCCATGTCATATTTCTGTCTTCTTTAATAGAAAAAATTTTTGAATTTGACTTTTTGCTTTCTTTAAATGTTACCTAAATGGTGCTTGAAATTGTCTCCATAAAATAGACTCAATAATTATCTGTGTCTGAAAGTTGTTTGAAACACTGTTCAGTTCTAGCTCATCTCATGAATACATTTTCCAGTCAGTAGACGATGCCATCTGCAGCATGTCAGCACCATTTTCATCCCTGTAAAACAAATCTATTTAAACTGCCAAAATAATCAGTTAATCTCATAATAGAAAGGATAGTAAATAACATGGAATATTATTAAAATGCCTATCTACTAGTGTAAGTACATATTACATTATCCCATTTAGACAACCCACTGCATTAAAACCATTGCATTTATTTAAAACTGGTGAAATGGTGTTGTGCTTGAATTGAATCCTTGAAATCCACTGAATTCAAGGAAAAACTGCATTTAACCTAACAGGGGCATAACATTAAGTTCCATTTATTTAGTATTAAATCCAGAGGAACACAACCAGCCTTCTGGACTTTTGTAGGTATATCAAGTCAGAAGACACATATCACATACTGCAAAGAAGGGTTTATATTTGCTGAAGATTGTGTAGTAAAATAGCTCACAAATGGGAGAAAATAGAACACTTCCAGGGATCCCATTGCTCCATAGTGGCACCTGAAGTATAGTCAGGTCTCAGGATGAACTGTCAGTGTGAGCTTCACAGGCTTTTACTGATTTGCTTGCACTCACACCTGGATATTTAAGTTATGGTTGTTGTGGGTCATAGCCTCTGTGTGGAAAGAGCACTGGAACATCTCACATGTAGGTCCTTCTCCCTTCTGGTTCAGAGCATTTCTCAGAGCACTAGCAGGACTTGCAAGATGTGGTGGTTGGGAACTTGCTTGGTCAGAGTTTGCCCGAGTCTGCGTTGAACTTTGTGATCTGGATGAGCCACTTGATCTGTACATCTCTATAAAACAGACATCAATCCTCTCTTCCTTTGTGCTGTATTGTACTTTTTCCATTTAGAGAAAATATCCCATCCACCCTGCTTTGAGGAGTTTGCAAGAAGCTGTCACTAACCAAATAACTTCTTGTATAAAAGGATGAATTTTTGTGTACAACAAGCTGCTGTTTTGTGTAAAGACTGATGGAAGAATTTTTCCTGGAACTTTAAAAACTTATAATTGAAGAATAATTTAGACTGAAATAGACACTTGGTCATCTGATCCAAACCCTTGCTAAGTGTTAAACTAAACATACTGACTTCAATCAGAGTATTTCATACCTTGTGCTCATTCTGCCTTGTGATATGGACAATTCAGCTCTTCCCATTATGGCTGCTAAACATCACAACACCCTCAAAGTGTCTGTGCAGAGACTATGTGTGCATTGGTGAGTACTGAAGAAAAATATACATTAATAAAAAAACTTCATTGAATAGCCACACAAGGGTAGAAAGGGCGGGGGGACGGTTGGGGAGGACAGAAAGCAAAAGTAAGAACAATTCCTTCTTTTCTAATGGAGAAAACAGAGGGAGACAACTCCTTTTGTGAGAAAGGAGTAGCTAAACCACAGTCACTATAAGTGCACTTTAAAATAGAAGTTATGGAGTAACATGAATATATGCTGTTTGGAACCCTCCTTTTAGAAAGTTATAGTGAAATTTAGGCCATTGAAACTGGTAGCTTTGACTACAGTAGATGAGGATTTTAACTTTTTAGTTAAATTCCTTGCTTCCTTTTATTTTCTCATATTTATTGACCCTCAAGCCTTTTCTCCAATTCCTATCATTTGGCTGTGTAAGTAATCAATCACAGCAGTGGGCTTATCAAGGTGTATTAACCAGGAAGCCAGATGATCACAAGAGGTTCCACTCTGCAGGATGCAACAGTTTCATATATTCATGACAGTAGGTATTTTGTCAGTCCTCTGGAGGTAAAGCCTCGTTAAACAATATCCACGTACACACCCACGGTTTTCTCCATGTATGTATTTGTGTGTATCTATGGATACATACAGTAAAGACTAAGGGCATTTTATGGCTAGAAATATGTTGCTATCATTATAATAAGAGTCATTTCCAGTAACAAAACTGTTTTCAGTGGTCCTAATTAGCTCTCTCACTGGATAACCTTTCCAAGTTATGGATCACTGTTTCCAATGACTTTATGGTTAAGATTCAGCAGCAATGTTTTATAAACTGAGTATTATGGAATATAACTAATGAAAGGACTGATTGTAGTGCCATAGTTAAGGCGGAGTTGAAGTTTCTATTTAAAGAAATGCTGGGCTTTTTCCCCAGTCTGTTGCACATAGTAACTTTATGTCATAGCAATGTGCCTTGGAGATATCCTTTTCTGCGTTGCTTATAGAGAGACCTGAGTTTGTTTGGGGGATCATCCCTAAAAACCCACCCCACAATAAAAAAGACTTTTCTGATTGTGGACAATATTTTTATTTTGTTAACTTGGCATTCATACAGGTTTTACTGTTTCACGATATCTTTTCTCTTTGATGCTTTTCTCCTGAAGAAAGAATACCGTGCTTTGAGTAAACTTGCTGGTCACCAACTAACTCCGTCTGTATTGCCAGGAAACAGAAAACTGTTGTGCCTCGGCTTAAACTGAGGCTTCTTAGGACGATCACAGTGAATTTTAGGGTCTTCATTTCTAGCCTGAATGGAGAAGGACATAAATTCTTGCCTTAAGAAAACTGATGGCTAGAGATCATTCACTGGCCAGGAAGGAGTCCAAAATCTCTTTAGCTCCCAAACTGTCACGATAGTCGAAAAAAACCACTCCAAAACCCAAGCTCCAATGTAGTAAAGAGCCCAGTGGTCAGGCACTTTCATAAGAAGATGATTTATTCCAGGGTACTGTTTATTTGGTGTGTGTCCTTCACTTCTTATGGGCTATCTCAACCTTTCAAAATGTTCTGGTTTTAATTACTTTCATCAAACTTCCCATTCAGACACTTTGGCTCTCACTGACCAGTCTGTTCATGTGTGAAATGATTTCACTTGAAAGATCTGCTGCTAAAACCTTTGGGTTACTGCCTACTGCTGATTTCATTTTTCTGTCAGTAGATGTATTGCAGTACACCACTGAAGCCCTCATCCTTGTGAGATCCCTCATCACTACCCAACTTCTGCTATTGCAAGGCGTTGCTTCTTGCAGTAGTCCCAGTACGTCATACCTGCAACACAGAAGTTACTCCTTTGCCATAATTCAGCACCAGAAGTTGTGTAGAAGTTGTGTAGAGAAGAAGAAGCTCTATCAGTTTCTGAACCTGTTCAAATCCAGTAACTTCTGAGATGGGTTTTTGCTTTAGGAATGTCATTGCAGTTGTAAGGATGAGGAGAGACATAGGGTCATAGAGAAATTCAGGCTGCATGTGACCTCAGAAGGTCTCTAGGCCAAACCCTACTCAAAGCCTGGCTGGCTCTGCGATCAGACTGGGTTGCTCAGGGCTTCATCCTGCTGGAAACCTCCAAGGATGAAGACTGCACAGACTGTGGATAAACCGTTCCAGTGCTTGAATGACTATACAATATCACTTCTGTTCTTGGGATAGTGAAATCAGTCTTTTTTTCCCCCATTCCTATGCACCTCACATACATATGGGAGATGTTCCCAAGTCCCATTAAGCTGACCATCATACTTACTTAGTTATTGCACAGTTTATAAAGCAGGAAAACAAAATATGGGAAAAGGAGGGCAAATTGCCTTGAGCCTTAAATTCTGAAATACTAGATAGAAGCAAGTCATCCACATGGAAAGAAAGACAGTGTTGTGCTTTTACCTTCGATCACTGGTGTATTTATCCCTGAGGCATTTAGGTAAGTGCAAGATAAAACCTAGTATTAATCTGCCTGTCAGCAATACAAAAAGTAACCAGCACAAGAGTTATACATTTATAGGCTTCTATTGCTTTTTTTATCAAGACCCCTGTTACTCCTTGCTTTTATGGACACCAGTGTAGTAATAATCATTTTACTGTCTAACCGCATCCCTGGAGTTTTCTATGAAAAGCCAATTGCCTTTGAAAAGTTTTAAAAACATTAGTTCAGCTAGAGATACTGGATGTAAAAAAATCCCATGTATTTACAACTGAAAAGGTACATTATTTTAAAGCATAACGAAAACTAACAATTAAATATTGGAAATTATATGGAAATAGACCTCCCTGGACTGCAAGGCACTGTATTTTTTGCAAAGGAAGTAAGTTTTTTCTTGATTAAAATATGAGCATTTGGCAAGCATGTTGCTAGAAAAAAAATTAGTTGATATTTTGAGTGGAGTCGTCTGTGCCTGTGTAGTATAAGCAAAGCTCCCTGAAATCCAAAACAATCACAAACTAGATAGGACATAATTTAAAAAAAATAATTATGCGAGTCCAGGGAGTAATGAAAGATGGTATTCACAATTCACATATGTATGACTTGAAAGGCAGCCTGCTTACAGGGAAATAGAATAAAATGATAGGATTGAATTAGTGTTGAGTCAAATACCAACAACTTTGCATGGTTGTTCTGTAATCACTGTCTAAGAAGCATCAGGAATCAGCCTTCTGAAATGTTATCCTCAAAGGGAAATTGCAACAAAACAACAAATCCAAGGGGAATCAAATACAAAATTTGACATTAATTCAAGAGTACATTTACACAATTAACCACTAAACATCAGGAAATGCCACAGTTCAGTCTGTCTGTGTAATTGTGCTGTGGCTGTTTCGTGTGCATTATCTCACAGGCTGATTATACGGATGTCTGAAGTCCCTTTGACAGAATCTGTCACATATAATGTCCCTCCATAGATATAAACCTATGCATGTGTTCAGTAATCCTCAAAGATGTGTTGGTAGCCAGTGACAAATTTGTGGATATGAGATGGACAGAGGACTCAAACTCCAGTAAAATAAAAGTCAAAGCTCTGTCATGTCAAGTGCCACAAAGACCTCTGTAAAGTGATCCCCAGATGAAATTTGGAATATTACCTGAATATTCCTGTGAAGGAGTATAAAAAAAAAAATCTCTGGAGACTGCAAGTTAATGCATTGCTTTTCCTAGAAAAATGAAGTCAGAAATGAACATGACATGCAGCTATGAGATCCTGCCTCAAACAGAAACTGGTAGTTGAGGTTTCAGAGGTGGCCTCCAGACCATGCAAGTTACAGATAATGTTCACCCATGACACAGGTCTGTGTCTCTATAGTCTTGCAGCTATCATTGCCACCTCCTGCTCTGCTGGTCTGTTGCTGTCACATTTTATTGTGGCACGCTGCAGAAGGTCCACTGAACTGAATCTCTCATCTTTCCCTTTTCTCTGATAAATCCTCCCAAAACCTGAGGTACAAGACTCAGATACCAAACTACAGTAGAAACATTTTGAGTGTGTAAGTGCATGTGTATTGAAAAAAAGCCAAAAGAAAAAGAGAAAATGCCAGAAAAGGACAGACCTCCTAGGAGAACAAGGGATTATCTCAGGGATGTGGAAAGGGGAAAGGAAAATGAAATTGGTTAACTTCCGAAGTCAACAGGGATAAATCTCTTCTTCCCATGACTTTACAGGTACAGTGACAGATATGGCCTCATTTCTAAAATGAGTTTTGGAGCTAGACACAAAATTCTGCTGTACTTGTTGACTTGTATTGTTGCCTGACTAAAGAACCAAGCAAAATGACTGCTGTGATTTAACCAACAGTTACAGCATCCTGGTATGCGATGTAATTTCTAGTTATGCTTTCTATCTACACAGTCTAAATTATTTTTGGATGCTAGAAACTGTCCATAGTACTATCCCTGCTGTGCTCTTTTCATGTCTTCTCATTATGATCAGGTCAAAGTTGAAGGGATTTTTTCAGGGATTTGCAGGTGGTTCGTGGGTTGTTGTGAGCCCTGGAACGGGGAAGTAGCCCTCCTAATGTGTACTGGTGTAAGTCACAAGCTTTCTGCTCTCCTCAGCCTTGTTTCTCATAGCTGGGTCTGCAGTGAAGCGTGCTGGAGGACCAGGGACAGCTGAGATGTATATGCAACAGCACCTGGGAGGTGGTAGAGGGAGGTAGCTGAGAAGTTTTGTAGGGCAGTTGTAGAGAGAATGCAGGTGAGAGAAGAGCAGTAAATAGACTGGGAACTAAGAGAAAAAGGAACATGTACGAGCAGTAGCTGTGGTAATCATCCATGCTCTCAAGCAAGTGGCTGCAGAAAAGCCCACCCTTCAGCCATGTACTTGTTCTCCCTTCTTTTCTGAATTTTGTTATTGTCAGTGTCTTTGACAGAGAGAGGATTCGACAGGTATAGTAGCAGGCTTACAGGGCTGTGTAAAGAAATACTATTACCCTTCACTTCCTCTGATGTAGCTCTGTGCAAAGAGCAAAAAACTGCATAGTTTCATCCAGTACCCTGTGACTTATCACCAGACACCTTGTCAAACTTAATATATTGTTTACCATCATTCTCCATATATGGTACCACAGCCAGATATTCATTCATCCAGCTGGGTTCGGTGTAAGCTAACGTGAACGAACAGCTGAATAAGACTTCCTAGAAGGTTGGTTTTGATCGCAGTTACTTGGACTGCCAGCTGTGTTGCCAACCTCCTCCTGTCAGACAGACAGATCTAACATGAAATCTGTGTGTTTTAGAGAGGGTGGGTCATGCATAGTAAGACTCTCACTAGAGACAGCTGTGGAGGTCCGGTTGATGCAAGTGGTATAAAAATATAGAATCATAGAATGGTTTGGGTTGTAAGGGATGATAAAGATCATCTAGTTCCAACCCCCTGCCATGATCAGGGACATCTTCTACTAGACTGTGTTGCTCAAAGCCACCATATAGTCCAGGGCTGGAAGCATTCACAGAACGGCTGCTGCAGATGAGACGCGTGCTCTGTCATGGATGGAGGCAGTGCGCAAGGGAAGTATCAGAGTCAGGAGATACCATCCTCCATTGCTGCAAAGCCTCCTCACAGTATTTGGTGCTAAGAAGTACCCTCTTTGGTAGCTTTATTCTTGCTCCTGGACAAAGTGGGGGAATGGTCCTTCTCATAAGGCATGAGGCTTTTGTGCACTTCACCACATGCTTTTTTCAGCAAGTCAGGAGCTAGGAGTGTCCGGGGGCAAATAAATTGCCTGGGAGGATAGGGGAATAAGCCATTTTGGGAGCACTACTGAGCAGAGGATGTACCGTGCACAAGGGGACTGTTTATATCTTATTTTATCTTGGTAAGCCAGAGGGAAATGCTCTTTCAAACATTTTAAAATTCATTAAAGCTTTAAGAGGAAAGTAGGGCCTGTATAACCGGATGATTGGATGGGGTAAACACTGGCAGTTTCTAATGAACTATTATAGAAGTTGGACAGGAACAGTCTGGTCGCAATAGAAATAATAATATGCTGATCTTTTCTGTTTTTCTGTGTCCCACCCACAAATAGCTGCCTGTTTGCTCCTCAGAGATATCAAACCATTGGCCACAGCAGTCAGAAATGTGGTTTAAACAGCTATCATTTTGCATCCTGCTGGCTGCTTAGCTCCCTTTTATCCTCTGTCCCAGATGTAGGGCTCTCTTTCCATCAATGATTTACTTGCATAGCTCCTCTGCTTGAAATACTGACTGTTCTTCCTGAGCAAGTTCTTAATTGGTGTTATGCAAGACAAAAACCAACTCCTTCTCCTACCCAACAGTAATTAAATTTATTGTCAAACATTTTTATTTGTTGATGTTTGTTTATTGTTAAATACTGGCAGCTGAGCAGCCATTGTCCATGATGGTGTGGGTAGATCCGCACAGTACAATGGGCTGCTGTGTGAGCATACATTTTCTCTTGCATTTTCTGTATCATGGGCAAGTTAAAACAATATAGAGCTATTTCAGTCACAAACCCTGAGCAAGGAATTAAGAATTTAACAAAGAACTCCTTCAAATTCTTGTAGGAAAAAGAAGCTGAACCTCATTCTCATAATGAAATGAATGACTTTTAACCTTCTGGTTTTACAGACAGAAGTAGGAGAAAATACTACTCTGCTGAAAGTCACCAGTGGCTGCCATCAAACAACCCTGATTCAAAGATCATCAAAGGCATAGTTCACATGCTGGGTCTTCCAGACAGGTTTTTCTAGCTGAATGCCTTCAAGACTGTGACACAGTCAAGCATTTGCTGGGATCAGATGCCAGCAGTTAGGTTTCCTGTGGATTTATAATCCCAGTCCATACTGTGCAGCCTTGATATTGATCGGTATTTCACCTGTGGATATGGATGGGTTTTCTCCCTGCAATATGGAAGACAGGGACTTCTTCAGCCTGGACAAGCACTGGTAATTTGACAATGCTGCAACAGAAGAGACCAGCTAAGTTGCTTCTCCATTACTCTTAAAGAGATTTGAATGCACGAATGTCTGATTACTTCGTCGTATTTGGCTTCACAGAGCTTTGTGTTTACAGGCAGGCACACTAACCACAAATGTGTTTTTTGCAGGATCTAGAATGAGACCATGAGGCACTTCTGTGAATGTGTATGTGGAGTAGGTTGTGTAGACTGGGAGAGATTCATAGAAACATGTTACCATATTCTGGATCCCTACAATCATCTGAGACTTAAAGTGTGACAGAATAGAAGCTGTCTTGGGTAACAAAGTCTGACAAACTCTCTTTTACTGTTATCTTTTTTGCTTATGGCCTGGAGGGGTATCTGATTGAAGTGACCTTGAGTGCTTTTGGGACTGAAAAAGGGGTATGTCTTGCTGCTTCTTTTTGTAGCAAAAGGGGAAGGTAAAGAGCAGAGAAGAAAAATTAGGAACTGAACTGAACTGAAATGAAACAAGGCAAGGCCAGCAATAAATACAGCAGTAGTAAGAGGAGCTGCCTTCTAACCTCTCCTTGACCAGCAGAACTGAGACAGGATGATAGGACCCTGTAGCCAAAGCTTGAAGGACTCCTGAGGAAAGAGTTGGCTAGGAAGAAAGGAGGGCTTGGGGCAGCAGAAGCATTGCTGTGGAATCTACTGGGAGCCCACCATAGGCACTATAAGAGATTACTCAAGACTAGGAGTACTGAGGTTTGAAAATTCCTCTCTTAGAAAAGTTTTTAACAGAAAGGACGATTTGGGGCACAAATAATGTGTATTCTGCCACTTTTCTGATTCTCTTATCTCTATTCCTGTGTTTGAACTATCCTTTTTTTTTTTTTTTTTTTTT
>Ga0065711_1030581_pt1 | contig 32087 bp, 33 predicted proteins | sample Hoacrofraction12_FD_59098 | JGI IMG/M metagenome (GOLD analysis project Ga0065711, IMG submission 59098) | Hoatzin crop microbial communities from Cojedes, Venezuela - Epithelial fraction 12 v2 (version 2) | ecosystem: Host-associated > Birds > Digestive system > Esophagus > Crop | place... | reverse complement strand
CCCGTCCCCTCCCCCCCCTTCCCTTCCCCTATCCCTATATATGCTACATGTGTGACAGTAAAATTCTCTCTGACCTATCCATTGCACTTGGAGTCCCCAGGTTCTCTGACAAGGGACATTGTGAGCACTCTGCGCTGATGCCACCAGCTCTGTCACAGCATTTTGCCATCAGGACAGCCACAGAGACCATGAGGGACCTCACTCATGGTGCGATCAGAAGATCTCCCATGAGCTGGTTGCTCAAGAGCAGTCACCTCTCCAGCTGGGTTCTCCTGGTTCGTCACCCAGCAGAGGGGACGGGAAAGTCCCAACCACAACCTGAGCTCCCCAGGGCTGCAGGGATGCTCCAGCCAAAAAACCAACCAGATGTCTCTGCCAAACCCAGCGCTCCAGCCCATGAAACAACCAATTCCGGGTAGCATCCAGCTGCAAAGTAGTCAGATTTGTAAACTTTACCTTGCACTGTGCTGCTAAGGTGGAAAGCAATCAAGTGGCAGTCATGGTTCTTGGTACCTGGGGAGGATTTACATAGCACTGGCAGCATGATGGGCATTTTTTTTTTAATGTTAAAGTCTTTAAAAGAAGTACTTGCCAAGCATCAAAATATTTCTCAATGATATTAAGGGCCTTTAGCAGCTGTAATTTAACGGCAAAAAACCTGGTGCAGGCAACGGACCACACAGCTGGAAATTTGTGCCGCAAAGGCACTATTTTATGGCTGTTAAGCTGTTGGCCTCTCTACGTTATAAAACTGTTAAACAAACACAGCCCTTGGCTCACACCACGTGGCGGTGAGACACAGTGTTTCGGCAGGCTGACAGCGACGGGGGCTTCAAAGGAGCCAGGAAGAAACAGAAAACAAGGAGAGAAGGAAAATTCAGGTGGAGGAGGAGACGCGTGTTGGCCACCACAGCCCCGTGGTAGGAGAAGGTCTTGGAAACATGGCAGCAGAGCACGGAGGTTCACATGGAGGTGCATCCTCCTCTGGTTTGGCATGGGCTGCGACTGCCACGCACAGATGGATCCTATGCATCCTACTGCTGTCGCAGCTGGTGGTCAGTAGACCCTTGAATCATCCTCTTGCAGGAAGGTGATATTCTAGGGAGGCCTGAACATGGAAGATTTCGATGATACTGATAGCTTTGAATGGGGAAGTAGGTGTCCCAGGAGGATGGGCAGTGTGCTGCAGGCTACGTGTCCTTTGCCATGTATCGCTATATGTTGAAGCAAGGTCCATTAAGGCCATGAGATGCTCCAAGAGCAGCCCCAGCCTGGCAAACTCAAGCTGAGCCCTTTTCCTAACAGAGACATAGCACATCCACAGGGAAGAACTAACATACACTTGCTGAGCTCAGTGCTCAAAACTTCAAAGAAACAGGGAAAATCTCCTCAAAAATAGGAAGTTTCCTGGCTATTTCTTTATTATTTCCTTCCATTCTCTTCTAACCGTCAATGCTTATTCTTGTGGCTCAGAAGCTGATCTTAGGAGGCAGGAATGGCTGGTCCTGCTGCAGGGACGTGCAGTGGGAGATGCATCGAGCTGTGCTGCCTGCAGCCGCCTGTTCAGGACAGGCAGGTCCAGAGGTGGTACTGTGAGCTGTTTTTTCGGTCAGAAGCTGTTTTAGATGAAGAGCAGCGACTCTTGATCATCAGGAGGGCACCAGGCAGAGGTGGACAGGGCGGTCATTCCAGGTTGGTGGGGCTGTTGTCCTGTTCAAGGGTCCCACTCTCCAGTGATAACTCCAGCTCCTGAAGCTTCCCAAGAAATTTTGCCCTGACAAGAGCAGTTCTTTTGTAACCAGCTTATGTTAGGACTTCCCCAATACTACCAAACTGCATGTGTTATACTGTTTTCTCTGACAAATATTAACTGCATGGGACTTTCCATTGCTACCAGACAGACCAAAGAGAACTAGAGAAGCTGTGGTTCTCGCATTGGCAATAAAAAGGGAAGCTGTGGTGGCATCGTTGGCCTTGCTTGCAGCATTTCCTCCTGTTTTTTTCATGAAAGCTCTAAATTCTGCAGTCTAGTTTCTGTACTTTGGGGTTTTATTAATCCAGTTTCTCAGATGTGAAGGGATGCTGCAAGGCTCGGATCCGAATGGTTGGAAAGCGACCAGTCAGGTAGCAAGAACCGGTGTAGGACATGTCTTCATTCAGGTGGTGGTTCATCTGGTTGCACAACTTGATCTCCTTTCAGACCCCCTTGCTGATGTGTGCCCATGTCTTTGTCCTTCCAAGCGGCTGCAAAGAAATGGCTCAGTGTTAATAGAAAGAAGCTAATGGGACATTTTCTACCTGAAGCTAGAAAAAAATGATCATGAGGTTTTTTTCCCAATTATTTGGGTGATCCATTCTGAGGAGACGGACCAGCAAATTATTGCTGCTGCCTGGTGAAACTGGATTTTTTCCCTCCCAGATGGATGCAGCTCTACTGTGTGTGGGGTTTTTTTGTGTAAAAGTGGACGTTTTGATGAGAAGTGGATGAACATCTCCCAGATGAAACCAAAATCTGCCAGCCTCACACGTCCTCTTACTAAGCAATTTGCTGCTCTGCTGCATTTGGAAGTTGCTTTCCTGGCACCGGGAGCCAGTATGAGAATTAGTGCAAAACTAATTTGGTTACAAATCTCAAAGACAGCAACAAAAGCTATTTTTAAGCCTTTGAGAAGTACGGTGCAAATAGGACCATTCAGAGAAAATATCACAGGGATTTCTTATCCATATTTCAGCCACCAAATTCTACAAAATTGTGGGATCCTGGTGCAGTTGAGTGGCTGAGATCTAGCACATGCCCAGTCGCCAAAAGCTGTAGTCACCTCCCAGGGAGCATCATGGAAGCCCCAGCACAATGCTTGCCTTGCTGCCTCTCTTGGGTTGCTGAAGATGTTTGTGGCTGTTGGTTCTTCCTTCTTAGGGACATCATGTGCTTCCTCATGACCCAACCTCTCACAACCACATGAACCCAGAAACTGGTGATTTTTGAAATAAATAATAAAGGTAAAGTTCATAAAACAAGCAAATATCCATGGCCGGAGCAGGATGGTGGGAATTGCATCCCCTCCCTTGGTGTCCTTTGGTGCAAACCTCGGTTTGCATCAGGTAATGCAGGAGCACTGGCAATAGCCACATCACCCCACTCATCTGCATGGGTCACATCCAGCCCACGTTGTTTGTGCACCTCTCAGACCTTCACTGCCTTCAGAGGGAGCCTGAACAAAAGCAGATGTTTAAGGACTATGCTTAGACTTTGTCCTTCCCTTCCATACGCCATGGGAGTTGAGCCCTCTGCAAGGCAGCACAGCTCTGCGATGGGGAGCAGTTCAAGGTGGTCCCTCACCCTGTGCATCCGTCCCGCAGACACCAGGATGCTCCTGCAGAGCCCACCTCCAACAAAAAACCCTCTCCAGCCCATGGGATGGGGAGTTACACCTGCATGATTCTCTGTGTAATAGAAGTCGTAGCATTTAGCACGTTATCGTTGTGGCTATTCCCCGGCCTGTGGGCTCCCAACCGCATTTGGCATGGGGAGAGGAGAACAGGGGGGGCCGCAGCTCCCAGCGCCAGGGCTGATGGCTGACATTTATTTTGGCAGTTTGCTTCAAGCACCGTGACCCCCTGAGTCCGTTCCCCTGGTCGTTTGGGGCTGCCATCAGCAGCACTCGGAAGAATCAATGATAACCTTTTCCTTTGCTATGGAGTTTCCTATGTACTGGGGAGTAGAAGATGCTGAAAAACAAATGAAGCTTGGATTCTCCATGGGTCTCCCTGGCATTATTCCTGATATTTAAAAAGCCAAACCAGTTCCCCGTTGATTTTATTAGCCTTTCTACCCTGGTATTTAAACAGAGATGATATTGGCATGGTCGGTATCTGCAGACATGCCCTATGATGCTCTCAAGCATTTCTCTGAAGGGCAGGATACCCAGTGTGCCGTGTCCAAAGCGCCTGAGCTCCTCCCAGCTGTTGGAAGACATTTCAGCACTGGGATTGCCAGTAATGTGGTCCTACAGAACACCTCGCATCAAGGAGTGAAGGGTGTTTGCATCCTGGGAGTGCAGCTGGGCTGCAGGGTAGGAGCGAAGTTGCTCTAAGCCTCAAAACTAGCACTTGTGGAGTCACCTTAAGCTACAATGATATTTTGGTGTTTAATTCTCCCAGGTAACCAGTGGAATTTGACTACTGAACTGATGAACTGAGCTGATACTGTGCACTTCTTGCAGGGATGTCCTTAAGAGCATCCCAGAGCATCCCGAGGTGAAGCGCTGTCATCTCCATCCGTGTAACCATGTACTTGGTGGTAGTTTCTTGAGCAATGGGGTTCATGCTTCCTCTCTTCTTGCTTTCAGGCATGGAAGAAACGCTGGTTCGTCCTGCGCAGCGGTCGGATGAGTGGCGACCCCGACGTCCTGGAATACTACAAAAATGACCACTCCAAGAAACCTTTGCGTGTAATCAACCTCAATTTCTGCGAGCAAGTGGATGCGGGCCTGACCTTCAACAAGAAGGAGCTGCAAGACAGCTACATCTTCGACATCAAGACCAGTGACAGGACCTTCTACCTGGTGGCCGAGACCGAGGACGACATGAACAAGTGGGTTCGCAGCATCTGCCAGATCTGTGGCTTCAACCAGTCCGAGGAGAACACAGGTACCGTGAGCGCCATGTCCATGGCCAAGAGCATCTCCTGTCCTGTCCTCCCAACAGGGCCTAGATTCTCTTTCAGATCAGACCTGTGGGAGGAAGGTGCAGCCCGCCACAAGGCTGGGAAGTCTGGGGTGGGAAATGGATGGACGTGGGAAACCTCCATGAGGCTTTCCTACCTTTGACATCTGAAGCAGAGCAGGCTTTGCCTATCTGAGCCACCTAATTAATTTTTCCCCCCGTAACTGTAGACCTTTATGTCTCTTATAAGAAGTTCATGGGATCTAGGGACCTGTTAACTGCAGCCTTTGTCCTTATCCACCACCAAAGTCCCTCTGAGAGTTGGGGGAACCATCAGTGAAAATGCCCCTCGTTCAGAGGTTTCAATCCCTTGGTGGAGTGGGGAAGAAGCTTTACTGGGAACTTGTCCCTCTCCGCTGTGGTAGCCCCCACTGCTGACAGGCTCTCATATGAAGGACAGACACATCCTCCCCACCTGCGTCTCCATCTTCTCCTGGGACCTGCTGGGAAACCCCTGAGAGGTGAGAGGAAAACTCTGGGTGGTTTTCGTGCAGTGGTGGGACCTGTTCCACCGGTCATGCTCCACCATCCAAAATTGGTTATGCTTTGGCAGCCCTCTGCGGTGAGCACAGGTGAGCTGCCTCCACTTCTCCGGCACTATGAGGGCTCACATAAATCCTAAGTGAGATGGGATGGGAACGAGCATGGGATGCAGCACTGCAGTTGCCTGCTGGTCCCATTACACCTGATAGCACCTCTGAGCATCTTTGCTTTACCTTATCCATAGTCCAGTCTCATCCAGGGAGCTCCAGTCCTGTGCTCTGTCTACATGAAACTCCCCATAATAACATCCAGCTTGAATCTGTTTTCGTCCCTCATGGAGCAGCTGCCGTCCGCGGGAGCTGAAACCCTGCCAAGAGCTTGTCAGGCAGGACAGCAAACAAAGCATCGCGGCAGCGCGGATGCGATCTGCACTGACTGACGCATGAAACGGGACGTCACCTTGGCGATGGATGTACAAGTGGTGGAAAGGATCCTTGATAACGCCACCAGCACAGTCTTTCAGGGAAAGGTCAGGCTAAATAAATTACATGCCGTTCTGATGTCAGCAGCACAGTCCACGAGGTTCAGTGAAATCGTTCAGGCCCCTTTTTTAAGAGCTGTTTTGTTGCAGGATTTTCCATTTTGCATGTGTTCATCTGGGGGAACTGTTTTTCTTCCCATTTAGTAAAACGAGCTTTCAGCCCAGCGGCAGCGGGATCGATACTGGACTTCAGTGAAATATAAACCTGGGCAGCAAAAGGAAAAACAATCTCCCGCTTGCGAGTACATCTGTCCCAAAGGGCACACAGGGCTCGTCAGGCTGCAGAGATCCGAGCGCTATTCCCTGCAGGATCATGGAGTGACATCAGCAAAAGAGGAACAAAAATCCCTCTTTGAAACAAAATCACAGCTCGTTAATGCTGTAGGGAAAGTACCCACTAGAAACACTACTCGGCTGCCAAAGCATGGTTTTCTGAGTCAGCCGAGAAAAAGCCTGCGATGGCGAACGCAGCAGATGTGTCCAGATGCTGCAGAAAAGAGGGAGCATGAATTATTCAGGGCTGGTGCTTTGCTTCGGTGTTCACCAAAGCGGTGACCCCACACTCACCTTTCCTTCACTATCCCTGCTAAGTAGTGGCAAATAAATAATCAGTTTCCCAAAGCAGATAATGTTTGTTTGAAGAACCCACAGCTCGAGCTTGAGCAGAGAGGTTGCGGGATCGTTGCAGCGTGATGGGCATTGAGAGTCTTGTCTCTATTAGGGTGCATAAGCCCATAACCCATCCTTCCTGATGGGTCAGCTGGAAGGAGGCATAAAACAATTGTAGCAATATTTGTAACTGCTGTGCTCCCTCTTCGTCACCTGCTTGAAGCCATGAATTGATGGATGGGAGAGAATGAGGAGTTTGCACGAGAGGAAGACATTTCCTGGGTAGAAATAGAGCTTGGGACCTCTTACATTTCTTGCTTAGACTTCACCCCCTCATCCTCAAGCCTCCTCTCTATGCCTTGTTGTAGCCTTTGCCGTGGAGAATGAATGAGTCAGTAATCGGATGCAACAAAAAGGAGAGGAAAAAGTAACCATCATGGGCAGGAATAGCTCCATGCTGATTGTAGCAATTAATTAACTAAACCTCTCTCTCCTTGCAGACGGGCAGCATGGTGGAATGAGATCAGAAACTGCCGGGCAGGCCTCTGTGCACATCTTTCTCGTTCTTCTCATTCATAGAATCATTAAGGTTGGAAAAGACCTCTAAGATCAAGTCCAACCATCAACCCAACAACACCATGCCTACTAAACCACACCCCGAAGTGCCATATCTACACATTTTTTGAACACCTTCAGGGATGGGGACTCCACCACTGCCCTGGGCAGCCTGGTCCAATACCTGACCACTCTTTCAGGAAAGAAATTTTTCCTAATATCCAATCTAAACCTCCCCTAACACAACTTGAGGCCATTTCCTCTCATCCTATCGCTGGTTACGTGGGAGAAAAGACCAACACCTGCCTCACTACAACCTCCTTTCAAGTAGTTGTAGAGAGCAATAAGGTCTAGACGTCTTTTCCAACCTTCATGATTCTATGATTCAGCCTTCTCTTCTCCAGGCTAAACAATCCCAGTTCCCTCAGCTGCTTCTCATAAGACTTGGTCTCCAGAACCTTCACCAGCCTCATTTCTGGTCTTTGGACACGCTCCAGCACCTCAATATCTCCTTGTAGTGGGTGGCCCAAAAGTGAATTCCTGGATGCATGACTGCTTTATGCTGACCCAAAAGCTTTGCTGCATCCAGCCCCAAAGCCAGGCTGTTCCCAGCTGGGTTATATTTGCATCCCAGCCAAAGAAACACTCCATCACCAGCAAAGGCGTTTACTGCAGCTGCGATCACGTGCTGAATTACCTCCTGCTTGAAGGGATACCCTGCATCAGCTGAGCCCCAGGCACCGGGCATGAGTTTGCTTTTAACTCACCAGTGGTGGAGGAAAAACTCCTTAGCTTTGGGGCAGTTTGAGTCAAAGCCTGTTTCACCAGCTGCCTGTGGCAGTAGGGAAAAGATGGGTTTTCAGATGCTTTTTAGCACAATTTAGCGAGTAAATAGGCAACCCAAAATCAGCTACATGCAGTGATGCAAACTGGCTGCAAACCCTCTGCTCCAGACCGGGACCTTGCTTGGGCGCTGCTCATGCTCCCAAAAGGTAAAAAAATTAAAAGACCAAACGAATGTATAACCTTCGATGCTTCTTTCTGTTTGCAACCGGACAGGAGAGTGTAAATTTTCTGTCACTTGGTTTTCGCATTAGTCCTTCATGTCCTGTCTAGACTGGGGGACCCTAAGGATTAAGAAATAGGATGGAGTTGAGGGCAGTTTAACGTCGTGCTACGGTTTAGCTGATCACCAGGTGCATTGCACATCTGGTTCATCAAAAGGAAGCTCATTTCAGCCTCAGGGACCTAATGGCAGGTACCACCGGCTGCCCCAGCACCGCCGAGGAGCAGCCGCTCCGCAAAGCCTCTGCCGTGGCTTCATTCCCTGCCCTGACCTGAAAATAGTTGTAGAGCAGTGTGATTACATCTGCTGGGAGAAGGCAAATCAAATTCACTCTAAGGTGTTTGCCCAGACTGCGGCGAAGTGCTTTGTTTCTGTTAACACCTATTTACTTCAAGAGCTAATTAGTATTTTCGAGCAAGCAGAGCCTCACAGGATGCCAGCTCCTCCGCGGGTCCGGGGAAGCCCGACACAGCTCGAGGAAAGTAGATTTGCTCCTGGATCAGCGCTGCTTTTACACTGCAATTTGCACCGCTGCCACCTCGGCCGATTCAGATACGATGAGGGGAGACGTGCCGGGGACCCTGAGCCCCGGGCTGCAGGAGAAGCGCAGGCGCGGGGGTATTTCGAACCATTTGCATTTTCCCTGCCCTAGTGGGCAGGCAGCCAGGGCTCAGCTGTGAACTGGATTTTCTCATATGCTTTGTTTGTTGGAGTTAAAAAAAATACCAAATCCCACTAAACATACCTCGTGTGCCATTAACCCTTTCTGGAGCTGATGCTTCAGCCAAACCCCTGCCCTGTCCCATTCCCACCATGACAGAGGCGCAGCGACAGCAGCCTCTAATTTAATTTCTCATGAACCAGTGTGTGTCCTTGCAGTGAGCATGTCCTTGCAGGGGTTCTGTGCACAAGTTAGTTATTTCAGACGGGTCAATACCTTCATGAAGTATCCCAATTTACTGTGTCACCCCGAGCACCTCCCTGCAGCTCCTCTTCCACCTCCTCCGTGGGGCAGGGGCTTGGATTCGTGGGTGTTGAGCAAACACCCAGGGGAGTTTCAGAGCTTATTCATGCACTGCATTAATTCCCCTGTGCTAGAGGTTTAACCCAGCCATGGAAGCAAGAAAGGGAACATTTGTGGGTGAGTAAATGTCCTTGCTCTGAGCTCAAGGCTTGGAGAGGGTCAGCGGGGCGTGGGAAAGGAATGGCACTGGTCTGCTGCCTCGATGGGTTGTGTCTGGCAGCAGTGGCATCTCCCACCCAGCCCTGCCCTGTCATCTGTTTTGTTTTCATCTAGGACTGTATTTGTTTTATTTATTTCTCTGCTTTCTGCCAGGGGGCTGTGCCAGGGAGGTCCCGGGCTCTGGGTCACTCCTTGCTCCATCTCCAAAGCTCAGTGCCGGTGTTTCACATCGCAGCTGGGATCGATCCCCAGCAATCCCGAGGCTTTTACCGTCTCATCAAGTGCAAGTCAGGGCCCAGCATTAATGTTTAATGGAGAGCTGAGTGTCTCTCCTTTCTCCTTCAACTCAGCCACACTCACTCCAGCAGAGTTTGCTAGAGCAGCCCCCAGACACCAGTGAATTTCCACTCACATCAATGAGGCTTCCTACATCCCACATGCACGATCTCCCCTGTGGGCCTCTTTGGATATATGCTGCCCCAGGCCCTCCACTGGTTACCCCCTTCCAGCCCATGAGAGCAAATTTATTGCTTTAGCACCCACTTAATCCTAGAATCATAGAATCATAGGTTGGAAAAGACCTCTAAGATCATCGAGTCCAACAATCCACCCAACACCACCATTCCTACTAAACCATATCCTGAAGTGCCACATCTACACATTTTTTAAACACATCCAGGGATGGGGACTCCACCACCTCCTTAGGCAGCCTGTTCCAATGCACTTGACTTGCTTTGGCTGGGGGTCCCAGATGGATCACTGGCTGGTTGCTCCCCAGCCTGCTGCCTGCTCACACGGACTGCCCATAAGTCTGTGCTGTGAGCCCATATGGCTGCTCTTGCTCCCTCCTCGCTTCTCCCCAAAAGATGTGTTGCTCCCAGCATCAGACTAGCAATGCTGCTCGCCCCATCGGTTCCTTGCAGCCATGTTTGCATGAACATTTGCTGAGCAAAGGGAGCTCGAGGTGGGCTGGATGGCACAAAGATACCCCTGAAGACTTGTTGGGAGGACAGGAGCTGCCCTAAAGCTCAAGAGGCTGCAGATAGCAAGATTAGAGTAAAAAGATGCTTTTTCATGTCATATACCACCCACCTCCCCCAAATAGCCCTGAATCACCGGTGTTCACTACCCCTGCATGCAGGAGCGGGGCACCAGGGAGCCCAGGCAAGGTGATGGCCCTGGGGCAGCCCCTGCGTTCTTGCTGCTGCTGCCTCCGCCATGGCCAGGCAGAACCAAAGCAGAGGGGAAACACCAATGACTGCCGCAAGGCCAGGTACTTCCTTGCTATTGTGCCTGGCACACGCCTCCTTCCGTCCCTGTTCGCACCCTGGAGGAGTTGCAAGCCCTGCACCGGGCCAGGGAGCATGCCAGGAGCTGAGAAGTGGGGGCAAGGAGGGAGATACAGGGGTGTCCTTGTGTTTCTGAAAGCACCCGGGCCCTGATGAGCTGTGTTTCGGTATCTGCAGGCAGCGTTGCCACCTAAGAGCAGCCAAGCAGGCAGCCCCGTCGGAGCCTTGTGCCCTCAAGCTGGGCCTGGACTTGACTCTTCACCATTGGCTGACCCAAGTCAATTGTCTTGACTTCATCTTTAAGCTCTGGTATGGGTTGTGTTTGGATATCAGCTCACTTGGAGGCCAATCTGTCCTCTGGCAGACAGTACAACACTCCATGACAAGCAATGAACAAGATTACTGTTGAGTAGAGCTTGATCCATGGGGTAGATGGGGCAGATCTGGTTGGGTTCTCTCCATGTATCCCACCTTCCTATGTCTTGTTCACCTATGTAAAGATCTAATGTCTCTTGCCCCATTTGAGACTCGAAGGTGGCCTGCGTTGGGGCAACAATGTGGAGTCCTTGAGCCTTGAGCCCTTTCCTCTCACCCGATGTCCTACCATCCATATAGATGTAGCCTTTTCCTCAGCGTTCCCATCAATGCTTTCTGTACTCAGCATCATGGAGCACCTTCTTTTAAAACACCGTAAGTCACATCTAGACTCACTAGTTGCATGTCTCAAGGGCATTTGGGTCAGTCCCACCCATCCTTCTCTACCATGTGCTGAGTTTTCCTAACAAGGGAAACAGCCGTGGCTGCAGATTCACTCTGGGTGGACAAATGCAGATGTCATGTCTCAGCCACAGGCTTGACCTAGCCTTGCTGGAATGGATGGGGGAGACCCAGAGACCCCAACTCACTTTGCACCAGGCTCATGGTTGAACTTCAGATGCATCTGAATGCCTCCTTGCCTGAGTTCCAGTTCATCCCATAGTGATCCTGCCTCTTTAAATTTGTTCCAAACTTCCCTGACCCTGGTTTTCCTGCTCCACAAACAGCAAGTTATTTTAAGATCTGACACTGTTCAGCTTTTATTTCAGTGTAAACAATACTGGAGATGGAGTGGTCTTGGCACATAGGAGTAGCTTGAGAACAGTTAAGAGCCTGCTGCCTTTTTCCCCCAATTTTTTTCTTCTTTCCCTTTGGAGATGAGCTAGTTCAGGTGCTAATGAGTCTTCTGAAGAGCAGAGAGCCCCTAACAATCCGGAATTTGCTTCCTATAAGACAGAAACAGAGAGAGATAGTGGCTGATCTCTACGAACTGGTCAGGGTCTCCTTGCTGTGACTCCCCTGACATTTTGGAGAGGGAACCGATGACGTTCAGAGTGAGATGTGCTGATGGTTGTAATCTGCCCACTTTTGGGGAGAAGTCGGAAAAAGATGTCTAAATTGAGGCGAATTATTTGCACCCTTGAAGTGCCCATTTCATTCTTTTGGCTCTCCAGAGAACCAGGACTGATGAGCTCAAGTGGACACATCCACTTTCTAGACTCCTAAAACTCTGCTGAGATGAATCCCACCCATCTCAGGATTGCTGTCAAGACCTTTGAGATATTTGGATCTTCAAGTGGTGTCATTTGGCATTATTTCATTTACACCATATAACTATTCTTCCATATCTTACTCTTCTTGCTGTACTCGGCTCTTCACCATGTTGTGTTACCAGAAGCACTGCAGGACCAGAGTCAACACTGCACTGCTGTAATGGTCACTGTCAATACCAAACGCAGATTTCTGGCCCATCTAGGTGCCAAGAAAAGGACTGAAGCAGAAATACAGAGGGCTTTAGAAGCCACAAAGCAAGATAAAAGGTTTTTAGGTATCTACGTGATTAGAAAGCCAATCTTCTGGCTTCAGGGGGTCCGTGCAGTTGAACATCTGAGGTTTGCAATGCTGGATCAACATTTTCTTCAGAGTTTGGGATTTGGGAACTTAGGAATTTTTAACATTCTATCTATTATGATGTTTTATTGTGTCTGCGGACATTTTGGAGTGGTGGGGCTGGAAAAATCCAGAAGATATGTCAGCCTTGTGTTTGCAAACCCATAACTCTGCCATGCCAGAGAGACCCCTGGGAGATACGTGTTAGTGGAGCCGCCTTTAACCATACCCAGCATTGATGGGAACTGGCAGAGGATGCGGCCATTTATGGGAGCACCAGGTTTGCAGGCAAAGAATGCTTTTATCTCACTGCAAAGAACAAAACCATCAACCAGCAGAAAAAGAAAATTTATGCTCAGCTTTCAAAAAAGACCAACAGCCAAGTACTCCAGTTCTTTGTGACTGTTTCCCAGCAGGCGCCCAGCACAAGGGTATCCAACCAGCCTCTTCTGAATATAAATACGGAGCTGGAGGACTGGGGCCTTTGGGGAAAACTCTGCCCTTTCCTGGCCAAAGTCCCACTGGGTTTGCAGAGCTGAGGCTGGGATTTGAGCTGGGAGGAGAAGGGAAAAATGTGAAGTTCAAGAGGTTCAGGGTTTTTTTCAGAGCAAAAAGTATTACCCAGCCTTTCCAGCACAGGTTTCCCAGCAGAGGTTGGCAAGCTGTGTTCATACCTCTCAACCCTGCCCGAGGCTGTCTCCTGGGCCAGGTACCCAGAATCAGAAACCCATTTAAAATAATTCTTGGTTTTGTAATTGGCTTTTATCGCTATGAGCTCTGCGTGCGTCAGGTCAGCCCCATTAGTTCAATGGGCACTGAGGAATTTTTGGGATGACTTACAGACCGTGGAAAAATGAGTGCGGCAGACGGTATCAGCATCACATCAAAAAGCAAAACCACGCAAAGTCTTTGGAAAAAAAAACAGCTGATGGGCTTGGAGCAAAGCAACCGACGAAGCGGCACTGTCTGAGCAAAACCGAGGGAGGAGGGAGGGAGGGAGGCATTTTGGGTGTTGGCCAGCTGGGAGAAAACTCACAGTTAGATTCGCCTGAATTATCTTTCCCAGAGGGGTCCTGGGATTGTTTTTTTTACCCTTCTTCACCAACCATGTCGCGTTGGGGTTCATGGAGCTGTACCCCATGTCTGCAAAGCTGCTCGGGCGCCAGGATGGGATGCGGATCTGCAGGCGATGGCCAGCACGTAGGAGCCGGGCTGGGAAATGCGATGAACACAAGACCCCAAAACATGTGTGCGAGCAAGTTGGAGGACAAGGCAGAAAATCACAGCAACCTTCACAGCAGATTATTTCAGGCAATTTTTCACAGCATGACTCTTTCACCCCCCAGTCCAACGTATTTCCCCTTTTCTTCCCTTCATATATTTCACATTGTTCCCTCCAAACCCTTGTCAGGGCCCATGGTTTATACGCCCTGAGCGCTGCTTTGTAAAACCTGATAAAAACCAGGACAGATTTAGACTCTCATTTCCCGGACCCCAATGCCTGTTTGTTTACTGGTTTGTATTGCTTTATATTTCCAATTAAAACCGAGTCTGAGTGAAGGGAAAGCTTTCTAAAGCCTTTAAAGCCTCCGAGTGAAGGCACACGGAGCAGGAAGGAGCCATGAAGCTGTCGATTGCTGTGAACTTTCCATGACACCACTCAGGGTTTGTTTCCAGACTGATTTTTATTTATGAATGCAGTAGCATTTATTACTGATTTTATCTGTAAAGATAACACTCCTTCCCTAGATGGTTTCTCTGCTTCGGTTATAATTACTGCCTGCTTCTCAAACATGCTTCTGCATTATTTAGTGTGGTACAATGTCAGAGCTGTAATGTTGGCAATTTATTATGTGGACTTTATATGTTACGTGGGGTTACACCTGATCTGGGGATGCCCATGTCCCCATATGTGCCCTGGCCGCATCCCGGCTCCCTCCAAGAAAGCTGGGAACATCTCTCAGGGTCCCTCATGGTGCAGATGTAGCCAAGAAACCAGTCTTCTGCTATGCTGGGTGCTGCACAAGCCTCTGTTCAAAGGAATTCATCATCGAGGCACAGCGTAGGCGTGTTGGTGCATCTTTTCTTCTGCTTGTAGCCATTTGCTGACAGAGGCAGCTCAGTGATGGTACCTGCTCCCTCCAGGCTGGGAATGGTCTTGGGACACTTGGCCGCAGCTCCTGAAAAACTTGATGAAAAACAACACAGTCCATGAAAATGAGATATCATTTATCTCTCCTGTTCCCCCCTTTCTCTCAGCCTGCTTCTTCCCTCTCCGGGAGTCAGACCTAGGAGGCAGTTCCAGCTTCCACCAGGCGTTCAAGGAGCAGTTTAACTGTTGGTCCATGCTTATGATCACTTTAAGCCACAGAGGATGAAGCAAATACTTATAGTTAAGCATGAAAAAAACACCCCAACTTGAGTGTCCATCCTTGGAGATACTCAAAACCCAACTGGACATGGTCCTGAACTGCTGTAACTGCCCCTGCTTTGAGCAGGGGGTTGGACTAGACCATCTCCAGAAGTGCTTTCCAACCCAAATATTCTGTGATTCTGTGATATCTATGAACTTACACTGCAGGGAAATACCAGGTTTCAGAGTATGGCAAGGAGCTGAGATACCTCCGCAATCCCAGCAGCTAAAACTGGAGTTGTTTCCTGTTAGCATTACCAGGAAGGTGGGAGGGCAGAGCATGAGATGAGACATTGCCTCGTCTGAGTCCATACCCTAGCATATTGCCTGATACCCGTTGGCTCCCGGTAAGCCCAGATTCATGTTTTCTTACCCTTTTTGCTCTGTGTGATGTCCCTCATAGTCCTCCAACTGCTCCATGGCGGGTGGTGAAGCTCTGGCACATCTCGGCCCTTGCTGGGAGTTCAGCTTCCTTTCATGCTTACTGGGTCGTTGTCACATGCCAAGGAATGTGTCTGACTCGTTTGCACCTTTGATTGATTGCCACCCTTTATATCTGTTTATTAGGATGGAAAATAACATTTCACCTCAAAAATTTCATCATGTATTCTTTCAGCTCCACATGACCAAATCCCATCCTGGCCAACACAGCTGCTCCTTTCCAATTTTTGGTGTGATTGCTTCCCATCATTTTGCTGCCAAATATATAAACTGCCCGTGGTCTTGTATGCCATTGCTTTTGAAAGTAAGCTGGAGTTGAGTGAGTCGTTGCATTTGCTATTTTTTTTTCATAACTGACAACGAATCCTCGTTTTGAAGTGCTGGGCAGGCGTCTGGGCACTCGTAAATACTTCATCACATGTAAAAGTGTAGTGAATGGCTATTGCACTGCCCGTGGCTCCATCCTCACGTTTATTTCACAGCAGATCACCTGCCCTGTCAAGCACCACCTTGTTTGACATTGCTATCTGTGTAAACCATTCCCTCGAGCCTGCATATACTTTGCACAGGCTCAACCTTGATATAAAGCCTTTATGATGTCAATTATCTTTGCTGGCTTGCCATAACAGTTCACATTGCTCTCCAATGAGTCATGATGAAGTCTTTCAAATACCCACTTGAAATTCATAAATTCTGTGATAAGTCTTTTTGCTAGTTGATGGTTGCTCTGATGATTATTGTTAGGGTCAAAACCTGGTCAACACATGATCTTCCAGGTGAAAATGCTGCCTTCCTCTCTAGAGATTTGTCTGAAAAAAATTCCTGGTAGAGCAGAAGACTTTGTCTTTCCTGGAGAGCACTGTCGTGTCTTTTCAGTCATTACTTTTTTCTTATTTTTAGGGATCTCAGTCCCAGTTTCTTGACTCCTGTGGCTTTTCCTCATCCCCAAACTTCATTCCATGAGTCTAAGAAAAGGGACAGACCTGTGATTTTCATTTGAAGCTCATTCAGGCTTTTACAGCTTTATTACATGTTTTAAATATCATTATATCGGTTCTATGGCATCAGTGTAACTCCTTCTGAGCATCAGAGATCCTGCTGGCTTTTCTGTGATGCTCCAGAAACTCACTTCCACCGTTTCTGCTACCTTTGAGAAGAACTTGGAGTACAGACTTGCAAATGCTTTGAATTTCTTTGGCACGGAAGGACCACCCTGTCCTCTGCCTGCCACTAATATTTTTATGCAGATCAGTCCATGATGTCCTAGCCCCGGACAAACAGTGCTTCTTTCAGTAAAAGTATCCACTGACTTATCTCGGTAATGAGAACACATGCTACGGTCTGTGTCTCCTGGTGCATTTTGAAGGGAAGACCAACCCTGTGTTCACAGACACAGAGTGGTTTGTTTTACAGATAAAGTGGCTTAGAGAACTAATACTGCCATGAGTTCAAGAATGCCTTCAGTTGTATTAGATAAGTTAAAATATTTGCTTTAATAAGATTTATAAATGATGAAGTGAGGCACAAATCAGTTTTCCCTGCGGGTGCGTTGCTGCATGACTGATCCCTGTGAAGTTCTCAGCTGTCTCCAAAGCATTTGGAGATGCAAAGCTGGAGCAGGCTGGCTTCTGGTCCGGTCTGGTCCTGGTAATTCCTGCATTCCTGTGGTTGTAGCCAAAATCCATTATATCATGGCTTATTTGTCCCAGCATATGTGGAGAGAAACGGCTCCAATGCACTGAGTATTTGTTACAAATCACTTTTCATTCCTTGGGTGAAGGACTCTGTGACAGTGATGGGAGGGGCACCAAGTGTTGGATCTCATCCAGATCTGTTTCAGCAGCCAAATACGTCAAGTTTGGACATGGGTCATCTAGGTAATTTAAAAAAAAAAAAAAAATAAATCCCATTCCTGTGAGGAAGGAAGAGCTCTCAGAAGTGGCACGTATGGATTCTGAGCAAGCTGATGCTGGGGAACGCTGCCCTTGCAGCGAGTGGAGCGGGCGACGAGCCCATCACAAACTCCTCTTCAGAGGTGGTAAAAATTCAGCATGTTCATTTTCGCTGTCACTGCCATTCATTTTCATCCACTTTCAGCGTCGATTTTGATTCACACCTTTTCGTTCTGAATTTGAATGAATTTCAGAAAAAATCAAGAGTTTAGCTCAGAATTGCGCTTCTGCATCTAAAAAGCACATGGTGATGATCTTCAGTCAAAGCAGGGCACTCCGCCCCCAAAAACCGATCCACTCTGATGAGAACGAATTGAAACACTTTGACCTTCTCCTCTTTTACTTAAAATTCACTTTTATCCTCTAAAGGTTTCTTGTAATTTCTGGCTGCAAGCAATACCTTGGCAAGCTCCTATTTTGATTAAATGGCGTTTTCCAGCTGGAGGATGTCAGAACATTTTCAGTTGGCCCTAAGCCAAGCATGAAGCACGGGCGATGCACCGGGCAAGAAGATGCGGATTTTGGTCTGGGTGCTGGTACCATCTGTGGTGTATGCAAGGATGGGCGCAGCTGAAAAGGTGATAACGTAATCTGGCTCTTCTGGGTTTTAAGGATGGGCTCACCACACTTTGTAAGCTGTGTTGGAGTGAGGAAGAGGAGGGTGAGGAGCTGCTGAATAAGCCTATAGGATAGTTCCCAACCCGTGAGAGAGCATCAGGGGGGACAGGGATTGCTCCGGTCCTCAGATGCCGGAGCATGTTTTATCCCTGAGTCAGGCGATGAGGAATGCCAAAATCCAAAAATACCACCCGCAAGGAGATTGTGATAAATCTGCCTTGCCCGAGTCTCTTGAGGACCAAGCTCTACATTGTGCTCCGTTGCCCCACTAAACCCAGATCTGCTGCTGCTGTGCATTAGAAACAACCACAAAACCAGCCCATGCTTTAGTGTACAAGGTTCAAACAGCAGCATCCATGCTGGGAGCTTGCCCCACTGCTCAGTGCCGAAATATCCAGTGGGGAGAGATTTGCTTGTCCGCGGCCAGATGTGACAGGGAGAGGGAGTGTGTCAAGGTGGAAACGGTCATGCACAGAGATAAGAAATGAGAGACCATAACGTGGAGCTGAACTGACGGCAACCAAAATCCAGCAGGATGTTAAACCCAGCAGACTTCAGGACTCCAGCCAACCCTGTATCTCCTTTAACAACCTTCAGCTCTTCCTCAGGATGGTCCTGCGGGGGTACAAGCCATGGTGGATGAGGGACATGGGGACATGGGACGGGGCTGGTGCTGACTTTAACCCAAAAGCGCTTGCCGGAGAAGCTGCCAGCCCCGCGTTTCTGAGCCCGAATACCACGCTAATGTTTTGCTGTGCTGCTTTCAACCCACGCCAGTTCTTTGCTTTGGCACAAGCCATGCTCCCCAGGCCCTGCCAAACCAGTACAGATGTTTTAACACCCACCGGAGCCCAGATAATTACAAACAGAACCGAGAGACTGGTCGGGGCTGTTTTCTTTTCATTGCCTGAACTCTCTGCCGTTCTTAAGCGAGACACCTCCCACTTTCTGACATTACTTTCAAAGACATTTTTGTGGGCCATGCTGCTAATACTCATTTTATTAGGGGAATGCCGAGAAGCCCCAACCAGGATGAGGATCACAACATGCCTGCTGACGTAACGGTGACCGCAGAGCGAAACAAGTGCAGGGAAGATGAGTGGAGCAGCTGGGAAAACATTTTCATAGGAAATTAGAGCTGGTTTCTAACCAGTAGCTTTCCAGCCATGGCATTGCAAAGCTCAGCTCATTTTCAAATGGGTCTGGGGAGTGTTTTCAGTAGGACTAAACCATGTAATCAACTGGTGGAATCACTGGCCAGACAGAGGATGCTGCAGGTCCTTTGCATCCTAGATCCTCATGTGAGACAGAGCCCATCACAGCGAGCTTGTGAGCAGAGTAGATGAGGTGAAGAAAGGAGCAGCATCTCCTGTTTTAACAGAGGAAAACCAGCAGCAGACACCTTCTTCCTAGTCTGCGCTTGTACAACCTTAAGATACAGGAGTCTGGCATAGGATGAGGAGCTATGTTCCCCCAGGCCACTTGCAAATAGCCATGTTTGAGCTTAACAGATGAGAACCGATTTAGCATGAACGAAACCAGTTGTCATATGCATATCCCCTGGGGCCACTTAGAAAGCATCTGTGGGGAGGAGGACCAAGAAAGCCTCCTCAGGCTTCATGTCTACAAGAACCTCATGTCTACGCGAACTTCATGTCTACGCACATCTTTTCCATCAGGATGCTTTTAGGTCCTCCTGGACATGCAGGTACATTTTTCCTTGCGTTCATTATCACAGCTCATAACTGGTTGGGTGGAAGATGGCTGGCACAAGCCCACCAGCCTTCGTGCCTTGAGCTGAGTTCGTGGTTCTCCCCTCAATCCCCACTGTGGAATTCGTTGTTCGCCATGCCCAGCCATGAAGATTTTCATCTGACATTATTCCAGTTCGTTTCCGGTTGCTGTGGAGACCAATTTAAATGAAACTCTAGTATTTTGAAGAGAATATGATTCTAAGTCATTTGCAATGCAAGGTCCCATGCTAATAGCATTAGCATATTATTTGATTATGGCGATGTGTAGGGAATAAATTCCAAGTCCTTTTTGTCATCATTGCATCTTAAAAGAAGAGGAAGAGAAAAACCTCCAGGTTTTAGCCGATACTGAAGACCTTTACTGCAGGTGATCTCACAGTTTCTGAATGCATAAAGCTTTGGGGGGGGTCACAGGCATTTTTAACCTCATGGCAACAAGAATAGCTCCCTGGAATGGAGTTTTCTTTCTCTGCTTCTACTGATCACTGTTAATAGACTGCCTAATGGGCAGGACTCAGGTTTTTAATGATGGGTAGAGAGATCTAGGATGGCTTTTTGAGCTGTTCACATTGTTGCTGGAGCGCTGGTGTGGCAGAACCCAGCTAGAGAGCAGCTGTGGAAGGCACGATACTCCTATCGCTTGCAGAGATTTTTCTTCTTGCGTTTCACCCTCAACATCTTAGGAATGGTTTTGCCTTTGGGACTTCTCTAGACGATTGCAGTATGTGGACAGGGTATGCCCATACACTTAAATGAAAAAAAATTGCATGGGAAACCTTTGCAGAGAGACTTGTTTTGAGTGTAAAGGCTGCAGAGATGGAAAAGGGAGAGCTGAACTTCCAGCAAGAATAAGCCAAGCCAAAGTATTTTATTTTTCTGAGTCTTCATCCCTATGGGCATGTTTTCTGGGGACGAACTGACCCTTGCTCGCACTGACCCCCGGGCCACTTTGCTCACCAGTTCAGGGACGCAGTATTGCCGCCACGAGGGTTAATGACTTCTTTTGTCTCCTGTTTCAGCTTTTGCAGTCGATGTGGCTGATATTGCCCCATCTGAGCATGCTGAGCTCACCTGCAAAATTCAGGGCTGTACCACAAACCCCTGTTCCCAACTTCCCACCTACTCTCTATGCAGCATCCACCTCCCTTTCCTTTTAACCTGTCGGCTAATATACCACCTGGAGAGCAAAAAATAACATTAATCCCAGATAGAGGAGAGAAAAATGGGACCAAACTGGATGAGTTTGGTCCCACATGTGAGTGCAAATGTACCCATGAAGAAGGGGGCTCTGAGAGGAGAAATCTGGGGAACCTCTTTCTTTCCCCATCGCTGCCTTACCGAGCGATGCTAAAGCAGAACCTTAACAGTGCTATTGTTTTATTGACTCCCCAGCAAACTGGGAGTTATAATGTTTCTCCCCCAAGGTAAGGAGAGATCGAAATAAATTACTTCTGTAAAGAGCTGGGAATGGCAGTTCTTCTATAATACAAAGTGCAAATATTTGGGCCTCTCGTGCACTCCCTTGAATAGAAATGGTACTAAATCATGCATAAGCAAAATGGGTTCACATTTCCTCGTAGCGAAAGTTTTCCGTTGCTCTCCTGGAGCATTAAAAACCTACACTCCCGTTGCCATAAAAAGGGCTATAAAATTTAAAGCAAGCCGTTAAGCAGTCAGAGGAAGCCCTGGCTGGGATTAGGCTGGGATTCACCCTTTCCCCTTCCCCATCCCCACTAAGTGTGGCATGCACCCATGTTTGCTCAGACAAGGACAGATGCTTGCATCCAGCTCATGGTGAACAATAAGAAGGATAAGAACAAATTTTTTCAAGACTTAAAATCAAGCTTTTGCTGGGCTAGGGGATTAAAAGTTGAGGGTACATCAGCTTCTGGACGTTCATCCCGCCCGTTGGCGGCGTGTTGGACCACAGCACTGGGTGGGACTGCACTGGCGTGATGTCCAAGGGCAAGCTCAGTTAGGAAAAGCTAAAATCACTAATGATCATCATCATCATCGATAGTAATATGCAATAATAATAACCAATAATAATAACCAGTATGATTCCCCAAAACAGGATGCTGGAGCTCCATTTCACACAGTGGGAAAGCCGGGCCATCATAAGACTGCCTCTGGAGAGGGAAAAAAGCTTTTCTCATCTATAAATGTGTCATCTCTTTCGATAGCTCTTAGCTTTCAACAGCTTCAGCCCTGTCCTGCAGAACTGGGCTCCACAGGCTGCTCATACCTCCAGGCAGATTTCCTAAAGATGCCCCTGGCATCTGCAGGAATCACGTGTGCTGCCCACAGACAGAAAGTAGCTAAATCTCCATGTCCCCATTGCCTCGTCTTTGCCACCTTATCCCTACCCTGAAAAATGCAAAAATACCCCCTTTCAGACCGCTTTGTGTTTTGTGCAGTCACAGCCCAACATCTTTGCTCTTTCCCTCTGTTCCAGCTTTTTTTTATTTTTTTTTTTCTGTTTAATCCCTCATCAAATTGTTTTTGCAATGTCGGAGATGATGATTCATGAAGCAGAGGGTTGGAGACATGGTTGGTTCTGCAGAGCAAATGAAGCCTGTCCCAGCCCACGCTGCTGCCCTGGGATTGTCCTTCATCCCTGGCTGTAGGTCATTGTCCCATTCCAGGGCTCTCAGATAAGAATGTCCTAGGTGGGATGCTCAAGGTCACGCGTAAGCCAGGGCTGCGAGTATCCATGTTCATCTGCTTTTACCTCCAGCATTGAAGCCCTCATAACAAAAATAAATAGGTGCACACTAGGCAGCCCTGTCTGGCCAAATGTTAGGCCTCCAAATATTGACACACAAGGTTGAGCTGCGCAACTGAGCGGCAGATTTTAAAATGTAGCCGCCATGTGCGGGGCGTGCTGTTACGATAGAGCTGGGTCACTGCCACCAAGAGAAGTTTCCCAGGGCAGGGATGGGATTTTGGGCACAGCCTCGTCTCACGGAAGCAAACCCGTGTTCTCCAGGGAGAAGCACCGCGTCGTTTCTGTTGCAGTCGCTCTCCCTTCTGTCCTTTCGCCCTTCAAAGAATTGATTGCTGTTAAAATAACTGAGATATATAATGCTTTGAGGTCAGGATGATCTGACTTGGCTCCTTTCCCTCTCTTCTTGCTTACTAGCTCTCCGGTGCTGTGATTTTTTCCTCTGGTTCTCATGCTTCTCCGAGGCAAATGCTCCTGCATTACCACTATTTTTCAGTTTCATACAAATGCAAGCAGCCCGCTGACACTAAAAGGCAGAGATGATGCTACTTATTGCCACTCTTTTTTGTCTCACTGTCTTTCCCGTCAACTCTTTCTTGGGCAATTCTCCCCATCCTGTGTTGGATGCTTAAATAGTTGGGGAGTTTCACTGTTGTTGGTAGAGGAAACCTAAAGGGACCAGCTTAGGCTAAGTTTCATTTAGATTGCCGAAACTGCGTAAGAGAAACCATGCGCTTAGCCCCTCCGTGCAGCAGATCCATGTCCATAAAGTGGTGATGCTCCTCCTTTCCCTTGGCCAGTCTGTCGTGACCGGTTTCTCAAAGCAAATGGAAACAAGCAGCAGAAGCTGGGAAGGAAAAGCTCAAAAGCCCAATGTCACTTTTGTCCCTACCCTTCAGCTCCTCTGCAATGGAGGATGCAGCTATGACGAGTCCTATCTTGCCCCATCCTCACTTTTAAGGAGCTCCACTCCCCCTGCTTGGCACCCAGAATTCAGGCAATGACAAATATTAGGGTGCCTGTGTCCTTGCATGTAGCTCCCCACGCTGATTGAAACCAGAGAGGGGAAATTATCCAAATCAGATGCCCTTTGCAACTGACCTGCCGGAGGAAACCTTTAGCGGCGACCTGTCAAGGCGTCCTCAGAATGACAACAGCTTTTCCAAATGCCATCCAACTCAGTGGCAATAGGGAAAGCTCAGTAAATAAACCTTCCTCAGGTGCCATGCTCATCCTCATGGCATGCCAGGGCCTTCTGGCAGAGTGGTGACGCAGTGACTCATCCATCGGACATGTTGTTTGTTCTCTCCCTGCCAGGAGAAGCACGAGAAAAGCTTGTTTTGGTAGGGTTGTTTGTCTTTTTTTGACTATTTTTTTGTATTTGTGCTCGAGGAGTGAGCTGGCAGTGAAAGTGGAGGTGCAGGCAGATTCCCATGAGAGAAGGTTCCCGCTTTTTTTGCTAAGAAATGATGGAGCTGCTCCAAGGAGTGGGGAAGATGATAGTGCATGAATACGCTGTGCCCCACGCCTCCTAGGGATTATCTCTAGCAGATTTCTGCTATTCCCTCCTGAAAAATATACCATTGGCCAGAAGTTTTAACTGGCACGAAGTCGGTGGCGCAGTCTGGGGCATTTCATGGCCTTATTTGCCAGGGCAGATTGGACAAGCCCCTGTTTGCGAGGCCTCTTGGACCAGCTCACCCATGCGAGCTCAGTGTGGGCATCACAGGGAATTTCATGCCGCTCAGGGATGCCAGGCAAGCCTGATGCCTTTGCCGCGGCCGTCAACGGGAGCACGGGAATTTAGCTACACCCAAAAATCGCCGCTTTCCCAGGGACATAATTTAAAGTCCGTGGGATACAGGGAGTTGTAGTCCAGCCTCTGCAGGCAGGGAAAGCTGACATCATGGCTCCAGTGAAAAAGGCCATTCTGAGCAACAGTTTCCGAAGGAGGCTGAGTAATTATTTCGCTCAGATAAGCCCAGAAACGTTGTGTGAAGCTATGAGCACCAAGCAATAGTCGAGCGCTCTGAGCAAGGGAATTCAGAGCTGTCAGCAAGGAGGGAAATACCACTTAGGGGATTGAAAACATTCATAAAAAATTCCTGGCTCCCAGCCTAGCCCATCCCGTTGCCGGCCGTGCTCACAGTTGCGTATTTTTGCTTCAGGGATGGAGTCATAAGGAGGTTTTATTCCCCTTTGCTGCAACACATGACCAAAAAGGTGCATCTTAACCTGGACTAGTGAAAGCCAAGCCTTCGGCAGCCTGAAGCCCACTTGGCACTGTGGGGTTTTGCAGTGCGGTGCTGGCTCGTCCCCACCAAGCCTCTGGCTCGCTTTCTCACAAGGACCAGCACAACAGCTGTAGCACGAGCCCAGCGAGATGTATGCATGCAAGTCATGCTGCTGACATAGAATTTTAAGTTGTGGGCGTCCAACACTGCCTTTTCCAGACCGTGAGAGTTCAATTCCCCATACTCAGAGGAGAACCGGCCAGGAAACGTGGGGTTAAGATGACACTTCCCACATGGCCCCACTACATAACCTTAACTCTGCCCCCCTGGGAAAGGCAATAGGAACTGGAACAGGATCTTATCCCTCCTTGGCTGTATTTGATACATTCCCTTAACATAAACTCAAGATCTCAACATAAAGCCAAGGGATTTGAAGACTACGTCTACACTGTCAAATAAAGGAGAGACATGGGTTTATACATGGCCCGAGGCAGATGGCCATGAGGGATGGAGAAGCACCATTCTTTTTGTCTCGTGGCCAGATTGATCTGAGCATCTTGGTCATGATGGAGGTGGGACCAGTGCCTGGAGGCATCCAGATGGGACCCCCTGGAGGTTATTCACTAAGTGCCCTGCATGGGCATGTGGAGTGTTGGTCCTCATCGCTTGGGAGGTGGGTACTGCAGCATGGCAAGCTGACATGGCTTAGGGACCTCTGGCTTGTGATTCACCCTGTAGACCTTACCCTCATGAGGAGATCTGTCTGTTGCAGGCCAACACAAGAGCACGAATGTCTTGACTTTTCCCTTTAGCATGTACTAGCCATCAAATACTATTTTTCTGCCTCAATTTCCTTTTAGCCCAGCAGGGCTCATTGTCACCGTGTGACCTGGGCGCACGAGCTGCCCTTTTTGATAGCGCAAAAAGCCTCCCCAAACATAAAAAATACAGAGTAATCTCGGCAGTCCTCTTCTGCAGCCAAGGATTTATCTTCCCAGCCCTTGCAATACCCTCCCAGCCCTGTGAAGCAATCCATCTCTCACCTGCTATTACGGAGTTCATCTCACAGACCTAATGGAGTACGTGAGTCCTGAATTGGCTCCCGCTAATGCTCTCGGTGGCCGGGTCGCTGTGGGAAGCGAGCTGGGAATTAATTTTGAAAATCAATGTGGATGTCAATAGAGTGGCTTCCCCTGGGGAAGCAGCATGCTTTTTACCAAGTGTTGCCGCCTGCTTCCCTTGGTCCCCCTTTTTATTTTACGCAGTCAGAGTAACCATGGACTAATTCATTCTGCTTTCAATGAGCTTGTCTTTTGCACTGTGCTCTCCGTTTTGCCCAAATCGGACTCATTTTTGGGAAAAGATTAGGGTCTCCTGGAAATGGAGGATTCACTGGACTCCTCAAAATGTTATGATTTTAATTTGCTGTGCCCCGGTGTGATGCTGTGCACCATCTCCTCCATGCAGCCCCAGTTCTCCCCTTAGGCTGTGTCAGTACAAATAAATTGGTGTAATTTCTAACTCCTGGATATATTTTGGCCTGCCATGACTTTTCTGTGCAATGGCAAGTGCAGAGCCTGCAGGGATAGTGCTGGAGGACTGCTCAGGGCAGAGGCACCCCAACCCAGTGCTGTTCGCAGTTGTCCCCAGGGGCAATCTTCAGGCTGGGATGGGGACACAACACCAACCTGCCATCCTCACGTCATCCTTAGAAGAGCCTTGGCCAAAGCCCAATGTCATGGGCAATTCTTGGCAGTGATTTGGGAGAGAGCAAGACCGGGGGGGCTGTTCCTGAGAGACACTTTGAGTGCAGCCCCCCTGTTTTTGATAGCAGTGTGTTCTACCACACTAGCTGACCTCAAATCACTTGATTTGGGACTAAGATTTGGGACTCGCAGAGCTCTCAAGACTCATTTTCAGTCCTGAGATCAGTCTGCACTGCTATGAGATAAATATTTAATAAGGGTCAAGGCACTGTTTTGTCCAAGGACACCAAAACGGCCATTTACTCCCATGAAAAGCACCAGGGGATCTTTAATGCCCATGCAAAGAAGGCAGGAGTCAGAGTTTTAAGCTCTCATCCCCCACCATTAATGTCAACGTTAAATATTGATCCTTTCTGTGTTTAGCACAAACCAAACAACACAGTCGAGCCACGCTCTTTGGCTTTTATTAATGTACTTTTTCTGCATCAGGTGAAGTTTGCAGTAACAGCAGGAAAAAAAATGTAGCAGCAGTGAACGAGTGGCAGACAGATCGATTTTGTATCTTGACACAATTCAGAAGGCGGTGAAAAATCACCCCATGTGCATCTCCTTGTCTGAGCCACGACAGCCAATTCGCAGAGAACTCAGTTCTCTGCAGCATAAGACAGTCAGGCCCAGTATTTCTGGTAGGATCTGGGATATGAGGGAAGGAATGGAAAAAAGAGGTTGGAAATCTGTAAAATCCCCCTCACCCCAGGTTCCCTTATGGGTGTCTGAAGTCAAATTTGAGGAGCAGCTAGATATCATGTTGGGGAAACTGGGAGCAATCCATAAATCATTGGTGGCCAGAAAATGGGTGGATTAACCCAGGGAAAGACATCCTTTTTGTTAGGGTTTGGGGGTTTTCTGCGTTTTGCATCTGCACCAAATAAGTGTAAATCACAGCCATTATAAAGAGTGACTTCAGTGAACCATGATGAGTGGTTTTCATGTGCCAGGAGGGCATGCATGGCAAGGACACCACGCATGGTCTTCTGCACGGTCTTCTGCAGCTAGGGAGGATCAGCTTTCCCAAAATATTCTGTGGTTTGTGGGTTTTCTGGGATTTGGGTTTGGTGGTTTTTTTTATAATGAGAGTTTACAGCTTGGCTGTAAAAATTCATCCCTGGTTCAAGTTCTTGGAGCACGCTTATTAGAAGGCTGGCATAGCTGGGTGATTACTCCCCACCTCAGGGATGTTCTCCATTGAAATGAATTTAGTATTTTAACATGCTCCTTGAGGAAGGGGAGCAGGCACTAGGAGTCATGCCTTGGGTCTGCAGAAAGCTAGCAGGAAACAGTAGGAGCTGTCACAAAATTAATAGAGAATTGGGGAACATGGGAATATTTTGAATCTCTGCTGTCATTATGTCCATCCACATTCCTAACCCGTACCCCAGTTTACCCAACTGTAAAAGGATAGCAGTGATGCTCTTGCACAGAGGGATGGGGATGACTTAAATCTCATATCTAAAGCCACCTACAAAAGGTCCCTAAGAAAAGACAGAAGCAGAAATTGCGATGTGAAAGCTCTTCTCTTCCTTTTCCTTTTTAATCAGGTTTTAACAACGCACTGAGCTACCCGTGAATTGGGCTGATGTCCCCAGACATCCCTGCAAGCCACTAAGCATGTGATGGAATATGATAAAATGATAAAATGTGATAAAATATTTATTTCCCTAAATGGTACCTATAGTTGCATGTGCTCCTAGTAGAGGAGCATGCTGCTGAGTGCATCACTCAGAGCCATAAGCAAACCCCACCGAACTCCATAAATGCCAGAGCATTTAAGTAAGGAAAATCCTGGGAGCACAGGCTGTGGGGTCACTGTGTCTGGCCGCTCACCAGTGTGTTTTTTCCCTGCACAGACACACTGAGGAGCATTGCCTCCATGAACCATGCGCCGCGGTCCTCCCCGGCAGAACTCAGCGGTGCCAGCCACCACCTGCTGCGAGAGCGCAAGTCCTCAGCACCATCCCACTCCAGCCAGCCCACCTTGTTCACCTTCGACTCGCCCGCCAGCCACTTCCAGAGCACCCTGTCCGCCAGTGCCCCCCAGGACTACCTTTTCCTCCACCAGTGTATGAGCAGAAAGTCAGAAAACGCAAGGTATTGTAAGCTGGCTGGGAACAAACCTTGGGAACAGCTGAGGGAGGGTTGAGGGTGAGCAGCTCAACCCACCTCCATCCTTGGAGGTCTGCAAAACCCAGCTGGAGAAAGCCCTGAGCAATGGTCCTATCTCACCTCGGTTAAGAGGAGGAGGAGGTTGGAACAGCAAGTTTCCGAGTGCCTGGCTTCCCTGGCTTTCTGGGTTGCATTAGAAACTGGCTGAATTGCCAGACCCAGAGGGTGGTGATGAGCAGCACATAGTGTAGTTGGAAGCCAGTCACTAGCAGTGTATCCTGGGGGCCAATACTGGGTCCAGCCCTGCTTAACATCTTCATTAGTGATCTGGATGATTGGGCAAAGTGTAACCTCAGCCAGTTTGCTGATGACACCAAACTGGGAGGAGTGGTTGGTATACCAGAGGATCTTGCTGTTGCACCAGAGGGACCTCGACAGGCTGGAGAAATGGGCCAGCAGGAACCTCATGAAGTGCAACAAGGAGAAGTGCAAAGTCCTGCACCTGGGCAGTAACAACCCCAAGCACCGATATATGCTGGTGGCCACCCAGATGGAAAGCATCATCCTGGCAGAAAAGAACCTGGGGGTCCTGGTTGACACCAAGTTGAACACAAGCCAGCAATGGGTCCTGGAAGCCAAGAAGGCAAATGGCATCCTGGGCTGAATTCAATAAAGTATTGCCAGCAGATCAAGGGATGGGGTCCTTCCCCTCTCTTCAGCACTGGTGGGGCCACACCTGGAGTGCTGGGTCCAGTAATGAGCTCCCCAGTAGAAGAGAGACACGGACATACTGGAGAGAGTCCAGCAAAGGGCCACGAAGATGCTGAAGGGACTGGAGCACCTCTCCTATGATTAAAGGTTGACAGGGCTAGGACTGTTCAGCCTACAGAAGAGAAGGCTCAGGGGGATCTCATCAATGTGTATAAATACCTGAAGGGAGGGTACAAGAAGATGGAGCCAGGGTCTTTTCAGTGGTGTGCAGTGCCAGGACCAGAGGCGACGGGCACAAACTGAAACACAGGAGGGTCCTGCTGAACATCAGGAAACACTTTTTTACTGTGAGTGTGACCGACCACTGGCCCAGGCTGCCCAGGGACATTGTGGAGTCTCCATCCTTGGAGATATTCAAAACACAACTGGACACAGTCCTGGGCAACTGGCTCTGGGTGGCTCAGCTTGAGCAGCGGTGTTGGGCCAGATGATCTGCAGATGTCCCTTCCAACCTCAACCCATGATCCTGCAGAAGGGGCACTAATTCTTGCCTTTAACCAGAATAAACACAACCAGAGGGATGGGCAGGGTTTGCACCACTCTGCTGTTCATCCCTGCTGTAGCCCAGAGCTCGCTGGGCTTCGCGGCAGCCCGTGGTGCACAGTGTGGTATTTCTGAGCAAGTGGCAGCTCTCCGCCTGCGGACCCAGCCGGTTGCCTTAAATAGCGAGGATTTTTTCTGACATGAAGAGTTTTGGCTCGCGAGAGAGGCAAGAAGCAAGGGAGGGAGGGAGGGAGAGGCGGTTGGAGCCCAGCTGGCGTGAGGTGAGAGCAGAGCCCGGGCTGCAGCCTCCTCTGGGCTTTCCTGCTGCAGCTGCCTTTCCCTACCCGAAAAACAATGACAGAAAAAGGCTCAGAAAAATTAATTTCAGATGGAGTTCATGGAACAGTGTTTAAAAAGAGGGCCCTCTGACACTCCAGCTGTGAGGATAGATAAAAGCTACTCTCCGGGAGCCCGAGTGCGGCTGGAACACCGAGGAGGAGGGAGAAAACACTGGTGCTTTGGTGGACAAAGACAAACTGGCCAGTGGCAGCTTCTGCAACTGGGCCAGAAATAATCACCCCAATCAATGCCCAGTGCATGGGACCAAGCTGCGGGACTACTGGGAATCCCTCCCCTTTCAGCTCCGGAGCTCTTACTTTACTCATCCATAAAATGAGGGTAATAGTAGCTAATTGGTGGGCGATGCTGGATGATTAACCCATGAGATGCTTCAAGTCCTCGGTCAAAAGGACTCTGCCAGAGCCCAAACATCTCCCGGGCAGACCGAGCTCCAAAGGCGGCAGGGATTCATTTGTCATATCGCAGCATCATTTGTTTTTTCCCCCAAATAAGCCCTATTTCTCAGCGCCATCTCGTGCTGGCTCCATGAAACAGAGTCCCTGTTTTCCCTGCAGAGCACCAACCCCGCCAGAGCGGTGTAAACCAGCATTTCCCAGCTTTTTCCATAGGGCTGGCACTTCCCCAGTGATTTGCCACAACTGGAAATGCCCCCTGTAACCATTTCACTTTTTCCCAGCACGGTGATTGATACAGGGCAGAACTCTCTTCCACGGGGAGATGTTTTAATGGGGCTGGCTGAGTCCTTCCTACCTGTGAGCACCTGGTCTCCTGACCCGTGCGTGATTATACCTCTGTGAGGAAAAAAACCCAGCCCAAGGCTACCTCTCACCCTCTCCTGGTGCATATGCATTAGCTCTTCACGGCAGGGTAACTCTTTTTTTGGAGCTTTGCTGCATTTTCTTCTTCCATGTTGCTTCAGCCAGCTCAGGGCAAGATATCATTATCACCCATGCTTGGCTCTGCCACATCTTGCCCTCGTGTCCCAGCACTTCCTCAATGATGTCTGCATTTCCCCAAGTCTTTCAGGATGGGGAGCTGCTTTGCGGTGGCAGCGGTTGAGGATGGGGAAGATAAAAGTCTCAAGTGGCCAATTCAAGCATTCCTTGACTCAAGAAAATATCATCTGCTGGGGTTGGGGGTGCAGAAAGCCAAGCCCGTGGGGCTCATCGTCTTCTGCAGCGTTGGAGCATTGAAAGAGGAAGCAGCAGGAGGGATAAAACAGGAGATGAAACACCTCGGAGGAAACTGGCAAAGGAGCGGTGGCTAACGAGCAGTTTTTAGAGGATGGAGGTCTCCCCAGTTCTTGCCTTCTGTCCTGGCTGGTATCCCTGGGCATGGCCACAATACAAATCAAGTTATATTACAATTAGCAAGGCACGGAACTAATGACCACACTGCACCACTCAACCTGGGGCACTCAAGGGCTTTTATAAGAAGCCTGTATATGAATTCAACCCTGAGGTTCATTCCTCGTTCCGTGGGGATCAGGGTTACAAATCCGAAAAGCCAGCTCAGGAGTGTCTTCGCCTCCCTGGGGCTTGCCCTGCAAGAGGGCAGGGCGGTGGCATAGCTGGAAGCTTTGAAATTGTCCCCATCAGGAATTTTTCTGGTCCCTCTCAAACATGTTTGCAAGGCAGATGTGAGAGTAAGCTTCCTTCCTGCGCTGACGCGTGATGGGGATGCTTAAGGGGTAGTGCCACAGCTTCTCTGGGCGACCTGGGCCAGTGTCTCACCACCCTCACAGTAAAGAATTTCTTCCTTATAGCGAGTTTGAATCTCCCCTCTTTCAGTTTAAAACCACCATGCCTTGTCCTATCACTACGTCGCCCTGCTAAAAAATCTGTCCCCATCTGTCCTACAAGCCCCTTTAAGTACTGGCAGGCTGCAGTAAGGTCTCCTCGCAGCCTTCTCCTCCCCAGGCTGAACAGCCCCGGCTCTCCCAGCCTTTCCTCCCAGCAGAGGGGTTCCAGCCCTCGCGTCATTGCTGGGGCCTCCTCTGGCCCCGCTCCCACAGCTCCAGCTCTGTCCTGTGCTGAGGGCTCCAGAGCTGGACGCAGGACTCCCGGGGGGGTCTCAGCAGAGCGGGGCAG
>Ga0065711_1030580_pt1 | contig 32088 bp, 19 predicted proteins | sample Hoacrofraction12_FD_59098 | JGI IMG/M metagenome (GOLD analysis project Ga0065711, IMG submission 59098) | Hoatzin crop microbial communities from Cojedes, Venezuela - Epithelial fraction 12 v2 (version 2) | ecosystem: Host-associated > Birds > Digestive system > Esophagus > Crop | place... | reverse complement strand
TAAAAAAAAAAAAAAAAAAAAAAGACTTCCGAAATAGTTAAACTGTTTTTAGTAACTATATTAAAATGGTCTTCATTGTGCTTGGGCGCTATACGTCAGCAACCATGTATGAGATGTAGGCAGCAGTTTTCCTCACTTTTCCCATATGTTTTAACTTGTGTTTAAAATAAAGATTTGCCCATATTAAAAATGTGGGAGTTTTGTATAGCAGTACTTCTTGGGGACAGCCATTTTATTACTGCTCTTGGTGGGGGTGGGGAGGGAGGCTTATGAACACTTTATTTAGAGACATTTTTAGCTATACCCACTTCTGTCATATATTGAGATCCACAAGTATGTTCTCTTTCTTTCCAGAAGACTTGCTTAAGATAAATATACTTAGCATAGTAAGTTTTGGGTTATCTTTTTTAAACATGAATTCAAGAACTGAATTCTAATGAAGTACAGAGGTGAATTTATTGTTTACAAGTTCTCAGAAAAAAAAAAAAAGAACTGTTAGCAGACCAGAAGAATGCCTGATCTGAAACTGTCTCCAAAAGGAAAGAGAATAAAAGCAGTCAGCAAATAGTATTTATATCTTTGGATGTTCTGCCAGCATCTGGCAGTCTTCAAACTGGGCACTTGCCTATGTCAGAAGTATTATCTGCTGTGTCTAGTGGCTTAGAATGAATTTATTTTTGTTCTGAGTTGGCCCATTTGTTTTCTGAAACACAGAAACTTTTAACTTCCACAGATTCTATGGCATCTGTCTCACTAGGGTGTTTATTTTCTTCTTCTTTTTGCTGTCTCTCTTTCTCTCATGGAATTCTATTTCTTTTAGTTTCTGTTTTTTAAGAACATTCCATTTGCCTGCCTCGGTGTTACCTAGATGCACAGAGGCACAGTGTTCCCTTGAATTGGTCATAAAGATTAATTATACTAAAGGGTTTGGTTTTAAATATTCCCTTCACACGTTCGCTGGTAATTGTGAGATTTTAACTCGTGGATTGTCATTCTCAACTGCTGTTGCCATATACTATAAAATTGCAGAGGTGTGGAGGCCATATTTCAGTATTAGCAAATACTTTGGAAAAGTAAGTGACAGAAGTTAAAATGTTGTTCTATCAAGCATGCACAGCAGACTGCCATTTTGAAACTTTACCATATGGAATTTTTTGATTGTTAGATTCAAAAATTTAATAGGTGGAAGAAAAGAGAAGGATGTACCTTACTGCTGTTGTTGTTATGCTTTATCAGTCAGAATCTTTCTTAGTAAGACGTAGTTCGAGAAGCTGCTGGAAGAGAGGAGCAGGATTCATTTTGTAGTGGCTGAAAACAATTCTGGATTGAAGAAATTCATAGCTCTCCAGTCTTCTCTTTTATGCTACTGAGATGGCATGGCTCTCATACATAAACTCCTGACAACAAACCATTATAAAACTTGTCATAGTTCTGGCTTTTGGTTTATTGGTTTTCTTTCTTTTTTTGTGTGTGTGTTTTTTAATTAAAGGATGTCATTTGGTTAAGTAACAAAGTGATTTAATAAAAATTTAAAGGTGAATGTTAATAGTACGAGAAATTCTGTTGTGCAGTCTTGACATTCTAGATTAATTGTTCTAAAATGAGGTTTTGTTTCATTTTATCAACAACTTGTTCTGGAAGGTTGTTTAAATATCTCAATCTAGGAAAAAATATAAATGTGAATATATTTTTACTTCTGGTTATTTTGGACATACGTGTGTGCTTGGAGGTGTCTGCCATATCAATAAATGAGATGAACAATGACATTTCTTTTTAGGTTTACCTCACTTTTCTTCTGGAATTTTTCGCTCTTGGGGAAGGGATACCTTTATTGCACTGAGAGGTCTAATGTTAGTTACTGGGCGCTATCTAGAAGCAAGGTAAGACTGACTTATTCTTGGTTCTTACTGGTTTTGCAGTAGTTCGGAAAAAGACAACTCTCAAAACCTGAGGTGACACACAAGCTGTTAGAAACAGTCAATGTGCAGTATAAAACTTTAATGGCCTTAGATGGATTTGGAAGTTGTCTCCAAGTGGAATTAAAAATATTACTTAAATGATTTTCATTTGCTTTCTTAGCATTGATGTGAAGCTGATGTTCTGTATAGATAAGGTGGGTTTAACCCCTGTAACATTACTGCTTGTCCTTAAACAAAGTGATTGTGTTTTGTATGTACTTTCATTATTGTTGCTGAGCAATAATTTCAAAATTACTTCTTTAAAATTTGAAGTAGCAAGAGAATACAATTTTAGTCAGAAAGATACGATTGCATGTCTATAGTGATTTTTTTTTTGTGGTAAATGCTAATATTTGTCTATTAATACTATAAATCAGCTAATTATGGATTGTTACAATTTGATATCTGTTTGTAAATGTTTAACCTGACAAATAGGGCAAATATAAGCCAGATGTATTGATTTGGTATTTCCATTAATCTTTTTAATTTGGGTGGAGCTTGCCACATCATACAACCATAAAAATTAGTTGCTTTAAATTAGTATGTATTTATGCTGTTGTAGACTTGGCCAACTATTACCTTTCTTATGCAGTGAGATCTGCAGTCTACTGGTATGTTAATATTCCCTTTTAAAGCTAGTTGGAGTCCATGTTTTCTGCAAGGTATGCGCAACGGTACTCAAATGAAACTTCTCATAACCTCAGTTGCTGTCACCTCTCTGTATTTTAATAGGAAATTCCCATCTACTCCTGCCCTCCGTCCCCATTCTACCCCACCCATCAGAATGGATACCAGGGTAATCATAAACAATGTCAATAAAAACTTTCCCTATGACCTGAGTGGGATTTGGATTTAGGCTCTGTATCACTACCTATGAAAAAGCAATGAAAAAGCAAACTAGCTTTTCCATATTAGCAGATATTGTATGTTTTGTACAAACTGATTTAAATGTATTCATGTTGGGGAATTTGTAGGGAATAGATGACTTTTTCTTGTAAAGGAAGTTCATGCTAAATGAAGTAATTTATGGCTTTCAACAGAAAACTTTTGGCATCTGTCTTTAAGATCCTGTTTGTCTCTGACTTACCTTGCTGTTAAGGCAAACTTGTGTGCTTTGTACTTAATGCTTGGTCCAATAATGGCCTTGAAAGCAACTTAGTCAAGGCTGCATTTTTCTTTTGTTCTAGAAACATCATTTTAGCATTTGGTGGAACTTTAAGACATGGTCTCATTCCCAATCTGCTTGGCCAGGGGACACATGCCAGATACAACTGTCGTGATGCTGTGTGGTGGTGGCTTCAGTGTATCCAGGACTACTGTAAAATTGTTCCAAACGGATTAGACATTCTTAGATGTCCTGTTTCTAGGATGTACCCAAAAGATGAGTCTTCTCCTCAGCCTGCAGGCACTGTGGTAAAGATCACTTCTGATTCAAGTATTGAACACAACAATAAATTTTTAATGAAGGGATGTTATTTTTCTAGGTACAAGAACCTGCCACTATCTGTTGTTTATGGTGAAATTTTATTATAGCACAAGAATTCAATTTTTTAGGCACTTCTCATTAAATTTGCGTCACATGGTTAGACCAGGTGCAGGGGTTTGGGAATGGAGGAAAATAAATTCCGTCAGCATCTAAATTTTTTATTTGCTTTTGCTCTTGAAAAAATGTTTATATTAAAAATTGTATAGTGTATTGCCATTGACAAAAATCCTATGAAAACGTTAGATGCTTTTCTTTTAAAGTATCATAAACTAGAGGCTAAGAATTGCTACTATTTGCACATTAGATAGAGCCTTTCCTACTCATTTTTCATCTTGCCTTTCATATATCATCCAAACGTGCCATCAATCTAGGATCAGCCACTTTATGAAGTAATACAGGAAGCAATGCAGCGGCACATGGAAGGCATAAACTTCCGAGAAAGGAATGCTGGTCCTCAGATAGATCAAAACATGAGAGATGAAGGTAACATATATAGAACACTTGCTATGCAATTCAAAAATATTGATTATATTTTGTATTTCTTTTCCTCTAGCTATCGAGTATAACTTCAAAAAATTAATTATGCTTAATGCAACTTAAACTATGTTACTTTAAGTACATTTGATATTTTAAAAGTGCCTAATTAGTTGTTTATTATTAGCAACTGTTTATATGTTGTGGTACAAGTTCTCTTTAAATGAAAGTTCACTTAAAGTACAGATCTCTTGTTCAGAGTTATTTTTTGTTTGTTTAGGAGGTTTGGGATGTGGGGGGCAGTTGGGGTTTGGTTTTGTTTAAAATATAGACTTAACACCTGATATTCTTTCTTGGCAGGCTTTAATGTAACTGCAGGTGTTGACTGTGAAACTGGCTTTGTCTTTGGAGGGAACCGCTTCAATTGTGGCACTTGGATGGATAAAATGGGAGAGAGTGACAGAGCTTGCAACAGAGGAATTCCAGCTACTCCAAGGTACAAAATCCAGGCTTTTGGGTGGATTTTTAAAATTTTTTAACCAAAATTTCTCTGCAGAACTACTATGTCTTCCACTGACACATCTGAGAGGTGATCTCTCAAATGTTCTAAATGTTTTTGCCTACTAAAATGTTAATGATAATTTTTTAATTTGTGCTCATTTGAAGAAAAACGGTGTGTTCATAGCAGGTGAAGCCCTCGGTTGGTGGCGTGGTCTTAGCTGCCTGCAAAGAGTCAATGTTTGAATTCAAATAGTAAAATGTAATTTAGGAAAAACTGTGTACTTGTAGTGCTAGCAGTACTTTGTTATTTAGACTTGTTATAGGAGATAGATCTTGATAATTGTTGTGTCATTTCAATTCTTCTTATTTAGAATTCAAAAATATCTACATCATCATATGTTTTTAAAGTTAAGATTAAAAATTTTAAAAATAAGCTCTTTACTATGTGTTAGTAAACTGCTGCAGACATCCTTGCTTGAGTTCAGTACAGCATCACAGAATCTTGGAATGGTGTGTGTTGGAAGGGACATTAAAGATCATCTCGTTCCAAACCCCCTGCCATGGGCAGGCACACCTTCCATTAGACCAGGTTGCTCAAAGCCCCGTCCAGCCTGGCCATGAACACTTCCAGGGAGGGCACATCCACAGCTTCTCTGGGCAACCTGTTCCAGTGCGTCACCACCCTCATAAGAAAGGATTTATTTCTTAGATCTAACCTAAATCTACCCTCTTTCAGCCTGAAGCCATTACCCCTTGTCCTAATCACTACATGCCCTTGTCAAAAGTCCCTCTCCAGCTTTCTTGTAGGCCCCCTTCGGATACTGAAAAGCTGCAATAAGGTCTCCCTGGAGCCTTCTTTTCTCCAGGCTGAACAGCTCCAACTCTTTCAGCCTTTCTTCACAGGAGAGGCGCTCCAGCCCTCTGATCGTTTGTGTGTCACTCCTCTGGACCTGTTCCAACAGGTCCATCTCTTTCCTGTGCTGGAGGTTCCAGAGCTGGATGCAGGACTCCAGGCGGGGTCTCACCAGAGTGGGGCAGAGAGGCAGAATCACCTCCCTTGACATGCTGGCCATGCTTCTTTTGATGCAGCCTAGGGTACGATTGGCCATCTGGGTTGCAAGCGCACATTGGTGGGTCATGTTGACCTCATCAACCAGCACTCCCAAGTCCTTCTCAGGGCTGCTCTTAATCCATTCTTTCCAGGCTGTATTTATGCTTCCGATTGTCCTGACCCGTGTGCAGGACCTTGCACTTGGCCTTGTTGGACTTCGTGAAGTTTGCACAGGCCCACCTCTAGAGTCTGTCAAAGTCCCTCTGCATGGCATCCCTTCCCTCCAGTGTGTCGACCGCACCACACAGCTTGGTGGCATCAGCAAACTTGCTGAGGTTGCACTCGATCTCACTGTCCATGTTGCCAACAAAGAGGTTAAACAGTGCTGGTCCCAGTACTGACCCCTGAGGAACAGCACTCGTCACTGGTCTCCACTTGGACATTGAGAAATTGGCCATAACTCTTTCAGTGCGACCATCCAGCTAATGCCTTATCCACTGAGTTGTCCATCCATCAAATCCATCTGTCTCCTATTCAGAGACAGGGATGTAATGCAGGGCAGCATCAAATGCTTTGCACAAGTCCAGGTAGATGATGTCAGTTGCTCTTCCCTTATCCACCAATGTAGTAACCCCATTGTAGTAGGCCATCAAATTTGTCAGGCATGGTTTGCCCTTAGTGAAGCTGTGTTGGCTGTCACCAGTCACCACCTTATTCTCCGTGTGCTATAGCATAGTTTCCAGGAGGATCTGCTCCATGATCTTGCTGGGCACAGTGATGAGACTGACAGGCCTGTAGTTCCCCAGGTCTTCCTTTTTTTCCCTTTTTAACAATGGGGGTTATGTTCCCCTTTTCCAGTCCCTGGGAACTTCACTGGACTTCAGGACTTCTCAAATATGGTGGATAGTAGCTTAGCAACATGAGGCTACTCCTATCTGCTTACAGAGGGCCTTGTCTGCTCGGTCTTCCTCATCAGGTGGTCCACCATAATGTCACCAGTCCCTGCCCTGCCTTTAATCCTGACCCATAAGCTCTCGGTCAGCTCCTCATCCATCAGTTTCAAATCGATTGCTGTCTGTGGGCAAGAACTGAAGAAAAACATTTCTCTTGCTTGACAAGTCAGGCACTTGAATTGAGAACCAAGAGAGGTTGAGGTATCTGCCCGAAAGAGGCTAAAACAGTGGTGCTGGAGAAAAATTTTACATCAAGCAGGCACGAAAACTCAATATGATATAATATGAAATTTATGCATATAGGGATTGTCTGAATAGCACCTGAAAAAAGAAGTAAACCCAAGAAATGCATTTAGTGCTTAGTTTAATGCTTCACTTTTGACTTATCTATTATGTCAGAAACATTACCTAAGTTACCGAAGTTCATGTGCAGATGAGAACCTCTGTATTGAACACAGTTTTAACATCAGAGGTCCAAGTTGTTTGACGCTGATCCTTTTTTCATGTTCGTAATCACTGATATGAAATGATCTTAAATCCGTGCAAATTACCTGGGTATGGTAATACCACTTTGAATTAATCTATTGTACAGAAAAAAAGTATCTGTTAGCCAGTTTAGTCAAGCTCATTCCCTGGCTGTTAGCTGACACAAAACCTCACCTGTTTTCACCCTTTCCTCCATTGTTTCCTGGTGGAATCGTGCTGATCTAAATAAAAGTAAATTGACATGGTTTGCTTATGCTAATGTTCTCTTCTCATACTCTTGGCCCTTCATGAAACTCAAAAGTACCCTATAAAACTGAGTGTGCCTGAAAGTGGGAGACAAGCTTCAGCGTAGATAAAGTTAAGATACACATCTAGGGGAAAAATAGCCTAAACCATGCCTACACAGTGCTGTCAGAACTGAGCTACAACGCAGGAAGGAAATCTGAGTCATTGGTAGCTTTCTGAAATCATATCTTGTGTACAGCAGCAGTCAAAAAAGCTAATAATAATTAATACTATTAGCTGTCATCGGTAAAGTTTTTTAGAACAAGCCAAAGGGCATCACTCGGCCTCTTTGGGAAACACTACACCTGCAAGATGCATTTGTGTCTCGAGTGTTATGTGTAGTGCTGGTCTCAAGAAGGACTTAGTAAAGGATGGTACAGAGAAAGGCAGCTAAAACTGAAAAGGATAGAGTAGCTGCCTTGCAAGATGAGACTGGAACATCTAAGGACTCTTCATTTTCAACAGAATATGGGTGAGAGAGGTGTGACAGAAGTTTAGAAAATCATGACGGTAGTGATAAGATGGAGCTGTTACAAAACACTGCAATACTGTAGAACTTTGGGATGCTTATACAGGAGAAATAAGGGAATAGTAGGAGAATAGGGAAAAATCAAGTGTCTAAATAAGATTTTTTTTTTTTTACAGTTACTTATTGAACTTTTAATAGTCTTTTTAAAGTAATTCTTGGGCTTTTTTTATTGTCATTATTTTAGAGATGGCTCTGCTGTGGAAATTGTTGGCCTGTGCAAGTCTTCTGTTCGCTGGTTACTGGATTTATCTGGGAAAAATGTGTTTCCATTCCATGGAGTCACTGTAAAAAGACATGGTAAAAACAGGCATATCTCATAATTGTGTTATTGGAGTATAAAAATAATTAAAACAATGAAATTGTGGCCATGTAACATCAGGAATGATTATTAAATTACACAAGAAGGTTTAGGGGTAAAAAGGGAAAATTTGGGAAAGTGTCTTGTATGAGTAAAATATTCTGTTACTACAAGAATTTAAGAGTTGATATTGTCTTACCAATATTTCAAATATTTTATTCCATCTATTAAGGTGTGGGTTACAAAGGAATTTTGAAGCCTAAATACCATTTCTCAAAATGGACATAAGGGATAGGGTTATTATGTATTATGATGATACGCATCATTCATTACAAGAATGCTAAGTAAAATGACACAAGACACTTCTTTTTCTTTTCTTTTTTTTTCAATATTCACAACACAGAAAACCACTTCTTGTGAGTATTTACCTAAATAGCTGCAGATGTCCATTATGTTTCAGAATGATATTGTTCTGGTTACAGAGTTACTTCACCTTGAGGTTACCCAACCTAAGTGCATATACGTGCTCTATAAAGGTGTTTTACTCTTCAGTAAAGGATAATATTGGAAAACAATTAATTTAATGGTTCTTTTATTCTGTTTTAGAAAATGTGGATGTAAGTGGGGCTTTTTCTCCTGTCGGTCCTAGACAGTACAGATTCTTAGATCATGAACTTACTTGTCACTTGAGGATTTCTTAAAATATATGGCTAGAGTAAAATAATTTAGAATTCAGTACACAGCAAGTATTACAATCTGCAGATGCAGAAATAATATTCATAGGACTTGTCTTGTCTCTTCTTGTTCCAGAATCATAAGCAACTTTTTTAGATTCAATGTGATGTGTGTCTGCTCCTTACTGTTGTTAATCTCATGTAACTGGGTTTAAATTTCATTCATCTACTGCTGAATATAGTTAAAAGACAAGCTTAATTCCTATTTATGATCTGTGCCTTGTTTCTTAAGAATAGGCTTAGTGTTAGAATTTCTAGGGTTTTTTTGTTGTTCTGGCAATACCGTATTTCAGTTTTAGTAGTATTGTCCTTTTTAAGTAGTATTGTCCTTTTTACTATAATCAAGGTGTAGTTTAAGAAAACCAGGTAATACTCCTGTACTCACTTAATGTAAAACTAATGTACAATACTATTTTGGGGTCTTTCATAAAAGCATTGCTTATTTAAGATGTATGTGTGTCTCATACGTGTCTTCTCAGTCAGGAAGATATCCCTAGCACAATTCTGCTGACTAAAATCTGATGTTTTTCTAGTCTCACTTGAAGTTTCAGTGAGCTGTTCCTGTGAACTATAGAATTGGTCTAAATGTAGGGAATCACCAGCTGGAGAGAGACAATCCTGAATCTGTTCCTGTTCTGTTAAGTGTCAGGAGTTCAGGAAAACAAAGCTTTTAAAAGTGACACAATCAAATGTTTTGACATAGTCTTTGAAGTCTCCAAAATAGCAAGAATATGTATACCGAGTACTATAAAAGAGCTGACGTTACCATGCTGAAATGTTAATTATAAAATTTAAACTTACTCAATTATATATGTACTGTAGATCACAGTACCTCATACTGTTTGCTCCTACCTAACTGTAAGTTAGAAAATATTGTGTAAAAAAGCTGTGCATGTGTTGGAGTTGATCTGCAGTATAATTCAACTTCTGGATAAGAACTTTTTGCAGTGCTACTATGGCCTTTATTGTGTTAGGCGTATCTTCAGTAAAACTTCAATAAGCAAATCAGTAAAAACAGACACAAGCATACTTCCAGTGTTACCACTGTGACTGTTTTCAGAAAATAAAACCTGTATGTAACATCTTGCAGGAAAGGAGGAGACAGTCACATATGATGAGTGGAACAGAAAAATCCAAGGACACTTTGAAAGGCTGTTTTTTGTTTCCGAGAACCCAGCAGACCCTAATGAGAAACATCCAAATCTTGTTCACAAACGTGGAATTTATAAGGACAGCTATGGAGCTTCAAGTCCATGGTGTGATTATCAACTCAGGCCAAATTTTACAATAGCAATGGTTGTGGTAAGTGAAGGGGAATGGGGAGAAGCATTTGAACCTAAAATTTTCGTTCTTACTGAAGTAAGCTTGCATTGTAAGGTTCATCTGCATGGCATTGTATCAGGAACATACATTGCTTAGAATAACTTCTTGAAACCTTTTATTTTCCATGCTTTTAAGATTGGTCAGTGTTGGAGTAGCTCCTAAAAATGCATCATTGACAGGACTTGCCTAAATGAAACTGCTGTCCAGTGCATAGGTAGGATAAATTTGCAGTGTGTGCTGTTATTCAGAATGTCTTTTAAGGTTAGGTCTGGGAGGTCACTTTTCCCGTCTAATTAGATAAAAAAACATGGGTTGTTTGTCTTTACTGGGTTTGTAAAGAGCTTCATTAATAATTCTTGGCAAGTCTATTTGAAATACAATTTTTAAAAAGCACTGGATAGCTTTTGTCTTCTTGCTTACTCTGACTTCTAGGTTCTGGAAGTTGATTCAGTAACAGAAAACTTGGGCTTTTTGTGGTCTTCCACAGTTGTATACACAGTCTTATGTGTGCACATGCACAGAGTTTACTCATCAAATCTTTATTATTTTATTAGGCCCCTGAGTTGTTCACACCTGAGAGAGCTTGGAAAGCTCTTCAGGTAGCAGAGGAAAAACTACTTGGTCCATTAGGCATGAAAACCTTAGACCCAGAGTAAGTATACTAGAGACAAGAAGTGTTAGTTACAAAACATGTCAGGAGTTATTTAACATGTGGGGGTAGTATTTCTTTTGTTAAAATCCTCGTACATACTTGTGAAATAAGGCTGCAATAAATACTTCCGGAACGATTATTTTACTGTTCTAAAAGTCCATGCAACTGATTTTATTTATGTAGTCAATTGCCAGGTGGTTTTGGATGCCACACAGTAAGCAAGTCAAATCTGGTATTATAGAAGATGTTGAATTTGCATCTTTATACATACTTATATATGATGCAGTGCACACCACTACAGTTTGAGTAAAAGCATAAGGGCAAAATTATCAATTCAAATCATTCCAAGACTTTAACTGTTTTACTACTAGCTTAAACTCTGTTTGGAATTCCATTGTCATGTAAAACACGAAGTAGTGGAGACCTCCCAAACTTAACCGTTATTAAATGTAAATGCCCTGGCGAATTTTTGGTCCATTTCTGCTTTCTATTTTTATGTATCATTTTTGTTAAGGCTTTGTTTGCATAATTTTTATTTTTTCTTGCAGTGACATGGTTTACTGTGGAGTATATGATAATTCTCTTGACAATGACAACTATAATGTAGCCAGAGGTTTTAATTATCACCAAGGACCTGTAAGAGACAGTTTCTTCAACTTTAGCAAAAGTGCCATCAACTTTTCAAACTGACAGCTATAATAAGAATCTCTTTTCATTCTTTGCTTAGGAATGGCTGTGGCCAATTGGATATTTTCTTCGTGCCAAATTGTACTTCTCAAAGCTGATTGGTCCAGAGATATATGCAAAAACTGTAGTTATGATTAAGAATGTTCTTTCTCGCCACTATGTTCACCTTGAAAGGTAAGGTACCAACTAACACAGATTCAAAATACTCGTTCAAGCTAGTGGTATCCACTATCCAATTGCATGTACAGATCTATCGTATAAACAGCAGCTGTCTTCTACATATAAAATTCACGGCTGTATGCGCTATTGCAGGTCTCAGATCATGTTTCAAGTACAGCTGAGTTCTAGTGCTTTTTATAGATTGCAGAAGTGCTAATGCTTACCCATGGGAAGACTGGGTGAAATAAATCTTATGTAAAAATGAGGATCTAATTTCATACAAAAAATGAATTTCAGAAAAAAATGTTGGTGAGTGAGTTGTTTTTTTTTCTTTTAAAAATCAAGTATGTCAAAACAACCTGCAAAACTGAATAGTTAAAGGGCTGGTAGCGACAAATTAAAATGGTGGCAGATAAGCTGATGCAAAATATTGTTAAGATTTCATGTGTTATAAATGAGGAAATTAGTATGAAAATGTTTCAGAGTCTTAACAACCTTGATAGTCTAAGAAGGCAGAGGAACTTGCTTGGGCTATAAGCATTTGTTTGTACCTGTAAGAGTAACTCAGTAGGACTGGTCATGACAGAATTGGTGGTCTGACCACACCAGGAAGAATAGATATTTGTTAAGCAACTTTTTACCTTACTTAGTGTCTTGTTGCAGTGTCTTGTCTGGTAGTACTAACCAAATAACTTGTGGTTTGGTAATATTCTTTGTTTTTTCTGTCTTGATAGAGTAGTGTACTTTTACTCTGTTTTGGTATTTCGTTTGTGTACAGAATTATTAATGTAGCAACAGGCTGAACTTAGGAGTATTTCTGTATGTTAGTTTGTGAGGTTTTTTTGTATTCCTGTGCAGGAAAAGAGGGCTTATGTAATCATGCTATCTTCCAGCCATTACCACTTTTTAGCACCATAATCCAGTTTCAAGTGTAGTTTCAGTATCATTCAGTTATCTCAAAAATCATCCATATTCTTCAAACTGCAAAACTACCTGAATGAGAAACAGGGGCAACATGCCAGTAGTGTAAGTTCAGCTATTACTAGTAGCAGAGAGTCTGCTTTGAAGGAAAGGCATCCCCACAAGAAACTACAATTCCCAGCTGCATGGGGATAGGCGTATGGGTGGGAATTGAATTAGATTTCAGTTCTTAAAGAACATGCTGTATCTGGAGGACAGCAGACATTTAGTCATGGTTTGCAGTTTCCTACTGAGATAATCTTCCATAAGGTTTTAAAATGAAATGTTCTTTTAATTTCAATATATAATCTAACAACAACAATTGTTTTGTTTTTTTTCTTCTATCAGATCATCCTGGAAAGGGCTTCCAGAACTGACCAATGAAAATGGACAGTACTGCCCTTTCAGCTGTGAAACTCAGGCCTGGTCAATTGGTGTTATCCTTGAAGTCCTTTATGACTTGTAAAAGTTTATTTTGATTGATTTGATGAAACATCTGTGGTCTTGTTATTGTAGCATAAACGAACACTTGGCTTATAGTGCAAGGGAAATGTCCTGTTCTGCAGAACCACTTAAGCTGTGTCCTGACTTTCAATGATGCTGAATGCCAGCAGCTCCTATGCCCTGTAACTGTGTGGGGCTTGGGCTGTTTTTTGAAAATCAGGCCATGACAGTAGAATAAAATTGCAATGCACACTTGATGCAGAAACTTTTAGTAAGGAGAAATTTTAAGAATATGCACAAACTTAATTTTAAGAAGCTTTGGTTTTTTAGACTTTTCAAATCATAATCTTACAGTAACAAGGTGAGGTGGCTCTTTCCTGAGCTACAAATAAGTAGCGCAGCTCTTAGGGTTTTTTTTCATTGTCTCCTAAAGACTAGATGGATGTTTTGCAAATGCATGCTTAAAGGGGATTAGACTAACCTATAGCTTTCTGAATGTGGTATGCTTTGTGCTGTAGCACCATACATTAATTAAGGCATAGTATGTTGTGTCTCTGAACTGTATTAGGAGGATTATTTTTGTATGTGTTCAGTTGAACCACTCTATTAAGCAACCACAAAAATAAAGTTTACAAATACTGTAATAAACCAAACTTTGAAGTTATATATAAAATTTTCAGAAACTTTAAACTACATTGAGAGTTAAGCAATAATGAGGTAATATCCTATGCTAATCCATTTGTATTTTTATTTAAATAGTGGGCCATGCAGCAAACCTATTTCTTCATTTAAATCTGTTTCTCACTATGAAGAATTCATAAGAAACAGGTGCATATGTATACAATACACAGCTTATCTGTTGGGGGAGGCCAAAGATACAGAAGTCAATGTGCTTGACTGTTTAATTTACTGAAGAGGTATGGTCACCTCAGCCCTTTATTCATAGAAAAATCCTAGCTGTATTGAAGCACGTAGAAACGTTTAACATTGGTGTGAAGAGGTATTAGCCTACCACCAGAGAAGAGAAGTTAAGGTTTCTAAGCCTTTTGAAATTATACTAATAAGAATAAGCATGCTACATCTGTGTTGTTCTTTGGTAACAGCATCCAGTGAACATGATGCAAAACACATATGTTCCATCATATTTCGATGCCTGCATGCCCTTACTGAGTTCAGTTCAGTGTTCCCAAACTGAACGGTGGTTGACAGCAGCGCAGCTGGTAATTCTGACCTCTCTATTCTTGTGACTTTTCCATCTTAGTGCAATGAATAGACAGAGAGTGAGCCTGACAAAACTTCCCACGTCACATGGGGGGAAAGAAAAACTCATACTGTATTTCTTAATGTTAGACAACGTATGCTGAAAAAATATACACAGGATGTAATTATAATGCACTAGTAACACTTAGGTCAAAACTATATTATATCCGTATTTTAAAGTTTCCATACCCTGTCTGAAGTACAGTGTAAGTATGATGTCTTGTTCAGGGAGACGTGTTACAGATAGATACATTTAAGAGCAAGTCAATAGGCTGAAGATAGATGAATTGCAAGAAGTGGCTATATACACACTGTTTATTTGAAAGGTTACTAAGTATTTGAACTCCCTTGCTGAAGCGTTCAGTACTTAAAAGTTATGATTAGGGAAGGTCTATTTTATACCTCAGCTTTTGAGCTGCTGCAGTACATGGGTTGGGAAATTTTTATTTTCTCAACATAATGCGTGAGAGATGTCATTTGGTTGAAAATGTTATTGAAATGCCAGCCATAGATGATTTTTTTTTAATGTGCAAGAGGCATATAAAGTGTTTTTCATAAAGTACTGAACTTTCCAAAACTCTTGATAATGATTGAGGTTTATGTCCTACTGTATCACTAGCTTTTTACTGTTTTCCTTTTTCCTGGATACTTTTTCTCATTTATTATTTCAAGGTATGATTTATAGCTCCTATGGATTAGGAAGCAGGAACAATATGGCAGAATAAACTGCTCTTACTTGATAAAAACATTTTAAAATTGGAAGTGCAGCTTAAGAGCTGTCACTGTTGAAAAAAATTTCCATAAGGTGTCTAATTAAATACATTGGCGATAACACTCTTTCAGTGTTTGGGAGGAAAAAGCCAACCAAACAAAAAAAGATAAATTATCCATCAAAACCTTCCTATATTATTACACATGACTTTCCACTGTTTTGCAAAGTATACTGTGTACACAAAAATACACGTCATGGAACTTCTAAAGATGCCCATTTATAATGTTGCTTCTGCACTGATTAGTGGAGTATAGTTTTAGTGACAGAAATGTTTTGAGTGGGAAAAAAATATGTATCAGATTGATTGACTTTGCTGTTAAGTAGCAACAAAAGTAAGATTTGAGGTTAGAAGTGTTGGGGGTGGTGGTTTTGGTGTTTTGTTTTTGTTTTTTTAATCACAAAGCTACTCAACACTTTGTCAAGCCAAACAGTTTAAAAATGAAGAGGGATGGAAGCAATGTTAAATCTAACACTTGTATGAGCTGATACTCATCTAGATAAACTCTATACCTAAGTCATCATACCCTAAAAATAGTTGACTTATGTTGACTAATCCTGAACTGTGTTTTCATTCATTGTTATCATTTATATTATACACTCAAAAACTTCTGGTAATGCAAGCTGATAATCAGTACAATATGTTTTAGAAATACACTAAAGAACTTAGTAAGAACTGTGACTCCATTGCGTTCCAGTTGGTGTTCCTTTATATGGTATTGACACATCTTTTTTTTTTCTTCCTCCCAACTGAAATAGTTTTGACTGTTACCAGTGTTCGTACAGTTGATAGCTCTTAATTTATTCAGAGATGATTCACTTGAGAATTCAAGTAAAATAATGTATCATTCTCGCACTGCATGTTATAATGTAAAATGGAAAGATGAGTTTTACATGTGTCTGTCTAGTACAACAACAACTGATTTTAGCAAATGTAATCATTTATTTCTGAAATGCATAAAAAATAAAATTCTGTAATTCAGAGTTAACATTTTCATGTGGTTGTTTGGAAAAAAGCCAAACATAAGAGATGCTGCTGCTTGTTCATTTGTTGGCAATTTTGCACACAGTGGAGAGATATGAACTCCCCAAGTCAAATACTAATAACAAGTGCTAGCAACAATAATCAACTCATTAAAAAAAAACAACAAAACACATGAACTTGAGCCCTATACAGATTCTTATGTTTGTGTCAATGTCAGCTGTCTTAGCCTGGTTTCAGTAGGATTGGACTAGAAGAGCTCTGCATGTCCCTTCTGCTATAAATTATTATAGAATTTCAAGTCTTCCAACCCCGAACATTCTGTGATTCTGTGAAGTCACGGTATTGCAGATTCCCCAAGATAACAGTCCTAAGGTGTACTGATTAACAGCTGCCCAAGTGATACACAGTTATTAGTTAACTTGCTGTGCAAAATTTCTGTCACTAGAGAGAAGAGATTTCACTTTCCAGCTCTGCTTTGTAAAATCGAAGTCTCACAGCACAGGTGACAGTGATAGAACATGAACGAACCTGAGAGCAATACAGATGGAAAACTGTCCCTGGCGGTTAGTCAGGTGGCACTATTAGCCATCTGTGCTGTTGTAGTCTCTTGAGTTTCTGTAGCCACTTGCACAGTCCTGGTGCCTGTAATGCGTTTGTCTCATTGTGTAATGCCTCCTTGAACCTGTTTCTGTCACAAATCTTTATCTGTTTGTTACATGTCTGTGCTATCTACAACCTCTCATCCACATGTGGCTGTTCACCCTGTATAATAATCTCAGAGTACTATACAAATGAAGTTCGGTATCACTGACTACATTTGACAAATAGTAAAATTGTTTACCTCAATTCATGTAAGCTTACGTCATTTGTGAGACCCAGGAGCACTTCCTTTCTCTGTGTCTGTTTGTGTGCCACAGCAATATCTCAGTACAACTTCAGACAGAGACACTACTTTCCCTGTAGTGCCTTTTTTCCAAGGAGAATGAAAGCTGGCCACAAAAGAAGAGAATTGTGCTGCAGCCTGGCAAGGGTCTTAAGTTGGATGACCCGTTCTGCAATTACTAATAGAGACAAGTTCCCCATATTAATTTTTCTAACAAACATGGAGTTCTGTATTGCTGAGTTCTGAGTCTGGAACCTAATTTTGTGTAGTGATGAGGAACGTAAGGTGACATCTAATCAGTTCTAAATGAAGAAAGGTATTTGCAGTCAATTGGGACTCAGACTTGTAAGTACAGTTGTTTTAAAGCTTAATGTTCTAAAGTGGGGTTAAATGAGAATAGTGGCAGTTGTCTTTTTTTAAAAGAATTTTTTAGAGTCACAATCAAATATAAAAATTCAGGAGAGCTGAAAGAAAGATTTCTTGCAAGTGACATCTCAAGGGAAAGGTTTCTACAAAATGAACAATCTGTTCTTTTGTGGGGTACACTCAGGAGCTGGTTTTTAAATTTCTGTGTAATTGTTCTTAAGGCTATTGTCTGTAAGGGTCCTACATACAGCCTCAACCTGGAGAGTGTTATCTGCTCTAATAATATGCGATTAAAAATTGGTTCTAAATGCAAAAGTAAGGCTCACAGTTCATGGCTGCACAACACCCTGAAAAGTAGCAAAATAATGAGGTAATACTGTCTTAGCAAGAGCAGTCATTAAAGGGCATTACTAGGTTAACTGTTGTCGAGATGTTTTTGTAGTATTATGCCTAAGGAGAGTTTGGAGTAGAATCTTGAAATAAGTTGGTACATAAATTTTGTGGTTGTGAATGATTGATTTAGACATCATGGGTGACATGTTAGGAAGGATCTAACTTGAATGTATGGTAACCTAGAGACTAGCACTGTGGGCTGGCTGGAGGTGAACATCTCAGTAGAAAGCTGGGGGTGATAGATCGGGTAAGAATAATGCAATGTTTCATCATAGCTGAAAAATTAACATTTCCAGCTTCATAGTGGAGGGTGGCGGCAGTTCACCACCTTCCGTTGTTGGGGCTCACGCCAGACCAGGCTGGGCGATTCAGTTCTCCAGTTCTTCCTTCTGTGGATGTCTGTGTATTTCTGTCCGGCCACACTCGCTTCTCTGTGTTTTAACGGCTGAAGTGTCTGTTCCCGCAAGCCCAAATCGTAAGAAATTTTTTTAGATGTTTATAAAATGTTTCAGTAATATATCCCCGTGCGGGGAAAGAGGAAAGGAATACATCTTTGGAAGTTTGATGTTTTAAAGTGATAACTGAAGCTAATGAGCAGATTTCAGTATTAAAAAGTTGAAGAATCTGTTTATCTGTTTTATTGCAAAGTTCAAGAATCTACGTATCTCCTAAAGAATGGGAAATGCTAGGATATGAAACCAGGTGTATGTTCTGTGTTTACTTAATTATTTGTGTGGTAGTTCATCTAATGATTCCGTAATTGCTCACATTTGTATCTGTCTCCTTATATGTTTTGTTTATGTACAAATAAACTTAATGTGAAAACTGAAAATAATTCTGCCTGTGCAATCTTTCACTGTAACTGTGGTTATTTGAACTGAAGTATTTTGTTACATGGATTTTCTTAAGACATTCCACTTGCACACAGCATTTTTCTAGGACAATCAACTGCAAACAGTGAGGCTAAAAATTATGAAACTGTAACTGAAAATTAATATTTTGTGACTCAGGAAAACTGTGTAGTGCTTATGTTTAGTTGCCAGAGTTTGTTTTGAATGCCTTTGTTCTCATAGAGTATGAAAGATTCATAAGCCTGAGATCTCTACTGTGATATTGTTAGTTAAAGACAATTGTAAGGCTGTACTCTGTGAATGAAAGAAGGTAATAGAGAAGTCTAGATAAGAATACCTACAGTAGGAAGGAATCTAGACAGATTCAGGCATGGAGGCATGGTAAGAATAAAGAATAAAAAGTGATATGAAATGGCAGATCGTTTCAAGTGGCTCAGAACAGCTTTATAGAAATACAATGACAAAAGGAAAAATACTGAGTCTGTAGCTGAAAAAATCCAGGTGCATCTATCCTACAGCTTTTAAGTTCTAGCCATCAATTTTATGTGTTTTTAATGGGCTACATTTTCTGGCAGTTATTCCAGATGTTGAAGCTGGATGCCACATTTTGCAGATAATTTTGTAATTTGTAAAACCTATAATCAGACCTACTGTGACAGCTATTAAAGAGGTGGTTTTGCTTTCCTGTAACAGCTGTCTGGCTAGTATTGTTCCAGGTCTCTCCCCGGCCTTTGGGGGCCATATGGATGCGTTTGGTACAGTTAGGTTACTCCAGAGCTTCTCCCAAGGCCTCCAGGCGCCATTCAGTTAAATTTAAGCACCAGATTCTGTTGTCAGCTGGATCAGAGTAAATATAGGGTAATTTAATTTCCGTGCCTTGAGTAATTGCAGGTTTACTTTTGCATAATTTTGGCTTTAGATAGTTTATACACCTTTACAAACAGCAGGTAAAAGTAGAAATCAGAAGTATTAATGCTGTAAACTATTATTTATTCCAGGGTAGGCCTGCCTGAGCTGTGATTGGATACATTGTCACAATAGGTTCTTTAAAATAGGTCATACATAGGGGTTTTTTGCCTTCCTTGAAATATAAAGTTGCTACATTTTGGGGAATCTAACAGAACAGACACTAAATTCTACTGTATTCCCAAAAAGCTTCTATAATTTTGTACTTTGGGTTTATTAAATTGGAGAAAACATCCCCTGCAAGAATATTAAAAGCAAATAAAAGCTAGTTGATAATAAGGTATATGTGTTAGTAGGAGTGGACAGGTGTTCATCTAATTATTTCTGTGCTGAAAGATTAACTAAAGAAGTTTGAAAGTTATAATCAAAAAGTAAATGTTTATTAGTTTAGTAGCTCAGATAGGAAGCCTTCAGTCAGGTAATTAAACCTTTCTTCTGAATTTCAGTACATTTTATCAGTGATGAATTGTTCTAAACTGAATGGTGCTGTTAAATGTCATCTTGCTTCCTATCCTTCTCCCTGGTTTCATTTAACCCCCTATTTAATTGTGGCTGGTGGGTGTTTCTATGTCTGCTGTCAGAGTTCAAATTATAAAGTACTTAAATATTTGTTGAGAGGAAGAGCCACAGCATTGTTATTTGGAAGAGGATCTCTTGGAAGGCAGAACCTCTGTGTTTTAGTCCATGCTTCAGTGCTTCAACTTTAACTTAAGACTGATCGTCTGAAGAGCAACCTACTGCTTTGTGGTTAGTGAATCCTTCAGGAAAGTCAGAGATGTGGTGATGGTTACGAGCAGGACGTGAGAGAAAGGGAGAAGGACTTCTGTGAGGACACCAAAGAGGGACAAGGAGGATCTTTCCTCAGCTGTGGAGTGTTTTAAAGGGAGGAGGCAGGAAAGAGAGGGAGTTCTGGTGTCTTGTATGGTGGCATGCTGCAGTACAACAAAAATGATGGAGAGGGAGAAGCTGAAATTTAATGTTAGTCTGGCCTACTGGATGGTCTGTATGACCCTGTATTTCAGTGGAGGGCAAAAGGAGGAAGCTGTTCGGAGTGGGCAAGATTCTTTAAGGAACAGAGTTTGATGCACAGCAGAGCAAGGATTTGGTAACACTGCCAACAACCTTTTTTTCTTCTTTGGAAATACTGCCAACTGCCTGGTGAGATTTGTACTCCTAAGTAAATTATGTCCTGTTTTTCTGTCTCCTTAACTGCATAGTATGTCCTTGCAGGCATCACAGTCATAGGGCTCTAGGGATATTATACCAAAATGGAATAGTAGTCTGACTAGAAGTTCTGAACCACAGAAGGGAAGAGCAACTTGAGAAACTTACTGTAACCATGGATGCATTTCCAAACTTATTTCAATTGTTATCAGATTTTCACTTTTGAAAAGTAGATACTTTTTTTTATATCGAAATCTCAGGGGAAGAAGAACTCCTGTAGAGGCTGAAAAAATATTTTCCAGTTGACTGCATTCAAAATTCTGCATTATTTTGTCAGCCCTATTTCTGCCTCTTCAGACAGTTCACTGTGGTCTGTTAGAGGACTCTCAATTTCTCCATCCTTCACTTCACCCTTCTTCAGTACAGCTAAAATACTACTGCAAATTTCACCCAGAAATCATCAAAATCACTGGAAACATAAGTACTACATCAGACTCTAAGGTTTTATGTGCTTGAACTTCACATTTTAAAGCCTTTTGATGTCATATACAAAAGTAACTCATATTAGTAATTACTATAATAGTAACTTTTGTCTCATAAAGTTAATTCTCAGTGTTCTCTATTTACTATAATTATATACTCACTGTACTGCTAATAAATATACTCTTTCACAATGTATATATGTTTGATGTGTATATGTTTTCAAACATGGGGGAAAGCAGTAGAAATCAAGGATACTACAACAGTTTTAGCAGTTTTTAGTATTAATGCTTTATTAACTATTGTATTACATTAAAATTTTGGTGTGAAACTCAGACATGAGGAAGCTTTGAAATGCTGAACAGTGGTGACAGTAAGTCGTACACACCTCTCACACTGGTGTGTTTCCAATGCTAAGAATTTAAGGATTGCTCTGTATTAACAGAAGAAGCATCTGCATAGTATGTGGGTGCCTCTGTGGCCTAAACTTCCTTTCCTGGAAAAAGACTTTTCCTTTCTTGACTGCTGTACCCTGAGGACTTTTGGTAGCTTCAGGACGTGGGGAAGTGGATGACAGCTAGTGCTAGCTGGTTAACACAGTTCTTCTGGAAAGTTTTGATTTTGGTTTCCTGCTCCATCATTTTCACTGCCCTTCCTAATTGATCAGTCATTGTTTTCTGCTGAAAACAAGAATGCTGCTAGCCAAGCTCCTATTTGGCTGAATGGTTATTTCCTAAGCAAAGAACCATCTATTGCTGCTTCTGGATGTAATCTCTAAATATTGCTGCTTCCATTGATGGTGGTGCTATTAACAGAAAAAAAACCCTCTTCTTGTTAACACATGGATGAGGAGTGACTGGTAGTGGGTGATATTCTTAAAGAGTGTCAAGTTGAGCAGAACACAGGCATTTGAAAACAGGACATCAAGAATTAGTTTTTCATCCATACAGTGTTAATTCCGCCTGCTCACATGATCCCTAGAGTGTACCAGTAACACTAACAGTTGTCTGAGCACTGCACTCATCAGGAGCTACTTATATCTGTCCTGTCATCAGGACTGTAATGAGGAGTGGTAAAACCTTGGACTCACCCTCCATCTGTGCTTGATATGTAATCCTAATGTATGTGTGCCAGGGATTATACAGCAGTTTACACTGTGCCCAATGCCACGATGCTTTGCAGTAGGCCTGAAGGTCTGCTTGTGTATGTGCCTTCAGATTGCACTGCCTATAGTTAAATACTTAGTTTGTAATAACTAAATACTTATCTCCTACAATTTGCAGATCATTTACTCTCACATCTGTCACTTCATGTCATGTTTAGCCATCAGGAAACCCCACAGCCTGTGCTCATCTCTGCCCTAAATTTACACAGCTTTCTGGGATCTGTTTCAAGCACAATCTCCAAATTGAGTTCTGAAATGTGTCACAAAGGTTTCAGAAAGTCCAGGACAGGTCTTTCATTGGATCATTATATGGCTTTGTACAATGAAACAGCTCAAATACCTATTGAATGCCTTTGGAGATATTACTGACCATGCTGCATCCTGCAGAAAATTACATGGCGTGTGAGGAACCGATACATGAAAGTTACATCTATGTATTACTTTAATGCAGGGGGAATGATTTTTTTAAAAGATTATTCCATAATTTAGATCTTTGGATGTAGACCATGGGTTTATAGACCATGATTAAGAACACCCATTTCTATTACTGCACATTCTTGACTGCTTAACTTTCACATTGATGGAGAAATCATTGGAAATGTAAAGATAAGAAATTCCTTAAATGAAAGATGAAACTTGTGTTTCTGTGAACTTAGATGTGAAGCTAAAAGTATCTGACTCCACAGATAAATCCTGTGGACTACTTAGTTGTGAGATGTATGTGCTTCCTCAGCTTTTTCTGACTTGAGATGTGTCTGTATTTTCCTTTTTTCTCTTTTCCTATGCTGTTTTTCACTTCTGTTCACTCTTTATTCCCAGTTGTATTACTTCCTTTGAATTAATGTTGAAAACTATACACTGTGACCTAGTTTCAAGTATCTAGTTAATATCGTACACTGTGGATGTAGATGTGGTTTAACCCTTTTAAAGCAGATGTGCAAAGGCATATTTATGCACCAGTAATCCAAACAATAGTACGAGTATGCATCTACAGCAGACAGTGTAATGTATTTTCGAGAGTTACTGCAGAAATTCTCATTTGGTGCTTTATGAATCATTACAGTGTGGTGAATCACTGCCAGGTGGTCCTTAGAAGTCTGACCGTGAGTTGACTGTCCAAAATATTTTCACTTGCTAAACCTAATTGAAAGATGCATGAAAGATATTTGTATTACTGTAATTACAGTTGCTACAAGGATGCTGTTCTTTTATGAAAGTGTGATATTAACAAATAATATGCCTTTCATACTGTGGATAGCATCATATTACTCTTGAAAGTCTTTAAATTAGTGGTTTATAGTAAATTAACACTTCTGCATAAGGATGGTTACATATGATAACTGCATTCAAATTTTTTTGAAAAAATAATGCATTCTGTAAGGAATCCATTTAATAGACGGAACATGGAGGAACTCAAGAAAATTAGTTTGCCAGCCCTCCTAAGCAGGATTGTAGTGATTTGGCCATTGGATCACTACCTGATTGTAGTGATCCAATGGCCCAAAGACAACTGGGCAGTAGATTCTTAGTGCAGAGCAAAAATATTTAAAAATGCTGGAAAAATAAGAGAACTTAAAAGTTATATTTGCCAGACATGCCACGCACAAATTTATTACCCTGTATTTTGGTATGCGCAGTCACTACAGGTCTAGCACAGCTGTGAGGGACCCTGTACCAACAGCAGCCTTGTTGGTCAGCAGGTTGTCTGTGGAACCACCGTAACAAAAAAATCCCACCGAAGACCAGAAGGGGCCTATGACCTGCACGCAGAGCACAATCCAGCACTGCACTAAAAAGGCTGAGTTACACTACTTACTAATAAGAGTACTGTCATCTCACTGCTACTAAGTATTATCATCCTACTATCATTTGTCTTCAGTAACAAAAGCTGCAGAACACTGTGCCATATTACACCTACTCATAACTGAATCTGTTATTTTATTTAGCATTAATATAAGTCTACAGTTTGTACCAGGAGCAGGAGTTTGTGCAATATGAAAAGCTAATAGAGAACATGCTGTTTAAATTTAACATGAGTACTACTTTGTTAGCGTAAGAGCTGGATATGGGCCAACAGTAATAAAGACAACTGAGAAACATGGACTTGACATAGGATTTTTTAATGGTGATTAAAACATAGACGTCAAATCAGGTAGAGAACTAATAGCACTTGTGGTTGGTCTTGGAGATTGCATAAGGTTGTTGAACTGCAACTGAAAGACTGAGACTTATGTATTTTGGGTTTTGTTTTAACTGGACTAGGAAGAAAACCGGTATGTGTGAAATTCTTGCTGCTCCCTCATTTTGTTCAGAATAACACGGTGGTTCTTAAAGCAACTAAAGCAGCTTATGTCTGTGCAGCACTACTTTCTCTTCCTTTAAGCTCATATCCATTCTGAAACTCTGCCTTTTATCCACAACTATTTGGGAGATATAAAACATTGTTCTACTTGTAGAACTTGAGTCTTGAAATGGTAGCATTATGCTAATACATGCCAATATTTATTTGTTTATTTACATTTGTATATATTTATGTATGCTGATACCATTACACAGATGTAGTATAACTTCTCCTTGTACTGGAAAGCAAAAAATAGTTGTAGCATGAAATCATGGTTTGAGTGTGTAACACTTAACTGTGAGCCTGTCAGGAAACAAAAAATCCCCTAACTTATGTTAGCAACAGAGCATTAAGCAACATTTCTGGGAATGCCAGAGTTCAGTGGTCAGTAGGAACATCAAGCATTAGATCAGAAGCGTCGTGGAGATCAGTTTGTGGTTTTGTCCAAATCATCTTGTAACTCTTGGGTATACAGGGCTTTCACACTCCCTACTGAGGGCTTTTAAATCTTATATTGTGACACTACCACCTAGCACTCCTTTGCCCTTCGAGTAGAATCATCTGTGGCTTTGACTGTTCCCTCCATAAAAGTCTCCTGCTTCTCCTCCCTGTCCCCTGGCTAAATGGAAGAGTGGATTACTAGCAGAGGAATCTAACACATCCAATTTGCCACGCAGGTGGTAATTGCTGCATTCCAAAGAGATTACCACAGCAAAACTCTCAGAGATACACGTACCTCAAGTAGAAAGAAAGTATAGCTTCACTTCAAGAGCTTGTTAAATTATAAATCATGTTTAGTGTGACACCTAGTACACTTCATCTTAGCTATTTCAACTTTAAGGAAAACCCAGATAAATAGGTATCTGTTTCCTCGGGCGGCCGGCTTCTCACACTAGTTTTCCCTATCAGTCCTAATACAAAGTAATTATTATGATCTCAGCCATTTCCTTTTCCTCACCTTCCTAGTTTCCATTACATAACTGTAATTATTATTGATTATACCTAATTAGGATTCATTGTGCTTCAAAAACGTAATACTTGGTCTCTGCCTCCAAAAGGTGATAATCTTACATTTAAGCTTAACATCGTAAGTAACAGCAAGAGACAAGGGGACAACTAGATGGAAAGACAAGAGTGACTACTTCAAAAACACATGACCTTTTCCTTTATTAACTAGCTAGCTATTTGTAATTAAGTAAATTCTGAGTTCAAAGCATTTTCTTGACTACGATATGAAAGAGAATGCTAGTAGTGTGAAGTAGTTTATTTATTTACTTCAGAAAAATGTGTTATCTTGAGGGCAGCTGTATTTATCCCATGTACAGAGCACTTGCATTTCACTGGTCTTGTAAACTGAATGGCTTGGATACACAGCAGGAACTCCTTTCTTCCATTTCACAGAAAGGTACCCTGTGAGTCATGCTTCCCTGTAAACAGGCTCTGTTTATGTGCCTGTCCGTCACCCGTTTGGAGCTCTTTGTTGCTAATGTTGTCTTTAGTTCATTTCTGCATTTTCTCCTGTGCTCAGGTCTCTGTATGCCCCTTATACCTGGGGTTACATGATAATGAAACAATGATAGGAATTGGACTTCTTTGTGTATTCCATTCCCCCTGTCCTCCAAAACAAAATTCTCCTCCTCAGAATACTGGGAGTTGTGTGTATTCTCATGTTATTACTTCATCTGGGAAGTCACATGTCATTGTTGATATGTCACTCATTTTGCCATACCTTGGATACTACATGGGAGACCAAACTACCTGACAGTCGGGTACTTGAGAAAACAAAGATTCTGTATTCTAGTAAAAATTATGACGTCATCTCTGGCTTGGTCTATAGGATGGAGAATTTTGGTTTGTTAATCAACCCTCAGGTTTTAAGTTTTGGCAGAGGGACATGAAGGTTTATAAACTGACTTTGCAAGACAGGAAGTTGATACAAGCCACAGCTCACACAGGAAGACCATGTTCCTTCTGATGGAAGAGTCAGTGGTGTTGTAGGGAAGTGATTAAGAGTAAAAAAAAAAAAAAAAAAGGTCAAAAGGGAAAGGTTAAGAGGCCTCAGTGGAAATATTTTGTCTTTGGCCTCTAGCTCCTTTGTCTGATACTATGGTCTCTGTAATGAGCAGTCTCTGCAAATCAGGCTCTCTAGCTGCTTGCACTACCAAAGCATGTATGATATATTAGCTGGTCTGAGGGTTTAGCCATTACAGATTTTATCCATTACTGCACTTCTATCTATTGCCATGCAATGGAAATATCAAATAGAATCCAGATGCTTTTGTTTTGAGGATGAATTGGTGGGCATTCTGGGGATGATGTTGGTAGGCATTAAGAGACTTTATTCCAATCAAACAGTTGCAGACTGGTGAGTATAGATGTGCGTGAAAACATAGCAATACTAAATATACTGTACCTCTAACTATTTATTTCAGATATGATTCCAGACATGATTAGCATTTTGAAACAAAATGGAAGACATTGTTCCAGCTCTGAGGAACTGTTTATTTATAGAAAGTAAGTTGTTTTTTTCCTTATAGTAGAGAGATGTCAAATTCACCATGAAAAAAATGTTAAGAATACTGAACAGAAATTGTTACCTGAGTATTCTTTATAGTGTCCTATCCTTTGCTGCAGGAGTGGGACTTCACCTGCTTCTGCCTTTGAAAGTGAAAACTCAGTACAGCCCTGGTGACATAGCATCATGAGAACACATCCTGCGGTGACTGCTGCTGCTATGCAGAGTGAAAGGAAGGGCTTGGGAAACAGTCAGGGAATACCTTTGAAACTCTCTGGACTCTGACTGACTGACAAGTCCTGAGTGCCAAAACTGCCACATCCCAGGCCTGGCACATCTGGAGGAGGTCTTTGAATATTAAACAATAAAGATCAGATGATTCTACTGAGAAAGGTCCTAGTTAAACTGTTTGTTTGTGGGCTTCTCTCGTGCTTTCCAAGTCCCTATTGGGATATTAATATATTTGTTTTAAGGCAATATCTAGAAGCTGCAGGAAGGTGTTCTTGTGTTGAGTATCATGAGATAAGCAGTCATAACCCTTGCTCCAGTAAGCTTACTACCTCTGATTGCAAACATTTTTTCTTTATGTAATAGATGTCTTTTTATTTTTATAAATTTAAAGAGTCTAAATCTAAGTGCTTGAAAATGTTAATTCATTATCCAATGAAATTAAAACCTCTTTAAATTAGTCAGTCTAGTAGGAATTTAGCTAGATACATGCAGCATCTCCACATTACCCACTCACTGTAGCTCATCAATAGCCTTCTGCAAAGAAACATGAGAGAGAAATCTTTCGCTCTGTGTCTAGTCACCAAAGTCAAGCTATTTTAGATCAATGAATGAAGAAACTTCCAGACTTTAAAATATTTGAAAAGTAGTTTACACTTACACAAAATGTAAAATTACAACACCACAAAAAATTATTTAACTTATTATAAAGTTTATTACAAAGTTTTATTACTTATTATTATAAAACTTCTTATAAAGTAAATTTATAAAACTTCATTTAACTTAGAAGATTCCTTCTTGATATGGTATGACAGCTATCTCTTAATAAAAGAAGGAGGAGTGAACAGTTAATGAGAGGTGGCGACTCAGCATAAATAAGGACCTTGTGGATCAGGCAGAATGAGGCACAGTGTAGTTATTGCCAAGGCTAGATGCACTAGAATGAGAGCTGTGAAGGACCTTGAAAAATGAGGAATAAGATAGATTTTGCTGAAATAAAGAATGCAAGTGCTTCAGGAGTGATGCAAAAGTGTACTCCTGGTCTGAACTATATGGCATTAACATAGGTGCAGCCAGACTTTGCTTAGAATCAGGAGGACTGCCTGAGTCTGAGATGCAGTTGGCCTAATCAGTTGTCTATTCTGCATTACAGTTCCAATGGTCAGATTCCATCTTAGATCATTAAAACCTCCTCATTCAATTTTTGTCAGAAATATTACTTGACAGTGACACGTTTGTTGGGTTTGTCAGACAAATTTTTTGGAATGTTTTTGCTTAGTCTTTTGCTCTGCCTTCATCCAATCCGAGGCAGGCAGACTAGGTTGTAAGGGAGATATTTTTCAATTTTCAGATAAATTCTTCAGCTTCTTCAGGACTTCTCAGGACAGGAGAGAAAAGGAGTGTCTTTTTAGGTGATCACATTCACATTCTTTCTACTGCAATTATCAATAGCTCTTTGCTAAATTCTTATTTAATTAAGCTCAAGTTAAGCTACTGATGCTTGATCTCAATCAATCTATCGCCTTGATTTATAAACCTAAAGGTTCTACTGGTGATTGTTTAATTTAAAACAAGATCGAGTAACTAATTTATCAGAAGTAACCAGGTAACAACAGCAGTATTATTTCCAAAATCTCAAATGTATGAGCAGACCTTTTCTGAGTGCTGTCTTTCCTGGACTGCTCTGTTGTAATTGTTATTTTGTTTCTATATTTTTTCTAAAAATTTGTTATTGTGGTGAGAATGGAATGCTTCTCTGAGAAAGAAGGCCATAACAAAAGCATTTTTTTCAGCTATCCTTTCCTCTGTGGTTCCAATTACTGCATTTACATGAAAAGATCTGCATTGTCATACAGATGATCATTTAGATGTTCATCTTTTAAAAATGTTAACTCAGATCCTGTAATCTTATACATAGTTCTGAGCATCAAAAATTCTAGAAGTAATCCAATAGTAATGATTGTAAATAAAAAAAAAAGTCTGTACATTTGAGTTACGTTTGGTTTATGAAATCTTGGTGAAGATACAGACAGAAATTTCATTTCCTGACTGACCATTTTATACATTGGTTTTAAAAACTTGTCAAATTAGTGTTAGTGTATGATTTCTTGCATCATAATGTTCCACTGGGTAGTCTAGAAGTAGCTCACAAGCTGAGGATATAAGGAAATTACTGTCAGCAATACTCATGCCTAAAACGTGAAAGTAGGTCACATCCAAGAAACAGCTCTAGTTTCAAGTCATTGTGAAATCTTCATCTATATAAATTAATAAATTAAGTTGAACCACCCAGTAAGTTTTTTCTTCTGCTGTTTCAAAAAAGATGAAAAATGGAGATGAAACAATAATTGCTATTTTCAGTTACCAATCTAAGCATGTTCAGATATTGGTGTGCAACAGAATTCTCATAATTTATCAATACAGAATAAGCATACCATGTGCAGTGCCACTGATCAGTGCCGTCTGCCTCTTCCTGTGTCATTTGTGTTCTTACTCATCGTTTGTTTAAAGTGCATTTCCTGTCATCTTACACCTGTCAAGTGCTTTGGGATGAATCTACTTTTGGAACTGCAAAAATGGTTTGGGTGTAAAGTTGAAAATGGAGTTATGATGCAATGGCACCCAGTCAAGCCCTTGGAAATAATTATCATAAGACTGCAGTGTAGTAAGCTATCTGCAGAAATGATAATAGGCATTGCTCAAGCCTGTCACGCCTAACTTCTTGTTTCCCAGGCCATATAAATAAATAGTTGTCTTTGCATGTATAAGTGTATCCACACCACTCCTGTCCCATTATATCTGAGCTAAGAAGGGTCCTTCACCTAGATTAGCAGGTAGATTGAAGCAGACACCCTCCTATTTTCATAACACCAGGTATCATTTTGATATGCTTGCAAGTGGAGAGGATAATTACCATTGCTGGTACTAGCAGTGGCATTGCTGTTACTGGTTTCCAAGCTTCAGTTTTAGGAACCTGTTTTTATTCAGTCATAGAAAAAAACAGCTGCTTAAAACTTCGGCTCAGCTAATGATTTTCTCTCACATTCAATCATTATTTTTTGGAAATAGTTCTGTTAGGAAAAAGTATACTAAGAAATAGCTGTAGATTCTGTACTTACAAATTTGCTTCTAGTCTTTCCAATATACTGAACATGCTCTACAGATAGTTTATGCTTTTAGTCTTGTTAACGAAAATTACGTTAGGCCCTCATACAGTATATGCTATGTTTTTAATTTTCATTCTTCATTAGCACTTCAGTTTTGTAGGATCCATTGGCTTTCTGTATGTCAAGCAAACAATTTCTTGAAGTGTTTCATTTTTTCTCATTCTAAGCTCCGACATAATAGCAATAGGTAGGAAGTAAACTCAGGTTACTAAGGCGTGTTACCAGCTCCCCAGAAGTCCAATTCAAGACTAATGCTATTATCCAGTACTTTGGAATGTAGCAAACAATTTGCTTTATTGATTTTTGATGAGCTTGGAAGACGTTTATGGTGTAGAAGTATCATCATTTCAGTGTGAACTTCTGGAGCACAGAGCCAGGAAAGAGTAGATAACCTTAGGGAGCTGCAAGATCTGTTCCTAAAATTAATTGGAGGCTAAGCCTAATGAAACTGTTCAAAACAGGATATGGTGAAACACAGAGCACTCCCTCGGCTCCCTCACAAATCCCTCCCTCCTCTTTCTATATTCTCTCTTAAAATAAATAGCTGTGGCTAGCTGGAATCAGAGTGCCATTAATACTACACTTTCAATTTTAATTTCTGAGTTCCTGTGGTTGTTAAATACTGAGACTGAGATTTTTGTAGATGTGAGTTTCATCTGTTTCCCATCTTTTTGCTCTTTTTTTGGTTTCAGAGACTATCTCTCTCAGTTACCCACCATTCGTGTTTACTTAGATAGAAATTCAGGGTCGTACTGGATTGGTATTTCTTTAGGACTGTGAGGATTAAACCTGCTTCCATGTTGCAATAATAAGTTCACAGTTGCACCCTGTTCCAAGTTTTTCACTTTAGTGCATAGCAATGCTGCAGTCTGTGTAGAGTATCTAGGTCTTGTATTACCCAAAAGTTAAAAAAGCTTTATTTCACAAGATATATAAAAAAGAGGGTCAAAAAGGGTCTGATTAAAACAAGAATCTACCTAGGAGTTTGTGCCTTGAAGACATTTAAACATACATTTCCTGTTTTAGTGGTAAGTGCAAAATACGGCTCAAATTTACTATTATTAGCATTTCTTAAATAAGTTAGCAGTTCTAAGGAATTGTTATTTAATGGTGTCAAAGGTCTCTCTCAAGACACGAGATAAGAAGTCCAGTTTGTCAATTCTATAAGCGGCATTGCAGATCAATAGCTGCATCATGGCTAATATCCTAAGCCAAAGCCAAGGCATTGATTACATTTAGGTCCATTTTTGGTGTGAGGGAGTTCTACAGCAGGAGAGTCTCCCCTTAGCTAGAAAAGAAAAAGCACTGAGATGAGATCAGGATTGCATATTCAAACATACAAAGCTATGAGGTTTGAAAAACAATAATCACTGTTCTCAGTATTTAAAATACAGATGATGTTTTCAATTAATTTTTTTTTTTGCAGAAATTGAGTGAAAAAAGGAAGCTGCTATTCTTGTGTAATCACTTTGCTTCTGGCCCTAAGGAAATTCATTACAGAATCATGAGAACTGACAATACTGTGTTGCTCAAATTTTTTTTTTTTTTTTTTTTTTTGCAAAAGTCTATCCATTG
>Ga0065711_1002711_pt1 | contig 32089 bp, 15 predicted proteins | sample Hoacrofraction12_FD_59098 | JGI IMG/M metagenome (GOLD analysis project Ga0065711, IMG submission 59098) | Hoatzin crop microbial communities from Cojedes, Venezuela - Epithelial fraction 12 v2 (version 2) | ecosystem: Host-associated > Birds > Digestive system > Esophagus > Crop | place... | reverse complement strand
CGCCGCTGATGACAACCCTCTGAGTTCTGCCATTCAGCCAGTTCTCAATCCACCTCACCGACCACTCATCCAGCCCACACTTCCTGAGCTTCCCTAGGAGGATGTTATGGGAGACTGTGTCAAAAGCCTTGCTGAAATCAAGGTAGACAACAACCACTGCTCTCCCCTCATCTACCCAGCCAGTCATTCCATTGTAGAAAGCTATCACATTGGTCAGGCATGATTTCCCCTTGGTGAATCCATGCTGACTACTCCTGATAACCTTCTTTTCCTCCACTTGTTTGTTGATGACCTCCAGGATAAGCTGCTCCATCACCTTCCTTTTACTTCATAGCTATGCACACTGCAAAATGTTACCATTCCAGGAAAAGAAGGAGAACCTCTCCCCTCTGGAGCACTGCAGCACCACAGATTGATGTATAAAGTTGGTATCCTGAACGCTGGTCCGTGTGAAAGACCACATGGGACACTTGGCAGCACAGTTTATTGAGCCAAATTAGAACCAGGCTGTCTACATTCTCTTCATCCTTTAGCCCTTCAGCCCATCTTGGCTGTTTCAGGCTTTCTGTGCATGCTGTGACCAAGACCTGCAGGGAACACTGAAGTGTCTGGCAGCGGTGGAACTATTACCAGCGAGGTTTGCAGTCATGGGAAGAGGATGGTGCTTATTCAAGGGAGCTGGTCATTCCTGGGTATGGCTTTACTCAAATGTTTTCAGTGATCACGAGTCTCTGTGTTTTCTAGGCAAAACCAAACCAAAACAAAACCCTACCAAAATTAGAAACTCCCAGCATCAAATAAGCCAGTGTAACTACAGCTCCTCCGCACATTCATCTTTGCTGTTAAATTGAGCGATTTATCCACCTTGCAAAAGACATTAGCATTAAGGGACATAGTCTTTCTCAGATGTAATTCATTATTAATCTTAATGGGATTATGCTTCAAAGACCACTAAATGCACATCTTCAAAGTACTTAAATTACTCCCTATTATTACTTCTGACAATAAAATAAATAAAGCTTAGTTAAATTCTACATGTTAAACCCAAATTACTTTTTTCATTTCACTGTGCCAACCAAAGCAAAACAGATCATTCAAAACAAAACAAAACAAAACAAAACAAAACAAAACAAAAAAGAAACCCCAAACCCTCCACTCTAAACTTTAAGGTTTTAAGGTTTTAATAGATAGTGATTAACAAATAATCATAAAACCAGGTTGAAGACATTTGAAAATGCATTTTTTGTAGTAAATGTATGCAGCATCAAAAATATGATTACAGTGAGAGAAGAATAAATATTTAACATCAAATAAATTTCTTTATTAATATAATTACATGATGCAAAATGCATTTCCTAATATTGCTTTAAAATAAATTTTAAAAATTCATATTGGGAAGCTAGCATTATCAACAACAGAATCTAGATAATAGGTAAATAGCTCCTTGGGTGACATTTGCATTAAAAACAGCAGCGAAAGCCAAAATTTCCATTTGTCTCTGTTTTCTAATGCAAATTCTTTATAAGCTTTACACAGAATAAACATGTTCAAGCTGTGCCCTGGCTATATGGAGTTGTGTGACAGGGAGACGTTTTTCTGATGTTTGCGCTAATTGCATTGGAGCTGGACTCTTCCTGGGGGTCCACTAGGTCACTGCATGGAGTCATGCGGAGGGAGAAAAGAGATTATCTTGGCCAAATGGTGTAGAGCATTGCTGCAGATAGACTTACCAGATGCTCGGGTTATCCCCAGACAATCCCGGACTGGAGTAAGTGTCAGTCGCCTGTGCCTTGGAGCCTCCTCACCTGCAGCCAGCATCCCCTGCCAATGTGTCTGGGTCCCTTGGCACGCTTCCTTCCTCAGTACTTGGGAGCCTGAACGGAGGAGCAATCCCATTTAGGGTATAAAAGAAAGACATCTGCTTTCAGAAACAACATGATTAGTGCTCAGGGTTTGTGCTACCCCAGCTTGAATCCTGTCCCATCTTGTTCTTCTTTGCTACAAGCTGAAACAGGGTCCATCGCTCCACCAGTGCACAGTCCAGCTCTGCATTTCACAGGTTATTCAGAAACGGAGCGATCTTCTTCACCCTTTTCTTAAGTCTCCACAATGTGTTATTTAATTCTGCACCCCCCATTAAGGGGACTTCAAGGAATGACCTCTCCTGACAGTGAGGAGATGTACCATCTCTCAGGAGGGTCATCTCTGTTGGGGCATCTGTCATCCAAGCTCATGGCCGAGCTCAGGGACGGTACTTTCAGGCCTCGTTTGCTCATGGAGGCTTTAAAACTTCAGCTGTCCCTCCGTGCCTGGGGCCCTTTTTGCTCTGTGGTGTCTCTAACCCATATAAAAGACAAGTGTGTTGTTGGCTAAGGTGGGAGGGTTGTTCCACTCTGGTTGTCCCCTTTTCTCCCCTTCTGCAGGTCCCCTGTTGCCTTCCCTCTCACAGAGTGCTTGGGCTTACATCCCCCTTGTCACCACCATCACCTTCTCTTCGACTAGAAGCAGGTCATTTGGAGAGGCACTGCCTCACGCTTTACGGGGAGATGCTCATACAGGGATATTGCTGTTCTGGAAGATGCCCACTGGTGCCATCAGTCAGTTCTTTGGCATTCTGGCAATTGCAGAGGTATTTGAACCAATGGCTCTACTTAGCAGATGGTAGGAGTCCCGCCTTCAGTTTTCAAGATTCCCCCTCAATAAAAACAGTTGATTATAATTGTTGATGATGATTTTCCCCTGGCTACCTGAGAACATAAAAACATCTTTCTTGGACCGTATAAGTCTGCATCCAACTGCAGGCAACAGCAGGATGGAGTAGGGCCAGTGTGTAGTGACACTTAGAAGACGTATTTCCCCAGCTTTCAGTGATTTGCAGTCCAGTGATTTCCTGAACCACAGATGGTATCTTTGTGTTTAATAACCTTTGATACGTTTTTCTTCCTTCAACTTGCCTCCAACATTCCCCTTGAAATTGTGGAGGAGAGCAGATGTGCCATTCCCAAAATTCATCATGCTACATTCAATTAAAAAAATGACACCGAGTAGAGCGTATAGCCTGCCAGTCTCAACAAGTTTCTTTTATTATATGTTTACAGTAGTCAGGGCTCTCAAACTTGGTGGAAGCACATGCAGCAAGCTGTAGTCTGATTCTGTTTGTCATGACTGGGACATGGGTTGTCCTGCCTGTTCATTAAACTCAGTTGAATTAGAGTGAAAGAAGTCATCAAGACAGATCTTGACAAAGAAGACCAAGAACTGGAGAAGTCATGAAAGAGTCAAACCAAGGGACAAGGCAGGAGCCTGATATGAGGTGAGGATTTCAGGTACCAGCAAGATAGAATGAGGCCTGGGAACAAGCGCAGGCAGTGCAGGAACGAACATGAGGATGATGGCACAGAAGACAGGACAAGATGTAAAATCCAAGGACAGATGAACAGGGCTACCCACAAGAGAAAATACCAGGGTCTGAAGCCAGCAGTCGAGGCATCATCAGGTTTCAATGCAGGACACAAATTCCTAGGGTGATCTTCACACAGATACTTGTTTTGTGTTTGCCTGCTAGTTTAAAATTGTATTTGGCTGGCATGCACTCTATCTAACTTGGTAAAGAGTGACTGGCCACCTGGAAATCTGTGTCAGCCCCATCTGGGCAAGAGGTTGTTGCTCACCATCCTTACACACAGCCCTTCTCCTATAGTAAATCTGCATTGATCTGGAGCGCAGATTTGGTTTTAGGGCTGTGACTTCAACAGCGTTTCCAGCTACAAGCCCTCCTTTATAACTGTTGCAACTGAGTTAGGCCACAAGGCTTGTATTTAAATGTTAAAATAGGTATAATTCTCCAAGTACTCATCNCCCTTTGTCTCAAGTTAGGATGAGTTGAATGCGTCTACCAGCTCTTTAAATCAGGATAGTCAGACACATTTGAGTGAGTTTTGGTGCTGAGATCAGACTGCTGAGATTGAACAGTTTAAGTGTGGTACATGAGGCTTGTCTCTGTTTATACAGGTTTTATCTGGACCAAGTGACTTAAAATGTTTCGGTAAATGTATGAAACCATCCAAATGCATCTATTAGAAGCTGCTGTGCCAAAGCTGAATGGAAGTGTTTAAAATATTCGTGGATGTCTGTGCAGACTTAGGAACACAGTTGCAGTGGCTGAAGTCGATGTTAAACAGAGTATGTCAAAGTGTGCCCAATATAGAGGACATCTGGCATTTTTAAGACGCACCTTATGTTTCTACTTTGTAATATTTAAAAACATTTATTTTTATTGAAAATTTATTTCTTATTTTGAAACGTTTTAGCTGCATTATGAAAAAAATAAATTGGTCTGCTCTACCAGCTTTGGCTTTGTATTATAAGTGATTCCTGGGAGGGAAGTAGGTCCTGATACAAAGATCAAAACTGGACCATTTTGTGTCAGGTCATCTAAGAATTTTCATTTTACAACATAGAGAGAGTATAACTGAGGTGTCAAAATCACAGAGGGAACAATTGCTGTTAAAGAGCTTCAGTGAAAATTTTTGCATTTATTTTAGGCAAATGGAAATGTGCACAAGGATTGCATAGAGTTGAACAGCTCTTGGACACAGGATTGATGACAAATTTGAAAAAACCCACATCATTAGGAAGACAAGAACTAGGAAAGCAGGATCTATCTTTCTTATTTCTGGATATTTATGACTTCTATAAATGTTAGAGGCCAGATAACTGACTTCTATTGGTAACAGCCTGAACTGTATTACGATGTGTATACATAGTTGTCACACCAATATATCAGCAAGCTGACACACCAGGCCAGACCTTGTTGTATGGATTATAATGGGGTAATTTGCAAACTTGGGAGTTCTCTTCAGATACAACCCTTTGTGTTCTTTGCTTGTAAAACATCTGCTCTAACGAGCATCTATAAAACAACTAATCCAGCAAGACACTTAGCATCTTCAGTGCCAATGCAATCACTATTCATAGAATCATAGAATCATAGAATCATAGAATGGTTTGGGTTGGAAGGGACCTTAAAGATTATCTAGTTCCAACCCCTCTGCCATGGGCAGGGACACCTTCCACTAGACCAGGTTGCTTAGAGCTGCATCCAGCCTGGCCTTGAACTGCTGGAGGGGGCAGCCACAGCTTCTCTGGGCAACATGTGCCAGTGCTTCACCACCCTCAGAGTAAAGAATCACTTCCTTATATCTAATCTAAATCTACCCTCTTTCAGTTTAAAGCGAGCACCCCTTCTCCTATCACTACAGGCCCTTGCCAAAAGTCCCTCTCCAGCTTTCTTGCAGGCCCCCCTCATGTACTGGAAGGCTGCAATAAGGTGTCCTCAGCGCTTTGTCTTCTCCAGGCTGAACAGCCCCAGCTCTCTCAGCCTTTCTTTGTAGGAGGTGTTCCAGTCCTCTGATCATTTTTGTGGCCTCCTCTGGACCCACTCCAACAGGTCCATGTCTTTTCTGTCCTGAGGGCTCCAGAGCTGAGCACAGGACTCCAGGTGGGGTGTCACCAGAGCCCAGTAGAGGGGCAGAATCACCTCAGTCACTCAACAAATAGACATTGAAAAAGAGACTTTTCTCCTACAAAAATTTTCTTTTCTGATATGTGCCTCTTCTAGAGCACATAATTCTGAGCCAACAGTGCAAGAGTTTTGTGCAGCTTAGTTAAAATTGTGCCATGCTGAGGTCTATGCTGTAGTTTTGCTGTTATTTCAAGGGACAGGGCAATTAAGATTGCTTGCCTCTGTGTTTAAAGATTGCTCCTCTCCACTGTTAAAGACAGCCTATTGCAGTAAATCCATCCATACACAGAGATTTTTCTATACTGATTCTTTCCACATTAACACTTTCAGTACGGACTTAAATAGGTCTGATGAGAAAGCGCACAAATATTCCTTAGTTCTTCAAAACCTATGGTTCTGGTGCATTTGTTAGTATTTTTGCACTGCATAACTTCTTTGATTTGTTACTTCTAAGATCTTGCACTGCCTGATGCCAGGGAGCCTTACCCGCTGGAACCTGTGGTCTTTTCTTAGAAATGCTTTAAGAAACACAGACTCTCTCTTTGTACCTTAGTGTTTTATATTTTGGAGGTATAGGAGCTGAATCCTTCATTTTATAAATGCCTAGTTCTAAATGAGCAAGGTTTCAGATAAACAGTATAAGAAGCTACATGATTAGAAACACAGTTTCTACAGTATTTAGCGAAACAAATGAAATTCCACAGATGTATGGGAAGAGCAGGACTGTTGGTGCATTGGACCAATGGATATGGTCATAAGCAATTGATGTAACCTCGAGGCTTAGAGTTCAATACCACATCCTTTGCAAGAGGGAAGGTTGAGAGAAAAGACTACAGGCTATCAGAGGAGGAGAATTCCTCCATTTCTGTTTGTCTTGATGTCTGTAAAATTGAGGTTAGATCCAGCAGCCCCAGCTGATGGATGATTGTATCTGTAAGAATTTGAGAAGCAAACCATTTTATTATAAAGAAATATTTTGACTCCAATGGTAAACCACACTCAATGCAACTGTCAGTCTCAAGGAAAATTTTACAGCTTCTGATCTAGAGCAATCTAGACTTCTCATTTCTAATTATATATGTTCTAAGTACACTGTATCTATACAGTTTAAAATTAAGATAGATTTTAAATCTAAAAATAAAGATGAGGTTTTGAATAGTCTCAGAAAAGAACAAGTTATTTCCAGAGCTCATTCAACTTTTATGCTAACTTCCACGTAATAAATGAAAGTTCTCCTAAAAATACTGATGTACCATTACCTAATTAAACTATTCCATGCAGTACAACCTCAGAAGCCTGGATGCTTCTAGATTTAATCTCTAGTAAATGTACCTTCCCATAGACAGAGCAAGGAATTAGGAAAATACCTGATCTTAAAAAGACATGCAACTGAAATTATACTGTTTCTCATGTTAATACAGATCAGTGAGTATGGATGAAAATCGAAAAGGTCAACTCAGAAAAGAAGGAATTTGTCTTCTTGCCATAGGCCTTCATTTGCATTCCAGCTGAATCTATTTTGAACATTTTTTTGTGGATCTAATGAACTCTTGTACAGACCTGTGTAGAGGTGTGACTTTCAGAAATGTCCAGAGGGGTCAGTGGAATGAGAACATCTTTTCTGGGGACAGGATTGAACCTTGCTCAAGGACTAGACAGAGGAGACTCAGTATCTGATTATGTGGCACAAACCCCCATGTTTAATTTGCGCTTTGAATCAGGTTCCCTCTGTGATCCTATGGGCTGTTCACAAAAAGGATGGGTATGGGGCAAAAATTGTCCCAGAAAAAATGAGCCGCACCTTGATGTAAGGGTTACCTGACTGATTTCTGCTAAACTTTGCCTTCTCTTAGCCACAGACTCTTGAAAATAGGAGTGAAGGCCTCTGGGGAAGGCATCACTGCTACCACCATGCTGGAAAGGTGCTCACCAGCTCACTGGCAGGTGACACAGCACAGTCCTGTGCCCCAGATGGGACATCACCTCAGGTGAGCTACCACGTGCAGCCATTCCATGCAGTCCCTCCGGCCTCTCACCCACTGATCACGAGAGAGCAGGTCTGGCCCTTGGCCCCTGCACACCTGGAAGAGAGGGTGTGCCTCCTAATCACAACCAGCAAGGGTAGTGCTACGGTTCTTTTAATTTTAATTTATATTGTCTTTGTAAGTAGCCAATGGCAGGCACAGATTAACCCTCCAAATGGCATATGCTGGTTGATTGTTAGGCATAATGCTATTAAAAAGTGATAGTGTTCAAGTTATAAATGGATGCAATTTAATGGATAGTATTAGTAGCAGAGCTGTTCATCTGAAGCCATGGCTAAAGGGACTCTGGTTTAATAACTTTCTAATTACATCTGTATAAGCTGGGTCACTTAGCAGTAAACTGACAGGTTTGCGTTTCCTTGTATACTAGGTATTGCTGTGTATTAGCCCTACACTAGAATTGCAAACAGAAAATAATTGGGTTACTTTTTAGCCTCCCCAAATGGTTTAAATTAATGGCAGTGCAGATCAACACAATGCCTTCATATGTGTGATTTTAACCTTCATTGATTTTTCTCAGTTCCAGGGCAGCATGACATTGGCTAGAAAACCATGCTGATGCGATGGCTGTAAAGCCAAGCGGTGAAGGGAGGTTTACGCAATATTAGATTAGTTCCTGGTATTCAAGAGCACACTTTATAGAAAACTGAAGGCTCCGTTCTTGAAATTATAAGCATTTGGTATTATTCCTTAGGGAAGAGAAATTTAGTATCATTCTGTTTATGAATGGCTGGCATTGGCTTTGCACAAAGGTTTGAAGTCTCTGAAGAAAATTTGATGCCTGGCTGAGATGCATCAGGCAAGTTTTTAGATCGGATAAGTGGGAAGGCGGGAGTGGCTTTAAACAAGTAGGCTCGTGGAGATTTCTACCTAACGTCTTCCACATATAGCACACTTTAAATTTTATTAATTGCAGTAGTGGCTGTTACCATGACAGCTAGGTGCTGCAATTACCTCACACCTCAGGGAGTTTCATGCTTAGTACAGCTTTCAGAGGCTAATTCCTTGTATTTTGTTTTTACTTTGCAACTTTTTGTACTTGGGGGAAGTATTGTAGGAAGCAGAGATGTGCCATGCAAGAAAAACACATCTTTATAGTCCCAGGGCACCACAAGCCTTATTTAACTGTGGCCTGAGGAAACAGTAAAATGTAACAATCTCTGTGGGGATCAAATGCAGTGGTTGAGGTTGGTTTTTTGCTTTACAACTGCCCAGGATGGCCAGGACTCGCTGAGAAGAGCTCCTCGGCGAGAGGAACTTGCTGCACTGTAAAATGACTTTGACAACAAGGTTTACCAAGTGAAAGCCACAACACCCTCATCCAGAGGGATTAGCCTGAGGTCTAGCCATGAGCCTCTTCATAATCTAGGCATTTCAGCCTTGGGGAAAGGCCACAGCAAAACATTGTATTGGCAAAGAAAGTCCTGTTCTGTTGGGATGCCTCTGAATTGGAAAGCTGGTTGCCATAACCAGGTGTGCAGGGCACGGCGGGGTATGAGAGCAGGACAGGGACCACAGTGCTGAGAATCCTGAGACAGAAGTGAAGGAGAAGGAAGGAGGCTCACACACAGTGCTTGAGAAAATACATCTGCTAATCCCTTCTTCAAGGTGTTAAGCAGGCTCAGCTGTCATGCAAGCCTTGTGCTGGTCATCCACTACAGCATACTTTCTCTAGAAGTAGCTGATTTGAAGCCCACTTAAGGTAAGATATTGCTTTGAAGAGTACTGTAAACAAAGAGATATAGGCTAGACAACATCATGTGGACAAACTTGAATCCTTTGGACTGAAGCTGTGAATTCAGACATTTGCACCCAAGCAGTAGTAGTTCATGGATCAAGTTTCCCATCTGATGTAGCAGCAGTGCCATTTTATTTGAGTCTGTCAGCATTTGCACATCATACACTTCAATGCTGCAGTAAATCTCAGCTGTTTCTAATCCCTGAGAGCTGAAATTTGGCACATACATTGCTAACCCATATATTAATTTGCGTAGAAGAGGATAAAGCTATGTTTAAGTTATGCAACAAATTCTATTGATTTTTATGTTATAGATGCGCTCTCTGCCAATCTCTTGTGAAGTATGTTTTTCACTAGAAGGAGTTGCATGTTCATTATGTTTTACAAGAATTGGTATCTTTTATTTTGTTTTTACATGCTTTTGAAACAGGTATTAAGTTTACACCAAATCAGCTTTAGCTAATATTCTTTTTTGTACATCATTACTCCCTAATATTAGAATGGCATCTGCTAACCAAATGCAGGTTCTTTGGCTGTGATCTTGTTGTTAATTTACGTAACGGTTTGCTAGAACTTTATTTTGAATCTTAAAGCCATGTATTACAGTATTTGCTGACAAAAATGCACATCTCGGTGAGAGGCAGAAAGATTATAATTGTTCAAATGTCACAGCATTCAAATGTTGGAGAGATTTCTAACAGGGTTAATAAAAATACATTTATTTTAATCTTGAGTATTTACAGAAGAATGTTGGTTATGTTTTCGACCTTAATCCCATCGCTGGTACAAATCTATTTACCTGTGTGCTGGGAGGAGACTCAGTTGATTCTTTCTTAAAAAGGAGGGGGGAAAAAATCACTGGCAGATAAAAAATAACCTCCAGCAAACAGAAATGATGTACCTAGGATATGCAAAATGTAAGTGCACTCCATTCTCTGTGTAGTACTGCACTCATGTGACAGCTTGACAAAATCAAATTTACTTCACCTGCCTTCTAGTGAATTTTGAGCATTCTAAAGAGACAGTGCTATTGTAGCTGGAATGAATGACGTTTGGCATATTAGTATATACCGGTCCAGAAGTCAATGAGTTATCTCATGACTAGGGAGTTTTTACTGAGGTGTTAATTCAAACTTCAGAATTGTGAGACAAGTCAGTTTCTCCACAGATTTAATCAGCTCAGTGCTTTCTCTTCCCTCCTCAACCCCTACTGCCCAAATAGACTCCCAAGAAATAGTGATGTTCAGCCAATAAAACACAAGTCAAAGTCTTTGGAGATGAGCTGTCAAGTAATTAGTGATCCTGAGCTCAGGGTACTGTTACTTAGCAACTTCTGAGAATGGATTAACCTTCTATGGGCATCCCTTGCACTGCGTGTATGACAAGACTGCTTCTTATGCTCATTCGTATAGTCAGATATGGCTCCTTCAGATCAGTCAGAGATTTCCCTGAGTCAAATATAAGCATTGAGTTGCACCGCATGTGCAGTGAGCTGGGTGCATTTGGAATAAACCGAGCAACACTATCAGCATAGCACAGTTGATCTGCCTGTGTGCAATAATGCAGATGTGCATCAAACACCTTTTTTCATGGATAGATCAACTATATAGTGCCTAATCCAGGGTTTCACCATTATAATAATTCATAGTTCAATGTGTTTTAATATATGTGGTAATATATTTGTTATAGCACGTAAAACAGAACAGGCTGGCACATATGCGGTGACTTTTTCTCTGAGATTTCCAGGCAATGGCTTGGTCAGTCTCACAGCTGTTTAAAAGTCCTCAGCAATAAGCCAAATTCCCCTTTCTTCTCCTGTGCAAAAGAGAGTAAACTTTGGAAAGTCTAAATACTTGGGAAACTTTGTTAGGCGACAGAGTGCAGTGTGGAGACTCCTTCTGAAATGAAACTCATCTGTAGGTGAGCGTTGTCTACTATTTTGTGATCTTTTCTTTTGATGTAAATATAAAATCCCAATGAATACTAATAACAGGTTCCTGTGAATTGTCTAAGCAGAAAAGAACAGACACTATAAAAAACAATTGATTTGACATGACTTGTAAAAGACCTTATACTGTCGTAATTTGTCAGAACCAGTCTTTATCCCTCTGAACAAAATGACTGCTTTCACAACTGCTATACTTTTTGTTATCTTTTGTATAAATAGTTATATTCACCATGTTGACTTTCATACTTAGCATTATACAGGATCACAGAAATGGTGATTGGAGGGGATATGGGCAGCTCTGGGCTAACCTCCAACTCAAACTGCAGCTATCACCAACACACTCTCAGGTCAGTCATGGTATGGTCCTGCAGAGTCTCGAATACCACCAAGGATGGAGATTCCACAGCCTCTTAGCGCTGTGTTCATCTCCCAGGCCACAGATGATGATCATTGTCCTCAGTATGTTATCTAACACTGCTGCAAAGAGTTTGGCTCTGCCACCTTTGTAAATAACCCTGAGGTAGCTGTAGATTGCTGTGGATTCCCCTTTCAACTGCTTTTTACCAGAAGTACCACTAACAGAGTACGAACATTTGCCTAATATGCTTCTTATTCCAGTGTTATTTCTAGCCTGGCTGTCCGATTGCTGTGTGTGCTCTACTCAAACCACTACAGGGTAATATTCTTTTTAGTACAGCTTGTTCCCACAGTATCCTGTACTACATTTTTTCTGCTGCATGTGGGGAGCAGAAAGGAAAAAGCATCTGTGCTATGAAAAGGTTCCTCCACCCTCTGATGACTGATTTCAGTAGGTGGAGATAAAGATTTCAATGACAGCAAAGGGCAAGACTGGGCCCAGGTTGTAAATGATCTGCAAGCTAAGAAGACAACCACAGTAATATTTTGCTCATCTGTTTTGGAACAGAAACAGTCAAGAAAGATTAGGCTCAAAGGCTTCAAGCATTTATTTTTTTTGCCCACTTTCATTAACCTGGGGTGGCCAGCAGGTGATAGCAATTTATGCAAATCCTTCTCTCTATGCGACATTTTACCTTTTGACAATAGGCAACCAAGCAGATGACACAGCTTCAGACAAGAGGGTTTTGAAGACCCAATTTAAAATCTGAGATACCATACTTTTTTTCAAAAGCTTTTAGAAGGATAAGATAAGAGTGTAATCCCTTAGTTTGGTGCAAATATTTTAAGACTTTGTGTTTCTAAAATCCAATTTGAATTAGCCTTGAACTTTAAAGCTGTTTATGCCTACTGAACCAAAAGACACCATGTGATGCATATAATAGGAAGTATTGTACAGTCTGTCTTTTTCTCCTCCCCTTCTGACACTACTCTATAGTATTTGCCAAGAAAATCATCCGAAGACAAAATGTCATAACTTTAGAAAAAGAAAATGCTAGTCACTTTGCAGCAAACGACTTACAAATCCTCCTTTGCCTTAGGGTTCTCTAGCCTTATAATTTATTAGGAACTCTTTCCACCAAATACACTTAAGATGAACTTGACATTGTGTGTGAAATTATTCCTGATAGCATGTTGTATAAAGTGTTCCTTGATACTCGTAATGGCTTGGACAAGTCTGCTGCATCTTTGGGAATCAGTGCTTTGGGAATCTGCATGCTGATGTGGCTTGTGAGAGGACGGTACATCAGATAATTAGATGTTGACTTGCTCTCATTTCAAATCATGCATTATTTAAGAAATGAGAGGAAGACGTTGGGCAAACTGTCATGAATTTCTTTGCTCCCAACATCAGCCTGACTATACTTTTACCCAAAATAATCATCTTTATCAATGTTTGCAAACTTTCAGATTTTATCATCAGTTCTTTTCAAAAGTCTTGATACTTTGGGCCTTGGAGTAGGTTACCTATTTCTGACTTGGATTATTCCTTTAGATACAATGTGGATTAATGAGGTGTATCCTGTTTTAGTCTTAACTCACCAATGTGGTTAGAATAATGGGGACATGATTCGTAAGCCCTCTTTGTGAAAGTAACTTTCTTCTACTCATTATTAGTTAAAAACTGACTGTTATACCAAGTGGCTTATTCACCAAGCCTATATGCTTTGGTAGGGAGTTTCCAAAGGACAAAGATGAACAGCCCTTTGGTTATGACAATAGCACAGTAGTCACAAGGCTGAGAGTCAAATGTTGCTTGACTCGGGGAAGTCAGTTAAGGCTAACCCTGTAAAATGACATCAGTCTCTCGTTCTGGCAGGTTTAGCACCTGCATTTCTGAGCGTGTTGTCTGAGTCTCAGAGAAATTCACTGTGCAGGTTACCCATTCAGTGAGCAGGAGGGCTTGTGTAGATTATAGGTCCTTCACAAAACTAGCATGCTGAGCAGAGAACTGTCTAAGGGGCCAGAAAGGATTAAGCCACATATATTTCAGGAAATACAGAAAATCAGGAGATCTGGATGGGAATTATAAGCCTGAAACTTCTTCTTCTAGTAGATTTTAACCTACCAGCCAGTTTTCAAGAAAAAAAAAAAAATAACCAGCAGCAGTTGGAGACAATGGCCAATGCCTTGTCTTCTGTCCTGGAGATCCAAGGATATGGGGCAACCAGATTCAGTTTTCATGATTCGGGAATTATACTGACATGCCCAATCTCTTTGTAGATCTTGTAACTCATCAGAGCATTCTCAGATGTGCTCTTTCAAGCTGTCCTATTAAAGTTGTTGTATTGCACATGGAATAATTAAATATGTATTATAAAACCATAGAGTTATGGAATTGTTTGGGTTGGAAGAGATCTTTAAAGGTCACATAGTTCAGCCCCCTCCTGCCATGGGCAGGGACATCTTTCGCTAGACTGGGTTGCTCAAAGTCCCATCCAGCCTGACTTGAAACACGTCCAGGGATAGTGCATGCTTTTCTGGGCAAGCAGTTCCGGTCTCTCGCCACCCTCATCATAAAGAATTTTTTCCTTATATCCAGTCTAGATCTACCTTCTTTTAGTTTAAATCCTTTACACTTTGTCCTATCACTAGAACCCCTGGTAGAAAGTCTTTCTCTGTCTTTCTTAAATGCCCCCTTTAAATATCACAAGGCTGCAGTAAAGTCTCCCCAAAGCTTTCTGTTCTCCAGGCTAAACCAACCCAGCTCTCAGCTGTTCTTCGTAGGAGAGGTGTTCCATCCCCCTGATCTGTACATGTCTATGGCTAAACAAGTGTACAAATGACTAGACCAGTACAAAGTTAAAATGAAACTGGCAGCAGTGCCTTTGGCAGACATGATGTTGGGATCTCCCTGAGTATTTGTGTTGTTTCAATGCAAATTTAATTTATTTTAGCATTAATGACAGTGTAGACCTTATACTAGGTTGCACCAAATCCCTTCTGAGAGGTGCAAAGATCATTACGGCAGAGTACAATGGACACACCTGCCGTCTGCTTCCTACATCTGTGGGTGATGCTTATATTCAAGAGCTGGTACCTGTTACAGCTATTTTGGATTAAACTGCAGAGATGACCTAAAAAACGGTGGCTTAACAAAAGAGCCACTTAAAGAAAATGGATAATCGACAAAGCTTTATTTACAGGGTATCAGGCCATTATATTAATGTTTTAAAGATCTGTCTTTTTGTCTCATTCATCTGTGCCTGACTGGGAGAAAATCCATAACAAGTGTAGCTTGCTAATGAAAATAATATGAACAAGAGAATCTCCTTAGCTTTAAAAGTAAATGTCACTATCTATGTAAAAGTTAGTCTTTTGATACTGTTTGTGAGACCAACATCTTATTGAATTACCTTTGCGCTACTTTTCCACTCTCTAAACCCCACTCTTCAAAGCTTTAGGGCTGCACATTGCTGTGTGAATAGCCTTATGGATGCTATGAACTCTTAACAAAAAATCCATTATAATGGTACTTTGCTGTTTCAGGTATATTCACTGTATAACAATCCTAATGGTTCTGGTGAAGTAACAGGTATGGAAATGCTGGGTAGAAATAGCTTCTCCCTGCTAGAGTTGCTATATGAAAGGTTTTGGCTTTAGTTATTGATGATCTAACCACCTGCAGCACTCCGAATTGCTTTTTATTTTTGTCCCCATCGGTAGTCCCATTGCATTCAGTAGGACTGCATACATGATTAATCTGATCAAGGTCCAATTAGTGAAAAAAGCATAGCCATTGGTGCTGCAGACAGAAAGGTATGCCCTGACCCGGTCTGCCAGTCCCACTTCTAAGCCCTGTATCCTCACCCATGGGCCCACACAGGCATGAGATTGGATGTGTCTGGATGCAGACTGTTGTTCTGAACAAGCACCGAGATCCAGATTTAAATTAGTTTCATATTTTGGGTCCTCTGGAGAACCACACTGAAACTATCCATTTTGGTTCCAGACTATTTCAGAGGCTTAATCAGGAACATTTGGTGAATGCAGAGATCCCTTTCAAGGGGAAAGAAGCCAGTGAATATTTATTTGTCCTGCTCTTAAAACAAGAGGAACATTTCAGTCAGCAGTTAAGAGCTCAGTTTCTCCATGAAGTGATTAAAGAGCAGAGCTGCTCTGGCCCTGTGTGTGGGCACCGGAGAAAAAGCGAGATGTGTCTCCTCAAAACATCTCAGCCCACAGCCAGAATTGCCCTGTAGAGCAGACTCTTACCTTCTGCAGCCCAAATAGCCTACAGGAACTAATTACCCAATGTCACCAGCCTAGGAAGGTGCCTCAGGTTGAATAATCTCAGTCTTTCAGGCCTCTTGCTGCTAAGCTCCATTATAAATGCACACTGATGGTAATGATTATTTGCAATATTTAGCAATACATGCTTTGCAGAATAGAAAGCAGTGATCAAGCTTTGGGCTCTTTTTTGTTAAGACAGCTTCAATCTGATGTGTCAGCAATGTCTTTGTCACATTTTCTAATGTGAGAAAGATATAAAAGGCATTTAAGTTCTTGGGGAATTATTGCATGAATACTTTAAAGGTATATTTTTTCTGTAAATACTGGTATTGCTTAAAAAATATTCCCACCTAAATTTTGATCATCAAACTCCAAATCATCATGCAGATATTAATTAGTAGAAGTGTGTAAGCTATGGGAGTAAACTGGAGAACTGGGTAATGGAACGACTGGGAAGTAGACAAGTTGGCAGATGAAGTCAAATAGTACAAGTGTACGTAACATGGATAAACGCTTTGAGGCTGACTCCACAAATCATGCTGTTTGTGAAAATGCTGGTGAGTCCTCAAAGTGCTGTGAATTTTTGTGGGCATTGAAAAGTCATACTAAGTGAATATTCATGATTCAGTGTTGACAGTGACTTTCTTTCCAACATTTGAAAAATTTCATTCATTCAGTCAGGATAAAGAAAATAATACTGTGATAATTAAATGCCAAATTAAATGACACAAATAGTGAGTATGTAATAATTAAAAGGAAAAGTTCACATAATAGTTCAGATAAAATTTTTGAGATTCTGAATATTTGGCAAATATGTATGAATTATAAATGAACAGCTAGAAAATTAATTATTGACTTGTGAATTATTTACTAACCGGAACAGATGTTAAAGTTCTGCATTATTTATTATGATGCATTTATTTCAGTGCTGAATATAATCTATAAAGATAATAGTGGTGTTATAACTGTACTGTTTAAACAGGTTGATCAGTTGTAATTATTATCCCTATTTAACAGGGAAGACAACTAAAAAACACAGGAAGGGAGATTTTCAAAGGACTCAAGGGGCGGAGTTGCACAAGTCTAATGAAAATTAATGAGACTTGCATTTCTGAATCCCTCTGGTGAGTCTTTCATAGAAAGGTTAAATTGCATGCCCAAGAGAAGCCAAGAGCTAGCAGCAGAGCCTGGGAGTTCTGGTCCCTACTTAGATTTGCTAGTCATTGTATGCGATGAATCCTCTGGTTTGGGGCTAGGGTGTTTTTCATGATACTGGAATGTAAGAGTCTCCTTAGATACCAGGCTTCCCTAGCTCAAGCAAACAGTTCATCCCTCTGGCCAGCCTGCAGGTAACAAATTTATTGTCCAGATATTCATATATTTGGGGTTTAGCAACCAATTCACATCTCTCTATCTGTTCCTCTTTCTCCCTGAGACCACACTGAAACGTTGTTCTTGTTGTTGTTTAACAAAACTAACCATCCCTTAGCAGCCACCTCATTAAACTCTAGATTTTTTGTGTCTTATGAGTGGAGTTGAGATAGATTGTCTGGCTGCTCATATCCATGGCACGTTTTAAGATCTGAGAAAGATCAGGAAATCATAGTGTTGGCACTACAATGGTATGAGTGAACTTGGAGCCGTTCTGAAGTCCAGCTAGAGATTGGTTTTCTTTTCTTTTTTTAGTTTCTTTTTTTTTTTCTCCACAAAAATGGATTGGTTTTTGTCCCTTATCATTCTGGTTTTGGCATTTTTCACAAAGCCACCTTTATTTATCCCTGCTTTATGGCACTTGTTACAGGAATCTGTCTGAACATCCGTCTATCAGCTGTGATATTTAAATGAACTGCATTGTGCTCCTCTTGCTTCTTTTTAAGCCAGGGTAAAAATACTTGGACATCTTGTTTAATTTAATTTTATTTTTTCAGTGCCTGGTCTGATTTTAAGCTTCTTGTTAGCAGTATTGTATCACAGTCTTGCAGCGAGCTTGGAGATCTGACCCTGTAGCCAGCGAGTTCATGCTACTTCTGTTAGCTACAAATCCACACAACCTGGAGGAAGATCTCTGCTGGTGGTCCCAAAAAGGAGTTATACCTTACTCAAAAAGGACATGCCACCTGTGAATACCTACCTATAACTTTTCAGCTTGGGCGATGAATAAAAACATAGAAAATGGCTGTAGTAGCACAAGGAAACCTGTGCACACTACTTTTTTTTTCTTCTGGTTTGTATTCAGCTGTGTAGGGAAATGGAGGTTACAAGCTTTGTATTTTTTACAGCAACTTTTGGCTAAAAACTTGAATACATCTTATAAATTTTAATGACTTGAACTCTACAACAGACTTGTGAGGGACTGAAGTTCTGCTATGATCATTTTACAAACAAGAAAACTCAGGAACCGATAAATGTAATGACTTGCAAAAGATTATACCAAGCATCATGGACAGACATGGGAAGAAAACTAGAAACTCTATGCCCACTCACCACTTCACCTTTCCCAGGGTCTAAAAATGTGTGAAACTGTGTAGACTAAAACGCTTTGCTGTCATTGTTAGTTCTGGAGGGCTTTGTATGCTGCTCTGATGAGATCTGGCATGAGTCTGAAGATGGAGATAACCCTGTCCTCTTCCCATCCATCCTCTTGTCTCTGTCTGTCCCTTTATACACCCCCCAAAACACTGTAATTTGAAAAGGAGAGTATTATATATTGAAAATACATTGTTTATTTTGAGGATTGGCACCTTGCAGGATTCAGAGAGGGCTGATAAGCCCTGTAGGTAGCATTGGGAATCTCCTGTTAAGGAAGTTTTTGGTTGTCCCTCTCTCCTGGAGTAGGTACACTGCTACCAACCCCAGTTATGGATCTATTGGTCCAGCTGGTGAGATGATTTTATGTCGATGTGATTTTCCTTGTGTGGCCAGGCCATGAGAGGATAGACAGGGCTTTCCACAAAGGTGTCTTGACCTGCCCCTAGACTGGCATCTTGATCTCTCCTCTTAGTGTCCCAATCAGGCCATAAAATCCACAATTCCCCTTCCATCTGCCCAGATCCTCCCAGCTAGTAGCTCTAGCCTATACCTACCATTAAAAGCTTGGGATACCAACTGTGTTAAAAATCCCCTAGCCATTAAAATAAACCTGTTGTTGTTGTTGTGCTGACAATTTTATTAGGCAAATATAAGGAAAAAAATAAAATATTTGCAGCTTTTATTTTTCCAGAGGTCTCTGTAATCCTCTTTTACTTCTGTTGTTCAAAAAAAAAAAAATCCATCTTTCATTTAAAATTAAATTGAGGCCTATTCTTATTGAAATGAGATGCATAAATCATTCTGCCAGGACAAGTTGTTCAGATCTGATCATCACAAAAAATAATAATAATAATCTGGTATATAGAAATCAGTGTGAGCACACATTTTCTACTGTGAGGGGCAAAAAGTGAGCCCTAACAAGAAAAAATACTCTGCTGGGACCCTTTTTAGTAAAGAAAAGCAGCAAGCTGCTGGAGGGGTGTTAAAGTCAAAGCACATCTTCGTCACAGAGTTTATAGCTGAATTCCAGCAAAAGAGAAGTTCAGGCATGGTTTGGTGTTCCTGTAAATAAAATTTGCTGCACTGCACATACTTCATAACCATTGAGAGTTTTTCTGACAAATAGATTCATATTAATACTTTAAATTAATGTATAAGTGGGAGTGCTTGATTTTCTTCAATGATAAATAATCCAGCAGTTCTGCAGATTATCAATGTCCCTGCTCTTAGAAGCTTGAGAGCTGACACTCTGAGGAAAAACGCCTAATGCAGCTGCTGCCCCTGAAACCTGGGACTAAATTTAGTGCAGGATTTAGGAGCCTGTGGTGAAAAGTGTCTGCTTCCCAAATTGCAAGCCAACGGCCCGCAAGTCTGTTTCCCTCAGTTACTGCCTGTTGTTACACACATTTCTGTGCGATTACAAAGGTCTTGCAGAACTCGGCTTTGGTTTCTTCAGTGGTCATGCACAGAGATCTAGCCCGGTGAGAGCAGCTGGGCCCCTGGCTCCAGTCAGCACCCGGGGACCGGGGCTTTGCCCCAGGACACATCACGTTTTGGGAGAGCTTGTCTGCGGCTGCCAAGAGCACAGCACCCACTCTGAAGCTGTGCATTTATAAGGAAATACCAACTTTTATAACTCCACCAGCTGCAACGATTTGTGTCATCCACATCAGGTCTCTCTGCAAGTAAGCCTGGCTGGCCTGCCTGCCCTGTGACGGTCACATAATGTTTCTGCAAGGGGGTGGTGATGGGCTCCAGCGCTCAGGAGTGGCCGCTGCTTTGTGTGAGAGCTTGGAGATGTGCTAAGGCACAGACTGGCTACCAGCCAGGCTCAAGCTCTCCCCACTCCATCCTTGCACAGTTTTCCACTGCATGAGCCTTAGCACTCCACAAAAAGTCAATTCTAGGTCTGAGCATGAGCTGAGAGCTTGCTTCAGAGGCATGAAGGGTGGCACCAAGGGGATCCTCCGGCTCTCCGCTCGAAGCACCTGGGTGTGCAGGGAGAAGGAGCAGGCTGGAGGCTGCGGACCCTGCCTTCGGCCCTGCTGCCTTCCGTGCTCAGTGCCGTCTTAACCTTAGGTGTGTGGGCTCTTGGAAGTCGGGATCGCCCTCCCCCTGAGCAGCATCACAGTTGCTTCCAGCAACCTTCTCTCTCTTCTGCAAAAGGCACAGCTCGGATATCTAAGGAGCTCTTGCCCGGGCAGACTCTGTAAGGGAGCGGGAAGGAAGGAATGCTCCCCAGCTCAGAGCATGCAGGAGGGGAAGCAGCGCATCGCTCTTCACTGCAATTAGCAGTGAACTGCTGATGCAGAGGAGCGACGGCAGCTGATGTGCCGATGCTGTCAGTCCAGGCACGTTTCCTTAGCAGGCAGCTGAGGGACACGGTCGCTCAGCCTGTTTTCTCCATTCAGGGAGTTCACCCTCAAAGACTGTGATTTGTAATTGTAGCCCTAAACCACACACTGTAAGTGAAATAGTAGTCACCTGATTTCTTCTCCTGTAAAAAGGACTTTGGATTTGTTTCCTTTCTCAGTCACTGGAAAGCAATTTATAGCATTCTTGTTCTCTAGCTCTTGATTACAACAAGGTCCAGCTCTCTTGCCAAATGTAGAGTTTATTTTGTTTAACTTCTGTTTTGGTAAATGTGTTAACAAAATTGTAATTAAAGCTGTATTTTTTTAATACACTCTTCAGAAATTCTCCTCTCTTCCTTACCACATGTCATCACTGACACTTACACAAGCAGGACTAAAGCCAAACTAACAGGGTGTAAAGCAACAGAGCCTTCTTCGTCTCAGATCTATGCTCTTCTCTCTTAAACTCTGTTCTACACAGAGCAAAAGCAAGGACTCTGTGAGAAACTCAAAGAAAGGAAGCAGTTTAAATATAAGTAATGATCCTGATGATCTGTTTGGTTTTCTGCTCATTATCCTTCAGGCAGATGAATTGCCTTTTAAAATCCGAAGTGGTATGGAGACACTGTTTCAAGGATGTAAGTGGTGAGACAGAGTGGGGACTGCAAAGAGAAATTAGAAACTGGTCTGATGTTAGGGCAAAGAGACTTAGGTTGTTCCTAAGAATCTTTCCTCTACTGCTCCATCACCTGAAGGAACCTGGGCTATGAAATACACACTTCAGCAGAACCAAAGTGCTACCAAGGAAAATGGATAATATACTGCATTTTAGCCCAGCTGTGCATTTATTGAAGGCAACCAAGGGCAACGGGGAAAGTTCTTGTGAAATAGCCCAATTTTAACAAGGAGTCCTGCTGAAAAATAGTGCCAGATCAAATCTCTGGGATAAGAAGTAATTTGCAACCTTATTCCACCTCTCATTTCCACACAAATGAATGCTCAAACTTGTGTGCAGAATGTGCAGGATTCATAGATTGTCCCACATGGATAAGACAAAAGAGCTTTGGTCACCTTTCTAAGACATTTTCCCTTTTGAGGGACCATTCATAGAACCACAAAGTCATAGAATCATTAAGGTTGGAAAAGACCTCTAAGCTCATCAAGTCCAACCATCAACCCAACACCACCATGCCTACTAAACCATATCCTGAAGTGCCATATCTACAAGTTTTTTTGAACACGTCCAGGGATGCTGACTCAACCACCTCTCTGGACAGCCTGTTCCAATGCCTGACCACTCTTTCAGTAAAGAAATCTTTCCAAATATCCAGTCTGAACCTCCCCTGATGCAGCTTGAGGCCAGTAACCCTCTCTCTAAAGAAGCCTGATGTTGTTGTTTTGATGTACTCGTGTTGTATTCCTATTCTGAAGGAGTGGCCTTTCCGTAGAGGCTGGGGGAATCGATACACAGCCACTCTTCTGCCTCTTTGACGCAGCAGCATGCTGCGGGGACCTGCCTACCCCAGCCCTGCAATTGCCTGAAAACTACAGAGCGTCACAAAGCAAGTGGAGTGGGCCAAGATCCAACCCTCATCCATGTACGAGATAAACTGATGTTGAAAGATATCATTTTTCCTTGGCGTACGTGTGATAGTCATGTTTCCAAACCCTGCAATTTCAAAATTGTTTAATTTTCATATAATGTTAATCATAGTTATTACACTACTCTATGTTATGTCTAGGGGGAAAAATGAGTGGGAAATTTGTTCTGCATGAAACCACCAGACTGAAGTACAGAGCAGACACATGAGCTTGTGTCTGCATTAATTTACCCGCTGACTGCATCTTAAATTTTGTATCTGTTCTATCATACTCTTAATTAAGCCCTAAGTAATTTAAAGCCTTGAGGTGGACTACTGTTTTATTTCTCGCTGTGGTGCATGGAAGTGTGATTCATACATGTGAATAAAAATAGATGAGGACAGACCTTCCCCAGTGTAAAATGTTGCAGCTCCAGCGAGTTGTCTTTCAGAGGGAAGACCAGAGAAGTGGCATAGAGATTTTCGTCATGATTTTAGGGCGAGCTGTGTTACTCATACATGGCAAAGCTGCAGGACAGTGCACAAGGGGCTTCCAGGATGAACTTCAGGCCTTTCTATTGGTCCCATTCGATATTTATTCCTATCTAAAAGCAGATGAACGATGAGATGAACTTGGAGAAATTCTCACAGAAGAGAAAGTAAATGCATCCCACTGAAGAAACAAGATGAGGAGGTCTACTGCAGAAACTTGCACCTCCCTTTAGCAAATCTCACACTTCACATAGATATAGCCCATGCTCATATGTGTGGTCAGCAGGGAACTCTCTGCCAGGGCAGCTTCAGCACATTAATCACCCACCTTTGATATCCAGATGCAAAGTCCAGCTCTCATGGGCACCATGTGATTTTATGGCACTGAGTCCATAAACCAATAAATGCATTTTGCTGATCCAGACAACATTGAACAACTTGGTTTTGAAACAAACAGTCCTGTTTCTATGTGAAACTCCTTCTATGGCACTGAATATAAACATAATTACCAAAGATTTTAAACCAATTTTGAGATGAAAACTTGCCTGTGTTTCTCATCTAAACCTTTCTCTGCACTCCTTGCTGGCAAAGCTATGCTTCTGCCTCTTGCTAGATGCCTATTGAGCAAAGCCTTTTATCAGTCTGGCTGGGAAACAATTTGGGCTAGATGTAGGAATACAACTCTTCATGAGATCAGTGTTGGTGAAAAACGATATCTAAAAATTTCCAAAACCTGCTATTTCTTTTTAGAAATAGTAAGAAATTAAATCAGAAGCAAGATATCAAAGATAGTTACAGTTGTACTATGCACTGCCCTTCCTGGTTTTAGATGGAAAAGTACGACCAGTACTTCTCTTTCTGATCAGCAAGAAACTTATAATCAAAATCTAAACTTTGATTTAAAATTTGTTGTCACTTCCAGAATACGTTTTTTTATTGGTGCCTTCTACATATGTCTATCCTGATACTGCACCTCTCTTCACCTTCACATAACCTTAGTTTCATTTCTTGGATTTATTCTCCTTTTTCCATGTCATTCAGTTGAAGTGGGAACAGAAGACACAATTCTGACAGCAAAAAAATAAAAGTATATTGGAACCATCAGAGTATGCTGATCATGTAAATTAATAAGTGGCTAAAAATTTTACTAGAAATTTTATTTTATATTTATCTTTAATATGGAAAATATTTGTAGCATTTTTGACAAATTTAAATACTCATCAGAAATTGATTATTGGAAGAAAAATAATTTTGCTTGGCATTTTTTTAAACTGGATTTATTGTTTTTCTTGTATCTATCCTCTAATATTCATTTCTTTCTCTGAGTAAGAGACAAACAGGAGGGGAAAATGGAAGAAACAGCATAAAAAAGCAGGAAATAGGACTAAGCAGGAATGGGAGAACTTCCACCACTAAAAATTCAGAATTGAATTTCTAAGACTCCTTGCATTAAGTAAATGAGAGAAATAAAACATTTCTATAAGAGCCTGCAGAACAAAAATTAGTTCAATTTTGTTGTTTTCCCTCATTTTCAGGTTGGCTCTAATACAAAGAAAATGAGAAAACTGTCTTTATTATCATTAATCTTATTCCATTCAGCCATGTTATTTATCTACGGCAGAGCCAGTAATGCAAAGGGAAGGCACAATGCCTTTATATTATCATCCTCTCTAAATATGCAAGAGTTTATGAATAAACTATTTTTCAGCTGTCTTTGTGACCAATTCTGAATTTTCTTTAAATTTGCATTATTATTACTTGTGAAGCACTTTCCACTTTGACTCCAGCATATTTTCTTTTGCTTCCATATGATCAAAGTGTCTTTATGCAGACGGACCTTCTTCTGCTCTACCAAAATCTGTCAGAGTTTGCTAGCGATCCCATGGAAGAAGGATGGAGTAGAAAAATATGTGAGGTTAATGTTATACTACAAGTTGGCACAAAGAAATGGAAATTAACTGATGTAGCGCAGTACCATAGCCTCGATTAGTGTAAATTAGGAGATTTCTCAATTTAAAAAATTATTTTAAGATACAACATAAAAATTCTCCTTGTGTGCGGAGAATGTCTGCACTGTGTCTTGTTTCAGACATTTTTCTTTCTATTCATCTTGTCTACTACCATGTAAATATGTATTCAAATTTATGCTTCCTTTCTGACCAGGAAAACTGACCAGCTTTTTCTGGTCTTTCTCACATTCTGTGTGTTTTGTCACTCTTGATTTTCGTTCTTCCTCAATCAGGTGTTCGAACAAGAAGCAACAGTGTTCAAGTTTTCTTTGGGGATAGAAAGCAGAACAAGATAAAATCAAAGTTGGGTCATGTCATGATACATATTTACTGAGACTATAACATCTCTATCTTTGAAAGAGTGTGTATTTATGGTTACATTTTTAAACTAATGACTCACTGGATATGTTGCAGTTTTTAATGGTGCGTGAGTAATGCCTGGGAGTCCGTATTTGTGTGTGAGGGAAATCTTGACATTTTTAAAGGGAATTCTCTGGTGTTGTTTCTATGGTAACTTTTCTGAAGAGATTATATTTGTTTCAGTTGATTTTTAATTGTGATCAACAGTAGAGTAACGAATACATGGAACATACAAGAAAAGAAATTTTATTTGTTATGAGCCCTTCCAGACCAGCAGGAGACCAAGAGGCTGGTTGCATCTCACCCAAACCCTTAACTAGGGACCTAAAGGACTTTTTGTGGTTCGTGGACTGGTCTGGGGTTTTTGGAAGCAAGAAAGCAAGGTGAAAGGCACAAGTGTACACCAGGGAACACAGTGGGGTTACAGCAAAGCAGTCCCCAGTAGTGCCAGGTCAAATATTTGGCTTAGTGAAACAAAAGACAAGGTAATCAATCAGAAAGTGTAACTTGGATAAAGGAGCAAAACTATTAAAAATAGTGAATTTGAGATAACAACATAGGAAAATGAACACCTTAGGGAATGCCTTTGCATACCCTTTTCTCAACAGAATCTTCTCCATTTGCTGGAAAAGCTGAACAGTTGAATGTTTCTACTAATCATAGTTACAACTCTAAAAGCTTTCAGTACATTTATGTTTTAAACAACACAATATTTTAAGGCATAATTTCATTTTTGCTGTGAAGTCGGGCCCTAGTGTGCTTTTGTCCTCCTAGGCAGTAGGAAAAGGTGTAAGCTTTGATGGCCGCACGTATGTCTTGGGCTCCAAGGTGCTCGGCGGAGAATTACATTTCCGTGCACAAAGCGATTGATCCAAACACCAAACCTGCAGCTCTTCCCTTAAAGTCCACCCCGAGATCTCCACAGTGCCTTCAGGAGCTCTGAGGACAGGATCAGAGGGAGGCTGGAAGGACTTCCAGAGGCAGTTTGTCCGTAGGTACTGTTCCTCATTGATGTCCTTGAACTCACAAGGAAATGCAATTCGTAAAACTTAGGAGAAGCTATGTTGGAGAGTATCTAATTCATTGTGGAAAACTGTATTCTGTATGTAGTTTGGGATGGTGAACTCCTAAGTTTTCCCGAGCTCTGAGTTTGAAAGGATTGTATCATTAGTGTTACTGACAATTTAAAAGTTGGTATTGAATTAAGAGAAATCTGAGATTTATTGGAAAACCTTTCGACCAAAGTTGTCATACACAGAGTGAGTGACTAAAAGGAGGGAAGAGGCAAGCACGTCATAACTATCAAAAGCCTGAGCAAATCACAAAAAAAGTGATAAACAGATCTTTTCAGAATCTCCGACTTTCCCTCTGCAATTAACTTTGCATGAGGGGCTTGTCAGTGCACATCTTCTCGAGCTCTGGCATGACCCCTGCATTCTTTGCCCTTCCAAAACTCTTGACAAAGTTATGGGAATCCAGTTATAGACATTTGGATGGTGACATTTGTAAGACCACTGTTTAAGAGTGAAAGCTTCTGTTCCTATAAATCAGCACTGTCGCTCTTCTTCTTCCTTTTAAAGAAATGAGACTTCAGTGATAATTGCTTCCAAGGCCAAGTGTCTGAGTACAGGTAAAAGCTTACGGACCATACCCACCTTTAGTGTCAATTGACATACCTGTGTCGGTAAAGCAGCGACTCTAAAGTCTTACTGATTTAACTGGAATTTTATATCTATAGAACTGTGTTATGAAATTAATTGAAAAAAACCCAAGTGTCTATACACATGCTTCATTACATGCAAAATGCAAAACAGAGGATAAATGCGTTTTCACCAATCTTTATGATTTCATATGTAGTCTGAAGGCATAAATTTAAAGCACATTTTTAAAATGACTGTGTGATACATTCATTTTAGCATGCTGTCACACGTAATTATTTATCTAGGTTTTATAGCTTGTCTTTGCATAAACTGATGCAGTCACCTTCCTGTTTCTATAGCCAGAAAAGGCAAAATTTGTCAATGTTCTTGAATGCTTGTATGACTCAGAGAAGAAAAGGGACTCACTGAAAGTTATCTAGACTGTATCCGCCTTCCTATCAGTGTCAGGGTCTTCTTTCTCTTTTTGGTAAGTGTTCATGCCTTCAGGAACCTAGCTGTGTTAAAAATGCCTTGCACATAGTGCGTACTTGCTTTACGGACCAAGGGCCTGCTTCCAAGCAAGGGGTATTTTGCCATTTCTTCTGCAGGAGGCGAAAAAGAAGCAGGGAACCCTGGCAAATTGCTTCCTAAAATAAGGAATTCAGGTGGGAGTGGGGGTGGTGTCTTTATTAGACATAGTGAAAGTATAAGAAGGATTTTACTGCATGTCTCGCATCGTCGCCAAACTATCAGTTAAAGCTCAGCTCCAGGACCAATATTGCTTGTGATGTTGCTAATGCTGTTCTGACTTCCAACGTCTCTACGAGTTGCAACACAAAAGCAGGACCCTTATCAGGGATCCTAAAGCAGTGGTAGCACCGACTAGAAATATTAAATAAGGTAGAGTACTACTGGTGCATGAACTTTGGGTGGTGCAACAGCACTCTGTAATCCTGACAATTGTTAAAACTTCATATACCAATTAGAATGCTGTCTTAATATGTTTTTATAAGAGGCATTGCTGTGTTTTTCACAATGATGGTCTTTCTCTGCAGTCAGAAACAGAAGATCTGTGTAAAAAGAAACTCAATGGGACTGTACAAAGTACATAAGAACTTTGTAAACCACCTGCTTTAGGACTTCAAACTATTTATAAAAACATTTTGTTATTCTGCATTTCTAATGAAAACAATTTAAAAGTAATAAAAATTGTACTAACATCAGGTTCAGGTAGGTTGGAAGTGAACTTCGATCAATGTAATGAAGGACAATTTTCTAACGTAGTCTATGTTTGTCCTGAGGCTACCAGTATTAGAAGATAAGATAGAAAGAGCAATATTTGTGTCACAGGCAGAAAAAATACATCTTGATTTCAGATTTCATATGGAGTTGCAGCACTGGCTACTATTCTGAAGATACTTTTTCATATGTAGGCTATACTAGTTTGTTTTCGTCTCAGGAAAGGAGAAACAAATAACCTTTTCACAATAGTATTAAAACAGCACTTTAACAAAACTGTTCTGCTGATGTTACAGTAGAGAAAACTGATACCTAACAGCCCTCTGAATTCTGGGCATGCACAGTACTGATGTGTAAAATAAATTCACAATTTCAATGATAGCCACATTTTGTTATAACAAGATCATGGTGTAAAATCATGCATTTCTCATAATGCTTTGCCATTAAACAGGTTTTCAGTTGGCACTTTTATAGAAGCATCTTACTCAAGCTTTCATAACAACAGTATTTAGTCTCATGTAAAAATATACATTAATATTTTCAGTTATATTCTGTAACTATAAACCTAATCACAATGCAATTAAGGTTTCAATATTGCAAGTTCTTTTTGTGAAATATTGATTTACGTAAAGCCTGTCTCTGAAAACATTTACTATTGTGTACCAGTTGCTATTCTGATTAGTTCTGTTGATTTATAATGAAATTCTCACATTGAGATGGGCAGGATTGGGCCCCGAATAACAGAGGGACTCAAATTGTTCTGAAATGTATAAAGGACATGTTTCAAAACACCTGCTGTGACTCCCAAGGTGTTTTGAAACTTTCTCTTCAATATTTAGTTTTCCTTCGGCTGCTGCTGCTGCTGCTCAAATATTTGAAGGGTAGAATTATTATTGAATTAGGTAGAATGACACTTTTTTGACATAACTACTAACAAGACTGCCTGTGTCTTGTCCTGTGGTTTATCTCGAGAAAGAGGTTCACCCGCAAATCTAAAACATGTCGGCTTTAATTAATTGAATATTAAAAGCACAATTCATCGAGTTGTTTTGTAATATTTTGTCTGTGGATAGGTAAGCATCACAGGGAAGTGGATCAGAGAGATCTCATAGGTTTCTTGAATTTGCCTGGAAAAATGTAATGAATATATATCTTCATTTGTTTAAAAACGTCTACAGAGGCATCCAGTTTTATATCACTGATTACCTTCACAAGCAATATGTTATCAGAACGTCACTTCTACAGGGCTAGATCAGCCTCTCAGAAGGCTGAGCTGACCTTTTCAGACAGTTGGACCCCATTTCACTAATGGGAAGCCCCAAAGATTTCTGCATCTCTTTCCTATTTAAAAATAAACAGTCAAAGGGCCGATGTGAACAGAGCACTAATACATAGAAAAATTTACATTCAAGTTTGTTTGATTTGACGAAGCATAGGAGCTATTTTATTTATTGAAACTGTATTAATGTAATTAAAAGAAATGGAAAATGCACTCTTTAATTAATATTTTAAGCTGTCTCTGAAGAATAGTATGCGGCTTGAATGTAGTTATCATTTTCAAAATGCAAGACAGATTAATTAGATTCAAATCTTAGCCAGAATGAAATCATTTTCTTAATAAAGCTAAGAGCTCTAGAATTTGCTTGGAAGTAGAAGGTGCCTGGTGTTGATCTTCACAGATGAGGATGAGAAGATAAGATGTAAAACTCAGTGAAGTTTAGTGTTTAAAATACTGCTAAGTCCATTTTCAAATTATAGTCCTAGGTGTTGGTTTTATTTGTAAGAAAGCTGTAGATGTTTCAGGGCATGGGGGCTCTGTCTCTTTCTTAATACCTGTATTCCCAAAGTTCAGGTAATTTAAAAAAATGTGTATAGGAAGTCAGTATTTGGAAAAGTCTTTTTGTTCATAGGAGTGAAGGAAATCCAGCTTTGATCTTAAGGTCTCCGTGGGCAGAAAATCTGTGGAAAATCCTTTGCAATTTGTGTTTGGATCAAGGCTCCAAAGGACGTTAGATAAAACTTTTAAACAAAACAAGAACTGAGATTAAATGGAGTTTTGGCTTTATCATACGTACCTTAAGAGAATGAAAATCTATTTTGTGCTATACTTTGTGCATGCATTTGCAGAAAGAAGTGACTAAACTTCAAATCGCAGACAGATTTGCAGTCAGAAGTCAAGGCAAAAAGGTCAGTGTGATTTTCAGCATCCAGTTATGAACAACAGATTTTTAGGGAGCCCTGACGAACATTGCTGCTTCTCAGACAAGAGGTTTGTTCTGTGCAAGTTGGAAAGATGTTTCAGCATCATTCTCATCGAAATTGCAAGATTCAGGATATTTTGAGTTTAGGCGTAGTTCAAATACAGCTCTTGAATTTCGATGAATGTTAAGGCAAATCTTCAAAATATTGGTATTTTAGACACGCTAAAACCAGAGAAACTGTCTCAAAGTCATTTTTACTTTTGATTTCAAATGTTTTCCAAGAAAATGACATGAAACTTTCTAGAAATTCTATAATGAAATGCTGCTGCTGTCACTTTTTTAGTTTTCTTTTACAAATGCCTTAAATCATATGAGAAAATGTATTTAGATCACCTAAATGTAAGTTATTCTATTGAAAATGAGGTTTTATCAAGTACCAGTAAGTTGATTCACAAATAAGGGATGTGAGTAACATTACTACAAAAACTTTAAAAACAGTTTTTAAGTTTTAAATTAGTAAACTATTGAAAATTGTTTCTTCTATCTGGCAACACATCCTACGTTTTTAATGAATAGCACACTAAAAAATTTCTTTCCTCTGACATAACTCTCAAAGATATTTGCCATCCCTTCAAAGGCTGTCTTTAGCACGTGATAAAAGTAATGAAAACTATATAAAAATGAGAAGTATTTTAAATTTCACTACAACTTTCTCAAAATTTTACTGTTAAAAAAATATGTATTTTAAATGGTATTTTGCTGTCTCTCGACACTTTTGGCCAGTCAATTTAATGTTCAACCTGTTCAGCACTTGACAGTTCCGAAAAGATGCAATATTTGCCCAGGAAACCACAATTAATATGTTTGTAAATAAGAAATATAAACTATGAAGCTGATGGAAGTATTTATCCGTTTCAGACAGCTCATTAGCAGGATCAATATGCAAACACACGTGTCCTTTTAATGAAATATCTTGGCGGGTTCATTTATCCTTCAACTTAAGTAATAAAGGTTACGTGTGCTGTGGCTCTTACCGGGGCAGGATCACGTCTGACGAAGCAGAACGCTATCGGGCAGACAGGCTGACAAAGTCATAAGCTGCTACCGTGCACTAAAAATGTAGCTGATCAAATGTTTGGAGATTTGGATTTTGGAGAAGCCAAGTTTGTGTTACTCTGTGGGAACGTGAAGGATTTTCTGGGAGCAGAAGGCAGGCAGGAGCGTGAGGAGCACCTCAGCTCCCCGGGAAGCCTGGTGTCAGAAATGGTGGCGATGCAGACAGCATCTTCCCCAACGCGAAATGGGAAGGGTGGGTGCGGGTGCGTGGCTGTCGGGGGGTGAGCCCACGGCACAGCTACTCTGAACGACCCGGTGCGGTGGGTGGCGACGGCACTTTTGGTGCTGTCCTACGGGTTTCAGTGAATTGTCGCTGTGGGGCGGGGAGGGGGTGATGCTTTGGGGACACAGGCTGCCCTCGCCCGCCCTTGGCTTCCCGGACACGGCCCTGGGCTTACCAGGGGCGGGGGGGGGAGAAAGGTTAAAAAAGAGGGGAAAAAAGAGGAAAAGCTACGTGAGGTTGCCGCCGTGTCACCGGGAAAGCCGGGCTGCAGCCAGCCGTGCCCCCGACGGCTGCCGGTGCGGCGGGGGTGTGGGGAAGGGGCCGGCCCAGTCCGCCCCGTCCATCCCATGCCATGCCATGCCATCCCATGCCATGCCATCCCATCCCGTCCCGTCCCGTCCCGTCCCGTCCCGTCCCGTCCGGTCCCACCCCCGCACGCCG